>JGI20133J14441_1001213_pt1 | contig 21568 bp, 18 predicted proteins | sample RS3BMetagenome_FD_14441 | JGI IMG/M metagenome (IMG submission 14441)
CCGTTTCAGCAGCCCGGGGCTACACCGAAGCCTAGAACCCATCCGGAGTTGTATACCTCGTATCCATCACAGCTGCCGTATGCCGTTATCGTATACATTACCTCTGTGCCTTGGGTTTGGCTATAAAGATTGGTGTAGCCCGCTAAATCAAAAGACCCCCCATACTCCCCACCAGTTATTCCAGGGGAAATTGAAAGGCTTAGCATTGCACTAAACGACTGAGCCTGTGTCCCAATCTGGGAGAAAGTTATATAGGTGACCGAGTAGCTCTGACCACTACTTACCACTATAGATTCAAAAGGCTTAAAGTTGTAGTCGCTCAAATTGGTCACGTAATATCCATTCTCATACCATGTAGATGATTGATACATTTCAAATACCTCCCTTTCTTGCCCAAGATACTGATTGACGCAGTTATACTCTCGGTAAATATAGTCAAAAAACTGCGCATTCATGTACACATTGTAATCAGACCCTTGAGACACCGTCGGTAGGCTCACAGTGGTAGAACTACCCAAGGTCACAGCACTCGACTCGGAAACAGGTCCCCCATTATATGAAACATAAGAATATATGGTGGTCGACTGCGTCACTGTGGGTTGATTCTCTATCCCAGCCTCACCCGCCCAAGAGAACACGGCTCCCTGGAGTATTCCTTGAACCCAACCATTATTAGAGTTTACAGGAGAAGTCTTCCATAGTACCCAGCGTGCAGGACATGGGGCCATACCCGGTGATACACCTTGACTACCTGAATAAGAAGGAGTAGCACCCTGCGGCAGATTGTTGACCGGGCTTAGCCGGTCGCTCTGGTTTATGCCAAAAACCACGTATAAAACTAAGCTAGGGTCTGTGGGTCGACGATATTGCCTGTTGTGCTTGGTGTCAACCAAATTACCAAGAGTGTATGGCACCAATTTGACTGTAACATTCATGGGGCCAGTCACATTTACCAAGGTTGCATTGAAACCGTATTTCAAACTTTGACCATAAAAAGAGTAAACCCCAGGAAAGAGATAAACCAGCCCTGTAGGGATCGCTGGGCCAGCGTAGAGAACTTGAGTCAAGTTGGAAATCACCATTTGAACTGATGTCAGCGACAATCTTGTCCCATTATCATCGGTAAATCTGAAGTGAACCGGAAAGATAGTTGAAGAACTATTTGTGTTATACGATAATTTATGATAATAATCGGCATAAGGGACAATCAAATTTTGAAACAGAATTATTGTAAGTATAATATAGATAACAATTAGATTTTTCATTTTTTTAAAAAAAGCCTAATATAGGTTTTACGGATATGACATTACAATTTAATGATTGTCACATATCGCCACAACCTAAAGGCTATCATTCAAGTCATGCCTACCATTAATATTGAATAGCAGCGGTAAAAGTACCCACGGTTTTTCCTTACTCACTAGGTCGGTTAAGAAAAAGTATACCACCTATCAATCAGTGCGATACGACAGCGCTAAACACCGCCACGAGCTTATAGTGGATGGTGGCCGGATACTAATGTGGGGCTTATGCGCCCAGCGGGCGAACCAACCATAAACTACCCAAAGAGAGGCGGGAGAAGGGAGGAGGAGAGGAGAAAGAGAGGAGAGTGACATCTTTCTGATTACCCATCTCGGAGAGAGGTCAAAATCCCAACAGCTGACAACCCCTCCAACATCATGCAGGCTGATGTGTATTGCGTTCGAGAGAGGAAAATCGTTATCCGACAACGTCAAAAATCGATATTTAATTTTTATAGAAGCTATAAGTGTGCGTGACTTTCATTCACTAAGTATTTCCCTCAACACTGCAACGTACACCTAATATAGAACGTATTATGAATAGTAAGTTTGGAAGGTCTTGAGCCGCGGTTATTCTTAGTGTGTTTTTCCGCTGGTGAATGTGTGCATCCTAGCGCATTCAGCTTAATTTCTGAGGCTATTACCCAGCTGTCTGAGTTGTTGGAATTGAAGGCTTGGCTATGGATGGGTGAGTGTCGCCTTCTCCCCTTTCCCCTTCACGGTTATGGTTGGTTATTAACCCCAAGGAGCCTACTCTCAGAGGTCTTATGCGTATCCCACCAATATTGGGTGGCTATGTAGTAAGAGTTTTAAGTGGTGGTGTGTTTGGATTAGGTGTATGAATGCTGGATTGGAGTTGAGGTTGGCTAGGCTGTTTGAGCGGGGGAGGGCTTTTGTTGTCGCATTCGACCACGGTTTGGTGATGGGGCCTATGAAGGGTATCGAGGACGCGGCGCTCGCGGTGAGCCGAATTGCTAAGCAAGGGCCGGACGCACTTCAGATGACCCCAGCTATGCTCGAGGTTGTTAAGCAGAACTTCATGTCTAGGTCTTCTCCGATGCTGATAGCTAGGCTTGACACCGCCAACGTGTGGAGGCGTTACAAGGAGTATAGTGGTGGCTACCACGCGCTCGTGTATGGTGTCAGGGATGCTGTCAGGTGTGGCGCTGATGCCGTGGTGGCCTATCTGGTTGTGGGCTACGGTGAGGATTGGGTTGAGGGTAGAAACCTAGAGTCCCTCGCCAAAATTAGGGATGAAGCCGAGGAGTATGGCCTACCATTCATAGTTGAACCACTTTTCGTCGAGCATGGGCAGGACTCTGTGAGGCAGAACGAGCAAGTCAGATATGTCTCACGACTCGCCTCGGAGGTGGGTGCACACATACTCAAAGTGGACTACACCGGTGACAAGCAGGGATTCTCGGATGTTGTGCGCTCAAGCTTCGCACCCATACTCATACGGGGAGGGCCAAAGACCAACACCGACGAAGAGTTTGTACGCATGTTGAGCGACGCGCTCAACGCTGGAGCGAAGGGTGTCACCGTTGGCAGAAACCTGTGGCAGAACCCAGACCCAGCTGGGCTCGCAAGGAGAATAGCGGACATCGTGCACACAGCAAGATGAACCGGCCAACCCATGGGGGAATGTAGAGCCCAAAGGGGTCTCACTCCAACCTTGAAAATGTAAAATGCTGGGTTTTTCTAACAAGGCTTATATCGAAATGTAGGTTTAGGATGCGTACGCTTATGAGTAGTGGTATATCGACGAGGATTGTAGCCGTAATAGTAGTGGTTCTTATCCTAGTTGTCGGTATCGGTGTCGGGCTGACACTACGCCACACTGGGGGCGGCACCTCATCAACCATGACCACGGGAACAATGACCACAAGCAAATCGACCAACACGATGTCGACGGGTACGTTGACAACCACGAGCACGACGACGACAACATCGGCATCGACGACAACCACAACTGTAATGGTGGGTCCACCCAACCGAAGTGTGTTGGTGGATGATTCATGGGCTGAAACTGGGACAATCGACGCGCTCGACCCAGCCACTGGATTCAACGTACCCGATCAACCCATATTCAACGTGGTGTTCCAGGAACTAGTGGAGTTCAATGGAAGTAACTATATGCAGGTTGTGCCGGTTCTGGCATCCAATTACACTGTGCTGAATAATCATCAGACCTATGTGTTCACGATTAGACCCAACGTCAACTTTAGTAATGGTGACACCCTCAACGCGTACGACGTGTGGTTCAGCTTCGTGCGTGAGCTCTACTTGGGGCAGGCTGTGGGCTCCTCTAACTACGCCCAGCTCACCTTTAACCCTGAGAATGTGAGTGTGACGGGTATGACGACCCCTTGGGGGCTTCTCCGCGCGCTTCAGTCCGCGACTGGGCTACAGGTGACAACCAACTATAAGCTCGCGTCGGAGGTCTTGAACCAGATGCTTTCAAACTTTAATCCTGAGAACGCCACCATGCAGAAGGTGATGAGCTACCCCGATCAGGCCTACGTTGTGCTTGGGCCCGACACATTCGAGGTGAATCTACTCCACCCATACAACTTCTTCCTACTCGACATAGCGCAGTGGTGGGGTGCCATCGTGGACCCAGCCTACGTGGACGCCCACGGCGGCGTGATCAACAACACCGTTAACAACTATCTCGACGCTAACGGTGGCCCGGGTACTGGTCCCTACTATATTAAGAGCGTGGGGGTTGGCTACTCGGATGTTGTCCTCCAAGCAAACCCAACCTACTGGGCTCTAAAGTACAAGGACGTACCACTACCAGCCCAGCCGGCGCACATACCAACGGTGATAGTTAACTATCAGCTCACACCCAACCAGCTGATTGAGGACTTCGCCACTAACAGGGCTCAAATATCCTACCTACCAATACGCTACGCGCCGCAGGTATATGATTCCTACATATATAGGAATACTTACACGTTTAGCCAAATCTTCAGGAATCTAGGCCTGTCTACAGGCTTCTTTTATCTGTCAATGAACACTCAGCTCTACCCCACCAACAACACGGATTTCAGGTTGGCCATAGAGCACGCTGTGAACTACACCGAGCTGCTCTACTCTTCATATGCCTTTAATGGGACACTCTACGGGACAAACTATCTAGGCCCACTCACACCCATATTCCAAGAATACTATAACCCAGACCACCTGCCACTATATAGCTATAACACCAGCCTAGCCATCTACTACCTTAACAGGGCTGGTCAGGAGGAGCAATTCTCAATCACGCTACCAAACGGGTCAGTGATAGGTGATCCAACGGCGCCGCCACTTGGACCCATAACCATAGTGTACGAGGTACCTCTAACATCCATCGCTCAGACCCAACTCACAATAATCCAGCAGGACCTCTCAGCCATAGGGCTCAGCGTCGGCTTCAGGGGTGTTACCGGCTCTGTGTTCTATGGTTTCAGCACACCGCAGAGTACACCCAACTTCGTGTACTATCAGTGGTACCCCGACTGGCCCGACCCCTTCCTGCAAATACTTGCACCAGCACTCACAACCACTAGCTATCTCCCAGCATGGGTAAACCTAACCACCGTTAACAAAATAATGCAAACGCTACCATTCATAACCAACACCACACAGCAAATCCAGCTAACAGCGTACCTCTATAATATCACATACAACTACGCACCATACGTGTGGATGCCCGACCCAGATAATACACTCTTCATTCAGCCCTACCTTCACGGCTTCGTATTCAACCTATATATATTCTTCTGGTACAACACCATGAGCTACTAACAGAGCCATACACCTTAATGCTAAAGAGCTAGACTCACCCTTGTTTGGCGTGAGGGTAACGGCAGACACTGATATTTTATCCACAACCAGTGGAGCGAAGGTGAGCCACGCCTCCCTGAAATGGTGGACATTGGAAACCATATGAACCGCTAATTTTAGCCATAAATGGCGTGTGAAGAGTTTTTGCAGGGGGGTCATCTAACCACTAGCACCGAGCAGGGTGATTCTTGGACGACCTTGGCGGCTATGCTACCCAAGATGTGCCTCCTAATTCCCTTAAGCCCCCATGTGGCTATGACTATCAGCTCGTAGCCTTGCTTCGCCTCCTCAACTATTGTTTTGGCGGGTTCACCTTCTAACACCTTCGTCTCGACGGTTATACCAGCACTTGAAACTATTTCACGCGCCTTCTGCACAACCTCTTCCGCCTCCTTTAGCCTGCTTCTATGAAGGGGTGTTGGAAGGATTGTTGCCGGTGTCCCCTGCTCGGCGGGTTTGAACGTGTCGTAGAAGGGCTGGTAGGTGTTCATCACCTGGGGTTCAACCACCATGAGAATTGTGACCACACCCGTCTTCGGGTCGACTATACGTGTGCTCGCTTCCACGGCCTTAATCGAGAACTCTGAGCCGTCAACGGCCACCAACACCTTCGAGTAGAGTTTGGGCATTAAGCGTATATCTGGGTGGTTAAATATGTGTTTTTGTGTTTTCAACAAGCGTTCCACACAAAAAGCCCGATGACTTCGGAGAGCCTTATGATATGGGGAGGGCGTACGCGATCCCCACGGATAATTATTACACGCTTGTTTATCCCAGCTTTTCTGTAAGGTTGCATCGAGCATCGATTAATGGTGTATGAAGTTTTTCGACCGGTGGTGCAGATTTGAGTAGTGGTATCGGCCGTAAACTAAAATACGTTTATGGAAGGCAAGTTTTATACTCGCTTGGAAACGGTATGGCCACGCCTTTCGTGGCTCCATACATGGCCAAGATAGGCGCCTCGTCCCTCCAACTGGGGGTGTACACCTCTGTGAACAACCTTCTCGCAAATTTCGTCCAAGTATTCTGGGCGAGGATATACAGCTTGACGTGGCGCCGTCTACCCTTCATAATGGTTGGAGGAATAATAGCTTCAACATTATGGGTGCTCATAGCACTCTCAGTGAACCCGTATACAATCATACTCATAGTCGGTGTCCAAGCAGCGATAGGAGCCATGACCGTGCCAGCCTTCTCAGCATACCTAGGAGAGATAGCCCCACCTACGAGGCGGGGTTCACTTTCCGCAGCTGTTAATCGGGCGGCTGCCGTGGGAGCCCTGTTTTCAACGCTCTTCGCTGGGTACCTAACGCTTAGAACTGGGTCAAAACCTGCACAAACAGTGCTTCTACCATTCACGATAGCCGCCGCACTCGGCGTGGCCGGCTCACTCATCATGCTACCCGCCAAGAGAACACGCGCAGAAGTATAAAAGGGAAATTCAGGCTTATCAACTTTGAACCCCTACGAAGTAATAGGGATTTTAGGGCGTTCACGGTTGCCAACCTCTCCACTGTGGCGGCTAGATCTATGACTTGGCCCCTGTTCACAATAACCCAGATAGATGTTCTCCACGCGAGCCTGTGGGATATGGCGATCTTCTCAGCTGCAGGTTCAGCTGCTACAATAGTTCTACAACCCTTTGCAGGTAAGCTCACCGATAGGGTAGGACGCAGGTCGATATTTGTGTTGGAGGCATTCGGCTTCACACCGATCCCCCTAATCTACCTGTTCGCGAACAACTTCGCCTACCTAGTCTTTTCAAACGTCCTCTCGGGGGCTATAATCGCATTTGTAAATGTGACCACCTTCTCCTATGTGATGGATGTATCTCCACCCGAACAGGTAGCCGACTACTTTGCTATTAACAACGCACTCTCAGGCATCGCAGTCTCAGTCGTATCCCTTCTTGGTGGAATAGTGGGTAGCATCGCGATCTCTAGCTATGGTCTAATTGGCGGGCTACGCTTAATGTATGCCACTGCATTTGCGTTTAGGGCTGCAACTTCAACCCTATACTTCAGGGTTAGGGATGTGCTCAAGTTCCCTAAAACACTAAAGGATGAGATAAGGGATGAAATATCATCTATACTGAAAAGATTCGCAAACCATGACACGCACTAAATGGTTCACGCCGAACAGGGAGCAACCGTGTTGAGCCGCAGTGCAGGCTTGCATCCAAGCATCGTGGTTGACCGAAGGCATCACTGTTTAAACAACGTCAGGTTTAGTGTAAAAGACTCGGCTTGTTGTAATCGGAGCGATCATAAGGGTATCTCGTCGAAGGCCATATGTGTTACGTATTCCGGTCTCATTAAAGCCGCTGCGTACGCTTTACCTATTCTGAGACCATGCAAACGCATTAGGCAACTGTAATACTCGATATAGTTGAACCCAGTTGCACCTCCAGCGAAAGCGTAGTTGGTCATCGCCTTCCTCCAGAGCTCGAAGGACTCTGAGACATCCACCAATATTTCAGGCCTATAGCCAACCTCGTCCTCCCAGTTCTCAGCATAGTAGAGAGCCCTTACATAGTGTGGAGGGTTACCCCCATTCAGACTACGTATAGAGCTATAGAAGAGCGCGTCCTCAACAATCTTGGAGGTCGCGGTGTGGTCGCGGTGCATGCTACCCTTCCAGTGTGTGAGTACAACTGTGGGCTTATACCTAACTATCAGTGCGGTTAGAGAACGCCTTGGCTCCTCGGAGTCGGGGAGCTCACCGTCCTTGTAGTCTAGGAACTCAACCTCCACGCCAAGTGTGGACGCCACCCTAGCCGCCTCAGCCTTCTTCTGTTTAGCGTATTCCTCATCTGGGAGCTTGGGGTTTCCACGCTCACCCAACGTCATATGGACAACAACCACGCGGTGCCCCCTCAGAGCATACTTTGCGGCGATGGCTCCAGCCATGTTCTCCGCGTCGCCCGCGTGTGCGCCCACAACCATGAGTGTTATCCTAGCCGAACCCATCTATAATACCCTCTTCATAACAGTGAACTTCCTCGTGACCCTAAACCCGAATCTCTCGTATAATCTCGCGGCCCTCCTATCGGTCCAAAGAAAGAAAGCCCTGTGTACACCCTTCTTCCTCATGTTTTCGAGGCAACGGTGGAGGATGATGGTGCCTAGACCCTTACCGCGTAGCGACGGCTCCACGCCGAAGGGTCCAAAGTGTTCACCCGCACAAGCCCACTCATAGCCGTCGTTACCCCAAAACTGGGCGTAGCCCACAACCCTACCACCAAGTGTGGCCACAACCACCTGCTCGGATGGAACGCCTCTCGACACGAGCTCCAAGAAGTGTCTATACCAGTCAGCGGAGAACCATCGCTTCAGGAATTCGAGCAGGGGTACGATTTCGTTTGTGCGAAGCTCATGAACATCAAAACCCTCTGAGCCGAGTTTGGCTTCAAGCTCATTCAAACCCTCCGGACGGTGGATTGCGGGCCAAAGGTCGGCGTCCATGGCTAGAGCATCGTACACATCTTCGTATCCAGCGCTTCTGAGTGCTTGGTATATGCCTGGGTAGGAATCCCTGTCTATGCCTGGCCAAAAGTAGTTGGGGGTATAACTCGAAAACCACACTTCGCGTCGACCTTTACCCCTAAAGTAGGAATCAGCCTCAGCGAGAAGCTTGGCGCACACATTGGGCTGAGAGCACGCAAGCACGGTGAGCCACCCCTTTTCCTCCTCTAAGCCATCGTACATGTTGGGGTATTGCCTCACCATGCACTGCGCATAGCCCACAACCAAACCCTCCCTACAAGCTAGGATGGCACCCTTAGAGTCAAAATTCGGATCCAGCAGAACCTTTCTCACGAACACGTCGAGAGATATTGGGTCATTCTTGAGAACACTGTTCCAGCAATCAACTATGCCGACCTCGTCCCCAGGAAGATATCCTCTCACCTGAAAGCTATCTTCCGACAAATGCTCGAACCCCCTAAACACCACTATCGAATGAGCCTGCAACCATGATATCAAGATTCTTTACGGCTACAACTGCATCGGTTTGACCGTAGAAAGTTAGGTGCTCAGTCCAAGGGATGGTCACCCTACACAGCCCCCTTTCACGCATACGTGTCAAGGCTGCGAAAAGTAGCTCGGAGCCGATGCCCCTACCCCTGAACTCTTCGAGCACACCCGTAGGCCCGAACCAGTGGTCTTCGAAGCCACAATAGTTAGCGAAGCCCACTATCTCATCCCCCATCCTGGCTTGAACCACACCGCCACTTTTAAGGGATGCCTCGGTCTCCATTCTCCAATAAGACCCGAAGTTCTTCTCTACGAAATCCAACAGTCTACGCGGATCTTCGGGCGGGCCGAAAACGCAGCCATCTCTGGAAAACCTGAGAGGCCTGAAATCTTTGAATAGACACAGGTCTAGCTCAATGTCGGCCACAGACCTTACACTCCTAAAACCGTGTTTTTGGAGTATGGATCTTTCACCCCTCTGTGACTTTTCAAGGCCAGCCCTAAAGTGGTATCCCGCCCTATCGGATGCGCGGATCTCTGGGATACGCATACCTTTTATGCTGCTTACCACACTCCCAACTTTTGAGTCGAGCTCTCCCATATAGCCTTGATAGGCGCACAAGAGCTTCAGCCAAGCCTTAGAGCCCGCGCTGTCAACGCTAACAATGCATAGAGCTCTCACTTCATTCGAGGAATCTAGATAGACGCCGCTCAAATCATCCCTAAAGAGGGGGTCATCCACTGTGAGCCTTTTAAGCGACCCAGCTGAGAACCCTGAGCGGGGAAGCATGAGGTTCACTGAAGAGAATATCAGCGGTGCTTCAACACTGCTGATGGGAAACCATCCCTGCGTGGACATAACTCGATTAACCTATCAGTACCATTTAAACCATTTGTCTAAAGACCTAGCCGTCACCATACTAAAGGTTTATTATTTTGACGGGAAGAATGGAGCATATGCAGAGTTTCACCCCCATAAGCCAGATCAGAACACTTAGGCTGCTGGCCTTCAGGTTCCGGCACAGGATGGATTGGACGAAGCTCACAAAGCCATACACGTGTAGCTTTCAAAGCCTGGGGTGGTACCCCTTCAAAGGCGAGTTTAACTATGAGATAGGACTGCTGAGATGGAGTGAACGCAGGCTTACCCCCTTAGAGTTCTTTGAAAAAATGATTGGTAGGGGTGTGATCTACTCCCTAGAGCAGTTAGAGCAGGTGACCAAAAACACATACCTAGTGGGCTTCACAGGGCCATACGCCAACACTCTAAGGGAGAAAATCCTCGAATACGGCGTGGGCGTCTATACCTCGAATGTGCGCGACGGCACACAGGAGTGGACGATGGTCATACACAAGACGCTCGAGAGGGGTTTCCTTGACGCTATTAGAGAACTCGGATGCCTCTACGACCAAACCTCTAAGACGCCCTCCGCGCAGGATATCTATGACTTCATGCTGCTCGACGCTTCAGCTATGAAATCACTGACCTTCCTATTGAGTGACAGGGAGTACGATTATATTTTGAGAGCCAGACAACTAGGATACTTTGAACAAAGGCACAACGCAAGGGTGGAGGACATAGCGCGAATCTTGGGCAGGAACCCTTCAACCGTAAACAGGGGAATAAGAAGCGGCATAAACAAAATAGTTAGCTATATCACAACCATCTCAGGCCAAGCGGGTCACCCCTACAGACAAACCCAAAAAGAGGCAAGCACCTAAGAGCCAACTCAGTGCACACAATATTCACCTCTTAAAACACCATACTCTGCCCACTCAACCAGCGCGGTAAACTCCCAGTCCCTCGCTCCATGGAGAAAGATACATGTGTAATCACACGTTGCAGCAGACTATACAGGAGCTCCCAAAGATCCGCCTTAAAATACGTAGATAATGTTCGAAAAGAGCAACTTTTGCGCCACGACTGAGTCCACTAGGGTGTAAATCGGGTGATCCACACGTGGGAAACTGAGCACCGGAAGCCTCGCGAAAAGAGGTTAGCCTAGTTGCCAAATACCGTAACTCGCTAAGCCATTCAGGCGGGTGTGGTGGCTCAAGGGCTCTGCTCTATGCTGTAGGGTAAAACTACAAATGTGCTAGTACCCAGCAGAATTTTGACGGAAAAAAGGTATAGGTGTTTTACCTTCTTCTGAGGGCTATGAGTGCGGCTATTATTATGATGATTATAACTACGACAACAGCCGCAATGAGTAGGCTACTAATGTGTGTGGTGGGTGTGGTCGTTATTGCTGGGGTCGAGGTCGGAGGTGATGTGGGTGGGGATGTCGGCGGAGTGGCTGAAGACGTGCTGATACTGGACGTCGTAGTGGGTGTGGTAGTAGTGGATGTTGATACTGAGCTCACTGGCTGCACGCTCCAGAGGGCGTTCCAGTAGAGTTGGGGTTGAACCAGCGCTTGGGTGGCGAAGATCCCTGAGTAGGTTGAGGGGTTACCCCAGTAGAATGAGTTGCTAAGACCCTGCCAGTTCGAGATCGCGTAGAGCGGTATTATTGGGACGGTGTCAGCTATACTCATCGCTGCAAGACGTGAATAGTAATTGGATTGAGCTGAGCCTATCGGGTACTCCTGAGCTATGAAGAGTGTCTTATTAACATAGGTATAATTATAGTTTGGCACACCGTTCACGGGCTCAAGAGTCGCGTTGTAGGGTTCGCCTAGACTAAACACTCCGAGGAGGTTGCCCAGCCCAGTGGGATAGTATCCTGGAGCCCCTATTCCTACAGCTACCTGCCATCCTGTCTTACTGAAGATATAGTTATAGTATGCTGAGTTAGACACTGTTTGCAGGTTTACTTGGAAACCGGCGCTCTTCCACAAGGAGTCAAGCAGTGTGGCTGTGGCCACATCGCCAGTCCCAAGCTGAGTGGTCATGATGTTTATCGTCAGAGGCGTACCGTTGGGGTATAGCCACGAACCGCTTGTGCTCTGCTTGAAGCCTATTGATTCAAGCAGTTTTGCGGTCATGCTGAGATTATATGGGTAGCTTGGTAGCTGTGACGAGTTGAGCCCTATCTGCTGGTTGAGTGACTCAATCAGGTTATCATAGTACACACTGAAGTTGGTGGCGTATGGCCCCATCATCTTCTGGTCAATCTCTGATACGTTAGTCGCGTAGGCCAATGCCTCCCTGAACTGCGTGGTGTTGTAGGGATACTGGTTTAGGTTCATGATTACAACCATTTCGCCTCCAGGCACTATGTTGTAGAAGCTGTGCCCTGGGACGTTTTTGATAAGCGCTGCAGCCACCTCGTATGCCCCCCAGGCCCAGTAGGCATCAACCTGCCCGGCCAAATAGGCGGATAGGTAGGAGGATGTGGATGAGTAGATGTGTAGAACAAGCTGGGAGAGGTGTGGTGGACCCAGATAGTAGTATGGGTTAGCCGTGAAAATGATTGGGTTCTCACCCTGTGTATAGTTGTATATAACGAAGGGGCCGTCAGCCACAATATTCACAAAGTTAGTAAAGTTGTCAATATTGGGTCCAGGCTCACTGGTATTCAGATTGAGATGGCGATACACCTGGTATGGGAAGATGTAGGAGTTGGTTTCTTCAACCCACAAGTATACCGCGTTGGGTTCTGGTACGCTTGTATTAAACTCTATGGCTGTGGAATTGAGTATCTTTATATTGTGTATAGCTGAGGAGTAGCTTATCGCGTTAGTATAGTTGTCTAGGTAGAATGTGTAGTATAGGTCTGAGGCGTTGAGCGGCGAACCATTGTCCCATTTAAGTCCCTGCTTGAGGTTGAGCACCCAACCTGTAAAGTTTGAGTTGTGTGACCAACCAGCCGCGAGCATAGGTGTTAAGGGAGGTAGAGGTGGGAAATTATATGTTGCGAAGGGAAGGTAGAGCGCTGATGTGACATAGTAGTTTTCGGATGGAGAGAAGTAGTTGAGTGAGCCTATGATGGGTGATGACATCACTATGCCGAGCGAAAGCGTCGACCCACCATTTTGGGCTCCTACGTATCCGCGCAAGCTGAGAAGCACTAATCCTGCTAGGAGCGCTGAGCAAACCAAGAAACCCATAGCCCTGTGCGCTGTGTTAGGTCTATGTGTATAACTCATTACTCAATATGTTGGATACGGCTTCGAATAAATCTTTTGTGCAATATATATCCCCAAAGAGGCGAGGAAGCAGCGCCAAGCCACGATCCACGGCTTGTTGTGGGTGGGCGCTTTACGTGCATGGTGAATAAAGTGGGCGTAAAGACAAAACAAAACAGTCATCGGGGTTTGGTGAGCAAGTCAAGAATTGGCTGATTGGGGAGTCTCCTCCAAACTGTGAGCTACGTCCGACTCATACTTTGTCTTAATGAGCACTGAATTAACCATATTTAAAGCAGGAAACAAAGTGACCTTTTCCCACATCGATGAGTGTGGGGGTCTCTCTTCGGCATCTCTCAAACACGTAGGGGCAGTTTGAAGCATACTTACAGCCTAGTGTGGATGGGTTTAGGTATCGTGGGATGGGCTTAGCCAATATTCGCGGCGTTTCCTTTTGCCCCAGAAGTTTGTCTGGGGTCACCGAGAAGAGCGCCTGAGTGTATGGATGGAGGGGGTTTTGTACAACGTCTGCCCTTGAACCCATCTCCACTATTTTACCCCTATGCATTATTACGACTCTATCGGCGATGTGGGATGCTAGCGATAGGTCGTGCGTGATGAATAGTATGGATGAGCCACTCTCCTTTTTGAGTTCTAGAAGTAGGTTTAACACCTCGTTTCTGTGTATGAAGTCCACCATGGTGGTTGGCTCGTCAGCGGCCACAAATTTTGGTTTGATTATGAACGCCCGACTCACTAGTATCCTCTGCCTTTCGCCACCACTCAAACGGTTTATCCTAGTAGTGGGGGCTATGTGGTGCATGCCTATCTTGTCGAGGAAGCCAGAAACCATTTCAGCTGTCTCCTTCGGGTCGCCCACGCCTAAGAGGTATCTAAGGGGGCGGTCCAAGACCTCCCCAACTGTGAGGTAGGGGTCAAGCGAACTGTAGGGATCCTGGTGGATGTACTGAGCCCTCCTCCAAAGCTCCTCCCGCCTAATTCCTTCAAGCCCTCTCCCTTCGAAGAGTATTTTTCCCCTACTGGGCTCCACTAGTCGGACTGAGAGTCTGCCAAGAGTGGTCTTACCGGACCCGGATTCACCCACAAGCGCGATTACTTCATTCTCTTGAATAGCTAAGTCAACTCCATCAACAGCCGTAACGAAGCCGCCTCCCGGGTCCCTGAAGTACTTGTAGACACCGCTGAAGTTTAGAAGTTCCAACTTACTCACCGTATAGGTAGCACGCCACACTGTGGGTGGCTGAGAGAGAGGTGGTGTGTGGAAACTCTTGGTGGCACCTTTCCATGGCGTGGGCACAGAACTGCACGAAGGGACACCCCTTCCCCCCATTTCTACCACCCACCTCAGCCTGCCTTATATTATCGGATGAAAACTTGAGTGACTGCATCAGGAACTGGGTATAGGGGTGGGCGGGTTTATCGAAAACGTCCTCCTTGGAGCCAAGCTCCACCATTCGACCCTTCAACATGACCATGACCCTGTCAGCCATAAACGCCTGCACCGAGAGGTCGTGTGAAATAAAAATCATGCTACCAATCTTCTCACTCCTCCTTAGATCCAGTATTGTGTTGAGGATGGAGAACTGTGTGAGCGTGTCGAGCGCTGTGGTCGGCTCATCCGCTATGAGTACATCGGGTCTGGCTGCCAGCGCCATGGCTATGAGCACCCTCTGCTTCATTCCGCCGCTAAGCTCGAAGGGGTACATGTCAGCCACGAGGGGTGTCAGCCCCACCATATCTAAGAGCTCGCCCACCATGCTCTTGGCCTCTGACCCCGTCCCCGCGATCTGCTTATCGAGAAGGAGCCGCCTAAAGCTCTTTCCAACGGTTGACACCGGGTCCAACGAGTTCATGGCGGTCTGGAAGATCATGGCAGCCCTCCTCCACCTATACTCACCCAGCTCACGCTCATTCATACTCATAACATCTTGGCCACGGTTGACTATCCTCCCAGTGACCCTGTGGGGTGGGTCTATCATGCGCATAACAGCCCACCCCACCGAGCTCTTACCAGCCCCGCTTTCACCTAGTATGCCCAGTATTTCTCCGGTGACGAGGTTGAAGCTCAAATCCTTCACCGCATCCACGAAACGGTTCTTGATAAAATACGAGACGGTCAGGTTCTCCACCTCAAGCGTCTTTTCAGGCAAACACCTACGCCTCCTTAAACACCGACTCCAAGCCGTAGGCGAGGAGGGCTATGCCCGTTGAAAACACCGCTATGCTTAGGCCGGGTATGAGAAACCACCACCAAGCGCCGAAGAGCACTGCGTTAGCCTGGTTCGCGAGCGCTATCTGCGCACCCCAGCTATAGTCTGTGCTGGGGCCAACCCCTATAAAGTCGAGTGATGCCTCCGTGAGTACGGCGGCTATAACCGAGAAGAGTGCGTATGTGAGTGAGAGTGGTAGGATGTGTTTCACTATGTCTCTAAACATTATTTGATTGGAGGGCACGCCGCTCAGCTTCGCAACCTCGATGTAGGGCTGCGTCTTAAGCGAAAGCACGCTCGACCTCACAACCCTGGCGGTTCCCGGCCACCCGATCAATACCGCTATGAGTATTGAAACCGAGAATATGGAGGGTCTAACGAACTCGGCTATAGCTATGAGGAGGGGTAGCGTGGGCATCGCGAGGAACACGTCTGTGAGCCTCATGAGTGGCTCATCCATTAGGTTTATGAACCCAGCAACTATGCCAATAGCCAACCCGATGACTATGGTTATGAAGCCGGCTAGGAAGCCCACGATGAGCGTGGACCTAGCACCATATATCCACTGACTGAAAACATCCTGCCCAATATTGGTTGTCCCGAAGGGGAACCTGAGGCTTGGGGGAGCATAGTCGGGTCCAACCGACTCGAGTGGGTTATGTGGTAAATACACCAATCCCAGTAAGGCCACCCCCACGAAGAAGCACAGTATGGTGAGCCCAGCTATCACGTAGGAGTTGTGCTTGATAGACCAAAGCACAATGTTCTCTGAACTCATACGGGTTTCCTCACCCCTTAAACATAGGACACACGTGGGTCCACCAGTGGGTATAGAAGGTCGGCTGCAAGGTTGGCGAGTATGACCACAAGTGTAGTAAGGTATAGGGCGGCCTGTATGACTGGATAGTCCTGGGCGGTTATCGCGTTATAGATAACACTACCCATTCCGGGGTATGAGAATGTCACCTCAACAGTATATATTCCGCCTATCAGGTAACCGATGCTTAGGAAGAGCTGCGTGAGTGATGGAAGGAGGGAGTTCTTAAGAACCATGTTGAGGAAGCTCCGCTTCCCTATGCCCTGGGCCCTAGCAGCCTGAACAAAATCACTCGAGAGAACCTCCAGCGCTGCGCCACGTATCACTAAGGCGTGTGTTGGGAGCGTGCCTATCACGATCACACTCAGGGGTAAAATAAGATGTCTGAGTACACTCACTGGGTCTGGGTGGATACCGTACGCACCGCTCGGTGGCAGCACCTTAAAGTAGACTGCGAACAGCAGTATGAACACTAGACCAATCCAGAATAAGGGTATCGTGTTCAAAAAGTAGAATGCTGGCTGCAGCACCCTATCAAGCGGCTTATCCTTATGGAAGGCCATAGTTATACCTATGAGTATGCCGAGAAGCCAGGAGACAGCCTGAGATGTACCCAAAAGCAGGAGGGTCCACTTAACAGCGTAGACCACAACTGTCCATGCGTTGGTGGGATAGTACTGGAAGGAGGGGCCGAAGTTGGGGTCAACCGAAAGTATTTCTCGTAGATAGTGCAGGAACTGTTCGTATGGTGGCGCATTCAGCCCATAGAGCGCGGCCACCCTTTCAGCTATCGCCTTAGCGTTAACACCTGGGTGCTGCCGCTCTAGGCTCTCAACGTAGAGTGTTAGGAAGTTGCCTGGCATCATGCGTGGCAGAAGAAAATTTAATACGAGAACCGCGAACAAGGCAACAAAGAGCGTTAAAATCCTTTTAACAAGATAACGTTTAGTATACCTCCTAGAAAAATCACCAAAACTCACCATACAAGTGTTTATGGCCCACCACTGAAAATTATGCTTTTCGATTCCAAGTTAACATCATCCATGTGGTCTCCAATAGGCGTGTGCTGGTAGTGTGGGCTATCTCTGATCCCTAGCGTAGGCTTCCAGTCTCAGGTTCCCACATCGCGTCTTTCCCATACCCACAATCCTAGGAATTATGGGGGAAAGAGGAGCCGCTGCCTCGAAATCGCACCGCGGGTTCAGGGGCTTCAGTTCAGTCGGCTGGCTATTAGTGCGTGGCAACGTGTTACGCTCGGTGAGGACTCAATGAGCGCTTGTCGCGTTTTGAATAGGTTCGGTTGATTTAGAGTTTGAGCTCCACTGCTGCAGCGGAGCCCCAGAGCTTTGTGAGAACCCTCTTTAGGCCCTGCGGCTTCCTTTCGGCAAGCCAGAGCTTGGCGTAGGTGTTCGCGAGGGCTATGTAGTCACTCGGGTGAGCCTCCTCCCGCGTTTTTGAAGCTACGCGGACACACTCCCTGATAAAGTGCAGGTCTTCGGGGAGGGGGATCCTCTCTATTGTCTCGGGGAGGTCTATCTGGGGGGCGCTCTGGCTTGGTGTGACTTCGTGTCTGTAGAGCGATTTTTTAAGGTTGTCGGCTACCTCTCTTCTACCGAGGACCATTCTCGCCTGAACCACTTCTCTGGGTTCTCCAGCTATCCTTATCCACTTCTCAGTCCACTTCGAGGTGGAACCACTCTCAGCAGCTTCCATGCCTATTAATATTAGTGGATCGAGGAAGGAGAACAGGCACTCTGAGCCGTCGTCACCCCAAGCCGTGATGGCGAAACCCATAACCCCCTTCTTCCTCGCCGCATCTAGGAATCCCTCGAGGTTTGCGATAGCATCATCGAAGTTTGGGTAAAGCCTGTTCCAGTTTGATATTCCTGGGCAGGCTAGCTGCCTATCGGTGTGTCCCACCATGTCGATGATCCTCTCAAAGTGCTCCTGCTGATTTGGAGTGTAGTCCCAGTTGGCTATTATGACCTCGTTCCACAGCCTGTCCTCTATCACACTCCGCCACAACTCTCTCTCCGAGGGTTCGAGGTAGACGCCTGTTAACATGTCCCCCCACACTATGGGCTGCTTACCGTGCGCTTTGGCTCTCGCAATGATTTCCCTGTAGTGTTCTAGGTAGAGCTCTGGGCCGCGGAAGACCCAGCGGCCGTTCAGGCTTCTTCCTCGGCCGAGAGACCAGGTTTCGTCACCTCCAACCAGCACGTACTTTGAAGGTGAGGTTGCGAGAACGTCCTCTAACAGTTCGTAGGCGAAGCCGCGCGCCTCGGGGTTTGAAGCGTCAAGAGACCCGTCGGTGCGAGACCACCACAGCTCTCGGAACCTAGAGTAGGCTGGAAGTGATAGGATGTTCTCCATGTGTCCGAGGAGTTCGAGCGAAGGTATAACCTCAACACCATACTGTTTGGCGTAGGAGCAGAGCTCACTCCACTCTTCAGCGCTGAGCCTCCCCCTGTGCACACCTATGTCTGGGTGGCTGCGCCATGGGTAGAGGTCTTCGAAGTAGACGCCCAAAGCGTTGTAGCCAAGCAGGAATAGCCACCTCACTATTCGCTTGAAGGTCTCGAGTTTTGGTACGCCTCCACGCGCAATATCGAGGTGGAAACACCTGAACCCAAACCTCTTCTCAGAGGTGAGCTTCACACGTGGGATGTAACCGGGTCTCTGCATCATCAACTGTAGAAGAAGCGCGTACGCCTCATTCAGATCACCCCAAACCCTAATCTCACCCCTCTCCACGCTGAGCCCACTACCACTCCCCTTATCCACTATGATACGCCACCCACCACCACGCACACCAAAATCCCTTACAAGATGCGCAGGCGGCTCACTCAGACCGTCAAACTCAAACCACTCAGAGCCAAACTCCAACCCAGTCTCGGGAACAGTTAAAATACTACCCTCAGCCATGGAAAACCATTCTACCACGGTCTTATAACCCTATTCAAGACCGCCACACCACTGTATGAGAAGCCAACCCTATGAAAACAAGTTCAACGGGTGGTTCCTAGCAACCCTCCGAGTGATGCGTAGTCTACCCAACGAGGCTGAACCACAAAGCACAGAAGACATTAGGAGCACAGACCAAAATACCTGCCTAGATTCCGAATCTCAGCGGTTGTTGAGTAATATTGCTAGTCTGATTGGGATTTCAGAGGGCTGCCACACGGTTTTTAAATATGCGGGTGCACATTGCGCAGGGAGGTTCACGATACGTGGATAGCACACTCGAAAACATAGTTGCCCACTACCTTGGGTTGAGCGCTGTGTCCAGGATCGGGGTGTACGCGGAGGATGTGGGAAGCGGCGAGAAACTATTCGAGTTAAACTCGCAGCAAGTGTTCAGGTCGGCGAGCACCATCAAGCTAGCCATAGCCTACGAGGTGATGCGTAGGGTGGATGCAGGTCTACTAAGGCTTGAAGATGATGTTAAAATTGAGCGCTCTAGGTTCGTAGGTGGCTCAGGCTTGATGCGCCTTATGGCTGGGAACCTAAAGCCCAACGTTGAGTGTATGCTTCAACTCATGCTCACCGTGAGCGACAACTCAGCGTCGAACATACTTGTTGACCTAGTGGGTAAATCATCTGTGAACAACTCGATGCGTGAACTGGGTTTGAAGGGAACCATACTCGCAGGTAAATTCATGTACGCGAGGAAGAAGAGGTTTAACTCCACCACGCCGGCCGACATGGTGAGGCTTATCTCGGCGATATACGTGGGTAGGGGGCTCTCAGCTAAGAGCGCTAGACGGCTCATCAGAATTCTGAGCTTCCAGCAGCACACTGGGCTTATCCCCTCCAGCCTGCCTGGGTGGTGGGTTAAAACAATCAACAAGCCCGGCGCGCTCTCCGACCTTAGAGCGGATGTGGCCGTTGTTTGGGATGAGGATTGGGCTTACTCTGCAGCCATATTCGTGGAAGGCTTCAAGGATGCGTATATGGGTGAGAGGTGTGTCAGGGAGATTTCGAGAGGCGTGTTCGACGCCTTCTTAGCTGAGCGTGGAGGGGCGGAGCGTGGAAGCCGTAGGGGGTGATGGTGTTTGCCCGTAAAAAGCGGTTTAGACCGCCTCTCTGAGAACATCGGGGTGCTCAGGGGAGCATCGGGGGTTTTGGCAATAACGAACCACACCGCTGTCACCTCAAAACTCACACATCTTACCGAAATACTTCACTCCAAGCTAGGCGACGCATTCAGGGGCGCTGTGAGCCCCGAGCACGGAATGTACGGTCAGGCGAGGGAGGGGGAGCCTACGGGTGACGAGACCGACATTCTAACACGAAAACCGGTGTACAGTTGGTACACGGATAAGCCGGGCTTCAAAGAGGATTGGTTTCAAGGTGTGGATACGGTTGTCTACGATATTCAGGATGGGGGTGTAAGGTACCACACACACCTATACGTGCTGAGGTCCACACTAGAGTACTGCGGTGCCCATGGCCTAAGACTCATCGTACTCGACAGACCCAACCCCATCGGTGGACTCACGCTTGAAGGCAACATGCCTGAGAGGACGTCCATAGTTTGCGCTTGGCGTATACCAATTAGGTACGCTCTCACACCCGGTGAGCTCGCCCTCCTCATGCATGGTGAAATGGGTTCTAAAGTGGAGTTAGAGGTGGTGCAGCTTGAAGGGTGGAGGCGTGAGATGTGGTATGATGAGACGGGTATGGTTTGGCTCCCACTCTCACCCAATACGCCCACCCTCACAACCAGCACACTCTATCCGGGCACATGCCTATTCGAGGGCACCGAGCTCTCTGTTGGAAGAGGCACCACCACACCCTTCGAGGTTGTGGGAGCACCATGGCTCGACGGCGTTGAACTTGCGCGTCGATTCAACTCACTCGGACTCTCAAGCGTGAGGTGTCGACCGGTTATATTCACCCCACGCTACTCTAGGTATGCGAACCAGAAGTGTGGGGGTGTGCACATACACGTATTACAGCGGGGTGAGTTCGACCCAATACTCACAGCACTTCACCTCCTAAACATACTGGTGGATGTCTACGGTGTGGAACGCGTCTTCGGAGATAACTGGAGACATTTCGACCTACTCTCGGGTTCAGAGTCACTAAGAAAAATGATCATCGAAGGCACACAACCTGAGAGCATCGTTGACACGTGGAGGAGGGATCTGGAGCTCTACCGGAAAAGGGTAGAGAAACACAAACTATACTTATAAGCCGCACCCAGCTTATCACGTGGCTGTGCGCAGAGGTAGTATGATGAGCGCTAAGTGAGTAGGCGCTCCATGACGAACTCGTCAATGAGTCTTACAGCGGCATCAGCGTCCACGCAGTGGTTCACAATTATCGAGAAGCATTCGCCAT
>JGI20133J14441_1001240_pt1 | contig 21183 bp, 19 predicted proteins | sample RS3BMetagenome_FD_14441 | JGI IMG/M metagenome (IMG submission 14441)
GGTAAGGGCAGAGTGGCTCGCCGGTCTCGACGAGCCTGCCGACACGCGCCACGACCATCGTCGGTTCGACTGCACTGCGTTCGGAGGGCCCCATGGCAAGAATGTCTAACACACTCGCCGGATCAGCACACACACAAATCTAGCGATCTACCTGGACATCTCTTGAGCTGAGTTCAGTCAACAGGTGCATCGCGTCTGCGGTGACCACCCGACCCGCGAGGTTGATCGGCTCGAGCAGCGGAGCGAAGGCAAGTATCTCGTTCGTCTTGTCGTTGTCGACGTTGCGCTGGCCGATCACCATCCCGGTGTCGTGACGAAGCGCGCTAAGCAGCTGCACCTGGGTGCCGTCAGCTCGCTTCGCTCCCCGAACCGCCTTGCCGTCAACAGCTACCCCGACCAGCTTCGCTCCTGGCTTGGTGCCGTCATCCTCGTCCGGGTTGTTGGTGTCGACCGTGTCGTCGGATCCGTCGCCGGTCTTGGAGTCTGCTACGTCGGATCGCACAGGGGTCGGCGATCTGCGCTCTGCCTGCTCTGCCGCCCAGGTGTTGATGATGAGGTCGAACTCCTCAGCGTCGACTGCCATCCCAGCCCGGCGTATCGTCGCATAGCTCGGCGGGATCCGCAGCCCCGAGGATGGGGAGATCCGAGCCCCGAGGCGTGAGGGGACCTCCTGGGATGAGCTGTCGCAGTATTGGCTCAGCGCGACGAGGCTCTTGTGGCCAGCCAGGGTCGCACAGGCGATGAGCACCAGCGTCGAGGCGAAGTCGTGGCGGACTCCTCTCGGATCCCGGGGATCGGTGATCGTCTCGATGCGTTCGATCAGGCTCGTGAGGTCTGCGGTGTTGAAGTCGATCTGTGCCATGGAACTCCTCGGGTTCGTCGACAACAGCGGATGGTCGAAGGACCCTGCGAGCACCTCGATACTGCGCCGGTGCAGTGCCCGGACGTAGACGTGCTTGATCTGGCCGTGGGCGACGTAGCGGCCCGAGCGGCGGCCGTAGCCTGCGGTGACGCCCAGGTAGAGAAACGACGAGGCGCCATAACAGGTACCGATGTGACGGGACGGGTCGACGAAGGTCTCGACCAAGAGGACCGGATGGCCCCAGGCCTCCACCCAGTCGGTAGAGAGTCGCCGAAGCGTCCTTCCCATCACCGCAGACGCGGTGTTCTGGCAACGACCAGCCGGCAGCACGCAGGACCGCTGGTTCGACGCCACGAACCGGAGCCTACGCATCTGGATCTCCTGGCTCCAGCCGATGAAGCGGTCCCGAGGCCCACACGACAGCGCAGGCGATGCGAAGCCGACCAGAGCGACTCACTCACCGTCTGCATCCACGGCGACGTAGCGCAACGTCTCGCCGACCATCCGATGGCCAAGCCAGTGGTGCTCGTCAAGCTCCGCGTCGAAGCGCCCAGCGTCCCCAGGCCCGATCGGGGCGACGCTCAGTCCTGCAAACCACGCATCTCGCACCCACCACGCGTAGCATCGCGGCAGGCGGTCGCGCCAATCGACTCCCAACGTCGCAGGTCACGGCACTGTGCCCCCGACTATGAAAAGGCCGTGGGTAGCCACCGAGGTGAACACCCCGGTCAGGTCGGCGAGGAAGTCGGCCTCTTTCAAGAAGTCGAGCAGGTCGATGGTGCCCCACCGCCGCTCCACCTGGTCCTTGAGGCGGTCCAGGCTGGCCGGCTCGGGGGGCTTGCCCGGTTTGGGCACGGTGATCCACGGCTCACCCCGACGGGTGGCAAAGCGCACCCCGCCGGTGTCATTCGCGCTGACCGCCTGGTCGAGGCCGGACACGGCGGTGCGCATCCGCTGGCGGAGCTCGTCGACGAACGCGGAAGGATCGAGCGGCTGGCGCCGGGCGGTGTAGTGGACCTCGCGGTTGGCCTCGAAGTCGGCGGGCAGCTCGGCTTCTGGGTCCCGCCAGCGGTTGGCTCCCACCACCCATATCTCGCGGCGGCGCAACCCGTCGCGCAAGGCGCGCAGCACACACAGCTCGTAGGGGATGCGCTCGACCCGGCTCCGCTCGTCGAGCACCGCTGTCTCCCAGTCGGCCGGGACCACCCCGGTCAGAGGTACGGTCTCGTCCCCGGCGTAGTAGCGGACGGTACCCGGTCGCTCGGCGTAGCGACCGAGCAGGTCCAGGGCCTCGATGACCGGCCGATGGGCGCTGTTGTTGGAGCGGAACTGCAGAGCACCGAGCAGCCGGGGCAGCATCCGGCGGTAGTAGCTGGAGTACGACGAACGCAGTGCCTTACGCACCCGGGTCTTGAAGACCGCCTCGTTGGCCTCGGCCTCTTTGACCAGGTCGCGCAGGGTGGCCTCGCTCACCACCGGGTACAGCGCCGCGCGGACTGTCTCGTCGGGGTGCTCGACGGCCGCCTCGGCGAGACGGAACAAGATGTCCTCCTTGCCCCGGACCCGGCGCAGGTCGGCCAATAGCTCGCCCTCGACCCGGTTCTCGGCTCGGGTGCCGATCTTGTGCACGATGCCGACGAGCAGCTCCACCAGGCCGTCGGTGATCTCACCGGTGCGCGAGCCCAGCACAGCGCGGCCAGCGAGCTCAGGCGGACCGGCCGGGGACGCTCCCGCAGGTCGGAGGGGTACTCCTGTGCGGCTCTGGCCCGCCATGCCTCGACTACGGGATCGGTCGCGCCGGCGAACAGACCGGCGGGCATGCCGAGGGAGCGGATGCGCTCCAACTTGTCCACCTCGGCGAGCAGGCTGTCCAGGCTGATCTGACCAGGATCGGCCTTCAGCTCACCCCGCACCCCGCACCCAGCACCCCGCGACCGCCTTCCTCTCCCCGTCGCCATCGTCGGCCACGAGCTGCTCGAGACGGCTCGCCACTTCGGAACCGAGCCGGGAGGCGGTGGTGGCACAGAACCGGTCGCTGGCCGCAGAGCGCTCCGCTCCGATGATCCGCTCGACCCGCCCAGGCGGCTCGATGCGCGTCGCCCGGCAGCGGGCCAACAGTGCGTCTCGCAACCGGTCCTCGGAGACCTCGTCAGGTGCCACCTCCTCGCTCAGCCATGCAGTCAGGGAGTCCTCGTCGGCGCGGGTGGCCTCCCGGAAGCCGAGAGCCTCGCGGACCTGCGCCCGGTGGTACTCGATCGTCCGGCCCGACCAGGGTCCAGGCGGCCACCAGGTCCTCCGGCTCCCACTCCCGTTGCAGTGGCCACCACCCCCCGTCCCCGGCCGTCAAGGTCAGCTATCGACCACTCAGAAGTGTAGCTCAGGAAGTGCCGAGAAGCACCAGAGGCGGCACTTTTCGGCTTCGACGCACCATCCCACCTGGGACTCACCGGGCAACTGCGCTGAGCCCAAGCGTCGATTGCCAACTCCAATGACAAAAGCGGTTATGGCCGGTTCCCTCTCACAGGGCATGCGCGCCGCGCTGTGTGAGGGTGCGAGCGTCTCCTACCTCCGCCACCAGCAGGCCTGACATCAACCCAGGTCGATGCCGAGTCGAGCGCTCGGCTGCTAGACGCTTCGCTTGCTCAGGACCAGGTGGCGGGCAGCTCGAGGGGGTGTTGCGATCTCGGGCATGCTGGAGTACACTTTCTTGTACGTTCATTGGAGGTACGAGATGAAGACCATGACCTACTCCGAGTCACGAGCGAAATACGCCGAGACTCTCAACGCGGTCACCGACGACCGCGAAGAGGTCGTGATCACCCGAGCAGGTCACGATCCGGTGGTGATGGTGGCGCTCGATGACTACGAGTCTCTGAAGGAGACCGCCTATCTCCTGAAGAGCCCGGAGAACGCCCGGCGGTTGCTCGCGTCGATCGACCGTCTCGAGCACGGCGATGGGGTCCTGCACGACCTTGCCGAGTGAAGCTGATCTGGGACCCGAGCGCCTGGGAGGACTACCTCTGGTGGCAGGCGCAGGACCGAAAGGTCCTCAAGCGCATCAACACGCTCATCAAGGATGTCGAACGCAACGGCAACGAGGGGATCGGCAAGCCCGAGGCTCTCAAGCACGGGTTTCACGGCTACTGGTCCCGTCGGATCACCGACGAGCACCGGCTCGTCTACAAGATCAGCGAGGAGGAGATCCGGATCGCTGCATGCCGGTACTACTACGGGCGCTGACTGCGCCGGCAGTCCGGTCGTGATGCCAGACAGGATCCCAGCGCATGATCGCCCGGATCAGGTGGTCGGCCCGACGTTGGTGACCACCACGATCTCCAAGCCGTTCCCCAGGCCGGCACCCCCAGGCTTGGCCTTTGCGCGAAGTGTCGAGGTCTCGCACGCCGGACCTGTAGGCATAGTGGGCGTGGTGACTTCTCTGACGGCTGAAGCCGCCAGCTCCTTTTCAGGCCGCTAGTGCGGCCGGACGGGCCAGTCCAGCCCGGAGAATGTTACGAGCGGCGTTGATATCAGTATGTGCTTGGTGACCGCACGCCAGGCATCGAAACACCGCTTGGCTGACGCGGTTGCCAGGGTCGACGCGCCGACACTCCGCGCACGTCTGGCTGGTGTGCCGGGGATTCACGTCGATCACTACCCGGCCAGCTTCTTCCGCTTTGCCCTTGAGGATCGACAGGAACTGTCCCCAGCCCGCGTTGGTGGTACATCGGTTTAGGCCGCTCTTGGCGGCCACGACCTGGCGGGCCGCGCCCCGGTTCTTCGAGCCTCGCTTCTGGCGAGCAAGGACTTGTTGTGCGGTAGCCAGCCTGGCGGCCATCCTCGGGCCGTGGCGGGGATTGGCAATGTGCTGGGCGACCGAGGTCGTGAGGAAACTGGCGATGCCGACGTCAATGCCGAGCGCCGAACCAGTAGAAAGCAACAGCTTTTCCGGTACCTCGTCGCACGAGAGGACCAAGAACCAGCGCTTGGCCTCCCGCTTGACGGAGATGGTCTTGAGCTTCCCCTCTACCCGCCGGTGCACGCTGGGCTTCACGTGGCCGACACCTTGGAGGTAGACCCGGGATGCCTCGGGTTGCCACGTGCAGGCATCCCCACGGCTCGGCCACTCGACACAATCGAAGCGATAGGCAGGCTTGAACCGGGGATAGCCAGGTTCTTCGCCAGCCTTGACCCGCCCGAAGAAGGCCTCGAATGCCTTGTTCAGCCGCCGCAGCGCAGCCTGCTCCGACCCTGCGCCCCAGCGGGCGATCTCGGGTCGGAAGGCCCTGATCTCGGGCAACTGGGCCGACTGGGAGGCAAAGACAATCGGCCCCTTCCGCCGGGAGTGCGACCAGTAGTTCGCCGAACGCTTGACGACGCGCTCATAGGCGTCCCTGCGTTATTGGAGCGCAGCGTTGTAGAGCTCCCAGTGCGCGTCCAAGCACTGCCCGACAGCTACGTGCTGCTTGGCTGTCGGGCGCAGCCGGAACTTGTAGGCCCGCCTCATGCCTCCTCGTCCCACTGGTGCTCGATGTGCCGGCGCACGGTCGCTTCGGACACGTACCCGACCGAGGCAGCAAAGAACGACTTCGACCAAAGTGCCGGACCCTTGCGGAGCCACCCGAACTCTTGGCGTAGGACCCGAGCAGTCCGGCCCTTGAATGCTCGTGCAACTTCGCCAGGGGAGTCCGTCGAGCCGACCCGGATGAACACGCGCACATGGTCGGGCATCACCTTCGAGGCCAAATCGGGGTCTTCCGGCACGAATGTGGGTGACCATGCCGGTATGACCTGGTAGTTCTCCTTGCAGGGCAACGGTTTAGGGGCGGGTGGAATGGGCGGCTGATCTGTGCCCATTTCGCGACCTGCGGTCGGGATGGTCGGCTGCCTCCCTCGACCTGCCATCCGCGTGACGCGCACGGGTGGTCTATAGGTTCGGGGTCGCTTACACCAACCGAGCCGAGGGGACCGATCCCGTGCGCGTCACTACTGTGTTCAAGCGCTTGATGGACCTGCCTGGGGTGACTGTCAGCGTCGTGGTCTTCGAGGCGGCCAGGGTGGTCGTGACCGTCAAGTTGCGCAGCGGGAGGTTGTGCTGCCCTGAGTGCGGATTCATCACCCGGTTTCGCTATGACGCCCGCCTGGTTGCCTCCGCCTGGCGGCATCTTGACTTGGGTGCTGGCGCCTCGAGGTCCGGGCGGTCCTGCGACGGCTTCGCTGTCCTTGTCATGGGGTGCGAACGCAGGGGGTGCCGTTCGCCCGAGCGGGGTCCCGGTTCACCGGTGACTTCGAGGACCTGGTGGGGTGGCTGGCGACCACCATGGACAAGACGGCGCTGTGCCGGCTGGTGCGCATCGACTGGGACACCGTCGGGCGGATCATCTGCCGGGTGATGGCGACCGGTCTCGACCCCAGGCGCTTCGGCAGGCTGTTCGTGGCCGGCGTCGACGAGGTCTCCTGGCGCAAGGGCCACTTTTCTGGAGTGTCAGATCCGTGCGGGAGTGTCGCGGGCAGGGGCCTTTTGCGGGGTTGGTGTCACACCCTATGGATACCGTGCGCCACGTGCAGAACTGTGAGTCACATGGGGAAGTTCCGTGCAGGCCTTGCGTGTCGTGCTGACCGACACGCTGGCCTACTGGACGGTGGTCGACGACGACTGGCGGCCAGTCCCGTCCGCTGACACCTACCTGCGCCACCTTCGACTCGGCGCTGATCGGGCCGAGGGCACTACCCGCTCTTACGCCTCGGACTTGGCCTGCTACCTGTCGTGGTGCGAAGCCACCGGGCGCGACCTGCTCGCCGGCGTCCAGGCACTCGGGTCCTTCGTGGCCATGCTCAAGACGACGCCGGTCACCCGGGCCGGGGCCGGGCAGGGCCAGGTGCGTTCGGCGGGGCGGATAAATCACGTCTTGGCTGCGGTGCGCGAGCTCTACAAGCACGCCGTGGCCGAGCACACCCTCGACGCCTCGGTGCTCACCCTCCTCTACGAGGTGGGCGACGATCGTCATCTCCCCGCCGAGCTGCGGCCCGAAGGATCAGGATTGCGTTATCGGGCCCGACCCCGCCACGTCCAGCGCACGCGGCGCATCCCGCGTCCGGCGCCGGTGCACCACGACGAGGTGGAAGCGTTGCTGCGGGCCTCTCGCTGCTGGCGGGATCGGTTCTTGTTGGTCATCTTGTGGTTCTGCGGCCTGCGCGTCGGCGAGGTGTTGGGGCTGCGCCGCTCGGATCTGCACCTGGTCCCTTCTGCCGCCATGCTCGGCTGCTCGATGCCCGGACCCCATCTCCACGTGGTCGGTCGGGACAACCCCAACGGCGCCCGGGCCAAGTCCGGTGAGCGGACGGTGCCGGTGCGCAGCGAGGTGCTCGCCTGCTATGACCGCTACCTGGCCGAGCGGGAGGCCTGCTCGGCCGCGAGGAACTGCGACTTCGTGCTCGTTAACATCGCTCATGCGCCCTTGGGGCACCCGATGTCGAGCGACACCGTGCGCAAGTGGCTGGCCGTGACGTCGAGACGGGCCGGGCTCGATCGGCTGATCACCCCCCATATGTTTCGCCACGCCACCGCCACCGAACTGCTGGCGCGCGGCGCGTCGATCGACGTGGTCAAAGAGTTGCTCGGGCACGCCTCCATCCGCTCGACTGAGGTGTACCTGCATTCCGACATCGACGCGCAACGTGCCGCGGTGGATCGGCTCGGGCCGCTCGACTTTGGATCCGAGGGGGTGCAGCCATGAGGGCAGAAGCGGTCGCACGCCAGGCGGACCAGGTACTGGTCGGTGACCTTGATCGCCTCACGGCTGCTCTCGACATGGCGTTACTCGTGGCAGTGGGCTGGGATGAAAAGAGCGAGGTATTCACCCCTGACCGATCGCACCGCCTACTCGGCTACCAGGTATGCGCGGTGACAGGTTGTGGCAGCGAGGCGTGGTGCAAGGGCCCACTCTGCGGTGCCTGCGCCACTCGTCGGGCCCGCCACCCCGAGCAGCCGATTGAGGCCTTCCTCGCGGGCGGCATCAGCGCTCGACGTCCAGGCGAGCGGCTCTGTGCGCTGTGCTGTCTTCGGGGATTCTCCCGCCCAGCTATCTCCAACGGCCTGTGCCTGAGTTGCGACGCGTTGCGATCCGGCCGAGGCGAGAGCACGGAGGACTTCCTCTCGGGCGACGGTCCCTTCGGGCCGCCAAAACCTCGCGCAACGTTGGGGATCTGCGCGGTGCTCTCCTGTCCGCGCCTCGTCGCCCGTCAGATCCACGGACTGTGCGACGCGCACGATCAGGCTTGGCGAGTGGCGGGCCGCCCTGACCTAGAACGGTTCGCCCGGACCGCTCTTCCGTGCCGGGGAGATCGACGGGGACGTGCCGTTCTGCGCGGGCTGCCCCCACGCGTCATCCTCGAAGTGCTCATGGGCATTCAGGGCTGCCTCGAGTCCGGCCGCCGGCTGATGCCCACTCAGCTCCGGGCCAGTGTCGATTGCTTGCGTCGCCGACAAGTGAGCAGTGTCGACGAGATCGATGTGACCGCCGTGACGCCGGCGGTGCGCCACTTCTTGTCGCTCACCGCCCGCTGCGTCGCACTGGCCTGCTCGGACCTCGAGGGCGAGCAGGCCAAGGACGTCTGGGATCTGCGCCACTGGGGCAAGCACGGCTCGCTGTCGTTCATCGGCACCAGTGCCCTGCACGTCAATGGCCGAGCCATATCCCCACCGATCACCCAAGGATGGCTGAAGGCAGCCGCCAAGGCGTGGGCGGCGGACGCGCTCATCTCGGTCGGCAAGGTGAGCGTGCAGACCACGCTCAACGCCGTCGGCGTCTTCTCAGCACATCTGGCTCGTCGCGACGACGCCGGAGAGGATCCGGCTCTGCTCGCTCGCCGTGACATCGAGGCCTTCTTGGCTCGGCTGGGACACCTCGAGGCAGCGGGAACGACGACTGCCTTCATGCGGCGCCAGACCATAGATGTACTGTCGAAGTTCCTACGGGACTGCCGGGCGCTCGGGCTCGCCGGCCCCGGTGCCCCGATGGCCGGGTTGGCCGACGAGGTGGCACTACGGCGAGGCGATCGGCCGGCGTCGTTACGCAGGGAAGCCGACGATGTCGGCCGAGCCCTACCCGAGATCGTCATGGCGCAGCTCCTTTCTGAAGAGAACCTCGGGCTCCTCGAGCAGATGTCGGGCCCGATGGCCCGGGCCGCGGTCGGGCCCGATGGCCCGGGCCGCGGTCGAGCTCGCCGCCGGCGTCGGCCGCCGCACCGCCGAACTGTGCTCTTTGTCGTTGTCCTGTCTCGACTTCGACGACCACGCGGGCGAGGACGGCGAGCACCGAACGAGTCCGGTCCTGGTCCATGACATGCCCAAGGTGGACAAGGTCGGCGTGCGTCTGCCCATTTTCGAGCGCGAAGTGGCGATCATCTCGGCCCAGAGGGCTCGGGTGCTCGCCACTTTCCCCGACACACCCCCCGAGCGTCTCGTCCTGTTCCCCCGCACGCTCAAGAACCCAGACGGCACCCGGTCCGTCTCACCGAGCTGGTTGGACCGGGTGATGCGCCAGTGGGTTGACGCCTTGCCCCGTCTCGATGGCCCCGAACGCGACGCCAACGGACGTCCGGTGCCGTTCCCGAGAAGTCGGGTGTTTCCCTACGCGTTCCGTCACAGTTTCGCGCAACGTCACGCCGACGCCGGCACACCGCTCGACACGTTGAAAGAGCTACTCGGGCACGACACTGTGCGTTCCACGCTCGGCTACTACCGGGTCACCGCCCGGCGCAAGCGGGCCGCGCAAGATGCCCTGGGTCCGCTCCAACTCGACGCTGCTGGTCATCGTGCCCGTCCGAGTCTCAATGGGCTCACTGACGCCGAGGCGCTGCGCGAGCAGATCGGCCAGGTCGCAGTCCCCTTCGGGGTGTGCACCGAACCGGCCAATGTCGCCGCCGACGGGCATTCCTGTCCGTTCCGGCACCGCTGCACCGGCTGCACCTACTTTCGCACCGACCCCTCCTACCAGCCCGAGCTGACCGCCTATCTGGCCCAGCTTCTCGCCGACAAAGAGCGCCTGGCCACAACGATGCCGCAGTTGGCCGAGTGGGCCCGCAGCGATGCCGCTCCTTCGAATGAAGAGATTGACGCGGTGCGACTACTCATACGGGCCAACGACGAGCAGCTCGGCACCCTCGACGCCACCGCGCGCCAGCGGGTCGAGGCGGCCATCGCCACCATGCGCACAGAACGCGCCGCCCTGGTCAACACCTTCCCGGTCGAGTTCCGGGGGATTACCCGCCAGGCGCGTCCCACCCTCTTCCCGGCCATCGAGGCCGCCGCTGAACACCGTGCCGCCGGTGGCTGAGCGAGGCGAACACCTGGTCCGGCTGCGCCGGGCGGACTCGAGCGCCAAAGCAGCGCGCGTCCTCGCCGCCCTCGATGCCATGGTGGCCGCCGGTGAGTCGCCCCAACCCGCCGTCTTAGCCCGCAAGGCGGGCGTGAGCCGCCGATTCATCTACGACCACCCCGAGCTACGGGCTGAAGCCGAACGGCGCGCCGTCGAAGTCACCGATCGCCTGGCCGCGGGCACTGCGGCGAGCATCCGGGTGACGACCGCGTCGTTACGCGCCGACTTGGAGAACGCCAAGGCGCTCAACCACCGGCTCGAATCCCAGCTCGGCGCGCTCAAACATCGGCTGGGCGAACTGTTGGGCCACCAGGTGATGGCCGACGACCTCGCCGCCGGATCCACCCGCGCTCAAAGCGACGCCACCGGCGCCCGGATCGCGGAACTCGAGCAGATGCTCTTCGAAGCTCGAGAAGCACTGGCCCAGAGCACCGAGGAACTCGAAGCCGCACGGCAGATCAACCGCGAGTTGATGGCACGGCTCAATCGCGGTGGTTGAGAATTTGTGGCGCTCACCTGTGCGCCATGATAAAAACCCTATTCAACCACCATAAAACACAGTTCGGACTCCAGAAAAGGCCACTCCTACGTCACGTTGGTCTCGAACCATGAGACAGGGAAGTTCGTGTGGGGCAAGGAGGGCAAGGACACCGGCACGCTGGACTGCTTGTTTGCCGAGCTCGGCGAGCAGCGCTCGGCAGCGATCACCGCTATGTCGATGGACATGGGCCCCGCCTACGAGAAGTCCGCCCGCAAGGAGCGCCACGCCGTCAACGCGGTGATCTGCTACGACCCGTTCCATGTCGTCCAATTGGTCACGACCGCTCTCGACAAGGTGCGGCGGTCAGTGTGGCAGGACCTGCGCAAGCTGCCCGATCAGCAGGCGGCCAAACGCTTCAAGGGCGCCCGGCGGGCACTGCTCAAGAACCCCGACGACCAGGCCGACGACCAGGCCGCGGCGCTTCGCAAGTTGAAGCGCAGGGGCGGGGACCTGCGGCGGGCGTACGCGCTGAAGGAGGCCCTGCTGGCCGTCTTCGCCGGCGACCTCACCGAAGACGAAGTGGGCGAGCTTCTCGACCGGTTCTGCTCCAAGGCGCAGCGCTCCGGCCTGAAGCCCTACGTCACCGCAGCCGCCACCATCCGCAAGCGGCGGGCGGGCATCCTAGCAGCGGTGCACCTCGGCGTGAACAACGCCCGCCACGAGGGCCTGAATCGCCGGGTGCGCCTGATCGTCAACCGCGCCTACGGCTTCCACTCCGCCAACGCCGCATTCGCGCTCATCATGGTCACGCTCGGGCCGATCGAACACGTCCTTCCCCATGAACGCCGCCAGGGCTCAGATCCCTGAACCGACCCACATCTATGCCGGGAGACTCATATTGGTGTTACGCAGGATCGTCACCGCCAACGCCACCCGGTAGAGCGTCTCGAGTTCCGGCACCACCCAACGGTCGAACGCGTGCACCCGCTCAGGAGACGCCGTCACCGCGGACCCCGCCCCGGCGAGAATCCGATCGGGGACGACCGGCGAGGGCAAACGAGCACCCGGTGAGCCTATGGCCAAGCCCCGGAGCTGACCAGGAGAGGTCACCGGCCATCGACCTCTTCGACAGCGACACCGATCCGGAGCGCCACGTGGTCCTGGATCTTGCGGGCCAACGGCGAAGGCGTCGGAAAATACGGCTTGCTCTCGACCAACACGGTCCGTTCGCTGTCAGTTAGAACCATCCCATTCCACGAGGCTCTCAGCGTCACCGGGAGGGAACCCGGTGAGCGGATCAACGTATTCCCCGCTTTTACCAACGAGCCACGACCCCCCACCGTCAAGACCGTCTCGTTCCTGGCCCGGCGCCGGCCGGCCCAGTGGTTGAAGAGGAAGGAGCCGTGTAGCGCATCATGAAGCGTGATGTGTTAATCTGCCCTCATGAAGCGGACGACGATCATGCTGCCAGACGAACTCGATGCCAGGATTCGGCTCGAGGCCAGGCGGCGGGGGTCCTCGATCGCTGACATCGCCCGGGAGGCTATCGAGCAGCATGTCCCTGGCCTGGAACCGACAGGCCGGCTGGGCTTCTTCGCTATCGGTGAAGGCATGCCTATCGACGCCTCCGAGCGTGTCGACGAGTTCGTTGGCAAGGCGATCGCTCGTCGACGCCGGCCTTCGGTGTAGTGCTCATCGTCGACGCGGGACCGCTCTATGCTGCAGCGGCAACGGCTGATCGCAACCACCGCCGCAGCATCAACTTGCTCGCCAACGCCGCGCGACCCCTCCTCGTTCCCGCGCTGGTCGTGACCGAGGTCAGCTATCTGCTGGCAGACCGGATCGGTGCCCATGCCGAACTCGCGTTCAGCCGTTCAATTGCAGACGGAGAACTCGTCGTCGAGGCAGTGCTGGATGCGGAGTGGGACCGGATCGCCGTTCTCACCGAGGAGTATCTCGACCTTCCGCTCGGGATCGTCGACGCGTCTGTGGTCGCGCTCGCCGAGCGACACCATGTCGACGTGATTGCGACGCTTGATCATCGCCACTTTTCTGTCGTGCGACCGAGCCATACTTCGGCTTTTACGCTCGTACCCTGAGTGCCCGTAGCACCCTCCACGAGGGCGAGCACCACCTGGCTGACGTTGAACGTCAGCTTGTGCCCCAATAGACGCCGCTGTTTCCAATCGGGGGAACCAACCGCTGCCAGGTCACCCCTCAACCGGTTATCTCCTCCGCGCCCCGCGCGCTTGGCTGAGAGTGTCCCGTTACGCTGGCTCGCGGGCGCTCGAGAGAATGTTCGTCAGATCGAGGGCAAGGCGGTCAGCGCTTTTTCGAGGCGGTCAGTCCGCCGGGATTTCGAAGGTCCGCCAATCAACGCGCTCTTCATCGAGAACAGCCGGCAGAACACCGCTAGCAGCCTCAACCGACAGCCACAGCGTGCCGGCAAGGACCTGTCCCACTGCGACTGCTTCGAGATTTAGAAGGTTAAGGCGAGGATGGCGTCTCGCGATTCGCGCCATGCGAGGCACGACTGGCCGCGAGTCTGGGAGCAAGATATCGCTGCGCAGTTCGAGGAGAGTCAAGATGGCCCGCTCCTGCTGTGCCTGCGCCAACTGTTGGAACGGGCCGGACAGATGGCCACCTGCCCCAAGCACGGCTGCGCGACATGCCCGGTAGTACCAGTAGAAAGTGGTGTGCATGACAACAGGCTCGTCCCTGCCGAGACCGACCAGCAGCTCCTCGATCAGTAGCCGGTCGTCGATGATGACTAGGCGGGGAGTGGAGTGCACCCGAGCTATTGATCAGCCAGATCCGCATCGTCGATGGCCGCGATAGCGTTCTCATAGCGATCCCGCAGCACGCGGCGGAGTTCGCTGCGAGCCACTGATAGTCCCCCTGGTACGACGAGGGCCGCTTCGCCGAGATCGATGAAGCCGATCTCCCCACCCCCTTCAATACCCCAGCGGTGACGGAGGTCGGCCGGCAAGCTGGTCTGTCCCCGGTGAGACACCCTCGCGTTGGTCGTCAGAGCCATATCCTGCATTGTAGTCGACACCGAATTACAAGGCACGCATCCGAAAGCCCGCACACGGGTATGACCGTAGGAGATAGCCCCGATCACCTAACACACACCAGTCGTTCTCCACGCCGCGATCGGCCACCGGCGCGTCTAGTCTCTGACGATCCCGCGCAAGTGGCCCTTGCGATCGCAGAGAGGCTCGTCTCGTGTGGGTCAGCAGGCGGTCTTTCCGGAGGTGAAGGTGAGGTAGCAGCTCTGGGCGGATCCGGCCGAGTTGGCGGCATTGATGAAGTAGCTGCCTTCGAAGTTCACGATGTCGGCGGTGGTAGGAGCCTCGAGCTTGAGGGGGTCGGACGTGGCGCCGGCAGCGCCGGCAAGCGCGCCGAAGATCCCCGCTTGGAAGGCCTGACCGCTGCTGGCGACCCCGGAGGAGACGATCGGCTGCAGGGACAGGGGTCCGGTCACACTCTGGTCGAGTGCGGTCTGGCCTGCCGCGGCGGCACCGCTGAACAACGAGCCGACGGTGAGGGCGACGAAGGGGTCGCTAACCACCAGGCCGAGCCCGGTGGAATCGGCCGCTTGGACTTCGTTGTAGATGATGCTGGCACTGAGGAAGCCCTGCGAGCAGGCCAGGGAACTGTTGGCTCCGGGTGTGAGCTCGGCGCTGGCGCAGGTCTGGAGGTAGTTGACGATTCCGTTCAGGAGGGCCTGGAAGTCGTTGGCGATAGCCTGGTCGTACTGGAATAGCAGGGCGCTCTCGACGGCGTCGGCGCCAGTAGGGTCGATGAAGTTGGTGGGGCTGTTGTCAGCGTAGGTGTAGGGGTTGCTGGCCGGGGCCGGGTCGGTGCTTATGAAGCGGTGGGTGGCCGGGTCGTAGTAACGGTCGTGGTAGTAGTACAAGCCGGTGGGATCCTGGGCTTGACCCGTGTAGGTGAGGGGGTTGCTGGTGGCGGCTCCGGAAGTGGTAGCGGTGCCAAACGGCGAGTAGGCGTAGGTGGTGACAGCGCTACCGGCGGGGTTGGTGAGGGCGGTGGTGCTTCCGAGGGCGTCGCTTAGGTAGTAGTACGGTCCAGCGGTGCCGCCCTGGCTGACCTCGAGGGGGGTGTTGAGCCCGGCGCCGTTCACGAAGGTCTGGGGGGAGCCGCTCGGGCTGTATCGGGCCAGGAGGTTGGCTCCGTCGTAGAGGGAGGCTTCGGTGGCGGTCCCGGTGGTGGAGGTCACCCGCCGGCCGAGGGCGTCGTAGGCGTAGGTGGTCGCCGTGCCGGTCGGGGAGGTGACACCGGTCAGCTGGCCTAGGGCGTTCCATTGGTAGGCGGTCGTCTGCCCGCTACCGGTGGCGCCCGTCAGCTGGCCTTCGCCGTTGTAGGTGTAGGTAGTGCCGGGGCCTGAGGTCAGCTCGTCGGCGGCGTCGTAGGTGAGGCTGCCGGCCGGCGCGTTGGGCGTGGCCGTGGGGTTGCCTGCGGGGTCGTAGGTGTAGGTGAGGGCCGCTCCGCTCGGCGGCACCGCCTTGGTGAGCTGCCCGGCGGCGTCGTAGGTGTAGGTGGTGGTACCGGCGGCGTTGGTGGCCGAGGTCCGGCGGTTGGCGGCATCGTAGGTGTAGGCCTGGCTTGCGACGGTGGTCGCCCCGAGGCGGGAGACGATGGACGCCACGTCGCCGTTGGGGGTGTAGGTGTAGGTGTCGTCGACGCCGTTGGGTCGGGTCAGGGTGCTCAGCGCCCCGGTGGGATCATGGCCGAACTGGAAGGTCCCGCCGCTCGGATCGGTGATGGACACCAGTTGCGAGGAGGGGTCGTAGGTGTAGCTGGTGGTCCCGGCCGGCCCGGTCATGGACCTCCGGTTCCCCGCAGCGTCGTAGGTGTAGCCGACGGTGACGCTCGGCTGGCCCGGTCCGGAAGTGGTCTGGGAGATGACCTGGTTGGCAGCGTTGTAGGCGAAAGTGATGCTGCCGGCGGGGTCAGTGGCGGTGGTCAAGCGCCCGAGCGGGTCGTAGGTGTAGGTCTCGGTCCCTGCGCCCGGCGCGGTGATGGTGGTGAGCCGACCATCGGTGTCATAGGTGTAGCTGGTGGTCCCCCCATCGGGGTTGGTGGTCGAGGCGAGCCGCCCGGCCGTGTCGTAGGCCAACGTGGTGACCCGCCCGAGCGGATCGGTCTTGGCGACCAAGGCGCCAGTGGCGTCGTAGGTGTAGGTGGTGGTGTGGCCGTTGGCGTCGGTCACCGACGCGATCGAACCATCAGGCGTGTAGGTGTAGTGCACGGTGTGGCCGAGGGGATCGGTGATGCTCTGGGTGTGGCCGCTCGGGCCGGTGACGAAGGTGGTGGTGGCGCCGGTAGGGTCGGTGATCGAGGTGAGCTGGCCGCTTGTCCCGTAGGCCAGGGTGGTAGTGGCGCCAGTAGGGTCGGTGAAGGTGGTGAGGTGCCCAGCGGCGTCATGGCCGAGGGTGTAGGTGCGCTCGCCAGCCACCGTCAAGGTGGAGGGGTTGCCCGCGCTGTCGTAGGTGACAGCCATCTGGGTGGTCCCCGAGGGCCCGGTGACCACGATCGGGCGGCCCTGGCTGTCGTAGCTGGTTGTGGTGGTGCTCCCGTCGGCGGCGGTGACGCTCGTCGGGTTGCCGGAGCTGTCATAGGCGGTGGTGGTGGTGCGCCCGAGCGGGTCGGTGGTCGACAGGAGGTGGCCGTTGGCGTCGTAGGTGAAGGTGGTCGTGGTCTTGTTCGTCCCGTAGGCGAGGGTCTGGCTGACGACGTCACCGAAGGTGTCGTAGGTGTCGATGGTGGTGAGCAGCCCGTCGGGGCTGGTGATGACCTGCTGGCGCCCCGAGACGTTGTTGGACACCGATACCGTCTGGCCGTCCGCGTTGGTGACCCCGGTGAGCCGGCCGGAGCTGTCGTAGTGCAAGGTCTGCAGCGGTTTGGCGTTGGGGCCGACGGAACCGGTCAGGTCGTGGTTCGCGTCGTAACTGTAGGTGGTGGTGTTGCCGGCGGCGTCGGTGAAGCCGGACAGATCCCCCGCCGAGCTGTAGGTGTAGGAGAGATGCTGGCCCGACGGGCCGGTGACCGCGGTGATCCGGTTCGACGCGTCGCGGGTGAACAGCAGCGACTCCCCGTTGGAGGCGTGCACCCCGGCCGAGTCGACGGTGAGGGAATTGCCGTTGGGATCGGTTTCCGAAACCAGGCCGGTGGTGGTGTCGAGCACCAGGACCTGCCCCGACGCTGTGGTCAAGGTGTAGCGGGTGGGCTGGTAGTCGTTGCCGTTTGGGTCCACCAGGTCGCCGGTGGCGGTCATCCCGGCGATCGGGTCGCTGGTGCTGAGCGTGGAGGTGGTGGCGGTGCCCGGTTGCGCGCTGAACGACGCCCCGACACCCGGGAACACCGACGTTCCGCCGGTTGGGGTGAGGTCGAAGACTTCGGCGTGGCCGTCGGGCCAGGTGACGGTGACGGTGTGGGGGGTGGACGACCGGTACGCGGTGGTGCACAGCGCCCCGAAGCACACGGGGTCGTACTGCGACCAGCCGCCGGCGCCGAGCGCTCGGTTGGTGGTGATCGTGAAGTTCGTGAGCCCGAGATGCCAGCCGACCCCGAAGTCGCCGACGGTCTTGTCGGTAGAGTCATAGGTGCGCTGCACCGACATCTCAAAGCCGTTGACTGGGACCGCGAGGTCGGTGTACGTGCTAACGAAGCGGCCGAGCTTCAAGGTGCCTGCTACGGTCACCGCGGCACTGGCCTGGGCGGTCCCGCCTCCCGACGCGACCGCCGAGACGGTGAGGTTGTAGGCGCCGTCGGCGAGCAGCGTCGGGTCGAAGGTGGCGAGCGTTGCCGGCGGCGGCCCGTGGCCGGTGGCGAGGGTGACCGGTGTCGCCCCTGGTGTCGTGGCGCTGTAGGTCGCCGCCCACCCGGTGATGCTCTGGCCGGCCGGCGCGCTGATGGTGGCGTCGAGGGAGGTTGGAGCGGTGACGACCGCCCCGGCGCTGGGCGCGCTGATGGAGACCACCGGCGGGGGCGGCGGTGGGGCGGCGTTCACGTCGATGGTGGTGACCGCAGTGCCGGTGCCGCCGGCGCCAGAGGTGGCCGAAACCGTCAGGTCGTAGGAGCCGGCGGCCAGCCCGGACGGGTCGAAGGTCCCCAATGTGGGCGGTGGAGTGCCACTTCCGCTGCCGACGATGGTGGCGCTGCCCCCGCCGTGGGGGGCTATGGTCGCCGACCACGAGGCGATCGGGCTGCCGGTGGCGGTAATGACCGCCGATACCGCGATCGACGCAGTGATGTCTGCTCCCTGGCCGGGCGACAGGCCGGTGACCGACGGCGGGGAGGCCCCCGACGTCGAGGCGGATCCCGGCGGGGTCGCTGGCACCGCGACGTACCAGCCCACGGTCAAGGTGTTCGATACCGCCGGGCCGCTGGCGATCGAAGCGCTGGCCTGCAGCGAGTCCAGGCCGGCGGCCGTTGCGGTGTAGGAGAGCGAGGCCACCCCCGCTGCGTCGGTGGTGGCGGTCAGCTTCGTCGCGTTGGGGCCGGTGATCTCGACGGTCACGGGGATGGCGGCGGCCGGCTGGCCGTTCGGGGCCAGGGCCTGCACCTGTAGCTTCACGTCGCCTCCGACGACGTGGTCGCCGAGGACCGGCGGGCTCAGCGTCAGCACCCCCGCGGGTGGGACCGGCGGTCCCGACGGCGGCGTCGCTCCCGGGGGGGTCCACGCCACGGACTCGTTCGTCGCGCCGCAGTGGTCACCGTCGACCCCGTCCGAAGTGAGCGCCAGGCCGGTGTCGGTGTAGGTGGTGGTCACCCCGGCGATGGTCACATGTACCTGGGCAGCGGTCTTGAGCACCGGGCAGCTGAACGGGAGGAACGGGCACGACCCGTCGCTCGCGGTCCCCTTCAGGATCGTCGAGGTCTGCGACGCGTACAGGCAGCCATCCGCGCCGACGGTCACGAAGTCCCCGCGTGTGCCGCCGGTGTAGATGGTGTGCACAGTCGGGTTGGCAGCCAGGGGGTTGTCGATCTCGAACATCACCCCGTTGTTGGAGTTCTGCACCACCGCCGGCGTGGTCGATCCGGCGACTGGGGGCAGCAGGGCGATGCCGTCGGTGCCGTACAGCTGGTTGGACTGCACGCTCTTGATCAGCTTCCCCGGATGGGCGCTTCCTGCCCCCGACAGCATCAAGAAGCCGCTGCCGCCGCAGCAGTCGGCGTAGATGGTGCCATCAGGGCCTACGGCGATCCCGTCGATGTTGGTCCCGGTGTCGAAGCTGGTCACCGTTGGAGTGGCGCTCTGCGGGTTGGCGATGAGCCAGATGGTGCTGGACTCGCCTGCCCCCGAGACGACGAGGTCGCCGGTCGTGGGATCGACGGCGATCCCCCCTGCGGTGAGCCCGGTAGCTACGATTCGCAGGACTACGCCGGTGACAGGGTCGATCTCGAGCACTTGGCTGGTGCCCCGGTTGGTCATGTATAGGTGGCGGTAGTGCAAGCTGTACGCCAAGCCCACCGGGTCGCCGCCGTAGGTCGCCACAGGTGTTGACGCGACGGTGCCTCCCGAAGGGCCGAGCCGGTAGAGGCCACCGGGGCTTTGGTCGAGGACGTCGAGGTTGCCGGCAGGGTCCTGGGCCATACCGACCGGGCCGATGCCGTTGCTGTTCGAGAACCCCGAGGCCCACGTGGTGAACGAGAACCCGCTCGCGCTGTTGGTGATAGTGGGCGCCACGTCGGCCTCGGACGTGTCGAAGCTGGCGGCGGATCCGGTGCCGGTCCCGGTGAGGATCAGGGTCTGGCCGGCGGGGACTGAAAGGTTTGAGCCAGTCCACGGCGCGTAGTGGTGCGTGCCAATGTCGACGGTGACCGAGTCGAGGGGTATCGCCACAGAGGTCGTGTTGGTCAGCTCGATGGCGCCGCCGTCAAAGGGTCCCGGACCGCCCACGAAGGTGGTGTTCGCCGATCCCGCCCACGGGGACGGGAATGTCCCGGTGGCCGGAGTGGTCGTGTTGTCCGCGTAGGCGAAGCTCACCTTCAGGCCGGTCGCCTTAGGTGAGGTGGTGAGCGCCAAGGTCATGGGCCCGCTGCCATTCGCGCCGGAGCGCTCCAGGTAGTCGAGCTCGAAGGGGTAGCTGCCGGCGGCGGGGAAGTCGATGGTGACCGTTACCGGGCCGATGTTGGCCCCGTTGATCTGGTTGTCCGAGGCCATGACCGCCAGGCCGGCGAAGGGGGTCTTGCCTCCCGCGGGTGGGTTCACTTCCACGTTGCCCGCCCCTGGAGTTGCGCCCCCGCCGACGCCGAGGATGAACCCGTCGGAGCGGTACAGCTCAAAGCTTTGAGGCCCCGCGGCCGCCGCCTCGAAGCTGCCCCGGAAGACGGCGTCGAAGGCGGCCATCGTAGCAAGGCCGGCCTGCAGTCCGTTGCCCTGCGCCACGCTACGCCCGGTGGCATTACCGAGCCCGTCAGTGGTGATGTCGGTAAACGGGCGAGTCGCGGTGGTGACGCCGAAAGTGTCACCTGGGACCACACCCGCCGGGGGATTGAACTCGATGTCAGGAAACGTCTGGGAGAACGCCGGTGTCTGCGCAGGCGACGCAGTGAACTGCGTAGTCGAGGTGGCCTCGGTGAAGAAGTCGCCTGTCACCGGTGAGAGGCTCAACGGCGCCAGCGCTGCGGTGGGTGTCACCCAGGTGACCGTGGCCGGGTTCGACGCGGTCCGGTAGGTTCCGGCAGAGAAAGTGGCCGTCACGGTGTCGGTGCCCGCCGCCGCCCCGAAGTAGGAGAACTGCGCCTGGCCGGTCCCGCTGGTCGCGACAGTGCCGTTGGCCGGGTTCGCACCCGCCACGCTCCACGGGATGAGCATGTTAGCCAAAGGCTTCCCGGACCGGTCGGTCAGGGTGGCGGTAAGGGTCTGGGTGGTGTGGGCAACGTCAGGTCCAGCGCTACCCGGGCTCAAAGACAGGCTCGCGCCCGTATACGCCGTTGGAGGATCGACCAGGTACCCGTAACGGTCAGCGGCCGTAGTCGGTGTCGTCCCCGCCGGTGTCGTCACAGTCACGTCGATGATTCCGCTCCCCGCGGGCGCGACCGCAGTGATAATTGTGCCGGCCGTGTTGACAGTGAAGCTTGGGGCCTGGGTCTGGCCGAAGGAAACCCTGGTGGCACCGACAAGTCCGGTTCCGTCGATGGTGACCACATTGGCACCCCCCGCAGGCCCATTCGGCGGGGACACTGCGCTAACGGTGGGACCACTGGGTGGCCCTCCAGTCGTCGTGCGATTTGGCATTCCCGGCACGATCCCCACCACTGGACCGTTCAGTCGGGTCAGCCCTTGGGTAAAAGTGCTGCCGAGGAACGGGGCATCGCCGAAGGAGAACACGCCGCCGTCGGCGCCCGCAAGCCAATACCCTGCGCCGGCGGGGCTCGCGGCGATGCCGACCACAGGGGCGTTGAGCCTGGTAGCGCCCATCGACCCGTAA
>JGI20133J14441_1001243_pt1 | contig 21146 bp, 20 predicted proteins | sample RS3BMetagenome_FD_14441 | JGI IMG/M metagenome (IMG submission 14441)
TGATACAACAGCATAAATGTACTGTTCAACCGCTGACTGCGAAGTCGGGCAGGTTGTGTTGGTCCTAGAACATGGTGCGAATTCTCCTAAGAAGATAGGGATGGAGTACTGTTTCGAAAACGCCTGAATCTCGGAAAGAAATGTTAGGTTCAGAGTATCGTACTGGTGGTAGTCCAGGACTACGTTCGATACCCCGGTCGGCGTAACCTCCGAGAGGCACGAAGGTACTTCGCTGACGCAACCAGGAAGCACGTCTGGATGCAGATAGGGCCTATCGTACACGATTATGTCTGAGGTTAATTTGCGTAGGTTAGTAGCTATGTAGGTGTTGAAGCTTTGCATACCTGACAAATTGAATGTTGGGGTTCCGGTCGTTGTACCAGATGGGAATATGGGTGGCTCATTCATTATTTCGTATCCGAGGGTTGAAGTGTAATTGTTGACAGCCTTCACTATCTGGATTTCATACTCGAGCGCCAGATACCATCCTCCCACTCCGTTGTAAGACGTCGTGTTCGCCCACCATGCATCCCAAAATTCTCTTGGAGTCTGGTAAGGCTCTGTCAAGAATGTTGGAAAGCCAACCCCCTGCTCCCCGTCCACCACGTATTGGGAACTTGTCCCAGCCTGATGGATCATGTCCCATATTATCTTCAGACCGTTCTGCTCGGCGTACCGCGCGATTGTCTGCATATTCCCGATATATTGCGATGGGTCGACTTCGTATTCATTCCAGTGCATCGTTACGCGGATAAGATTCCAGCCATTTTCCCGCATTTGGGGGAAGCTAATCCAGGGTGGCGGGGCAACCACCATTGGTCTGTTTGGGTCGACAACCGTAGTCCAGAAGTAATTCACACCCCTTAGCGAAGACCAGTTTATTGGACCAGTCGAACCGGGAACTTTATGGTTCTTCATCGAAATTTGGTCCGATAACGACACCGCGCCGATGGAGATAGCGATCAAAAGAGAAACGATGACGACTAGCACCGTCTTCGAGATACCACGTCTCGATCCTGCTCTACGATTTATCGTCATGCGGTTCCGACTTTTTGTGCATGATACAATGAGTCTAATAACTTAAGCGTATTGAACTTACACTCTCCGCCACTTATCCTTTAATGCACCATAATGCATTGAGATTTTTTATGATGATGGAATTTGATGGAATCCACCACATATTAAAGAAACACTAGTCTGTCAGTAGCGCGACATCCTCCAATGAAGGAGCCCGTTGGTTTCCGTACTTTTCTGCCGGTTCACGAGCTGCTTGCCCAGACGCATATTCGGTCATCTTGGCGTATTGCATGGAAGCCATCCAGTTATAATGGCTGAGGCTCCTCCTTCATACATTGATGATTGAAATCAGCAAGATTCAAAGAGCTTGTATGGCAAGGCCCACCAGTCAGCAGAGCTTCTGCCATCACCGCGCCTCTCCAAAAGATCTACTTCGTTAGAGGAGAGAGACTTCTATTCTGCTCCGGTGTGCCCAACGGTAACTATTATCTTCGTTGGATAGAAGTTTGACGGGAACATAAATTGATCCCACCCATAAATATGGTGTCAGGTTTCTTTGTTTCCCCTACACCCTCCGTTTTCCAATAAGGTCCTTTATCCAAATAAAGTGTTGCTAGAACGTCCGAGATCCATTAATCTGTCACAAAGGTTGAAGGCCCAAGTCAATCGAGATTATGGTTGTTGCAAAAACTCTCAGGAGACCTTATATTAAACACCGTTTCTGACGCGCGGCATGATCGACCGCAAGGTAATGGCTGTTGCGCTTGTCTTTCTTGTTCTAATAGCTGGCATATCGATATATGCAATCTATAGAAGCAAAACGTATACCGAACCCAGCGGGGTTGCAGGAACGAACCAAAAGACTCCAACGGTTCCGCTTGGAGATGGTACGGTTAAGACATACTTTGTCAATGTCTCGTCCAATTTGGTACTGACCAAAAACGAAAATATTCTGGTGACAACGGGTTACCTTATGGCTGCAAACGGGACTCCGGTTCCCGACGCAATGATTTATCTAACCTGTCAAACTGGGTTTATGGTTTGTGGCAGCGGTACGGCTGTTACCTCATCCAACGGCATGTTTACCTCCAGTATGAAAGTCCAGGCAGCGTGCGGGCAGGAGGTGCTGGTACAGATAGGTTATCAAGGCAGCGACACCTATGCTCCATACGGACAGAATTACGTGGCACAAAGCCCCTGCCTCACACCAGGGTGAACAGTGACGCATTGTCTTTGTGTGGTTAGGTGGATGTACCACCTTTTAGGACGATTTGCTTAGCAATGCGTAAATAGAGTACGAATAGATTAGATTAACATGCCAGAGACAGAGGGAAATAACGGAGTTAATGTTGAGAAGGGGCTACTCGAAGGCTTTATCGAGGCGCTGGCAGACAAGCATTCACAGCTGGACGTGAATTTTCAGTCTGTAAGCATCAAGATTCCTGGTATGAGGCTTGGCGTTGAACTGAATGGCCTGATAACAGTCTCGGTCCACATGAGAGAGCTTACAGACGAAGAAAAGAAGTCATCAGCGGCAAGGAACGTAGCCATAATGTCCAAGACGATGTGAAGTATCCTTCGCACATGGAATCTGCGGCCCGCCTAGCTCAAGGCATCCATGATTTTTTTCAGATTAAGTGGGTTCACACTGATGTGACCAGTCAATCTTGAGACACCATACCCTATTGTTGCCACCCTGCTACCTTTGTGGTAAATCGAGAGTTTCCATTTCATACTGTGCAGTTGCTTGGCCAGCTGCTCCACAGCACGCATCTCACCAAAACTCAACCCGTATTTACCTCCGAGAAGCTTTGGCAAACCCGAGTCAAGTTTTGAAACCCCTGTTAGTTCGACGCCCAACTCCCTACTTGCTGGGTCGATGGAAAGCAGAGGGGTACCGGTTGAAGAGATTATAAGACTACCCGATTCTATAAAACTCAACATTCTGAGCATTTTCTGAAAATCTTTACTCATTGCCACAACGTTGATGCCGTGTACCTGGTCTTAAACTATTATCAAAGTTTTCTAGGGCTGCTTATAATAAAGCTATGTGTAATTAACAGTCAACGTTCCGATGTTAGTTCATTGCCAATTCGAACGCTTTGAACTCACACAGGTCAAAAAATTTAACGACATTGAAGATAGGATACTTTATCTTACCTATGTTTAAATAACGGCTCAATGTCGGTCCACGGTTCTTTGAAAGATATTGTAGCTGTGCTTTGTGTAGTTGTCATTTTGGTTGCTCCTGTGGGTAGCCTGACTGCTGGAATTCATGCACTCGCTAACTCTTCTTCGACCGTCGCCCCGCCCTGGCTGTATAAAGGTGCGTACGTCAATTACAGCGTGAACTTTCAAGCCCAAGCTTCATTCACACTGAGTAATGGAAGCACGATCTCCTTTTCAGAGAGCGGAACAGGTACCTACAAGGCTGTCATTGAGAATATCTCCAATGGATTCGCTAACGTTACCACGATACCAGACATTGCATTTACAGCAACATCGACAGCGTACAATGGCAGCAAGGAAAGCACCGGCTTTGAGGCTTCCCCCGAAAATTCCACTTCGAGTAGCCTTATACCACTGACCAGGCTGAACCTAGGTAACTTCACAAACCGGTTACTGAACAACTTGAATTCAAGCTTTCTGTTTTCACCCACCCTAAATGCCAATGAAAGTTCTTCGCCTGGTGAACAGTACAACTTTAAGGGTTCCACTATAGCAGCAATAGAATTGAAATCTTCAATATCAAGCACGGCCCCCGTGCCGCCCTCCACTGGAGTCTACGGATCCTACACTGTCTCGGGCGATTCTGATGTGGTCGTGAGTGTAGCGAACCAGATACCATTGAAGATTACGATTCAGATGCACGGCAGTGCTTCAATTCAGGCTCTTCAACCCACTCCGGGCACACCATCAAGTGGAACAGGACAGGGGTCGATTTCATTGAACCTTGCCCTGATCGACACGAATATGTTTGTTTCAGCGGGTACCACACAACAGGCGAGCATACCGATACCGTCCTACTTCTCTACGATATACCTGTTCTCCAATTCATCTATTGTGGAAGCTGCTACAAACGAAAATGAGTTGATGATTAACCTGTCAGGACCCTCAGGCACCACAGGAGTTCTTGACGTCGTGATCAGTTCTGGGGTTATGCAAAGAGCAGGGGTATCGAATTCTAGTGAGATTCAGGTTACAATTGATGGGGAGCCTTACTCGAATTTCACTATAAGTTCTGTAGGTGGAAGCTACCTGATTGCAGTTTACTATCATCACAGCTCACATCTGGTGGAAATAATCCTTGGGAGCGCTCAATTGGGGTCGAATCAGGGAACCCTGAGCTATATTACAGGTGGGTCGTCGTCTGGCACCACCATCGGTCAGGGGCAGATAAGCTCTTCCAACCCGCCGACGTTTTCCTGGATCTACGTTTTGCCGGTGGTGGCTATTCTTGTGATTGCCATAATCATAATGTTCGTCAAAAGAAGGTCGAAACAGGCAACACCGCCTGAGGCTTCGGCACAACAAACCGAAGTTCCTACCTCCCCCGTAGAGGGGCCATCTCCAACTACATGAAGTAGCGAATGAAGTGTATGATAGGAAAACCAAGAATATCACTCAAGCATGTAAGCAAATCATACACAAGTAGAAGCAAGAAGGAAGAAGGCAGGATGGTGCTATCAGAGGTTGATGCAGAGTTTGAGGCTGGTCTTGTCCATTTAATTCTCGGACCGTCGGGGTGCGGCAAGACAACACTGCTTAACATTATTGGTGGGTTTGACACTCCTGACACAGGCGAAGTATGGGTGGATGATTTCAGAGTGGATACACTTGACCAAGACAGAGTCGCAAATTTCAGAGCGGGGCGTATTGGAGTTATGTTCCAGAACCCAAACCTGATAGGTTATCTGACGGCTCTGGAGAATGTGTTGCTTCCAGCTTATTTCGTGGGGAGAGGGCTCGAAATGGAGGACGCTCTTTCGCTTATGAAATCTGTAAACATAGATGGCCGGGCATCCGCATTACCCTCAGATCTATCCGAAGGCGAGAGAAGAAGGGTATCCTTTGCACGGGCGCTTATGCTAAGTCCTAAATTTATTCTGGCAGATGAGCCAACGGTAAGTGTTGACGAAGCGAATAAGAAGGCTATCGTCGGCGCCCTAAGAGAGGCGTCCAGGCGTAATGGGGCATGTGTGCTCATCGCAACACATGACACAGGATTGCTGGAGTTCGCGGACAGGACATACCGTCTTTTTTCTGGGAAATTAATGAATGGGGTCAATGAATCGCTGCATCATGGTTGACACCAGCCCGACTGCGGACACTTTATGGGTGTGTCTCTGAGAGCAGTTCCCTGCCGGTTTTCCTGAGCAGTAATCTGGACGCAATCCACGAGCCTGTCACCACAGAGATCAAGTCAGCGATATACTGGTAAACGGTCAGACGTGTCGCAATCTCACCAAAGGAGTCCAAAACAACCTTTGGCAGATAAAGATTGGAACCAGCCAGATTGTTAACGTATATTACAAACAGGGAGAGAATGCCAGATGCGATCAGTATTGCAGGGATTATAGCAACAACGAACAGGATCAAATTTTCCAGCACAATCATCAATGAGGACCTTCTGCCCCCGCCATAGGCGATCAGTAAGCCATACTCCCATCTTCTACTGTTTACACCAAACAGTGCGAGCATAAAGATTATCGCAAGTGTGAATGACGCGTCGATAATCACCACCACCCCGGATACACCAAAAACCACAATGGAGAGGGTTTTCAGTATAGCCTCGGCCGGGTTGAGGTTCAGGGTAACGAATGAGGGGTTTATGTCATTTATCTGTTTGGAAACGGTAGAAAAGTCAGCTGTGGGGCTCAATTGGGAAATGAAAACAGACGATGCCCCTGCATATTAAACAATTTTTGGGCGGTCGTGTAACTGATTATCACGGAATATGCCAAGCCCAGATCGGCGCTAACGGCCATCCCAACAACATCGAACGTTCTGTTCTCTATCGATATTGTGGATGGGGGGACCTCCACGGTGTTCGGTTCCGTAATCACGGCCTCATACGTTCCTGGCTGGGGCCAGTGCCCAGAACGAAGCCCCAAATCAAGCTGCCAGAAGTTCACATTGATTCCAATCACTAGGGAACCCTTTGACCCTAATGAAGTAGCCACATCCTTCACAACCAGCGGGGTCACACCTTCTATACCGGGGATATTTTCGATGTTTTGTATGTAGTTCTGAGGGAGGGAGCTGTTTTCAGGCAGGAAGCCAACTATTGGTGACCCGTTCTGATAGGTAAGAATAATGTTTGGAGATGAGGCTGCTATTCCGGATACCCATAAGGGGAGCTGCTCTACTGTTGATCCGATTGATAGGCTGGAAGCAATGACTATCGAAATAAGCAGCACAACGAGTGTTGATCTTCTCTTTCGCCGTATCACTGCGAGCCAGGCGAGTTTGAGGCTCACCAGATTGCGGCGATTACCTTTTTGCACGCCCGATAGGGTTCATGGCTGTCTAAATCCTTTCCTTACTCATGGCTATTTTCCTGAAGGGTCTCACTTTGTAAGCAACCGCCATGACATTACTATACCAATCGCGGTGAAGAGGACGGCGAAGCCCGTCAGATATACGAAGTCGAAGTTCAGGCTGGCAAAGCCAGGAGCTCCAAGAAGAAGCTGTCGACCAGCGTCCGTTGCGTAGCTGATCGGATTTATCTTTACGAAATCTTGCAGCCAGTTTGGCATGATGCTTGATGGAAAGAGGGCGTTGCTTCCAAAGAGAAGGGGCAGGTTAAGTAGGTTCATAATCGCCATCTGAGACTGCCAATCGTTTGAACGGAGCGCCAGCATAAGAAACAGCGCGGAGAAACCGAGCGTCATAAGAAATAGTGCAAGGAATGTTCCGAGGATTCCTATAACAGAAAAGTGACTGACGTTCATTCCAAGTGGAACGGCAATTACAAGAATTATCGCGGCCTGAGCCAAAGACCTCAGAACGCTGGAAAGTATCTTCCCCATCACGATCGCGCCTCTAGACACAGGAGTACTCAGCACCTTGTCGAGGAATCCGAACCTCCTGTCCCACACTATTGACATACCACTGAACATAGCGGTGAACAGAGTTACGAACGAAAGCATACCCACAGCCAGAAATGAAAAGTAGTCCGTTGTGCCGAAGGTGCTCTGCATCAGCTGAGCCGATAGCTGGTCAAGAACATTCTTTGGTATGTTTAGGCCTGGTATGTTAAAAGATCCACTTGTGAAAATGGATCCCAGGTTGAAGGCCTTCCCAAAAAGTGCAAGCCATATGATGGGTTGAATAAGTGACAGTATCAGGAGTACAGGAACCTTGTACCACTTTTCAAGCTCCCTGTTGGTGAGCGCCCAGATCCCATGAATTGGGCTTCTGTCCACCCTTTCGTTTCCCCACCTTCCAGGCTTGCGCTGGACCAGAATCGTACTCTGACCGTCAGTTTTAGATGATTCATTGTCAACCATTTCAACTCACCTCTAATTTCTTGCCCTCCGTATCGTGATACGCTGCCTCATCATTTCGGCCCTGTCCGCCTCTTCGTCCCTTATGGATTTACCAGTGTACTCAAGATAAACCTGGTCCATCGTGGGTTTTGTAACCATTATCTTTGTCACATGGTAACCCCTTGTCCTGATAAGGTCGATTATTATGGGTGCCGCTTCTTCTCCCATCGACGCCTTGATTCTATACTCTGAATTCAGCCTTCTGACATCCTTAACTGAGGGACACTGTCTGATCAGGGGGGTCAGGTCCTCTGTCTCCTCCTTTACCCCAACTTCGATAACGTCTCCACCCAGGCTACTCTTCAATTCTGAAGGAGTTCCTATCTTAACTATCTCACCATGGTCAATTATGGCTATTCTATCGCAAATCTCATCCGCCTCCTCAAGGTAGTGTGTGGTCATGAAAAGTGTCATTCCGTAATCCTCCTTCAACTTCTTGATGTACTCCCAGACCGCAGTACGGGTCTGAACATCCAACCCCAAAGTTGGTTCGTCAAGGAAAAGCAGGCGAGGATGGTTGATCAGCCCGCAAGCAATTTCCAGTCTTCTTCTCATTCCCCCTGAATAGGTTTGCACCTTCCTGTTCGCAGCTTCCGAGAGGCCTACAAGCTCCAGTAGCTCCTTTGCCCTCTCCTTCGAGACGCTGCGCGGAACCCCATAAAGGTCTCCGCAGAAGATCACGTTTTCTATACCTGTCATGTCTTCGTCAGAGGTGTACTCCTGTGGAACAATGCCTACAGACGCCCTGACATCGTTGGGATTGGTTCTTACGTCATATCCGCAAACGATTGCGGTTCCGGAGGTTGGTCGAAGCAGGGTTGTGAGCATTTTGATTGTTGTAGTCTTTCCAGCTCCGTTGGGTCCTAGAAAGCCGAATATTTCACCCTCGCTGACCTGGAAAGTTACACCATCTACCGCACGAACGCTTCCGTTGTAAACCTTGGTAAGTTCCTTAACATCAATTATCGCGTCTCCTGCAGAACTCATGCCGATCTCCTCCTGCGAGTGGAACGGATGGCAGGGACCCTTGAACTGAGAAGGTTGTTCACCCAGTCCTGCTGCCTTTCGAGGGCCAGCTGGTACTCCCTCAGCATTAGCTGGATCTCCTTCTCGGGGATCTTTCCAATGTTTGTTTCAACCAAATCCCTCACCCCTTCGAAGCTTTCTTTGCTGCCCTCCACCACGTATTCAGGGATCTCTGAAGGGTCGAGCAGGTCAAATATGACCCACCTCATATGGCCGATCTTGCTTTTCATCATTCTGAATCTTTCTTTGGCCTGCTTCAGTCTCTCCATTCCCTTTAGTGTGATGGTATACCTTTTCTGGTCCGTCTTTCTGCCTTGGGTCCTTTCAGATTCAATATAACCATCCCTTTCAAGTTTTTTTAGCAGCGGGTATATCGAACCTGCACCGGGTCTCCAAGCACCCTGCGTCTTTTGCTCAAGCTCGGTAAGTATCTGGTAACCATATATCGGACTCTTGGAGATACGGTAAAGTATCCAGTATAGCAGCAGCCCCCTTGGTGCACCTTGGGGAACGCTCTCTATAGATTTCTTCACGGAGAAAATGCAAAGTCAACATTATATAAATTTATCTAAATAACTATATCGTTATCTATATACTTGCCACTATCAAAAAACAATTAACCCCGGCGCAAACACTCAAAAATGCTGTTATAGTTCAGATATTATTTTTTCAAAAAGGACGTTAGGTCCTAAAGTCTTTGCTCATGTTGCGTGCCGAGGTCGAGATGATGCGATACCTTTGGCTAGAGTATGCTTGGTTGACTGGTGGGTGGACTGGTGCTAGAATTTATCTCCTCCGTCAGTCTTACCATACGAATCCCCCACACATTTGTAAACGCCTATTACGATGTCTGAACGTACCGTTGAATGTTGGAAGTAGTCTCTGCCCGAGCTGTCTGGAAGAGCCACTTTGATGAAAGGTACGTGCTCAGGGGTGTCGACCTAGCCGTGAATGAAGGTGGCTTTGTTATGATTATGGGGAGGTCGGGTGCCGGGAAGACTACGTTACTCAAGATAATAGGGTTGCTAGAAAAACCGACCAAGGGGGAGATCAAAATCTTTGGAATGAGTGCATCAAACTTAAGTGATGATCAGAAGGCCAAGATCAGGTTGGAGGGGCTCGGTTTTGTTTTTCAATCGTTGAACCTCATACCTCACCTGACTGCGGTGGAGAATATTGAGGTACCGATGTGGCTGAATAAGGTAGAGCCCAGCGAAAGAAGGCGAAAGGCTACCGAACTGCTTGAACGATTCGGTCTTATCCATCTTAAAGAAAGGCTTCCTTCTCAGATGAGTCTTGGGGAGCAACAGAGGGTTGCTGTATTAAGGGCTGTTGCCAATGGACCAAAGCTGATTCTGGCAGATGAACCAGCGGCACACCTTGATGACGAAAGCGCGTCCCAGCTGTACGGTTTACTTAAGGAGTTGAATAAAAGTTCAAAGACATCGATTTTAGCAACAACAACAAGCGAGGAAGAGGCGTCAATTGCTGATTCAAGGTTTTTGCTTTCTCATGGGGTTCTTACAAAGGTATGACGATCCAAACTGAATGGATTCGGCCTTCTGATTAAAGCACTGAACTTTATGATGTTGACTTCGGATGAATTCACCGTGTCTAGACATGGTTGGGGATCAGTTTCATGACACTCACGGCCATCAGGGTAGAAAGTGAAACCAGGGTAAGAGGGAAAACGAACGGGTTATTATACAGTACGATGGGCTGGAAAATTACGCTCAGGTCAAACACCGATGCAAGGAGACGAGTGAGCATGGTTGATGCCAAATATCCCACCAAAGATGATACGGCAGCCAGTGCGAGAAACAGGGTCAAAATTCTGATGATGAGGCCTCGCCTTGTCATACCAAGCCAGTTCAAAAGACGTAGCACGTCTAAGTTTTCGGATATGGTCCAAGAGGCACCGTAGTAAACGCTGAGAATCGAGCATACAGAAACTGTGATCACAAGTACCCAGAGCACATCCTGTGACACACCTATCGCACGGGATAACACTACGCTTGCAGCCTGCGACGGGTTGCCAGCAAGAAAGCTGCCTATCCCCACCACACCAAGAGAAAGCGCGCTGTTGACAACATTTGCGCCACCATTCTGATTTCCCGTAGTCTTTCCTTCAAACAACCTATCCAGCGAAGACGCGTTGAAAATGCCTTGATTCACCCTCACAACCAACATCGAGGCCTGGTCTTCCCCTATCCCCCTCATCGACTGGGCTGTCGAAATACCGGAAATTATTTCATCGTCCAAAACTGTTCCCGTGTTAAAAATACCACCCACGGTCAAGGTCTCATTGTGGTTTGACATTATTCCATGCAAGGTAATCTCCGCTCCAGAGTACGCGGCAAGTTGTTTTGCAGCAGTCGAGCCAATAAAGACGGTGTAGTTCACGGCGTTTCCAAGACCTCCCGAAATAAAGTTTGGTTTGTACAATTCAGCGAATGATGTTGAATTCATACCCCTCAGAATGAACACCTTTCCGTTCGCCAGAACGGGGGCAAAAGCCTCAGGTGTGACCTGGATCACCCCCGGGATCATGCTTAGATTATTTGAAAGGGAAAGAGGCAAAACACTTGTTATCGGTAACTTGGAAGATGAGGAGTAAACCACAAATGTGTTGTTAGGCAGCATCCCCCCTGAAGCTGCTACGGTTTCTGTGGCGTCAGAGAGCAACAAACCTGTTACAGAAGAGGCTATGGACACGAAAAGAAGCACTGTTAGTACGGGTACAAGGCTTCGCTTCTTTATTAGCTTCAAGAAGTACGGGCTCAAAAGGCTGTCACCTCTTCTGTGCTTCTACCCAACCGTATTACTGAAACAAAGTAACCTGCAAACACCGAGCCTGTGGTTATGATTGCTAAGATAACAAGGTCGGATGGATAAAGGAAAGGTATCAGAAATGGTGAGCCTGTAGCCAAAGATACGAATCTGAAGGCCATCTGAGAAGCCACGACACCGCCCACCCACCCGAACAACCAACTGGTAAGGGACAAGAGCAGTAGCCTCATAAGGAGAAGGCTACGTATTTTCTGCTTGGTCGATCCTGTGTAAAGCAACACTGAAGCTGTTTGAAAGAACAGCTGACCAGACCTCAGAGCAAGTGTGAATGAAGAGGCGACCAGTAGCACGATTATTGGAACCATCCACGCGATGAGGAGATTCCTGAGCTCCTTTGATAGGGATTGTACAAGAACCTCAAAGGAAGAAGGAACCCCGGTGTTAAAGAATGATGTGGAAACGTTTGTTACCGCCAGCCCACCGGCTATAAGCGCAACGATTGAGGACAGTGTAAGCGAATAGGTAATGAAATCTTCACCCTTACCGACCGAAAGGCGTAAGGACATGGACATCATTGATTCACCCGTACCATATCATGTCGTTTCCGTTGCTGTACACGCTAGAGAGGTTATTTGAGAGGTTCCTCTGCCAATCTGTTGGCAGCTTCTGCCCAAAGTTGTTCAAATCATATCCATCGACAGCCATTAGACTGTACGTGACAAGCGGTGTTGTCAGTTCTGACGATTCGCCCACGAGGTATTCGTAGCCAGCAAGAGATGTCACATTGATGCCGTAAAATCCTGAGTAAAGATAGGATATCCGCGCGTCCCCTGCAACAGAACCGTTGGTCCCCATGTGATCAAGATACCAAAACGCAGATGAAAGATCAGAAGGGTAGTAAGCCCACTGGCCACCGAGCAGGTTCGAGTGATTCACGACAGCATCATAATTCTGGTACGATGAGCCGGCAGCAACCGCTAAAATTAAAATCACAACAGCCGCCTTCTTCCAACCCTTCATGCGATACCAACCACCAAACATCGCTACGGAGGCAAGCATCGCTGCAGGGGCGTAGGCAAAGGTAAGAAGCCTGTAAATTATGCCGACACCTTCGGGGGTTCCAAAAAGTGAAAAACCGCCGATGCCCAGCGGTATGGATAACCACCCCAAAGTGAATAATGAGCGGGTTGACCACGTAAGGTTTCTGAACCCGACCGTCGCAAGGAGTGCAATAAGGGCGTAAGGAAGTGCGAATACAAGGAGACCCATATTGAGTGTGGGGGCGAAGGGGGCAAACACGTACCTTGTGCTTATACCAAGAATCAGGGCAACGAGGAGAATGAACGCGATATCGAGGCTTCTGGCGTGTTTTGTGGTTAACACGTAAGCAAGCAAGCCTGTAGAAAGTATAAGGTAGGCTGCCATCGATAATGCCTGGGTCTCCGATATCGTAACGATCAGTATACTTGGATATGCGTATATGACATAGTAGGTTAAACCCATCACACCTAGCACGAAAGGGAGGATAAACCGCTTCAGGGATTCTTTCCCATCGAAAAGACCCAGAAACCCGCCGGCCAGCGGTGGCACGAAAGCAATAAGGAAAAGCAAAAACGCCAGCGCATAGTGTGAAAGAAGAACGCCAAAGGATAGGATCGTGAATACCAATACCGTTTTTCTATCGAATCTTCTTACAAGAGGGATCAACGCTGCCGTGAAGATAGGATACGCAAACGTCTCCTTTGTCACCGAAGCGGTAAATATGGAATCGAATGAGGCAGATGCGAATATCATTGAAGAAGCGAACGCTATGTATATGTTGCCCGTCAGCTTCATAACCAACACAAATAGCATGAATGTGGTAAGGGCACCGATGAAGGGTACAAATATCGGCATTTGAGAGAGCGGTGACGCCCCAATAAGAAGGGTTGTTACTGCGCCAAATATGCTAACACCCGGCCAGTAAATGTTGTAGTTATCGAAAGCTGGATTACCACCGAGCTTTGTTGGCGAGTAGCTCAGGAGAGATATCGTGTTATGAAAGAGGGGCCAGCCGTCTGTCCCCCAGGGGGCCTGGTACAGAAGGTAAGGATATAATCTCAGGAAAACAGAAAGGATAATTGGTATTATTAGTAAGAGGAGGTAAGCTGAGTTCTGGTTGCTCTGTGTCCCTTCCACGACCATCATCAGTGAGCGGGCGTTCAAATCGTTTCCCCCTTCTCCTCCTCAATATCGGTCACACAACCACTGGCGAGTGCCTTTTCCGGCTCTTTTCATTTTATTTATTTAACCCGTATCAGGGTGGTGCTTCGTGGACGACAACGCCTCCGACGGCGTTCCTACTGTATCAAAACGAGTTTACTATCTTTTCGTGGGGAATGTTGTATCCACCCTCATACTTGCAATAACAGCAATATTCGTTGGGAGGTTACTCGGTCCCGGAGGATACGGACTTTATACACTTGCTCTGGTTATGCCAGGGTATGTGTCCAGCATCGCAATGCTCGGCTTACCATTTGCGGCGACAAGGTATCCGGCAAAGTACAGTGCGGAGGGGGACAGAAACCATGCAGTTTCATTTATTCAATCGCTGACAATAGCCGGCGGTGTTGTAGGCATCGTTGGTTCCGTTGCGCTTATGCCGTTCTCAGGATACCTCGCGGTTAGGCTGTTCGATAGACCTGTGCTCTCGTTTCTGATGCCTATAGCCCTCATGTCTGTGTTTGGGCAGCTGCTCTACCAGATTACAACGTCAGGATTCCAGGGGCTCAACAGAATGGAAAGGTCGGCGCAAATGCAGGTGTTTCAAGCTGTAGTGAAGCTCCTTGTTTCTCTATTTTTGATTATAGCTGGTTTTGGTGTTGCGGGAGCTGTTGTGGGGTACACCACCGCCTTTCTCGCTTCTGGATTGCTTTCTGCCGCCTATGTTTTCTATCTTAACAGGAGGATGTTCCTGCCAAGCAACTTCTCCAATGACATGGTGGAGGCTGTTCGTTATTCAACACCTGTCTTTCTATCAAATCTTCTGGCTGGGGTTGTACCTGCTTACCTTGTTACTCTTCTCGCCAAGTTTTCAACAAATGTTCAAATCGGAGGATATGGGGCATCGCAGAACCTTGTAGCATTGATTTCTCTGTTCATTTACCCTATCTCTACAGTTCTATTCCCACACTTCAGCGGACTTTCCGCCGACAGGGAAGGGTTAAGAAATGCCTACCAGACTTCGGTTAAGTATTCTACCATATTTATCGTGCCAGTAGCCGTGGCTATGATGTCCCTTTCGACTACCATTGCCTCAGCCATTTATGGGAGGGCGTACTCATTTGCCGGAGATTTCCTATTAATTCTGGTGATACCTTATCTTTTTGCCGGTATCGGGAGCCTCGTACAGATCTCATTCCTGAACGGTGTGGGCGAAACAAGAAAAACCCTAGCAGCAGGTGCATTGGGATCAGGCATCACATTCTTCCTTGGAGCCTTACTTGCTCCAGTCCTCTCCGTGTACGGGGTTCTTGCGGCTTCTGTTGCCGGAAACCTCGCGTCGTACCTCCTTGCTGCAAGAATGGTTGGCAGGATCATCGGAAGCACAAAATTGCCTGCAAGAAGCTGGCTGGTTTATCCGGCTTCAGCTATAGCCGCTGCCTTTGCCTACCCTGTAAGGTATATACCAACGCACCCGATCATTCAACTTTTGATTGGTGTGTCGGTGTTCTTCGCCCTACTTATGCCAATTCTGGCTCTGTTCGGAGCTGTGAACGATGCTGAAATACAGGAGGTAAGGGGCTTCTTCAAGGAGATGGGTTTTGCATCCAGGCTTCTTGAGGCTGTACTTTTCTACTATATGTTGTTCAAGAGGGGGAGGCACAGGGAAATAATCAAGGGCTGATGATGGATTTATCGAGACAAAGAATGTTTGTTTGTTGACGAAGGTGTCGTGCAGAAGTATTTTTGATGAACAAACTCTCCGAAAAAGGTGACCATGTTCGAACATGGTGTCAAGCATAAATACGGGAATACGGATTAATTCTAAAGGAAGAGGGTTGATGGAAGAACAGGACCCAGACATAGTTCTCAAGATGATCGAAGAGGAGGCAAGAAAGGAGCATCTCCCAATCATAGGCCCCGTTAGAGGAGGGGTGCTGGACGAAGTGGTCAAGAGATATAAGCCCAGAAACGTGATTGAGATAGGTACGCTTGTGGGATACAGCGCCATACGAATAGCACGGTTGCTTCCACCGGATGGAAGATTGACTTGCATCGAGGTGAACCCTAAGATGGCTAAAAGGGCTGCGTCAAACATCAGAGCGGCTGGTTTGATGCAGAAGGTCAAAATTGTGGTCGGTGACGCCAAAATGGAAATCAGAAATATAGACGAAAGTGTGGATATGCTGTTTATAGATGCAGAAAAATCAGAATATATGACCTATCTTAAAGAGGCTGAAAGGTTACTTCATTCCGGGAGTGTGGTTGTTGCAGATAATGTGAGGGTTTATGCCGAGCCGATGAATGATTACCTGATGTATGTGAGGGGTTCCGGAAGGTACGTAAGCATCACCAAACCAGATGCTGTGGAAGGATCAGAGGAAAAGGACGCGGTCGAGGTAAGTGAAAAGGTTTAGTGTTTAACATATTGAAATGAAGAAAGAAATTATCAAAAATAGTATTCTCCCATTAGCAATGAACTCGATACAAAAAATAGTGTAGATAGGATCGAGTTTTGCTGAAGCCCTGGTCTAGCCCACCAATTGGTCGATTTCTTTTGCGATAATGTTCTCGACATGAGTTGTCCACAGCATTTCAGGGACATCAATCGCGAGGAAGAGTGTCGACAGAAAAAGTGCTTCGACAGCCATTACAGCGAGGTTCTGAATCCATTTGCCTATTCCTATATGAATCGTGAAGTCGTTAGGCTGGCCGGACAGCATGAGTGTAAAGGCCCTGTCAGCAGCAATTATGTCCCTCAAAATCCCTGCCTTCTTGAACTGTATCACAATTCCCAAGGGGGGATTTGCCATCTGTACATCGAAGCCTTCGCTCTTCAGCTGGGCTACAATCTGGTTGGCGAGTTGCTGAAGGTCGCGATTTTTACCGGTATAATGCATTATTTTTTCGGATACCATGACCCACCTACCTCGTGATACTAATTAAGTCGTTTGGTAATTTTGTATTTTTTACATATAGACGGTTTATCGACAGGAAAGTTTCGAATCGCCTATAGCCGTCGACATCCATCCCGTATTGACATGTACGGTAAGAAAAGGCTCAAAGTCATTGCAGAGTTCAGCATACACCCCATAGGTGAGGGTACGAGCGTTAGTCGTTTCGTTAAGGTTGCCCTAGAAGCTATCGCAGCGTCAAAGGAAGTCAGAATGGAGACGAATCCAATGTCCACCGTTCTCGAAGCAGACCATCTGGATTCAATACTCAAGGCTGTTTCGGCCGCACACGAAGCTGTGTTCCGTCAAGGGGCAAGGCGGGTTGATTTTATTTTAAGGGTGGACGACAGAAGGGACAAACCCAGAACTATGGAGGACAAGGTGAAGGCTGTGAAGTAATTAGCGATCCCCGATCCGAAGTGATCAGAGTCGAAGCCTCGGGATGATTATTATGAGTTCGGTGAGGCGTAGAGGCTGTGGGAAACAAAGCAGATAACTCTCGAAACCAGTGTAACAGAAGCCAGGCTGAAAGGTAACAATTATCCTTGAGATACATAAAATAAGCGCTTATCCAAGTGTGGTATAAAAGCCACAAAGAAAGGTTATATCTAACGTTTGATAACCCGCCCAACAATGAAACGCACTTTTTCGGCTATTTTACTTCTTCTGGTTGTTCTATCTATGGTGGTGTACATTCCATCGATTACACTGGCAGACTCGAACACAAACATCGTCTATCTGGCGAACCCTCTTAGAGTATTCGTTTCCACGGACCTGCCATCCATAAATTCAAACATATGCACAGCCGGAACGATCGAGCTCCACTGCTACACTCCTCAGGTAATGCAGAAGGCTTACAACTTCTTGGGAGCGTACAAGCTTGTCGGCGGGTATTCGAACGCAGGGGCGGGCCAAACAATAGTAATCATAGACGCGTACGGCAGCCCGACAATAAGGCAGGACCTGCAGACGTTCGACCAAGCCTTTGGCCTTCCACCGGCAAAGCTCAACATAATCTGCCCCCAGGGGTGCCCCGCGTTCAATCCGCAGTCATCAAATGAAATAGGCTGGTCATTTGAGACCACCCTCGATGTAGAATACAGTCATGCGATGGCTCCGGCTGCGACCATAGACCTGGTGGTAGCCTCCAGCAACTTCGGCAACGATATCAATAACGCCGAAGCATATGCGCTGAACAACCACCTTGGCTCGGTTTGGTCACAAAGCTTCGGAGCGGCAGAGTGCTTCTTCCAGGGAGACAACTCCCAGTTCGTGCAGTCCCAAGAAATCCAGCAGGAAGCCGTTGACCAGGGCGTCACACTAATAGCATCGGCGGGGGATTCTGGCGCACAAGAAGGCTGTCCAAATCCAACACCGATCTATCCATCCTCAAACCCCAACGATCTTGCGGTTGGTGGGACCCACTTGATAGTAAGCAATGATGGTAGCTACAAATCAGAGACCGCATGGAACGATTATGAAAATTCATTTTTGACTAGCCAACATCTATTCTTCGGAGTCACAGGAGGCGCACCCAGTATCTTCTTTGCTCAACCGAGCTGGCAGAATGATGTCCAGGTGATACCCTACAGTTGCACGGGAAGCACCCCGGCTACATGTTCCCCGGCTGCCTCCTTCCATCCCTCCATGCGGGTAACCTCCGATGTCTCCTATGACGCAAGCGTAGACGGAGGTGTTCTTGCTTACTGGAGTGCTATACCCGTATACGCAGGCTTCTACATATTCGGCGGGACGAGCGCAGGTTCGCCGCAGTGGGCAGCGATAATTGCCATCGCCGACCAGATACACCACACTTCGTTTGGTCTTGTTGCACCATACCTATATGCGCTTCAGGGAACGAGCAGCTTTCATGATGTAACAGTGGGTTCAAATGCTAACGAACCGGGCACAGGTTTTCTTACCACCGTAGGGTACGACCCTCCAACAGGCCTGGGCTCTCCAGATGTGGGTGTACTAGTGCAGCAGATCTGATACACAGTTTTTATTTTTAACTCTTATGTGGTGTTAGGACGTATTCTATTCTGTCTACTCCTCATCCCACATTCTGAACATCGAGTCGTCGAAGTAATTTTTCGACCCACAACATTACCAATTCAGAACTTCTTCCGAAAAGATGTAATCTTTCGGCGGTTGTACGGCAGGATAAGGTAATGTCTTTTTACCACACCCCCTGGAAGCATTGCATGGATTTGATTGGAGGAGCGCCTTATCTTCTTGACGTCATCATCCTCTGGATCCATCTTTTCAGCGCAGTCATATTTGTTGGTGGTTCCTTCTTCATGTGGATAGTGGTGATGCCGGCCACCAAATTGGTGGCAAAGGATGAAGCGGAGCGGACTCTTCTTGTTGGCAGAATCGCGAAACAGTTCGGCAGGCTCGTGACACCGTTGCTGGTCGTCCTTGTGCTCACCGGATTGTACAATGCAACCTGGTACCTACCTTCGTTCAGCTCCCTGTTTTACACATATGACGGCTTGCTGCTATTCATAAAGTCCGTCCTCACGACCGGGCTGATTGTACTTATTTACATTCATAACGTATACTTCGGAAGGAAAATAGTAAGAATGGCAAGGGAACGCGACGTCGAAGGATTGAAAGCCGTAAGAAGGAGAAGCAGGGTCATTTCCATGATGAATCTGGTTCTCATGGCGCTGATACTGCTGGTTGCTGTTCTCATGCAATCTGCCTGAAACCTCCATTTTCACTGCTTGCTTAAGGGTCAGAGTTGGAAAGCATTATGCATGCAGGGTCTGAGGCGAGAGGGTCGCCGAAGTATGAATATGCGCGTGCCCTGCTGCCACCACAAACAGTGCTGAATTCGCACGTACCGCAAACTCCGCGCAACCGTCTTGCCCTTATATCCGTCAGGAGTTTGTCCCGCCTGTAGATATCGACCAGACGGTCGTTGCGAACATCACCTAGAGGAATAGGGAGCAAACCGCCCGGGTTAACCGTACCATCATAAGCCACAAAAACAACACCATCGCCATCGAGTGTACCCGTAAGTGACAGACTTGAATGAAGCTGCGGCCCACCTAGAAGTTCGGTCAGCCTTGAACGCATTCTGACGTACGCTTCATCGTTCCAGTAGTCGATGAATTTCATCCTTAGCCTGAGCACTCTCCTTATGAAAGGAGCCTCGACACACCTCACCAGTACTCCATATTTTGAGGCGTCGTACAGAAAATTACAAGCGCTCTCATACTGATCCGGGTCTAGGTCTTCGACGCCAGACCCCCTGCCTACCCGAACCAGGAAGAAAAGCTCCCACGCCTTCACGCCGAGTCCTTTGATGAGCGCGAAGATGTCAGGAAGCTCCTCAAAGTTTCTTTTCATGACAGCTGTATTCACCTGGACATTCAAACCCAGCTTTAGTGTGTTCGAAATAGCATCCAGGGTCATTCTGAAGGAACCTTCCCTTCGCCTTATGGAATCATGTGTGATAGGCGTGGCGCCGTCCAGGCTGATAGATATGGCCGATGCGCCTGTCTCCTTTATCATGCCAAGTGTGTTTATGTTCAGGTTCTCTGAAACGGCAGGGGATACCGCAAACTTAACCCCACTTTTTGAAGCGTACGTGAGTATTTCAAAGATATCCTTCCTTTTTAGAAGATCTCCACCCGTAAAGATGACGGTGGGGGTGGGTGTGTCAAACGATGCTACCTGGTCAATCAGTTCGAACCCTTCCTTGGTGGTCAATTCCCCAGGGAGCGGTTCATTGACAGCGGACGCCCTGCAATGGAGACAGAAGAGGGGGCACGCCCTAGTCGTCTCCCAAAAAACAAGCACCGGCCTTTCTTCGAATCTTCCCATTTGACAGCCCGACCAGCCGTTGTGACGTCCTCCCACGTCTAAAGACGTGGGTTTCCCGCTTCAATGCTTGCGCTTGCCATCATCCTTAATGATGGTAGAGGCACTTGCTCAGCGAGTGACAACCCTCCGTCCGAGGGCGGGTGTCTGAGGATGCCAAGCCTTTTTATCAGCTTTGCTGAGTTCAGGTCTCTGTCTAACACTGCACTACATTTGTCACATTTATGTTCCCTTTCCGATAGCCCTTTAGGAACCCAGCTTAAGCAGTTGTAGCAGAATTGTGATGTGCCCCATGTATCCACTGCGATGAAATGCTTACCCAGCATATCTGCCTTGAAAATAGCTTTCCTGATGAACCTGCCGAATGAGGCATCTGAGATGGACTTGGCGAGCGAGTGATTCTGAAGCATATTCTTGACGTTAAGTTTCTCAAGCACAAGAACGTCGTTCTCCTTGTATAGCTTAGATATGAGCTTGTTCTGGAAGTCTTCTCTCTGTCTTTTGATATGGAGGTGTCGTCTTGCTAATCGGAAACATAACTGCCTCCATCTATTCGAACCCTTCTTCTTATTTGAAAGTCTCCTTTGAAGATGCTTTATTTTATCCTCTGAGGCTCTGAGAAACTCTGGATATCCGATAGATTCAGCATCGTCAAGCATAGCGAACTTCTCAAGACCAAGGTCTATGCCTTTTATTCTGCTTTCTGGTATTGAATCTATCTCCTGCTTCTTTGGACCTTCTCTATCAGCTATGAATATCGCATACCACTGCCCAG
>JGI20133J14441_1001256_pt1 | contig 21078 bp, 20 predicted proteins | sample RS3BMetagenome_FD_14441 | JGI IMG/M metagenome (IMG submission 14441)
GCAGAGGTACCAGTAAACTCCGCTATCGCGAAAGATGAACGCTTTTGAGAATACGTGAACGCTGAAACCGTTAACGGGTGGTACGAACGGCTGCGCCCGAGGCTCAAGTCGGGGAGGGTGACCGCATTCATCGCGTTACGGGCGAACCGGGTTGCGGCAAGCGGCTGTCTGTGGCTCAGGGAAGAGCAGCCGAGGCCTGGCTCGGTGCACTCGCTCGTTCCATACCTCATGTCAATGTACACCGAGGAGGATATGAGGATGCGAGGGGCGGCCTCTAAAATAGTCACAGAGGCTCTCATGAGGGCGGGGAGAAGGGGCTTTGACCGGGTCGTGCTTCATACCTCACACTTTGGCCTCCGGGTATACCAGAGGCTCGGATTCGTACAGTCAAACGAGATGGTGTGCACGCTGCCTGACACGGGAAGCAGATGAAAGGCAAACCGGAATACAGCTAGACCCAGAACGGCTCACCCGCGACAAGGGGGCCCATTCCGACGCCAACAAGGCCACCCATCGCCATTATAGCCGCTACGTTTAAGGCGTTTGCCTCTCCCGCAAGACGCTGTGCCTCATGGGCCTGCTCGTGCTCCTTGAGCTCTTTATCTGTTTTGAAGAGCAGACCGTCGAGCGGGCAGACCCTGAGAGCGGGGTCTATCAGGTGCACCACTTCCTCCCATAGTTTTTCTTCAAACTTGCGGGCAGAGTGGAGTTCAGCCGCCGTTGCAAGACCGAGCGTAGCCACACCCTCTATCGCGGGGACGGCGAGGTCTCGACCCCATATCCCGGCATTGAGCTGCACCTCAAATTTTCCCTTCCTTCCCGCAACCACTACGTCCAGGTCACGTACCCTTCCGAGCACGACCTTTTCGACACTTGACCTTCTTGCGTGCAGGTCCCAAAGGCCCTCCCTGACATCTTCCGAAACCACCCTGAAGCCTTCCGACTCTACGAGGTTCTTTATACGGGAAAAGACCTCACCCGGGTCGATCTCCCTGTTCACAAAACCATGTCTTCTCATTTCAGAGCAGTAACACGCCGTCCTGTATAAAACTCGCGGATAAGAGAAGCCGCCGGACCGCGCACCTCTTGAAACTGGCTCAGTGCTACATCAGGTTTCAAACTCCTTGAAAAAAGCTGAAATGGTCTAGCATTAATTGTATGTGCGCATTACGGTAGACGTTAAATATGAACCCAGAGTTGTTTTTCCTGGTAACGGCACTGAGACCGGCACTCGAACGGGTCGCCGTCTTTCTTGTGGCAAACGGCACGCCCCCAGGGCTCAAGGTCGCCCTTGGCCACGTACCGGTCTGGACGCACGCCCATCAGGTCCTCACAAGCCGGCTAGCACAGTACACGGGCGCAGGTGCCCTCGGAGCGGCAGGCGCAGGTGCGGCACTCAAGAAAGCCGCACTACTACGCTCTGTACGCTGACATGCCAAAGTCCTGTGCGGGCGTTTAAAGGTTTCAGACGAATAAAGAGGGGTGCCATTAAACTATGAGTATACAGGACAAAGCCGCTGCGCTCAGGGCACTCGTCTTCAGGGAGACGGAGGTAGACCCGAAGTGTGAGGTACTGGTCTACGCGCTGCGGGGAGTGTCCTTCAANGGAGGAAGGGTTTGCCNTGGATTCCGTGCATTCTATGGTGAAGAGGCGTACAAGAAGCTTTGCTCGCGCATTCCCCGGGAGTTTTCAGAGGCTGTCGAGGCGGTCAGGTTCAGGCTGGACCACTTTAACGAGCTCAGGGACGGCTACTACACTGAAGGACTCGTATTCGTCGACCTTGACGAAAAGGGGAGGGCTTATGTTCACGACCCTGACACAGACGGGCGTGTGTACCTACCATCGCTTGCCGCACACCACCCTGACGCGGTTTACAACCTTGATTTTATACCCATGGACCAGATAAGAGTACTCGAGGAGGTAAGGTACAGGTCTTCCTATGACGTTGAAGACCTTGCAGAAAACATCAGGCGCTACGGCCTTCTGAATCCTCTCGTGGTCTTCAGGGACAAGAAGGTGTACCGGCTCCTTGCGGGCTACAGAAGATATTATGCTCTCAAGAAACTCGGATGGTCGGCCGCCCCTGCACTGGTCCTAAACCTTCCGGCGGAAAGACAGAACCTGATCCCCTTAATCGAGAACCTCTTCAGGTCCCAGCCTACGCCCGAAGAGTACGCAAGGCTCCTCCGGGTGGTACTCGGAGAAGAAAGACACACGACAGCATACTCTCTTCTAAGAAAACTCGGTGCAAAGGAGAGAAAGGAGGTTGTACGTATGCTCAGGGAACTCGGTCTTGAGGAGGAGGGACATGACACGGAAGAAGAGGAAAAGGAGCCTTCGACCGGGCTCAGGTCCATCGTCTCCCAGCTTCTCACCTCCCCCTTAGAACGCGGACGCCCGCCTCTCGACGAACTCGCGATCGAAAATAGGCTACAGGCAATCGAGGCAAGTCTCGAAGACGAAGGGGAGGCCTCATCCGCCTCATCTCTGCCATCAGAAGACGAGCGGTCAGACGGCGAGGCTCTTGGATTCGTGGAGCTTCCGGTCAACCTTTTGAATGCGCTTGCGGAGTACCTCGGCGCTTCCACCCGGGAATCATTCCGGGAAAGGTTCACAGACCTGGTCAGGGCAGTGGTCTCCTCCCAAATTGTAATTCTCGTGTCCAAGGAGGACGCTGATAGCGCGAGACTGATCAAAGCACTCGGGGGTGGCGTGGGCGTCAGGGTCATCAGAAAGGGGGAGGCTACACCCAACCCGGCACAGTCTCAACCCGAGTTAAAATGATGTTAGAAATTTGGGGGAAGCAGCAAAACTCAACTGCTTTAGCGGTGAGATGCACGGACTTCCCCTAGTGGGAAAGTCTATGCTCTTTGTAATATATCTGTAGATGATTGCTGCCGCCAAGGCGAGGCTGTGCCCCAATGAAGAACAGAAGGTTTTGCTTGAGGAGCACTTCGGTAGCTTCCGATTCGTTTACAACTACTTCCTTTCGAAGGTGACGGGTATTACATGTCACATAAGGGCGCGAAGAAGTGCTCACCGAGCTATCTTGATACGCAGAACACGTTCATCGAGCTCAAGAAAGAGCAACCCTGGTTACACGGGGTGAATTTCCAATCACTGCGGATGTCCCTGCGCTTTCCCGACAGTGCGTTCAAGAACTTCTTTCACAAGAATGCTGGGACCCCGAGTTCAGGAAGAAGGGTGGGAACGACTATTTCGCTATGCCACAGCACGTAAAGTTAGAGGGAAACAGAATATGCTTCCCAAAGTTCTCTGAGGGTATATACTACAGTGGCTCCGAGGTCAACCTGGCGCAAGCCAGGGACTCATCACTCATCAAAGAAGGATAAAAAACTCTGCACAAGGTCGGGTCACACGGTAAAACCGAAGAATCGCGATGAAACCGGGAATATCCTGCATGAACACTCCGGTTCGGAGACCCCTGTGCATCCGATAGATGGATCCACGCACGCCTGCCTGCGGTTAAACGGTGTTAAGCCCCCTTGCGGTTAACTTTTCTTCTAAAGGCCTGAACCTTGAGAGAAGCATGAGAAGAACCATGCCACTTTCCACGGCCTGCGAATAGCACCCCCAGAGCCTCCCGAAAGCAAGTAGCGTGAATGACTTGAACGCCTCATCGATGCCCGGGTTCAGCCTTACCACCCTGAGCACCCTGCTTGTCGTTTGACGCCTTTGCGCCTGTAGGCGGCCTTTCACCCTTTTGAGAAACCCTGCTTCGTCGGAAGGAGTATACCCCCACCACGCCATTTCGACCACCATGGCGTTTTCCACCTCCTTTGAGTAGTGACCCCAGACCGAGCCATGCCTCCAGTTTGTGTACTCCCTGAAATACCTGTCAACCTCAGTGTCGATCCTCACGCTCCTTGCTACATCCATTTGCGCTCGGAAGTACACGATTGCAGGGCATCAATTATACCTTTCGCAAGTTGAAATGCTATATTTTTAAAATATTGTACGGCACCCTGAAAAGTGTATCAACTTGTGGGAGGCTGCACCACGCCCCCAGGCTGAAACAGGGATGAAAACAGGCTGTGGGTGAGGGTTAGCGTTGCCTCGTAGCTTCCAACTGTGATGAGAAGGAGTACCCCTATGTAGTACACGGCCATGGGTAGAGGCCTACCGTAGGCCACGACTACGGTGACACCATTCGTATAACACAGAAAGAGGAGTACCATAAAGACAAGCACTTCGACCACAGAGATGCTCACCTGGCTTACCGGGAACACGTCGTACACCGAAATTGCCTGAAACAGACTGGCAAAAACGCTCACAATTGCAATAAGCGCCCCGCCCACAGCCGAACTCGTGAGCTGCAGGGTGTACACCGTGGTTTCAAACGTGCGACCGTTTTGATCGCGTCTTTTTTCCATATTGGAAAGAAGCTCCAGGAGAGAGGACACGTTTTCCCCCACGAAGCCCAGGTCGCCTCCCGCTTCTATGGTCGAGCTCACGACGGAGTTACTCATCGATACGGTGTTGCTCCTGCTTTCCAGGCTCATAACATCGAACACCACCCTCTTGTCCACGCCTAATGTTATTCTGTTGTACATTTTCTTCACGAGTGCGCGCACGGTGCCGAGTTCACCCCTGAGCACACCAAGGAGCGCTTCAGGAATGTTTTTCACAACGTCATATGTTCTCGAAAAGTAGCGCACGAAGATGAGGTAATCCGCCTCAACCTTCTTTATCCCTCTCTCCACTGTTCGAAAATATCCGCCGAGCGCGAGCATTCCAGCACCCGAGACGGCGACCCACACTGGACTTCGCGTGAGCCAGACCACTGCCGCCGCCACTGAGCCCACGGCGACGGACATGATGTATGCGTGTGAAGGAAAGACCATCCTTGCGTACGGTTTGTACAGGACGTAAACCACAAGCGTCATGAGGGCGGAGACAAGCACCACACCTAACGACAGAACGGCTATGAGAGACGTACCTATGCCGTAGAGCACCGCAAGCACAGTGATGTCCACTATCAGAAAGACAAGTGCGCTGTTCAGCGTTCCATAAAGCGCAAGAAACGTGTTCATCGACTCCTGCTTTCTGTCGTTGACCGCCTGAAACACAGCCATGGAAGTCTTGAGCTCCCGGTTGAGAAACTCCACGAGGTTGTCACCGTAGGAGATCGCCTGTGAAAGACGGAGAAGGTAGTCGCGAAAGGGCTTTATTCGCACCTGTCCAGTGACCGCACCTATTGCGGCCGAAATCTTATATCCGAAGCCTGTCACCAGGTTTCCTATCCTCCTGTAATACTTGTGGTAGGGCGAAAAGTGACGCTGCTCGCCGAGCTTCCTTATCACTTCTGCCACTGGATAACCGGATGAGAAGAGCGCCTGCGAGAAGCCGATCATAAAGAGGTAGTACGGGTCTATTTCATCCTTCATTTCAAATGAGAGCTTCATTTGTCACCGCCTCCAGTCCAATCTGCCTTGCCCTCAGGATCTGAGCCCAAACGTCGAAATAGTTGAAAACCCTTTTTTCAACGAGAGCCGAAATGAATCTCATCCTCGCGTCAAGCTCGTCATAAAGCACGCCTACGCGTTTTCTGTCAAGCCCCCTTTTCATCGCAAGCTTGGTTTCAATAAGGTAGGATGAACCCTTTCCCGCAAACACAGCCTGGTCAAGAAGCGGATCGTATGTGAAAACTGGGACGTACACAATGTCACTCGTGGTCGGGTCCACGTCGACGAGCTCATCCACCTCAACCACCCTCCTCTGAAGCATTCCCTTCTTGTCGTACAGCGCAGTCTGGAAGAGCGCGATGTTCAGGTTGTTTACGTGAGTACGCGGAACTTCAATCGGGTATGAAGTGAGCCTTTGAATCAGGGTGTGGACATTTGCCGCATGAAATGTAGCCATGACCGAGTGGCCGGTCTGCATTGCCTGAAACGCAACATTTCCTTCCTTGTCCCTGATTTCCCCGACGAGTATGTAGTTCGGTCTCTGTCTCAGGGCCGCCTTGAGCAGGTCAAACAGCTTGACCGACCCTTCACCCCCGGTGTCACGCGTCACTTCGGACACCCAGTTGGCGTGGGGCACCGTCAGCTCCGGCGTGTCCTCAATGCTCACGATCTTGAGGTGCGGCTGTATGAACGATGTTATGGCATTCAGCGTGGTGGTCTTGCCGGAGGCGGTTTCCCCACACACGAACACATTCATCCCTTCGTCAAGCATCATCCAGAGGTAGGCCGCGAGCATGGAGTTGATCGTGCTGCTTGAAACCACCTGGGTGACGCTCAGGGGCACCTTGGAAAACTTCCGTATGGTGAGGTTCGATCCGCGCCGGCTTATGTCCTCACCAAACACAAAGTTCACCCTAGAGCCGTCCGGCAGGGAAGCGTCAATTATCGGCCTGTTGTGGGAAACAGGCCTCATCGTCTTTTCGCTCAGGGAAATTATGAGTTCGTTAAGCTCGAAAGAGTCCTTTATCGAAACCGATGTCTGCATCGGTCCGAACACCTTGTGCACGATGAATATGCTTCCCCTGCCTGGCGTTGAGATATCTTCTATGTTTGTATCCCGGATGAACGGCTCAAGCGGACCAGCGTAAAGCTTGTCACGTATAAAGTGGTACACTACACTGAAGCGCTCTTCTTCCCCCATACCCTTCGTGACGTCAGTTAGTAGCGAAAGCATGAACCTTTCTTTCTCCGCGATCATGGGGGGAGGATCCTTTTCGCCCACCTTCTTTGCAAACTGGCGCTCAACCTTCATGAGTACGTCGAGGGGGGGGCGCGGAGGCTCGATCACCACGTACTGGTTGAAGCCGTCCGCACTCTTTGCACTGTACGCATGTATGTACACGCCATCCCACACGTTGTATATTATGTTGAACTCTGGTTGACCCTTAAAGTGCGAAGGATTGTCCGTTCGCTCTGGTCTCTCCCTGACGCCTGCAAGATATGCGAGAAGGTATCCCTCCCCCCAGCTTGCCGGCTTCCAGATTCCCTGCGACACACCTTAACCCCTCGAAAGTGAAAGCGGAACCACCCTCAGCCCGAGTGAAGGGTCTATGTCGAACGAAATTACGTCCGAACCGACAAGCCCTCCTGAATTCTTGATTCGTTCAAGAGACTTGAGCCTCCTTCCGCCAATGGTCACCGCCTTTATCCTGAAGTACATGTCGAACATGCTTCTGATTTTCGCAAGAATAGACTCTTCGAAACCCTGGGGATGAATCGTGATGACGACGCTTCTTCCGAAGTCCTCCAGCTGCCTGCAACACCGAACGAAATCCAGGAGAACGCGGTCGCCTGCGTACGCCGCCATAAGGGTTAGGCTGTCAACCACGACAAGAGGAGCGGAAACCTCTCTGAGGTGGTCAAGAAGGGTTGTAAGGAGGGTTTCGGCCCGGTGCGAGTCCCAGCTGAAGCCCCTCACGTTGACGGGCGCAACCCTGAAGGTGCCCTCCAGGAAGTCGCGTGTAAGGTCTATCTTGACACCCCTGAGCCTGTGAACAAGGTCGTAACTCAGCGCCTCTGTGGTGGCGTAAAGGACATCCATTCCCGAAAGCAGAAAACCCTGGGCAATCTGCGCCGCAAGCACAGTCTTTCCTGCACCCTGCTCACCTTCGATCACTATGGTGGTCGGGTGCGGTATTCCGCCGAGCCTTCTATCCAGTTCCTCGTTGCCGGTCTTTACTACAGTCAAACTGTCCCACTCCATACAGCTTCTGGACCGAAGTTGGTGGCAATTACCACTGTTGCCTGGGATAGCGCATACGGCGGATAAGGAAGACCGATTAAGAAAGTGGCCGACCTGCCTGAGAAGAGCTCGCCCGTGGCGCTTGTCCACTGGTAAGCGGAAGGTGTACCGGCTGTATAGACGTAAAGCGAAAGCGACAGCGCAGCCACACCTGAAATGTTCGCGTAGTATTCTACGACAACGGCGAATTTGGGAAACTGATAGAGAGAAACAGAGCCGTTGTTCCCCACGGTCACGTACAGGCTCGCCGCAGAGACTGACACCTTCATGATGTGTATCGATGTCTGTGCCGCATCGAGAAGAAGCCCCCGGTAAACCGAGAGTGCGTGGTCGTACACCTGCTCTGTCTTCTGGTACATTCCGATCATAACGAGGAAGCTTGATATGCCAACGAGCGCAAGTAGACTGAAAATCACGACCTGGGAGACGGCCATCAAATCACCTGAAATGTGTACTCGGTCGATACTCCGTTCTGCGTCACGTACATCACCGTATAATAGGACCCTTTGGAGAGAGGCTGTGACAGTGTGAGGGTTATCGTTGCCGTGTAGCCTGGGTTGAGAAGTAAAGCGTTTGACGTCCATGCCGGAGCGGTTACGCCGTATCCCACCGGTTGCTCCTCGCCTTCGGGTCCGAAATACAGTGTGCCCTGCGGAACGTTGTACACAGGTTCTTCGCCTATATTCTGCAGGTACACGTACACTGTGGTCGAGGTGGTGTTTGTGGCGAACGCAACCTGTACCTGTGTCATCAGCCTCTGCGATCCCATAAGAGAGGAAGAGTCGACGGCCGAGCCTATGTACGAAAGACTTACGTAAATCGCCCCGGCAAGAATCCCGATCATTACCACCCCTGCAATCACGAGTATTGCTTCACTTATCGCTTCTCCTGGCATTGGAATCTTCAACCTCCTGCAGCACACGCATAACCCTTCTTACACCCTGGTCGAAAAGCACCCGGGGGTCTCCTGTGTGAACCACGATTTGCGCGACATCCTTTGCTCTGAGTGGGGGTTGATACTCATCCATAAACGACCTGATCCTCGTGATCATGTCCATGTGCTCAATGGTCAAAAGTCCGAGTTCGTACAGCCTTTCAATCTGTTTTTCGTCGTACTTTGCAACCTCAAGCACGGCGCACGACACAAGGAGACTTGCAAGGTCATAGTTTCCGAGGGCCTCCCTTAGGGCGGCACGCTCTACACCGGGGACAGTGGCCCTCACGGATTTGTCGTCGCCGTTCCCCTTTTCTTCGCGCTCCTTGATACTGAAGGGTGACAGCGCATCTGACTGGGCCGCCTTTATCGCCAGGACTGCATCTTCAACCTTCTGTCCAATACCCCTCAGCTCGTTCATCATGTCGCCTATACCGGATGACAGTACCTTTGAAAGATTTGCTTCAGTCCTGTCCACCTTGGCTCCCAGCTGTGCCACGGACTTTGCAAGCTCGTCAAGCTTTGGAGATTCCAAGCCGGACTCGGTCTTTTGGCCGTTGGGTTCTGCGACCTCTGGCGGGCGCGGCCCGACCGACGAACGAACACCGCCGGTACGCAGCATTCTTCTGAGAATGACGAGAAATAGGGCAATCGGGAGCACCACAACCAGCGCTATTATGAGAACGGGGGAAGAGTTTACATAGTTCACCACGGGATTCAGAGAAAGAAAGACGAGCGGCACACACAAAGCCTCCAAAAAAAGGTGGGAAGGGTCTAGCCCACCACCGACACAGCACCATCAGGCTGGTAGATGTACTGGGACACCGTAAGGGGCGAGCCGATGTTCGGAGTCACAGTGACAGTCACTGTCTGGTACTGGAACACATGAGAGCCGGTCTGCGGTCCGAAGAGAAGCATCGTACCTATAGTGCTCCCCGCAGGAGCAACGGCACTGCCCACCAGTGCGTCGCCGGCCACCGGGAAGGTGAACGCAAGGTCATAGTACACCTTGGCACAGTACTCCACTCCACTATACGAGAAGTTGAAGGCGTTGTACTGCCCGGTACCCGTGTACACTCCGGAGCACGTTGCGCCAGTCTGAGAGGTCACGCTGTAGATGTTTGTCGGCACGATTGTCCCGAGTGCTAGCAGTGCAGCCCCGATACTCGGGTAGTAGTAGTACTTCTGTCCTCCCGTGGTCATGGAAAGAAGGTAGCTGTTTGATGTACTTGTAAGTAGAGTGTAGTTATAGATGTTTGTGAGCACCACGCCCTCGGATGATGCCTGGAACGATATGGCTGTAGTGGACGGCGAAAGCTGAACCGACGATACCCCGGAGCTCGGCGACACCGGGAAGTACAGCCAGTAGCTTATGCTGTCTGTCGGGTAGTTTGTGGCGTACAGAATGTTTCCTGTTATGCTGAGTGCAGTTGAAGCCGTTTCTTCGCCCTTGTTTATTGTCGTCTTTGCCTTCTGGGTGACGAAGATGCCCATGCTCACCGCAACATACGCGAGAACCGACGCGGTGATGATGAAGGCTATCAGGATGATTGCCGTGTCAAGACCTGCAAGACCCTTCCGCTTTTTTCTTCCGGCGTTTGTGTACATTTTGGTTCGTCACCAAAGCCGAGAAAATGCCGACTTTTAAACAGGAAAAAGCAGGCGCTGCGCCTTTTTTAAAGGGAGCCGGAGCTATGGTTAAAAAGGCGTCAGAGGTATATTTTGCATGTCTCTTTTCTCGGATATTGAAATCAGGTTCAGGAACAAAGTGTGCAGGTCTGAGCTCGGATGCCCCGTGACACTCGGCCTGCTACGATCCTCCTTTCCTTCCCGCTACTCTATAAGAGAAAACTTTCCCGGTCTCGTGTTCAGACCCCCCGGGAGGGGCAGGAAATCGCCCACGGTGCTCATCTTCCCGAACGGCTCCCTAATAATCACCGGGGAAGACAGTGATGAGGCGATTAGACAGTTCATCGGGGAGGTTGTATCCGACCTTCGCTCACTCGGCTTCAGACCGAAGGAAGATTTCAACCTCAGGGTGGTGAACACGGTTGCGCAGTTCAGGCTGAGAAGACATGTCGATATCGCTGGGTTTGCCGGCACGGTGCAGGGGGCAAGGCTCGATCGCTCAAGGTTTCCCGCCGTCACGTGGAGGGATCCTGAAACAGGCTGTACTTTCAGACTGTTCAGAAGCGGGGCAGGGGTGGTCCTTGGCCCGGGCGGGCCTGAAAGGCTAAAGCGGGCGGTTTACAATTTGTACCTCACGGTGGGCCGGCTGACGACCGCTTCGAAGGAGCCTATCCGTGAGTCCGCGAGCTCGAAAGGGGAAACGGCGGAAAGTTCGGTGCGAACGAAGGAGGAACATCACGGAGGGGTGTACGTCGATCTGCTTCCCCTCGTGGATATACTTACAAGGATACTCGGGCCGAGTATGTGCAAGACGGTGACAAGGACGCTCGAAGCACTCGCAGGAAAGCGGGAAAGTTACTCGATACTTGAAGTGGCACAGGTTCTCAGCCAGCTTCTCGGCGAGGAGCCAGCTCGGCTCATCACAAAGATCGTGCCGAAGAGGACACGCGGCTAAAGTCTCTCCCGCGAGGCGATTTCCCTGAACCGTTTCAGTATCGGAAGCTGTTTCGGGATGCACCCGACGTTTGCGCAAAGAGACACGCCGGAACGGCTCCTTACTGCTATCGGTTCTGCAATCGTCTTTCTGAGGACGGAAGAAGCAAGCGCCACCTTTGCGGCATACAGCGGCCGAAGCGGAACCACGCGGTCGAGCCTCACATAGAACGAGCCCTCTTGGTACAGCCGCACTTTCAGCACACCCGAGGGACTGTGTATGTCGAGCTTCCTCAGGGGCATAAACGCCTTCGGTCCGAAGCGCATATCAAGAGGTATCCCATCCGCAATGGAATGCAAAGCAAAGAGCGCAAGCTCAACAGGCATACCAAGCAGGGATGCGGCCTCTGATACCGTTACACCAAGGCCTGTCACCAGTGCCACCGCACAGTACGCCGGGTCCCTGAACCCGAGCTTTACTATCTCGTCGTGGATGATACTGCACGAGTATTGCCTGCCACCTGCGGGGTGAGGTACACCTGGCTCAATGAACCCGCCCGCGACACTCGGCACGTCCACGTGCGTTCGAGGCTGGAGCTCAGGGGTGCTTTCGATCACGAAGCCGCAGTTCTCGCACGTGAGGAACCCGTCGCGCGACACTGCAAAGGAATCCGAGCCGCAAACATTGCACACCCTGAACCCGTTACTCATCACCATGATTCGCCTCCTCTGATCATGTAATTGCGGAACGGTTCAAGTTCCCTGAGCGCCTCCTCTCTTACGCCATCGCCAAATTCAGACGCCTCCTTTAGTGCCGCCTCAACAACCATTCTGTACAGCACCCTCCCGACCACGCCGTAAATGTCACAAAGTCCCCTTTCCAAAGCTCCGGGGTCATCAAGCCACCTTGCAGGTCCTCCAGTCTTAAGGAGGAGCGCACGCAGCGCAGTGGCCGAGGCAGACCCGAACACCGAAAGAGACTCCTCCTCTGTCGCCTTACGCAAAACATCTGCAAGAAGCCCTTTCCTACTTCTGTTTCCGTCTTGCATCTGAACCCAGCTCCGCCTGAACCCCGGATACCACCCTGCCGGGGAGAACCCTGAAGAAAAGGCTGCAAACCGGCTGCACATCTATCAACTTTTATGGCACACTGCTTTTAAACTCCAGCGGCCATCCTCGCCTCCCGCAGCAGCTCGTACCAGGTTACGCGCCCCCAAGCGTCACAAGAAGATCCGTAAGGAAGCCGGCGCACACACCGAGAAACACACCCGTCATAAGAACAGCGTTCGACACATGTCTCCTTGCGCCAGAGTATATGAGTAAAGAAGTGTAGATCAGGGAGCCACCTGCTATGCTTAGAAAGAGTATGTAAACCGGTGTCGAGATCCAGAAACTTCCGACTATCGTACCGACGAACGTAGGACCGCCTCCGATAAGTCCAGCCTTGAAAAGAAACCTCAGTCTCGGCTTGGAAAGAAGGCCTGCAAGAGGAGCTGCGATTCCGAAGCCTTCGGTCGTATTGTGAACACCAAAGCCTGCAATAAGAACGAGCGCAAGACCGATCGCGCCAGATGCATAAGACTGGCCTATCGCAAGACCCTCGCCGAGGTTGTGCGCGCCTATACCTATTGCGGTCATTATCGCAAGCCTGTAGGCGCCGGCATCTCCCGCAGAGCGGGTGTCAGCGGAAGCTCCTCCGAGAGCGGGGACCTCCTGACCCGCGGAAATCACCCGCTCAAGCCCGGCGTCCACCCCAGCTGGTCTTGCAACAAACCTTGATTCATAGTAAACCAGTCCGAGCAGCCCGAGCGCGAGGCCGGCAAAGAGCATGAGCACGTCCGTGAGCGCCAGGGCACTCGAGCCGCCTGTGCGGTACCAGACGACGGCAACCGAAGACGCGGCCGCCCACGCACTGCTGAACACGTCCACTATGAGAAACACGAGAATTCCGGTTGCAAATGCGCTTAGAAAGCCCTTCGCGCTCCGGCTAAGGGTGCCGAGAAGTGCAATGGGTAAACCAATGAATATCGTAAAGCCCGCGACCGCGGCAAGCGTGAGTAGTCCGAGGTATCCAAGCATGGATTTTCATTCACAAGGGCCTATGACGTAAGTAATATTTAACGCTAACGCCACACCGGGGACAGCTTTGCGCGCTTTGACAGGCCGTACCCTTTACATGGGCTAACAAGTCAGCGGACAAAAAAACTTATTACGCATCACCGATATGTGCTAATAAATTGGTGTCGGACAAGCCCAGAGGGGGGACGCAGTATTAGCTTTGAGGATTACTTCAGAGAGGCTGTGCAACGCACGTTTTCCAACTTCGGTATCGCCTCAAGCGTGATGGTAAGGGACATAGAGGCAAGGGTGGGAAGGAAGAGCTCAAAATGGTGGAAGGATCCCGAACAGGTGTCCAAGGCCCTGCGTGACATTTATGGCACGGGCGGCGCGTCGATAGAACAGGCGCTGATAAGAAGCCTTGCGGAAGTGACAAAGTATGAGGGCGACCCCGGGGATGAACTCAGGATTGCTTCAGAAAGGATCAAGGACTATCTTGACCACAAGAGGTAGCACGGAAAGAGTGGAGGAAAGCCTTAAGTCTGCCACGGAAGATGAAACCAGGTGGGCCGGCGAGCGAAACACACCTTCCTTTTGGCTTTGCTTCTGATGTTCGTGGCGGCTAGCGGCGCGTCGCGCCTTTCTGTGACGGCAAGCGGCGTCTCGCTCGGCCTCCCGTCACCCGCTCTCTCGTACTTTGTGCCCACGGTAACCGCTTACCGCGAATACAGTGCGCTGCAGGCGACGGCAAACATTTCCGAAATACAGGCGACCGGTGCCTTTTACGAGAATGGCACACGCGTGCCGGGAACACCCGAGGTGGCGCTCACCCTTTCATCAGTTCTCTATGCGGGAAGACAGGCGCTACTCGTCAGGTACTCGGCTGTGTTTGAGCAGAGTGAATCGGGTACGTTCGTCTCGTTCATGGACGAAGTCTGGAACCAGACCTCTTCCTGCTCTGACCATACGGACCGGGTTCTCGGGCTCAAGGGTAACGGAAGCATCCAACCTGTTAACCTGTACTGCTTTACAAGCCGCTATGTATACTCCACTCCCTTCGTACAGGTCACGCTGCCGCTTTCCCTGACGCTTTCAGAAAACCTGACGACAGCCGACGGCTACAGCCTGGTCACCTTCGGGTATTCGACCTCACGGTCGCCTTCGGTCGTGACAGATTCGGTTTCAATACCTGGTGGCGCTACCGGTGCGCGTTTTGTGGTCGGGGGACTTTCTCCTGCGACCACGCCCTACAAGGTCTTCTATAACGATGTGGAGCTTGAGCTTGCGTCGCCTATCCCCGGCACGTCGGTCAACACGACGGGCACGGCCGCAGCTCTTTCCCTCGCGTGCTTTGAGGGGGGCACGTGGAGCCTGCCTGTGCGTGCGTACGACTACGCTCTTGACAACCTGAGCTCAGCCTTTGGCGACACGGCGTACACCGACACATCGAACCCGGACCACCCGGTCGCGCTAGTCCGGCCGGGAGAGCTCTTACAGGGTCTTCTCTGGCCCCTTCCGGTGTCAGGGTCGTACACCGTTACGCAGAGATACGGAACCTCTTTCACCGTCCGGGTAGCGATGAACTACAACTCCTCGCAGGCGTCACGCATTCCGCTTCCTGCAAGCCGTGTCACGGTGAATGTTTCAGGCACAAACTACACGCTTCCGTTTTCAGGCGGCACTGTTTCCTTTACCATAACGCCGAGCCGGGCGATGTTGTACCGGGTAAAGGTCGTGTATCCGACGAGCATAGCCTTCGGCTCACCCAACTTTACGTTCACACTGGATTTCGCCCGGCTTTTGACTCAGCCTAACGTGAGCGAACTAAAGCTCGTCGAGGCCTACCCGAACGGCACACAGTACAGTCTCGTGCTAGGCTCAACCGGCGGCTATCTGCTCCTGCCACCCGAAGGAGTGGGACTTCTTGTCGGAAACCAGACCCTATACCAGCTGAACGGCACAACGAGAATGGGCTTTGCCGGGTGGCTTGCGAACGGCTCCCTTGTCCAGGGCAATCTGCTTTTCGTGAATGCACCCCAGACGCTTGTCGCCCTTTTCGNGCGGGAATTCCTGGTCACGGTAACAGACCCGTTTGCNAACCCTAGCAACTACTCCGAATGGGTGCTCCAAGGTGCGCAGCTCAACATATCAGCGCCCGCTGTGGTGTACGCGCAGAACAACTTCGTAAAGTACGTGTTTGCAAACTGGAGTGTCGGCGGTACCAGCCCGAACCTGACACTCACCGTGAACTCGCCTCTTGACGTGAACGCGAATTACCTTGTGTACTACCTCGTCAACATCTCGGTAGAAAACCGCGTGGTGGTTCACGGTTACTATGCGGCTGGATCCGTGATCAAGTTCACCGCACCCGGTACGGTTGCCGGAAGCTGGCTCTACCCTGTGGCATTTGTCGGCTGGGAGGGTAACGTAGTCTCAAGCGAGCGCACACTCACGATAACAGTCAACTCACCCATCCTCGAAAACGCCTTCTATCAGGAAAGCTATGCGAATGCAAGTGCGCTCGAGGCCATGGGTGCATTGCTTGTCGGAGTCGCTGTTGCCACGGTTCTTGAAATCAGGGAGCTCAGGAGGCGCACCTGAGGGCTGCGCACAGCCAATGCGACCGCATTGTATCGGGAACATGCCGTTCTCGGCCCGATGGGGCGCATGGCTTTAAACACATTAAGCCGGGCCACGTGTACCGCACTAGAGAGCCGGGTTCGCACTGTTTCCAAACAGGAAGAGCTCAAGGGCTTTTGTAAACCTCCAAATAGGCTTAGCATAAAGCTTTTAAGTGATTCTGTGTGTCCGTTTCACAAAACCCCGGTGAAAGTTTTTGAACGAAGTCCTGACAACCGTTACGCACGCTGATACCAGACTTTCTCCCCGGGTATCCTTTGTCATACCCGTTCTGAATGAGGGGGAAAGGCTAGAGACTGAGCTTCCGTTGTTTATCAGGGCGTGCAGGGCCGCGGGTGTCGAAAGCGCTGAATACGCTCTTGCAACGGACAACGGAAACCCTGAAACCCTGATGTCCCTCGAAAGGCTTTCGGCGAACACAGGCGTCCGCGCACTGTGTCTCACGCAGAGGATAGGAAAGGGGGGCACGTTTAAGAACTGTGTGCCCTATCTCCGAGGAAAGGTGGTGGTGCTAATCGATGCGGACCTGCCTGTCTCGGTTCGCGACGTCACAAGGGCGCTTGACACGCTCAAAGGAAAGCGTGCCGACATCGTCACCGCAGACCGCGTGAGCCGGAACCACGGCGCACTCAGAGTGCTCCTCAGCGCGGGTTTCAACACCGCTGTGAGAATCATGTTCCGGACTGGAGTCAGGGACCACCACGCGGGGTTTAAGGTGTTCAGTTCCGAGGCGCTTGCGAAGATAGTGCCTCGCGTGCGCTCTGACGGCTATGAGTTCGAGACCGAGATGCTTGTACACGCAAAGAAGCTGGGATTGAAGACGGCCACACTGAAGGTCAGGTGGAAGGAAAGAAGGGACCGGGGTTCGTCGAGTGTCAGGCCGCTCAGGACCACGCTCATGGTGCTCATGGACCTTATCGCGCTAATGGTTCTTTCGCCCGCACGCTCGGCTCCCAAACTCGAAAGAGTGGCGGTGGGAAAGGTGGTTGATGCGTCGAGTGGGAAAACACTCGGACCTGAGTACATGACAAGGTACGCCACCAAGCACAGTGTGCTCTTCAGGGTTGCGGCGCATCTATACTTTGCGCTTCTCAGGTAGGAGCAGCACGAACTTAAATCCATGTCACCCGTAGTGTCTTGCGTGAGACACAAGGGCAGGGAAAGGCTCCCTTACATCCTCTTTCTTCTCACGAGCCTGCTTTCCCTCTCCTGGTTTCGAGGAAAGCCCCTGGACTACGCCGATATGACGCTTGGGACAACCCTTGGCCGGGAGTCGCCTTCAGGCGTCCTCAGTGCGCTCGTTTATTCTCTGAACGGGCTTTCTCCCTCGGTATATCCGGGCTCGCCTTCGATGCCAACAGGACTCGCCTACACCCTTGTTGTGGACACCACTCATATCGCGCTTCCGCTCTGGGCGTCCCAGTTTGCGTATGTGTTTCTCTGCCTTTTTGTGTCACAGACCGGGGTGTACTCCCTTGCGCGACTTCTCCTTAAAAAAGAAAAAACCCCTTCCTGGGGTGCGGCGTTAGGCTCTGTGCTTTACGCGTACGGCCCGTTCTACCAGTTCGTCGCTGGTGACGGCGCGATCGCGGTGCTTTCCTTCTACGCCTCATACCCCTGGCTGATTCTCTTCTTCCTCAGGGCTTCGGAGAGCTTTCCTACAAACCTCCACGGTTTCCTCGGCGCGCTGCTCGGGCTTTTCGCCGCGGCGCAGTTTGGTAGCATCGGCTTCACATACTACTATCACGTCACGGCACTCGCTTCGGCGTTTGTCCTCGCGGTCGGCTTCGCCATGCTGAAGAGGGGCTTCAGCGCAAAGGCGCTGTATCTTGCGGGCTTCGGCATTTCCGTAGTGGCGCTCGAGCTTTCTATATTCTACATCTTCTCTTTTGACCTCGTTCAGGGACCGTCCCTTGCGCAGGCAGGAGGAGTCCAGGGCGCGCTGGTCGGGCTTCTTGTGGCAAATGCGCCCTATATGAACTACCTGACACAGCTCACGATGGGTTACTTCCCCGCCTTCCTCCCCTGGTATCCTGTGGTGATGAACCTCCCGAACGTGCTTGAAAACCCCTTCTGGGGTCTGGGAGTCGCGGTCCTAGTGTTCCTTCCGCTACTTCGCCGCAGCACCACCGCACGCCACACTGCTCCGCTCTTTGCGCTGCTACTTCTCGCGCTTGCCTTTGGCTCGGGAACAAACCCGCCTTTCGGCGAAGCGATTGTCGCGGCCTTTCTGCACTTCTGGCCGTTCAGGGCGCTTGCGCAGACCTTTCCGGCGCTCCAGTTTGTCGAGCAGCTTTCGATATCGCTCCTTCTTGCTGCCTCCTTGGGTACCATGCGCGCCGGGCGCCCGGGCAAAAGGGTACTTGCGCTTCTCTTTCTGGGAGCACTTTTCGTGACCGGTGCGGTGCTTCCATATGCCGCAGGGCTTCCTCGAGGTGTGACCGAAACAACTTCGCCAGAAGGAGAAACCTCCTCAACCTACTATATCAACGANACCGTGAACATTCCCGCGTACTACCGCGAAATGGTGTCCTACGTAAACTCGCTACCTGCGCGCGGCGCGGTGCTCACACTGCCGATAGTGNGCAACTTCCACGCCTCAACCTGGTACATATCCGTGGACAACCTTGCAAGCGTGCTCAACAAGCCTGTCCTGGGAGGAGGGTACTTGTCCACGGAGGCAACGCGACCGCTCGTCCGTGCGATTGAGATGTGGCAGGAAGGCGATATGCGAGGGCTAAATATCTCAAGACTTCTTGCGCTTGAAGGAATAGGCTACGTCGTGTTTCAGGGGGACACGGTGAACGACCCGCCGCGCTCACACTCACCACCCTTTAACATGAGCTACATCAGGTATGAGCTTTCCCGTACTCCTGGACTCAAGCTTCTTGCAAGCTTCGGACCTGACCTCGTGTACTCGCTTGACCTTTCAGGTTACGGCGCACAAAAAGTGCAGAGCGTATCTTATCCTTTTGCTATATACGATTACGCAATAGCCGTAAATGTTACACAGAATTCACCCTTCGACACGGTGTTCACACTAAACTCGAGTGCGCGGGTTTCGTGTAGCGGGGGATACCCGTCCTCCGGCACACTTGTATTCGGCTCAAACTCGGTGCAGGACGACTGCACGCTCTGGCTGAACGCAACCGGCGAGGGTCCGCTTTTCGTGACGCTCGGCTACAGCGCGCAGCCCGGGACATTCCTTTCGATCGGAGGGGAAACCTTCACGCTTTCCCAGTCTGGAACCGTCACGGCCGAGGTCTTCCCCGCACCGAACGAATCTGGAACTGTAATCACGGTGGTTTCGAACGGACAGGTTGACAGGACGAGACCCCTTGTCACCGTGAACGCACTCAGTGTTTCACTTGCGGTGAACGCCTCCGATATGGTGTTCGTGTCATCCCTTGCTGCAAAGCCACCCGTATACCTCTCGGGCCAAGGAAGGCAGGGTGTTCTCGTAAACTCGAGCAAACTACCGGATGTTCTGCACGCGCAGTGCGGTGCACTCACATGCGACGTGACAGTTCACTCAAACGCACCCTTTGTGTTCGTGTACTACGGCGGGTATTCCCGCTCATACACACTGAGCGTGAACGGTTCTATCGACCGCGCGCACTACCAGGCTTTCGGCTCTTACAACGCCTGGCTCGTAAACCGCACAGGAATCCTCTCACTCACATTGACGCACACGGACGCAATCCTTGTTCCCGAAGGGATTTCACTTGCCACATGGTTCGTGGTTCTCGGCTTCTTTGCGGTCGCGCCTGTTCGTAGAAAGCAGCGTGGCGGATAAGGTGAGCTACCCGCCCTCACTTACGGAGGGGGCCTTCCCGGCTCACGGCTGCACTTACACAAAGTCTGCCGCGTGAATAAGTATCTCCTGTCACTATTGAGGCGCAAAATAATATTCAGGTTTATAATAGAAGTTTAACGCCATCATTGCAGTGAACTACCCCGCCCTCACGGACGGGGCTTCCTGCCTCATCGCCACACCTTGCCTCCCCAACCCAAGGGAGGGTAAAGGAGGTATTGGGCGAAGCTCCGCAGGCACACCGGGTGGCACCCACCCTGCTCTTTTTAAGAGAACAAGAGAAGCGTTAAGATCTCGATCCAAGGTGAAACCGCAACAGGGACAGTGAAAAACACGGTCTTTCAGCGTTAAATTATGGTTGATTCCACCGCAGAGAAAACACTCACGTGAAGTGTTATACGCCGACACCGCTAAAACGGTTTTTCCTCGCTTCTGAAACTCCCACTCCAGGCACGCTCTGAGTTCTGAAATCGCTGAGTCGTAAAGCCTACGCCTCCTCGTTTTGGTTTCTCCCTTCTGGATCAAGCCCTGTGCGCCCAAGTCCTCCAGAACCAGGACGTCGTAATCCTGTGAAAGTAGAACACCGAGTTTGAAGAAGAGGTCACGCCTGAAGTGCTTTGAGTGTTCGTACTCCTTTGCTAGTCTTTTCTTCGCTTTAAACCGGTTTTTGAAAGGAACCTTTTTCTTGAAAGCCTTTTGTGTAACCTTTGAATCTTTTCCAAAGAGCGCTCAAGAGGTTTCGGGTTGTCTAAGAAGCGACCGTCGGAAAGCGTGACAAGCCTTGTGAGTCCCGCATCCAAACCCACTGCTTTTTGTGGTTCCTTTGAAGACTCCTTTTGCGTTTCTGTTTCCTCCACTAAGAACACCATGCAGACTCGACCAGAGGGGTACAGTTTGACACACACCTGGGACACTTGCTCTAAGGGAAAGTCCCTGTGCAGAACCAAGGTGAAGAAGCCGATTTTACTCAGGTGGAGCCGAGCCTTCTTCCTCTTGTTTTTGTTTTTACCGCGCCCCACCTGTCTAATACCAGAAAGCCTCCAGCCTTTCTGTGGGTAAACCAGGGACAAATACTTGTGCGTTTTCTTTCTCTTTGGTTTGTTCGCTAAGCCGTCAAGAAACCTTTCCCGAGCCTGGTAGAACCTATCAGCCACTTGCTGCGCAACCTGTGAGTAAAGAACCTGGAACTCTTGATTCTGTTTTCTTAAGTCCAAAGCGAGCTGTCTGAGTTCGTTTTTGCTCATCGTGTGTTTGTTCTTCTTATACTCTTCTTGTTCTGCGTGTAGGAGCGTGTTGTAGAGTTTGCAGGCTACCTCTAACCGGGTCTTTAACACCCCCGCC
>JGI20133J14441_1001286_pt1 | contig 20798 bp, 20 predicted proteins | sample RS3BMetagenome_FD_14441 | JGI IMG/M metagenome (IMG submission 14441)
CCTGTGGAGCCGAAGGTGTTGGCCGTCGTCATCAGACGACGGTGCAGCCGGCGGCGTAGAAGCAGGAAGATTTGTCCATACAAATCACAACGGCTGCATCATGCGCTCCCAGTCGTCGCGCGGGATGCGCAGATCGCCTTCTCCCAGCCGCGCCAGCGGGACCTCGACCAGATACTCGCGCTCGCAGAGATCCGCGACGCCGGGGCGCGCGTACAGCAGGCCGGTGACGATCTCGCCGCGCGCCCGCGCCTCGCGGATGAGGCGTAACGCCGCGAGCGCATCGGCCGGATCGTGGTCGGCCGCGATCTTTCGCAGCAGCAGATGCGATCCGTCTTCGAGCTCGACGTCGCGCACGGTGCCGGGCTCGTAGTCCACCGTGATCTCCTTGCCGGCACGGATGAAGTCCGGTGCGTGCAGGAGCACGTCGTGGTCGCGGACGTAGCCGTAACTCTTGGTCGAGCCGTCGTGATCGTTGAACGTCACGCAGGGACTGACCACGTCGAGCACCGCCGTGCCGCGATGCGAGAACGCGGCTTGCAGGAGCGGCACGAGTTGCTTGCCGTCGCCCGAGAACGACCGCGCCACGAACGTCGCGCCGAGTTCGATCGCGAGTGCGCAGAGATCGATGACGTCGTAGTCGTTCACCGCGCCGCTCTTCGCGCGCGAGCCCGGATCCGCCGTCGCGGAGAACTGCCCCTTCGTCAGGCCGTAGCAGCCGTTGTTTTCGATGAGGTAGGTGCAGTCGAGGTTGCGGCGCACCATGTGTGCGAACTGCCCGAGCCCGATGGAGGCCGTGTCGCCGTCGCCGCTGATGCCGAGGATCAGCAGCTCGCGGTTGGCGAGCTTGGCGCCGATCGCGGCCGAGGGCATCCGCCCGTGCAGGCCGTTGAAACCGTGCGCGCGCTCGACGAAATAGGCCGGCGTCTTCGACGAACAGCCGATGCCGCTCATCTTCGCGAGCAGATGCGGCGCGGCACCGTACTCGTACAACGCCTTGACGAGGTGATTGGTGATCGAATTGTGGCCGCATCCCGCGCAGAGCGTCGTCGGCAACCCCTTGTAGGCATCGCGCGGGAGACCGATGAGATTCACCGTGCCGCCGCCGTCGGTCGTCATACCCTTCCTCCGATCGGCGCACGCGCGCCGCGCTCGCATTCCAGCAACGGCTCGACGATCGCGAGCGCATCCACCGGAACACCGTCGTAATGGCACACGGACCGCAGCCGCCCGGCGAGCTCCGCGGGAAGCTCCGCGCGCAAGATGCCGTAGAGCTGCCCGTCCCGATTCTGCTCGGCGACATAGATGCGCTCGTGGCGCGCGACGAACTCCTCCACCGTCCGGGAGTGCGGCAGCGCGCGCACGCGGAGATAGTCGGTCTCGATCCCCTCGCGTTCGCGCAGGAGATCGCGTGCCTCGACGACGGCGTGATGCGTCGTTCCGTATGCGAGCAGACCGATCGGCGATCCCGGTTCGTCGGAGACCGGCGGCGGAACGGCGTTGCGTGCCGTCTCGTACTTGCGCGCCAGCCGATCGAGATTCCGCTTCCACGTCTCCGGACGTTCCGAGTACCGAGAGCGTTCGTCGTGACCCGTTCCGCGCGTGAAGTATCCGGCCGCCGGATGATCGGTCCCCGGAAGCGTGCGACGGCAGATGCCGTCGCCGTCCACGTCCTCGTAGCGCGCCCAATCACCGAGGCGGGCGAGATCCTCCGCGGACAGCACTTTCCCGCGATCGAACGGGCGCTCGGGATAGGGCAGCGGTTCGGTCATCCAACTATTCATGCCGAGATCGAGATCGCTCAGGACGAAGACCGGTGTCTGGAAGCGCTCGGCGAGATCGAAGGCCTGCATCGCGAACTCGTACGCCTCCCGCACCGTCGCGGGGAGCAAGACGATGTGCTTCGTATCCCCGTGCGAGAGCTGATAGGCGAACGAGAGATCGCCCTGCATCGTGCGCGTCGGCAATCCGGTGGACGGCCCGACCCGCTGGACGTCGATGATCACCCCCGGAATCTCGGCGAAGTAACCGTACCCGGCCCATTCGGCCATCAGCGAGATGCCGGGCCCCGACGTCGAAGTCATCGCGCGCGCACCGGCCCACCCCGCTCCGAAGACGATCCCGGCGGCCGCGAGTTCGTCTTCGGCCTGGATGATCGCCACGCGCTTGCGGCCGGTCGCCGGATCGACGCGATAGCGCTCGCACAACTGGATGAAATGCTCGACGAGCGAGGTGGACGGCGTGATCGGATACCACGCAGCGACCGTGCAACCGCCTTGGATACAGCCCAACGCCGCCGCGCGATTGCCGTCCATCAAGAGCAATCCGTCGGTGCCGCCGGGAATCGCGCGTAGCCGCAATCCGTCGCGCTTCTCCAGATGGTCGCGCGCATACGTCCGGCCGATGCGCACCGCTTCGAGATTGGTCGCGACGGCACTCGCCTTTCGGCTGAACTGCGCCTGGACTGCGCTCTCGACGACCTCCTCCGGGATCTCCAGCAGATGCGCGAGCACGCCGACGTAGAGCATGTTGAGCAGATACTTGCGGAGATCGCCGGCCTGCGGAAAGTGCTCCTTCGCGAGCTGCGCGAACGGGACCGCATAGTAGACGAGATCGTCGCGCTGCGCTTGCGCGACGGGATAGGCCGCTTCGTGTACCACCACCCCGCCGCGGCGGAGACCGGCGACATCCTCGCGCCAGGTGGATGCATTGAGCGCCACGAGCAGATCGACGTCGCGCGTCCGGCAACGATACCCGCGCGGACTCAGGCGAATGTCGTACCACGTCGGCAACCCTTCGATGTTCGAGGGGAAGACGTTCTTGGGTGCGACCGGGATGCCCATGCGAAAGATCGCGCTCGTCAAGACGAGATTCGACGATTGGCTGCCCGAACCGTTGACGGTGGCGACCCGAATCGTGAAGTCGTTGGCGACGTCGTGCATGTGCATCTCTGCTTAGGAGCCGCGCGCCGCACTCCTTCAGCGACCGCCGGATGCACATCGCTCGTGCGGCACCGCGGCGAGCACCGTGCGGAAAAACGGCGAGAGCCCTCGCGGCGCGAGGGCTCTCGTTCGAAGCGTCCGGTCCTTCGCGGAGCGACTACATCATGTCATAGCCGCCGCCCATGCCGGCGCCCGCAGGCTCCTTCTTGGGCTCGGGCTTGTCGGCGATGAGCGTCTCGGTCGTGAGGATCAACGAGCCGATCGACGCCGCGTTCTGGAGCGCCGAGCGCGTCACCTTGAACGGCTCGACGATACCGGCCTTGAACATATCCACGATCTCGCCGGTCATCGCGTCGAAGCCCCACGGCGAGGACTTCTCCTTGACGCGGTTGACCTCGACCGAGCCTTCGTAGCCGGCGTTGTCGGCGATCTGCCGCAGCGGCTCTTCGAGCGCCTTGCGGATGATGTCGATGCCGATCTTCTCGTCGGCCCAGGTGAGCGCATGGCCGTTGCTCTTGGGCGCCTCCTGGAGGTACTTGTCGATCGCCTTGATCGCGTGGACGAGCGAGCTGCCGCCGCCGGGGATCATGCCCTCCTGCACGGCCGCGCGGGTCGCGGAGAGCGCGTCCTCGATGCGGTGCTTCTTCTCTTTGAGCTCGGTCTCGGTCGCCGCACCGACTTGGATGACCGCCACGCCGCCGGAGAGCTTCGCCAAGCGCTCCTGCAGCTTCTCGCGATCGAAGTCGCTGTCGGTCTCTTCGATCTGCTTCTTGATCATCTCGATGCGGCCTTTGATCGCCTCGGGCTTACCGGCGCCGTCCACGATCGTCGTCTCGTCCTTGGTGACCTTCACGCGCTTGGCGCGGCCGAGCTGATCCGGCGTCACCTTGTCGAGTTTGAGGCCGAGCTCTTCGGAGATCACCGTCGCGCCGGTGAGCGTGGCGATGTCCTTGAGCATCTCCTTGCGGCGATCGCCGAAGCCCGGCGCCTTCACCGCGACGGAGGTAAACGTGCCGCGCAGCTTGTTCACCACGAGGGTCGCGAGCGCTTCGCCCTCGACGTCCTCGGCGATGATCAGCAGCGGCTTCTGGATCTGCACGATCTTTTCGAGCAGCGGCAGGATGTCCGCGATCGCCGAGATCTTCCGCTCGGTGACGAGGATGAACGGATCGTCGAGCACCGCTTCCATCCGCTCGCTGTCGGTGACCATGTACGGCGAGATGTAGCCCTTGTCGAACTGCATGCCGTCCTTGGTCTCGACCTCGGTGCGCAGCGTCTTGGACTCCTCGACGGTGATCACGCCGTCCTTACCGACCTTCTCCATCGCGTCGGCGATGAGATCGCCGATCGAGCGATCGTTGGCGGAGATGGACGCGACCTGCGCGATCTTCTCCTTGGTGTCCACCTTCTGAACGAAGGTCTCCATCTCTTTGACGGCGATCTCCACGGCCTTCTCGATGCCGCGCTTGATCAGCAGCGGATTGCTGCCGGCGGTCACGTTCTTGAGGCCCTCGCGGATGATCGCCTGCGCGAGCACCGTCGCGGTGGTCGTGCCGTCACCGGCGATGTCGTTCGTCTTGGAGGCGACTTCCTTAACGAGCTGCGCGCCCATGTTCTCGAACGGATCGGGCAGCTCGATCTCCTTGGCGATGGTTACGCCGTCGTTGGTGATCGTCGGCGAGCCGAACTTCTTGTCGAGGACGACGTTGCGTCCTTTCGGGCCGAGGGTCACCTTGACCGCATCGGCGAGGATATTCGCGCCGCGCTCCAGCGCACGGCGGGCGTTTTCGTCGAAAACGAGTTGCTTAGCAGCCATTGTTCTCCTTCACTCCTTCAACGCTCACACGCCGGCGGGAACTTTGTCGACGATGGCGAGGATGTCTTTTTCGGAAACGATGAGGTACTCTTTGCCGTCGATCTTGACTTCGCTTCCGGAGTATTTCGAATAGATCACGCGATCGCCGACCTTGACTTCCATCGGCAGCTTCGTGCCGTTGTCGAGCACCCGACCGGTGCCGACGGCGCGCACGATGCCCTCTTGGGGCTTCTCCTTGGCGGTGTCGGGCAGGAACACGCCGCCCGTCGTCTTCTCCTGCTGCTCGACGTGTTCGACGACCACGCGATCGCCCAAGGGTTTCAGATTCACGGATGACCTCCCGATTACGATACGAACTTGGACGAGGGTTTAGCACTCTTGGCAGATGAGTGCCAGAGCCATGGTAGCAGACTCCTTTGCCGAGTGCAAGCACCCCGGGCTCGACCCGGGCCGCGCAGCACCGCCCCGGAACGGCATCGGCCGCCGGACGTCGAAGGAGGCCCGTCATGAGTAGCGTGGCTCGTACGGACTGGGGCGCCATCGCCCTGCGCGGTATCGCGGCCGGCATCGCCGGCGGCATCCTGATCGAGGCCTTCCTCTACGTGACGGCGATCCTACCGGCGCACGGTACGCTCGCCGGCCAGTGGACCTGGATCGCCTCGACCGTCCTCGGGAAGGCGGCCTTCACCATGCCGTCGGCCTGGGCGATCGGGCTGCTCCTGCACGTCCTCGTGGCGATCGGCTGGGCGGTCGGGTACGCCTACCTCGACGCCACGACCCCGGCAATCGCCGCTCGCCCCGCGATCTCCGGGGTGATCTACGGCATCTTCGTCTACGTGATGATGCAGATCGTGCTGCTGGGCGACAACGCCTTCCACTGGCCGACCGCGGTCGAGTTCCTCGATGCCGTGGTCGCCCATGCGATCTTCTACGGCCTGCCCGTCGCGCTCGTGGTCTCCTCGCTGCGCGGCGCCTCGGCGTGAGCGATCTCGGCCGCATCGACGTCTCGCTCGAGGCGCTGCGCGCGAACGCGCGGCGCCTCCGCACGCTGGTTGCTCCCGCGCGGACGGCCTTCGTCGTGAAGGCGAACGCCTACGGGCACGGGCTGGTCGAGTGCGCGCGCGCGATCGAACCGCTGGCCGACCTGCTCTGCGTGTACGAGATCGACGAGGCGTTGCGCCTGCGCGACGCCGGTCTCGCCGCGCCGATCCTCGTCCTCGGACCGCTGCCCCCCGAGGAGCTCGACGACGCGCTCCACGCCGACGTGGCCTTCACGCTCTGGGACACGCGCCGGTACCTGCACGCGGTGCTCGTCGCCGCGCGCCGCCGGCACACCCGCGCGCGGGTGCACGTGAAAGTCAACACCGGCGTGAATCGGTTGGGGATGGAGCCGCACGACGTCGCGGACGCATTCGAAGAGTTCCTTCATTACCCCGAGCTCTCCGTGGAAGGGATCTTCTCGCATCTCGCCGCTGCGGAAGAGATCGACTCGCCGTACACCATGTGGCAGTTGCAGCGCTTCGAAGCGGCCTGCGCGCGCGCCGAGGAACGCGCCGGCGCGCGCGGCATACGGCTGCAGCGCCATCTGGCCGCCTCGGCCGCCGCGATGCTCTGGCCCCAGACGCGGCTCGATCTCGTGCGCATCGGCATCGCGCTCTACGGCCTCTGGCCGTCGCCGCAGACGCGGGCGGCGATGAACGCGCACGGCGTGGACCTCACGCCGGCGCTCGCCTATCGCGCGCCGCTGGTTGCCGTGCGTGAGGTCGAAGCCGGCGCCGCCGTCGGCTACGGCAACGCCTTCCATGCACCGCGCGCGATGCGCATCGGCGTCGTGCCGCTCGGCTATGCGGACGGCATTCCGCGCGCGCTCTCCAATCGCGGCGCCTTCGCCGTCGAGGGGGTGCGCTGCCCGATCGTCGGGCGCGTCTGCATGAACATGACGATGCTCGACCTCACTCCCGCGCCTCGCGCACGCGTCGGTTCGACGGTCACGCTGATCGGCAGCGACGGCGACGTCTCCGTGACCGCCGACGATTGGGCCGCGTGGGCCGAGACCATCGCCTACGAGATCGTGGCACGCTTGCCGGAATCGCTCGCACGCGTGCACAGCGAAGCCAAAACGTCGGCAGAGCAGAGCGATCAGCCGAAGAGGCCGCTCACCAATCCGCCGTCGATGGAGACCGTCTGACCCGTGACGTAGCCCGCCCCCTTGCCGCAGAGAACGACGACCGCCTTCGCAAATTCCTCCGGCGTCGCGACGCGGCCGATCGGGACTTCCCGCCGCGCCGCTTCGTGAACGGCCTCCTCACTCCCGTAGAGTTCGCGCAAGCGATTGGTGAGCACGCGGCCCGTCGCGATGCAATTCACCGTGATACCGTCCGCAGCGACGTCATGCGCGAGCGATTTCATCGCCGCGACCAAGGCGGTACGGAAGACTCCGGAGAGCGCCAGTCCCGGGATCGGCTGCTTCACCGACGTCGAGGTCAACGCCAGGATGCGGCCCCAACGCTTGCGCCGCATCGCCGGAAGCGTCTCGGTCACGATGCGGAGCATCGACCGCAGTGTACCGCGATAGGCGCGATCCCAATCGTCCATCACGAGCTCCGTCACCCGTCCGGGCTTCGGTCCACCGCCGTTGAGGATCACGATCTCCGGGTCGCCCATCTCGGTGCGAATCTCTGCGAGCGCCCGAGCGACGGCCGCGTCATCGAGGAGATCGAGCGCATAGGGACGCGCCTCCGATGCACCGCGGCGACGAGCCTGCGCCGCGATCTCCTCCAACAGGGTCAGCCGGCGCGCCGCGATCGCCACGCGTGCACCCTCCTCGGCAAGCGCGAGCGCGACCGCCGCGCCGATTCCTGCGGACGCACCGGTCACCAGCGCGAGACGATCGCGAATGCCGAGGTCCATATCGAATACTATACACCGTGCGATGCAGGTGGACGTGCGAACGGCATCGCGCAGGCTTTCGTCCCCCGCGCGCAGCAACGATGCCGAGATGGATCACCCGGAAACCCAGATCGTCGAGCGGCGCACCGAGCTCGTCTTTCCGCACGAAACCAATCAGTACGGCACGCTCTTCGGCGGGCGCGCTCTGGCGATGATGGACGTCGTCGCGAGCATTGCCGCGATGCGTGCGTCGCGAAAACCGGTCGTCACGGCCTCGATCGACCGCACCGACTTCAAGGCGCCGATCCGCGTCGGCGAGCTCGTGGAGACGATCGCGCGCGTGGTGCGCATCGGGCGCACGTCGATCACGGTCGACGTCGAGTTATGGGCCGAGCATCCCGTCGAGGGCAACCGGCGCCTCTCCACCGTCGGGCGCTTCGTGATGGTCGCCGTGGGGCCGGACGGGCGCCCGACCCCCGTGCGCGACGAACCATCGCCGCCGTAATTCGGGGACGGATCCCGGAAGCGGGGTTGCGTGGCGGCGAAGCGGTCTGGTATGCTCTCCCGGTCGCCGGGGCGGGTCCGAGGCCCTGCACTCGCGCGAGCCCATCCTGCAGAAGGAGTCTTCGTTCGTGCCTCTGACCAAAGATGAGAAGGCGCAGATCGTCGCCAAGTACGGCCGCGGACCCAACGACACGGGCTCGGCCGAAGTCCAGATCGCGCTGCTCACGGCGTCGATCAATCACCTCACCGAGCACCTCAAGGTCCACAAGAAGGACAACCATAGCCGCCGCGGCCTGATCCTTCAGGTCGGCCAGCGCCGGCGGTTGCTGAACTACCTCCAGCGGACCGATCTCGAGCGCTATCGCGCGCTGATCAACGACCTCGGCCTACGCCGTTAACCGAGGTCCGAGGACGGGCGAGAGGATTTTGCGCGAGTCGGCGAAACACGCACCACGGAGCTGCAACAGTCCCTCCGGCCAGTGAGTAGGCACTGCGCGTAGAGTGCGAGCAGTCGATGGGTGGAGGGGGCCCTCATTTTTGCAACCCCAGGAGGTCCCGTCACCATGTCGCACGTCCGTTCCTTGATCGTCGCAATCGCCGTTGCCGGGGGGAGTTTCGTCGCTGGCTGCTCCGGTGGTTCGCCATTGGTCAGGCTCCAGCCGCCGGAACGAAGCCCCGAGTCGCCGCAGCAGGTGACCTTCCGCCTCGACGCACCGCTGCCGTCGCCGAGCAGCACGCATCGCTCCCCGCACTACCTCTCGCCTGCGACACAGTCCATCACCGTCGCGATCACACCTCAGGCCAGCTGCGGCACCTGTAGCACGCCACCACCGCTGACGGCGTCGCTGACGTTGACGAATCAGCAGCAATGCACCTCCACGCTGGCGTCGGTGCAATGCATGCTGAGTGTCTCGCTGAGCCCGGGAAGTTATAACGCGAGCATAACGACCTACGACGGCCCGAACGGGACGGGCAGCGTTCTCTCGGAAAACCAGAACGTACCTTTTACCGTCGTCGCTGGTCAGAGCAACGTCGTTCCACTCACCCTGTACGGTGTTCCATCCCACTACGTTTATTCGATCGTGGGGAGTAGTCCGTCATTGGTGACCATCTCGACCAGCGGGAGCACGCCGACGCTCTCGTTCGCGGCCTCCCCGGCCTCCGTCACCGTCGCCGTCTCGCCGGTCGATGCGGACGATAACTTCATCGTCGGCCTGGGAGCACCGGTCATCTCTGCCGGGATCCCGCCGCAGAACGTGACGGTGACTCCCGTCGCCAACGACCCGAACGCATTTACCATCGCCGTCCAGCCGCCAGTGATCGGCAGCGCCACGACGATCTCGTTCACCGCTACGTACCCAAGCGGTCAGAGTCCTTGTAGCGGAAGCATTCCTTGCACGTCGGTGCTGGCGATCCAGGCGCCGCAGATCCTTGCAGTCGGCAACTACGGCAACGATACCGTTGCGCTCTTCCAACTGCCACTCACTGCATCGTCGACCGCCTTCCAGTCGATCAACCTGCCTTCATCGGTGACGATCAGCGGGACTTCATACGGCTCCATGGAGCCCGCCGGCCTTGCCGCCGATTCCAACGGTAATCTCTACGTGCTCTTGAGCAACCTCTGGTCGTCGTATACTACATGCACTCCCGGAGGTACCTACGGCACCACACCAACGCTGCCAGCAATGGAGATCCTGGAGTACAGCCTCTCCAACGGCAGCTACACGCTCACCGCACAGAGCACACCCGGCATCGCATGTGCGACCGGCGGTATGACCGTCGAGGGCTCCACGCTCTACGTCGCGCAGTCGCCCTACTCCACGCAGAACGGTCAAGCACCGGCCGAAATCGATACGGTTTCCCTCCCCGTGACGGGTTCGACGATCACCGCGACTCGGCTTCTGCAATTACCCGCCTCAAACAACCCCGGATATAACAATGCGGTCCAGGGCTTGGCCTTCGACCCCAACGGCATGATGCTCGTCGATTTCCAAGGCACCATGACCTCCGGGGGGGTGACCTATCCCTGGGGCATCTACCAAATCCCCGCACCCTACACGGGAGCATTCCCGACGACGCCGTACATCAACGGCACGGCCAACACCGTTTCGGCCATCGTCTCGAACGGCACGATCTACATCGAGACGGCACAAAACTTACAGCAGGGAATAACGTCGTACACGTACACGACGCCGCCGACGAATTCCGTTGGTGGGAACCTCGTCGGTGTGAACTCTACTGGGTGTAACTCCTCAAACGGTGGATGGTACCCGCCTGATGCCGACGCGATCTATGCTCCGGCCGGTGGGCAAGCGCAACTCCTCGTCGCAACGTGGTCCTGCAATAGCAGCCCCGGGCTGCAATTCTATTCCGTACCGCTGAGCGTTGCGAACGGTACCCTCGCGACGCTACAGGGCACCCTCACCGGCAACGGCGTGAACGTGCCGGCTTCGCTCGCGATCATTCCGTAATCGGGCTCGCTTTCCGCTTGCGGCGATAGGCGCGGCGGATCGCCTCTTTGATCGCGGCCGTACCCATCCCGTAGTACTCGATCAGCTCGGCCGGATCGCCCGACTGGCCGAACTGATCGTGCACGCCGACGAACTCGATCGGAACCGGCTCGTGCTGCGCGAGGAGCTCCGCGACCGCTGAGCCCATCCCTCCGGCGATCTGGTGCTCCTCGACGGTCACCACCGTGCCGCACTCCCGCGCGGCGGCGAGGATCGCCTCGCGATCCATCGGTTTGACGGTATGGTTGTTGACGACGCGCGCGCGAATGCCGTCTTCGCGCTCCACCTCCTCGGCGGCGACGAGCGCGTTGTACACCAGGATGCCGCATGCGATCACGGCCACGTCGTCGCCCTCGCGAAACGTCTGCGCGACGCCGATCTCGAACGGCGTCTCTTCGGTCGTGATCACCGGTGACTTCTCGCGCGCAAAACGCAAGTAGGCCGGCCCCCAACGCTGCGCGATCGCCAGCGTGGCCTTCTTCGTCTGGAGCGCATCGCACGGCACGACGACCGTCATGTGCGGGATCACCCGCATGATGGCGATGTCCTCGATCGCCTGGTGCGTCGCACCGTCCGGACCGACCGAGACGCCGGCGTGCGCTCCGGCGATCTTCACGTTCGTCTCGTTGAGCGCCATCGTGGTGCGCACTTGCTCCCACGAACGCCCCGGGTTGAACATCGCGTAGCTCGCGATGAACGGGATCTTCCCCACCGCTGCGAGCCCCGAGGCCATCGCTACGAGCAGTTGCTCGGCGACGCCGATCTCGACGTACTGCTCGGGAAGTGCCTTCTTAAAGGCCTCCATGCGCGTCGATTCCGAGAGATCGGCGCAGATCGCGATCACGTTGCGATCGCGTTTGCCGGCTTCGACGAGACCTTCCCCGAAGCCGTTACGCGTCGGCACCTGCGGCAACGACGCGCCGTTGCGGTAGTCCGCCAGATGCATCGCACGCGCGGCGGCGTCCATCGCGTCCACGTCAAGCATGGGCCAGAATCCTTTCTCTCTCGGCTTCGAGTTCACGTAGTGCGCGCTGCGCCTGTTCCGCGTTCGGCGGCTTACCGTGCCAGGTGTAGTCGCCCTCCATGAACGAGACGCCTTTGCCCGGAACGGTGTGCGCGATCACGACCGTCGGTTTGCCGCGCACGGCCTGCGCGCGTTCGACCGTCTCGATGAACGCGGCGATGTCGTTCCCGTCGCACTCGAAGACCTCCCAGTTGAAGGCGCGGTACTTGTCGGCGAGCGGCTCGAGCGGCATCACCTCCTCGGTGCTGCCGTCGATTTGAATGAAGTTGCGATCGACCACGCACATCAGATTGTCGAGGCGGAACTTGGCGGCGGTCATCGTCGCTTCCCAATGTAAGCCGCACTGGTGCTCCGCATCGGAGGTGATCACGTAGACGCGCCAGCTCTTGCCGTCCATCTTGGCACCCAGCGCCATGCCGACGCCCTGCGCGAGCCCTTCGCCCAGCGGGCCGGAGGTCGTCTCGGTGCCGGGAAGACGCACGCGTTCCGGATGCCCCTGCAGGCGCGTCCCGAACTTGCGCAGCGTCAGGAGTTCCTCCACCGGAAAATATCCGAAGTGCGCCATCGCCGAGTACCGCACCGGCGCGATGTGCCCGCACGAGAGCAGCAGGCGGTCGCGGTCGGGCCACTCCGGGTTCGCGGGATCGTGCCGCAAGATGTGACCGTAGAAGGCCGTGAAGACGTCGGCCATGTCCAGCGATCCGGCCGAATGGCCGGAGCCGGCCGCAACCAAGGCGCGAATGATGCCTTGGCGCACGAGATTGGCGCGCTCGCGAAGGTCGCGCACGCGCTCGGGGCTCAAGGAGGGCATGGCCCGTTATACCAGCCCGCCGCCTCCGGACCCTGGCCCGCGGTGCCCTGCCGCCGCAGCCAGCGCCTCCAGGTCGAGCGGGTGCGTCGTCACCGCACGCTCGTACGGCCCCCACTCTTCCCGCGGGAGCATCCAGAGCACCTCGAACTGGTTGCCGTCGGGATCGACGCCGTAGAGCGACTTGGTCGCTCCGTGATCGCTGGCTCCGACCAGTGCGCCGCGCGCCAGAAGCCGCTGGTACATCTCGAGCAGATCGCCGGGATCCGCGACCTCCCAGGCGAGGTGGTAGAGCCCGACCGCCCCGCGCGGCGGTGCCAGCGCGTTCGCCCCGACCTCGGCCAAGCCGAGATCGTGATGGTTGGGGGAACCAGGCAAGCGCAGGAAGAGCATCCCGCCCCAGCGCGCGACCTCCTCCATGCCGAGCACTTCACGGTAGAAGGCACCCGCGCGCTCCAGATCGCGGACGAAGAGGACGGCGTGATTCAAGCGGACGACCGGCATCGCACTCCAGAACCCGGCTCGGCGACCGCGCGCTGCGGGGCGCGAGCCAATGACGGCCGAGGGCTCGGCGGCGTTGCCGATTGCGGGTGGGCTGCGCCGCGGCGCCAAGGTATGGAGCCACGCCGGTACGAATGAGGCACGGTTATACCAAAAAGAGAACCACAGATAGGAGAACTCGTGCCCGAAACCGTTACCTTGGAGGTCGGCGGGCGCACGATGATCATCGAGACCGGCGAGCTCGCGAAGCAGGCAAACGGCTCCGCGTTGATTCGATATGGTGATCAGAACGTCGTGCTTGCCGCCGTCACTGCCTCAGAAAAGCCCCGCGAGGGGATCGACTTCTTTCCGCTGACCTGCGACTTCGAAGAGAAGATGTACGCGGCCGGAAAGATCCCCGGCGGCTTCATCAAGCGCGAAGGGCGTCCGTCCGAGCACGGAACGCTCAGTTCGCGACAGATCGATCGCCCGATTCGTCCGCTCTTTCCGGAGGGCTTCCGTAACGACGTGCAGATCGTCGCGACGGTGCTCTCGATCGATCCGATGCTCGACGCCGACGTGCTCGGCGTCTGCGCCGCCGGTGCGGCCCTCGCCGTGAGCGACATCCCCTTCGAGAAGACCGTCGCCGCAGTGCGCGTCGGCCGCGACGAACACGGCGCCTACATCTGCAATCCGACGCTCGACCAGTATGAAACCGGCGGCATGGATATCGTCGTCGCCGGCACCGCCGACGCGGTCATGATGGTCGAGGGCGGCGGCCGCGAGATCAGCGAGGAAGAGTTCCTCGGCGCCGTCGCCTTTGCGCACGAGGAGATCAAGCGGATCGTCGCAGCGATCGACGAGCTCGCGCGCAAGGCCGGCAAGCCCAAGCGCGAGTTTCCGATCCAAAAGATCGATCCGGAACTCGACGCCTGGGTGCGCTCGGCGTTTAAAGACGACGTCGCCAAGGCGATGCGCATCATCGAAAAGCAGGAGCGCGAGCGCGCCTTCGATCTCCTCACGCGCGAAGAAGCCTTGGCGCGGCTGGGCGAGAGCAATCCGCGCCTACGGGCTCTGCTCGAAGATCCGTCCGTCAAGGACTTCGAGAAGATCATCAAAGCGATGGAAGAAGACGAGCTGCGCGTGATGGTCGTCGAAGAAGGGTTACGTCCCGATGGCCGCAAGCTCGACGAGATCCGGCCGATCTGGTGCAAGGTGCACTACGTGCCGCGCGTCCACGGATCGGCCGTCTTCACGCGCGGACAGACGCAAGTCTTCAGCGCGACGACGCTCGGTTCGATCAGCGATCGGCAGCGCCTCGACGGCATCGTGGACCTCGAGGACAAGTACTACATGCACTTCTACAACTTCCCGCCGTATTCGACCGGCGAGACGCGCCCGCTGCGCGCTCCCGGCCGGCGTGAGATCGGCCACGGACACCTCGCCGAACGCGCGCTCGTCCCGGTGCTTCCGCCGCGCGAGGAGTTTCCGTACACCATCCGCGTCATCAGCGAGGTGCTCGAATCCAACGGCTCTTCGTCGATGGCGTCCGTCTGCGGGAGCACGCTCTCGCTGATGGATGCCGGCGTGCCGATCCGCGCGCACGTCGCGGGCATCGCGATGGGGCTCATCGTGAAGGGCGACAAGTACGCCGTCCTCACCGATATCCAGGGTCTCGAAGATGCGCTGGGCGAGATGGACTTCAAGGTCGCCGGCACCACCAAGGGCATCACCGCCGTCCAGATGGACATCAAGGTGACCGGCATCACCATCGAGATCATGCGCGAGGCGATGCAGCGCGCGCGCGATGCACGGCTGAAGATCATCGACATCCTGCGCGACACGATCCCCGAACCGCGCAAGGAACTCTCGCAGTTTGCTCCGCGGATGATCGTCGTGCAGATCCCCGTCGACAAGATCAAAGACGTCATCGGCCCCGGCGGCAAGACGATCAACAAGATCATCGAGGAGACCGGCGTCGAGAAGATCGACATCGAGGACGACGGCAAGGTCTTCATCACCTCGCTCGACGGGACGTCGGCGGAGAAGGCGCGGGCGATCATCGAGAGCATGACCAAAGAGGTCATCGTCGGTGAGACGTATCTCGGCACCGTCACGCGCATCATCAACATCGGCGCCTTCGTGCAGATCCTTCCCGGCAAAGAAGGGCTCGTCCATATCAGCCAACTCGCGCCGACGCGCGTCGAAAAGGTGGACGATGTCGTCAAAGTCGGCGACGAAGTAATGGTGAAGGTCGTCGAGATCGACTCGCAGGGGCGCATCAACCTCTCCCGCAAGGCGCTCCTCGCCGGTACCACCGGCAACGGCGCGCACCACGCCCCAGCACAGCGCGCGGCCGCACCGAGCGGCGGGAGCTCCGGCGGCGAGCTGCCTCGGAGGCGCCGGCGCCGACCCAGCGGTGCGCGGCACGGCCACGACGACTGACCCCGGAAGCAGAGTCCGGCGCCATTCCGACGAAAGCGGGCTTGCAGCGAGCAAGCCCGCTTTCATCTCCACCCGCCGTGCGTTCGTGGTATCGTGCGCACGTATGGACCACGACGCGATCCTCGTGACGGGCACCTCGACCGGCATCGGTCGCGCCCTCGCGCTCCTCCTCGCACGGCAGGGATTCACGGTCTTCGCCGGAGTCCGCACCGATGCGCACGCGGCCGTACTCGCGAACGAGCATCCGGCGATACGGCCGATCCTCCTCGACGTCGCTGTGCCCGACGATTGCGCGCGCGCCGCCGAGACGCTCCGGGCCGCGGGACATCCGTTGCGCGGCCTGGTCTGCAACGCCGGGATCGCGATCGCCGGTCCCATCGAGTTCCTGCCGCGCGAGCGATGGCGCGAGCAGTTCGAGGTCAATCTCTTCGGTGCGCTGGATCTCGCACGTGCCTGCATTCCGTTGGTGCGCGCCGCACGCGGGCGCATCGTCTTCGTCGGCTCGATCGCGGGCAGGCTCGCACCACCGCTCCTCGCACCGTACGCCGCCTCGAAAGCCGCGCTCGAAGCGGCAACCGATGCGCTGCGCGTGGAGCTCGCGGCCTCCGGGATCGGCGTGACGCTGATCGTTCCCGGAGCCGTGCGCACGCCGATCTGGCAGAAGGGACGCGATCGCGCCGACGCACTCGCAGCGGCGATCTCCGGCGACGGAATCGATCAGTATGCGGCGCTCATCGCTGCCGCACGGCGTGCGAGCGCCCACGCCGAGCGTCACGGCATCGCGCCCGACGACGTGGCTCACGCGGTCCTGCGCGCGCTGACCGCGCGGCGCGCTCCGGCCCACGTGCTCGTCGGGAAGGAAGCACGCATGCAGGATCTCGTGCGCCGGTTCCTACCTGCGCGGTGGCGCGACGCGCTGCTGCGCCGCGCCCTCGGCATCCCTGCCGAGGAGGCACGGGCGTTCAGTCTCGCGCGAAGCGAATCCCGAGAATGAGCGAGCGGCGGCCGCGGTAGCGTTCGGTGCCGACCAGCCAACGCGCGGGGCCGGCGAGCGGCCCAGACAGCGCAGCATCGAGATGCGGATCGGGTGCGCCGTCGAACAGATCGTGCCGCCAGATCACGTCCGCGCGCATCGTCCCCAGCGCGATCGTCGCCCAGAGCGCGCCGTAGGAACCCGAGGGAAACGGAGGCACCGGCTGCAGCGGCGGATAGGCGGCGCGTTGCACGATGCTCGCCCGCATCCACCAGCCGCGCAGCGCGATCCGAGGTGCAATCTGCCATGCCGCAGCCACGCCGCTGCCGTGTGCATCGAGCGCATCGAATCCGCGCGTGCGCCAGAACGCCTGCATCGCCTCCGCGCGCACGCGATGCAGGTCGCCGTACGCGAGGACCGCCGAGACGTGCGCGATGCGATCGTCGAACGGACGCCCGTCGCTCGCCGCATCGCTCACCGCCAGCGCGTCGAGCGGCGCCTCGCGCACGCGTTCGCTCGCCGCGAGTGCCCCGTTCCAATGCGCGCCCGCCGCGACCGTTGCACGCACGAACGGCGCGACGGCGGCGTACCGAGTCGTGCCGGAGCCGCCGTACGGAACCGACATGCCGTACCCCAGACCGCCGTAGCGGGAGAACGCATCGTCTGCAGCAGCTCCCGTAACCAATGCGACGGCACCGGCACGCGCGCGTTCACCGAGCAGCACGCGCACCGCCGTTCCGGAACGCGTCGCCGGCGCGCGCCACGGATCGCTCCCGGGCGACGATGCGGAGCGTTGCGTCGCCTCTATGGAGGCGAACGGGCCATGCATCGCGTCCGGACGCCACCGGACCTCTTCGTCGAGGCTCCACCAGGCACCGGATGCCGCCGCGGCGCCGATCGTCCCGCGCGTCATCGAGAAGCGTGCGCTCGCGGCCGGCATGCGCTCGTCGTGCACGCGCAGGGCGGCATATGCCGTACTCTGCGCGAATGCGCCGCTCTCGTGCGCGTCGGCAGCTCCGGCCACAAACGCCGCATCGAGGCCCGAGATCGTCCCTGCATGCGTCACGACGAGATCGACGCGCCGCCGCCGGTCGCGCGGCGAGAGCGACGCGCCGCCGGCGATCGCAGATCGCCCCGCGTCGTCGCCGCCGACGATTGAGAGCGCTCCCGCGGCGCCGGTGCCGGTCGTGAGACGCGCGCCGGTCCGTTCGTCGAAGGGCGTGGCTTCCAATCCGCTCGCTGCGCCGTAGGCACCGCCCGGCGCCGCGCCCTCGTCGCGGTGCGCACGCACCGCGGTTGCGTCGTCGAGCGGCACCAAGGCGAGATCCGCAGCCCCCGCGAGCGGATCGTCGAGCGCAACGCCGTTCACGGCGAGCGTCGTTCCCAGCGGATCGCCGTCCACCGCGATCCGCGCCGCATTCAACGGATCGCCGCTCGTCGCGAGTGCGACGAACGGCGCGAGGGAGAGCAACGACTCCACGTGATCGTATGGGAGTGCGGCGAGATCGTCTGTGCCGGGATCCCACGAGACGAGCGCTCGATATCGGTGTACGACGGCGACGACGGTTCCGTCCGAGGCGACGCGAACGAGTATCGCCCGGCAGTATGCGCAGGTGATCTCCACCGCGCCGATCGTGCCGGACTCTTCAAAGGCAAACGTGCCGTCGGGATCGGTGCGCGCGAGCACCGGCGCATCGCGCACGCCCGCCGCGCGGACGATCGCTCCCGCGACCGGATCGCCGCGCTGATCGCGCACCACTCCCGCGATCACGCGCCGGTCGCCGCCGACCCCCAGGAGTGCGAGCGCGAGCACGAGCGACGGGAGCGCCACCATGGCTTTCACGAATCGTTCATTCCTCCGAGGTACCATGCCGGTGACGATGCGACGGTTCGGCGATCTTGCGCTCGCGGCTGCGCTGCTCCTGGGCCTCTTGGGAGTCGGCGTCGCCGGGACGCACCTGCAGCGCGAGCTCGCGGCCGCCGCGACGGCGCTCGTACCGTCACGTCCTCCGGATCTGCTCGGGCCGATCACCGAAGCGGGACGCAGCGGATGGCAGTGCGTCCCCGAAGCGCAGGCCGCCGCGCGATCGTGGCGCGACGCTGCGCTCCCCGATCCGGAGCACTGATCGGTGCGCACCCCCGCGATCGCGCTCGTCGCAGCCGTCTCTCTGTTCGCGTTCTGCACGCGTGCGAGCGGTCAGGAATATGCGACGCCGGCTCCGCGTACCACCGATCTGCGGCGTTTGCACGCACTGGCGATCGCTCGTGCGGTGCATGCGTATTTCACCCGCGGCATCGCCGACGAGCAGCGCGGCGCGTGGGACGATGCCGCGCGCTCGTTCGAAGCCGTGCTCGCCTTGCACCCTCCCGAACCGCAAAATTCGACCGCCCGGTACGATCTCGCGATCGCCTACGCCGGACTCCGGCGCTACGACGATGCGGCCTCCCAACTGCGTGCGGCATTGCGCGCGGATCCCGGTTTCCTCGCCGCGTGGGCGAATCTCGCCGCGATCGATCTGCGGCGCGGCGACCTCGCGGAAGCGCGCGACGCGGCACGCCGTCTCCTCGCCCTCGCGCCGTCGTCGGCACGCGGTCTCTACGAGCGAGGATTGATCGCGCTGCAGGACGGCGATCTCCGCGCGGCCCGGACCGCGTTCTCGACGCTCGCGGGAAGCAATCCGCGCTATGCGCTCGCCCACTACGACCTCGCCGTCGTACTCGCGCGTTCCGGCGATCTCGCGCAGGCCGAGCGCGAGTTTCGCCTCGCACTCGCGCTCGCACCGCGATACGCTCGCGCGTCGCTCGGTTTGGGCGTCGTGCTCGTCCGTGAAGGACGCCTCGCCGACGCGCGAGCGGCCTTCGCCGCGGCCGCCGCGGAGAGTGCCGACGATCCCGTCCTGCACGTGCTCGCGCTCTCGCTGGAACGCGAACTCGAACCTCCACCCGCGCCGTGACGTGATTTCAGAGTTTCTTCACGGACACGGTGTACGGTCGTGCCATCGCATTCCGAACGAGGTGACGATCATGCAACGACGACTCCTGGCCGTCCTGGCGGGCGGCATCCTCGCTCTCGCGGCCTGCGGCGGAGGCGGCGGTGGCGGCGGCAGCAGCTATACGCCGCCCAGCGCGTCCGGCTCGCCGAGCTACACGCCGCCGCCGGTGACGAACAGCACCACGATCAGCATGGGCCTGCCGACCGGACTCGGCGTCGAAAACGACCCGACGTGGGGTAGCGTCGGCGGATACTCGCAGTCGCAGTATTCGCAGGTCCTCGCGTTTCCGGTCGGGACGGTCGTGACGATCCACAACTCTTCGACCTCCCTCCAACACACGCTCAACGTCATCGGGACGGTGAACGCGCCGCCGGTGAGTTGGCCCGCGAATCCCTCCCTCTCGACGAGTGCGTCGGGAGGCTCCACGCTGAGCACCTCCTATGCGAGCGGGAGCATCGCGCCGGGCGGCAGCGTGACGGTCACGCTCTCGACCGCCGGTACGTATCTCATCGCCTGCGCGTACCACTACGCGTCGAATCAGATGCGCGACATCTTGGAGGTCAGCAACTCCGCGACGCCGGGACCGCAGGCAACACCGCCGCCCGTGAGCGGCGGTGGTGGCGGCGGCTACGGAGGCGGCTGGTAAGCGCCGTGCGCGCGCCGGTGCGCGGTACGACGTGGGGCGTCGCGCTCGGCGGCCTCGCGGTGCTCGCCGCCGCCGCGACGCTTTCCCACGCGATATCGCGATCCGCCGCCACGCCGATCGCTGCGGTACGACCGTGGCGCGCGCCCTCCGCCGCACTCGTCGCGCAGGACGGCAGCACCTTCACGCTGCCGGGCCTGCGCGGCGAGCCGGTCGCGCTCACGTTCGTCTCCGCGCGCTGCACCGACGCCTGCCCGCTCGTGGATGCGCAGTTCGCGCGTGCCCAAGCGCTTCTGCGACGCGAGCATCTGCGGGCGCGGCTGGTGACGATCACGCTGGATCCGGCACACGATACGCCCGCGGTCATGCGCGCGCTGGCCGCGCGGTTCGATGCCGATCCGCGCGTATGGTTGGTGGCGAGCGGCAGCGTCGAGAACGTGCGGCGCGTCATGCAGGCGTTCGGTGTCGTCGCCGGTCCCGATCGCGACGACGGGCCGTCGTTCCATTCCACCTTCGTCTATCTGCTCGACGCGGACGGACATCTGCGGACGATCAGCCTGGCTTCGAACGTGCTGGCACGCGTCGTCGTCGCCGATCTGCGCGGCATGGCGCGTACGGTCGCCGCGCGGTGAGGCGGCTCATCCTGTTCGCGTCGGGACTCCTGGCCGCGTGCACGCCGGGGGGACTCGCGTCGTCGAACAGCGGCGCTCGGATCGCCGCCACGACGATCACCGTGAACCTCACACTCGAGGCGCCGTCCTCGACGGCATACGG
>JGI20133J14441_1001295_pt1 | contig 20737 bp, 18 predicted proteins | sample RS3BMetagenome_FD_14441 | JGI IMG/M metagenome (IMG submission 14441)
TTTAGATATCCACCTTAATTTTGAAAGGGATTCAAACGTTATTAGGTTAACAAGACCTTGCGTGCTTGCTGTCGTTCAGAATTTATGTTGAATGTCGATTGTCTGCTCGGAGCATATTTTTGACCTATCAATTTGAGGTGGGAAATCCGAATTTTTGAATGATGTTGGCCTCGTAATCATTGGAGGGTGAGGTCTGTGGTTAAAGTGTAAAGCATCTGCCTAGAATAAGTTAGCTTACTTGAAGGCACAGCTTTTCTGACGCGATGCTCGAAGGCTTGCGTTTCTGGGTCTGTGGGTGAAAGTATTTATTTATCTGCTATATTACTATTATTTTGGGGGTGAAACGGGGTGGCTAAGAAGAAGAAAGAGGAGAAGAAGGAAGAAAAGTCTCAGGAGCAGAAGAAGTGAGCTATGTTTAACTTTACCACGTTTTTATCTTTGTTTTTTGCGTTCAGTTTGCACGTGTGGGCGGGAATTAGTTGTCGGATAGTTTGTGTTAGGGGCTAGGCTTACTTCTGTGTGTCAAGTGTGGAATCAACTTCTTTGGGTGCCAGCGTGTTCTCCTTATCCTAGGAGGGATCTTCTTGCTTGTACTTCCGTGGGGGAGGGTGCTTTACTCCGGGACTGAGTGAGGCGGTCGGCTTGCTTTCTGAGGTCGGCTCCTCAGATGGGTTATATATTTTACGCGTCTGCCTCTAGTAGCTGGTTGATTTTGGATGAAATGTAAGCTTTGGGTGCGGCGCCCACTATCATGTCCACAGGCTCACCGTATCTAAAGAACATTATTGTTGGTATGCCTTGGATACCGTACGCCTGAGCGGTCATTGGATTATCATCCACATTGAGCTTACCGAAGCTAAGCTTTCCAGCATACTCTTCTGCAAGTTGTTCAATGATGGGTGAAACAATTCTACACGGACCACACCAAGGAGCCCAGAAATCAACAACCATTAGTTTGTTATCTCTTACCGTCTGTTCAAAGTTGGCATCTGAAAGCTCAAGCATTTTAGGCTTTGCAGGCTCAACCTTCTCGTTTTTCTTTGAACCTGCAAGCCGCATAAGCTCCTGCATCTTCCTCAATTTGAGCTTTTCAATCTCGTCATCAAGATTCTCCGACACGTATAATACACCCCTTTCCAGGGTAGTTAGTACACAAAATAAACCTGTACCCGTTATATAAGGGTATACAGGTGTGGTTGATGGTAGGCTTAATGGTCCACAACTATTTTTAAGGCTGATAATTCACCAATTCTGTGGATGGTTTACCTACGATTTATCAAGTTTCCAAAACCTCGCCCTTTTAGGGTGGGGAGATATTGGGCAGATAAAGTTCATCCCCCGAATGAGGCGGGCACACCGCACACGTATACCTCCGTGGTACACGAACAATTATAGTAGAGCTGGAATATTGAGGGAATTCCTTTGAGTGCACATATGTGTACTCTTCTGGCGTTCACTTTGCCCGCTCACAGACACCCTTATCCACCCTCTTCAGGGTTCTCTTGAGCTCCCCCCTCCTACTCACTAAAGGTTTCGTGGTAGCAGTCTAGGTCCAGGGTTTCAAACGCCCACCTCATACAGGGATCCCTATAAGCCCCGAACACGGGCTTGTCGGGTGCACTTCCTAGCCGCATCGCTGAGGAGGAGGTGTGGCGTCGAATAGGGCTCCTCTTCGGTTCGGGTTGACTCGCCCTAGTCGCTAGGAGTTCCCCGGTGTCCGTTCACCCACATCCACAGCCAGCCGCCCACACATAAATATGTACACTGGGTAGGCGTTCACCTTGAGCTTGGCCTCGTGGGATGGGTGACGGCGGGCGACAAGCCTCCTCCCACACTCACTCAGGGGGAGCGAGCTCTGCATTCGTGGATGCCGAAGCCCTCATCCATCCACCCGAAAACACATGAGTGGAGTGCATCCATCCGCCGCTCCCCCCATCTCCCACCTATGATGAGAGACCAGCCATGTAGAGCAGGATGGCCCCCGGTCTTCTCTTCGATATTTTATTGCGCTTGAATACACCATGGTTGCGGATCGCTTCCACTACTATTTTTCCCAGCTGGGTTTATCCGCGTAAAGGCTAGTGTGTAGGGCGATGGGCGCCTTAACCCTTATCCGAAATCCTTATCCGTCCAATATCTCAATTATTTGGTATGGACGATGGGTCTGTTGGATCAAACGTGTATGACGTGATCGTCGTAGGGGGCGCGGCGGCAGGGCTCAGCGCGGCACTCTATACAGCTAGGCAGGGCCTTAAGACGCTTGTTCTCACAAAAGATATTGGGGGACAAATGCTCCTTACAGATGAAATTCAGAACTACCCCGGTTTTCCAAGTATAAGTGGTTTCGATCTTGCTAATAAGCTTAAGGAACACGCTGAAGCCTACGGTGTTGAGTTCGTGTATGATGAGTTGGTGGGTATTGAGGAGTCCAGTGAGTGCGGGGGACTCTGCTTTAAGCTCAAGACCCCGTATGCTGAGTACCATGCGCTCTCAGTTGTGCTCGCCTTCGGTAAAACCCCTAGGGATTTAGGGGTTCCCGGCGAGCAGGAATTCAAGGGTAGAGGGGTGTCCTACTGCTCGGTTTGCGACGGGCCGCTATTCAAGTCTAAGAACGTGGTGGTTGTGGGGGTGGGTGATCAGGGCTTGGACGCCGTCAACTACCTCGCGAATCTTTGCTCCACCATTTACTATGTATTCGGGCATGATAGGCCAATTGGCAGCCAAGATTTGGTGGAAGAGGTGCTCAGACTCCCCAATATAAGGCCAGTCCCCAATAGCAAAGTCGTAGAGCTAGTCGGGAATAAGAAGTTGGAGAGAGTGGTGGTTGAAAACACTAAAACAAAGGAGCGCACAGAGATACCGGCGGATGGGATATTTATTGAAATAGGATACGTAGCAAAAACCGATTTCCTAAAAGGGTTCCTTCAATTGAATGAGAAGAAGGAGATAGTTGTTGACAAGGAAGGCAGGACGTCGAGGCAAGGCGTATTTGCTGCGGGGGACGTGACTGATACTCCTTACAAGCAGGCTGTGATCTCCGCGGGGCAAGGCAGTACGGCCGCTTTATCAGCGTATAACTATGTGCAGAGGATTAAGGGTAAACCCGCCTCGAGCGCGGATTGGAGGAGCCTAAAGCCAAAGCAGAACGTGGAGCTCAAGCTCTGAGTGCAGCGGAACCCCATGCTAATCTGAGATGCACTTGGCTATGTAGTGTAGCTGTTGGCAAAGGTCTGAGTGTGAAGAGAAGAGTGGGCTCAGTACGATTTTGTTTACTCCAAGCATGAGCCACTCTCGCATCTTCCCCACCACATCCCCGGGTGAACCGAAGAGTATATAATCCGATGCCCTAAGCGCCGCGCTTTCTTTTCCTATGCCTCTACGCATGAGATAGTCACCCCCTAGGTCAACTGTTTCAGAAAGAGCCCTAGCTTCATTTTGAGCCATTCTTATCGGTGTGTAAACCGCTGTGTTTACACTCAGCTTTTTAGAGGCTTCAAGTAGCTTGAACATGTGTGGTGTGTACAAAATATAGGCTGAAGCGTTAAGCTTACTACATATTCTGATTATCTCTTCGCCGTACCTTATACCTTCGGCGCCAAGCTTAAGTCTTGAGCCTCCGCAACCGTACCTCATACAAATGAGAGCTGCTTTTTTCTCTAAAGCTCCAAGCCTCGGGGTACATCCATACTTCGGATTTCCGAGAACTAGGTTTAGACCGAACCGGTGAGAAGTGGCTAAATGATTTCCTAAAAGGTCTAGGTATGTGTTATCATGAGGTCTACCAGTTTGATATGTCTCTGAGAACTCGGCTTCAATTGAGCATAGCTTATCGAGTTCACTTGGACCTAAACGCTCATAGGGGTATTCAGCGTCAAAATTAACCCTGCATGAGCCTACGACTTTGTTGACTAACTGCACCAGAAAGAGGCTTCTCCCACCCAATGAAGGCATTTTGATCCGGCTGCGTTTAAAGGCAAGTTCCACGCTACCTATTGGGAAGGCCTTCACCCACTATGGCCACCCCCAAATACGGCCTCAGAGTTTACCGCTGGGAAAACCAACACCCATGGTTTGAAGATAACCCATTACCTACTAAAAAGTGTTTCTCTTTTATGCTGGTGGTGTCCGAATAACGCTTTTCAACACTTGGATGCCGCGCACACCATCCACTAATCCGGACACTATCTTTATGCTGATATTGGTCTGATATGGATAAAATAGCGGATCGACTCCACAGCATTTATGCGTGTGGGTAGAGCCACTCGTTCAAAATGCTCGTAGTGGGGGCGATCCGCAAAACGCGTATATTCAAGAGGAATAAGGAAACCAGTCGAGGAGAAGGCCCAAGCGGTGCTATTCTACATGTCGGGGCTCTCATCACGAGTAAGTGGGAGGTGGCGTACACACTGGTTGGGCGTCTCATACGCGTCTGTGCTGGGATGGGCTAGGCCCGCGAAGTGAAGGGGCCTCAGCCACCCACCCTCCTCTGGGTTGTGCCGGCGACGGGGGGTGGGTGGGTTAGGAGGCTTGTCGCCCGCCGTCATCAATTCGACGAGGCCAAGCTCAAGGTGGACGGTGAATGCGTGTACGTGTGGGCCGCCAGCAGTGGTGGACGCGGACACCTAAGATGGGTGAAGGCTTTGGCCACGAAGGCCACCCCTAGTGGGCCGGCTAGGAGCTCCCCCGTTGCGTGGACGCCCTACTATTCCCCCTCCCCGACGAGGAGAGGTTCTGAGCAGGGGGGTGTAAGAACAGGCCCGAGTTCGTGGTGGATGGGTGGATGGAGGGGGGTCCGTGGTAGTGTATGGGGTGGGCGCGGAGCGCCTCGGCCTTATCTGCCACCCATCCATCCACCACGAGGCGTGCGGTGAGAGGAGCAGAGTGGGTGGGTTGATAGAGCGCTTCTTCCGCTCTACTCCACTCCATGAAGAGGGGGGAAGAGGGTTTTCTCAGGCAACATGAACGCAAGCAGGCTTGGGATAGGCGCACCCGCCCACTCAACGCCACCCTGAGGGTATTCTACGCCCGCCTACTACAACTGGCTTCGAGTCCACAAGAGTTTGAGAACAGCCCCCTCCCAGCAGCCCTAGGAGGTGGTATTATCTGACCAATATCTTATGCTTTCTAAGACTAATATTAAGTGCTGTAGATGTTGATTTTGGTCTCGGTTGACTTATAAAACATTCTAAAACCTTACCTATTAAGGCGGGGGTAGCTCACACCAAAAACCTGTGTTTAGCCGAAATACTCAAACCATATATCTCAACTGTGGGTAAATAAAAGAGCAAGTTGCTCAGATGCCTGTCCGCATAATCAAAGTCCTGTCGGTTATCGTCAGTTGTTCCATTAAAAATATTAGTGCGGAGGTATATATTCATTTGTTGCGTGTTTGCGGATGAGCCCAGCGTTCCGCTCCATTGAACACCTCTTTTGGTGGGTTGTTATGGGCTCGCGTGGTGGGCCTATGCGGGCGAAGATACTTAAACTACTGAGTGAGAGACCCATGAACGCCCATCAGTTAGCGGAAGCATTGGGTGTTAATTATAGAACCGTGATTCATCATCTCGGTATCCTTTTGGAAAATGGACTCGTTGTGGCTGAGGGTCCTAAATATGGTACGCTCTATTTTCCCTCAAAGACATTTGTGGATCATAGTGAAGTGTTTATGAAGATTATGGAGGGGCGGATAGGGTTTAATAAGAGGAGAAGGATTTGGTGATCGGCATGACCGTAGGTCCTATGTGGGGTGCTGATTTAATCATTGCTGTAGTAAGCGCGGGGCTCACAGCTTGGATTTTCGCGCTCTACTTGAAGAGGGCTGCTGATGTAAAGTCAAGGTTCAGTTTCGGTTTGGCACTGCTAGCGGGGATATTCTTTATAGAGAGCCTCACCTCGGTAGGCGTGTATTATCATTTCTCCACGAAGTATTCCGTCGACGTAGCCCTCCCACTTTTAGCATTAAGCCTGTTAGGTCTTGCCGGATTCGCGGTGCTCATGTGGATAGCTAGGCAATGATCCGCTACTGTTGCGATAAGTAGAAGAGTGTTGCTACTCCGAGCAGTTCTAGTGTGCTTAGGAGTGCGAGTGGGAGGCTTAGCTCTAAGCCGTAATGCATTGAAAAGTAGGAGTAAATGTATATGGATACTCCAGATTGGATGGCGAACACGCATGAGATGGTGGTAAGACCGACTGTGAAAGTGCTTCTCACACCTCGGAAACCCCTGAAAAAGTTGAGCAGCATGATAATCGAAAGTATTAGTGTTATTACTTCGAGTGTTATATTTATATCCCATACCACTCCGCTCAATAATCGGTCACCAAAAGAAAAAGGGTGTGGGTTTTAGGCTGTTGAGTTGTAGTAGGAGGCCGTGTAGCCTGGCGCTACGTCTGAGATGGGTATTGGGTGCACCATCCAGACCTCTTGGCTGAGCATCCATGTAGCCGTAGAGGGTTGGTACTGGTATGTGAGGGTGTCTGTTACGTTTAGCACATAAGAGTGCGGCGTTGGATTGCTGGATGTTGGGAATGGGAAGACCACGAATTGTAGGTATCCCACCACGGTAGCCTTTGTACCACTTAGGGTTACTGTAGGCGGCATGATGGCGTACCACACCACGTAGACATAGAGGTTGGAAAACCTTGTCCAAGTCTGGTTTATCGATGTTGTCCCAGTGTAGTTACCAGTCAGAGGTCCACCTACCCACATGAGCACAGCGTTTGATTGGTACTCTGAGGTTATCAGGGAGGCGTTCTCGATGCCTATAGCGTTCCAGTGGGCGTACGCCTGTGCAAGAACCATCTGAGTCTGTAGGGCTTGGCTTGTGGGGTAACCTGCGAGCGCAACGCTCAGATCAAGCGGCTTAACCATCCAAACTTCGTTGACCAACATGTACTCTCCGTTCACAGGCTGGTAGTCGAGTGTTTCTGTGACATTTAGAATGTAGGTGTGTATTGGGTCGCTTGCTGGTGTAACAACAAATTGGAGTGGGGCCATAACTGTGTATCCACTTGAAGTCTTGACAACCGTTGGGGGAGTGATGGCATACCAGAATACAGCTTCATAGAGGTTTGTGAATTTGGTCCACGTTGCCGAGATCTGCGATGTGCCAGTATAGGTGCCCGTGAGCGGTCCGCCCACCCAGTGGAGGGTTGCATTCGGAGCGTACTCCTGCATTATTGACGTCACGTTCTCAATCGCTATGTTGTTCCAGTGGCTCATGGCGAGCGCGAGTGGCACTTGGCTTTGAGCGCTCGAAAGCTGGGTTTCCAGTTGGCTTAGGGTGCTTTGGTCCGAGCTTAGCTTGCTGCTCGCTGTCCCGTACGCGAATGCCAGATAGCCTGTGGATGCCGCCAAAACCACGATTACAACTATTGCCGCAACAATTTTTGCGTCCATTGTAAAACAGTATAGGCGTGATGATAACATAAGCAAATTTCAAACTCAATGCACAATGATATGCAAATCTAGCAAGAGTCATACCAGAATCCATCCTTGTAGTTAAACTGCCAAGCTCAACTGAACTCTTACTGGACTTGGAATTTGGGATTACGAAAGCGATTTTAACCACTCTGAGTAATAGTAGAGCTGGCGGTGCTGGTTGGAGGAGTTTAGTGTAGGCGGGTTGACCGTGAGGATTATTCAGGGTGATATAACCGAGTTGAGTGCTGACGTGATAGTTAACGCCGCAAATAGCTGGCTTAAGCATGGTGGGGGTGTTGCATTAGCAATAGCCAATAAGGGTGGGAAGACTATTCAAGATGAAAGCGACGAGTGTGTTGCGCAAAATGGTCCCGTCCCCACGGGTGGGGTGGCTGTGACTAGTGCTGGAAAACTAAAGGCCAATTTCATCATTCACGCAGTGGGTCCCGTGTACGGTGAGTCCGAGCATGAGGCGCTGCTAGAATCCACGTTTCGAAACACGCTTATTAAAGCAGAGGAGCTTGGCGCACGCACAATTGCCCTCCCAGCAATTTCAACGGGAGCTTACGGCTACCCTGCAGACCAATGTGCGAGAATACTAGTCCGAGTCATCTCAAAATTCGCCGAAAAAGCCCAAGTTCTGAAAGAGATCACGGTCTGCCTTTACGACAGCCGAACCTATGAAGTCTTCAGGAATGTGTTCCGTACCAGCTTAAAATCAGCCACCGTATGAACTCTAGAGTTTCCAAAAATCTGGGGGGTTGTTGGGAACTACATCTTTAATTTTTTCTCATGAACGTGAGTGTCCCCATGTCATCCTTAGATAATGGTATCTGCAGGTCTTAAGGCGTGCCTTGAGTCTTTGGGTTGGATTTGACGGCTTGGATTATGTACTCCCCCTTATAGCTAGGCTGAATAGAACGGGTGGAGAAGATGCTGTTTCGACCAATGTTTACCTAATTAAGTGTATGTGGGTGGAGATCGGGTTAAGATGAAGGTGGCGTTTATTGGCTGGCTGACTATCTGATAAGGTCCTAGTCTTATTAGGGGGTATCGAAGAATGCGTGTATGAGTGGTAAAAGTTACATGGGGCTACAGTGTACTGTTTGCCGCAAGAGGTATTCTGAGTTATTGGTGGGTGTTTGCCCATCCTGTGGTGGAATACTTACAGCCACATATGACTTGGGTGGTGTGGTGATAAGCCTGCAAAGGGGGAGATCGATGTGGCAGTTCTCAGACCTGTTGCCTCCGGTATCCTTAGAGTGTTTGGTGAGTCTGGATGAAGGCTGGAGCCCCTACGTCAGGGCCAACACTTATGGTCGACTTATCGGTATACGTGACCTATGGCTCAAGCTTGAAGGACAGAATCCAACGGGATCCTTCAAGGACAGGGCAGCGTCCGTTCTAGTCTCTCTAGCGAAGCAGTGGGGAAAGCTAGGCGTCTTCACAGCCTCATCTGGAAACGCTGCCGCAGCCATTTCAGGTTATTCCGCTCGTGGTGGGCTGAAATGTTTAATTCTTGTAAGGGAAGACTCACCCGCCTCGAAGCTTGGGCAGATTAGCATGTACAACCCTTATATAGTGAGGGTGAAAAATCTCTTTTCGAATAAGCGTACGCTCACCGAATTCTTAGAGAGGGTGGGGGAGGTTTTGCCAGACTGGCAGAACGGTTTCCTTTGGGCACCTTTCAACCCGCTCGCCTTAGAGGGAATTAAAACCATATCCTATGAGATCACGTCGACAGGTACACCCGACTACGTGTTTGTGCCTACGGCTGGTGGAGACCTTCTCTACGCGGTCTATAAGGGTTTTAGAGAGCTTTACGATTTGGGTATTGTCAATAGTCTTCCTAAAATGGTTGCGGTGCAAGGGGCGAACGCCAACCCCCTCGTACACGCTTTGGATAACAACTTGGAGCATGTGGTTGAAGTCGAACACGCGGAAACGATTGCTGGTGCACTCAAAGTGAATTTCGGAGCAGACCACGCACTCAACGCTGTGAAGCAGAGCGGTGGATTCGGCGTCGGCGTCACAGACAGTGAAATATTGGAGGCTCAGAGGGACGTGGCTAAGATGGAGGGTGTGTTCACCGAGACATCGTCCGCGGCGGCTCTTGCGGCCGTAAAAAGAGCGCTTGCAGAAGGAAAGATTGAACCAGACAGCACCGCAGCAGTAATATTGACGGGAACCGGATTCAAAGACTATACTCCAAGCTTCGCCAGCGTAGAACAGATACCCCTAATACAAAGCACACATGAGTTAGGGGGAGTAGTCAAAGAAATATTTCGCCTGTGAGGACCTCAGAGTCCTACCGTCCCAAACGAATGCTCATATCATGATCTAAGTATTTGGGATGTAAGCAAAAAGGCATATCCCCCATGTTTAAATAACATTCTAAATGGTTGCCTTTAAAATCTATCTCGGTCGTGATATTCGTCATACTGAGCCAACACTAACCTTTAACCAACGTGCTACGGTTCAAACTTTTCGGGACACTGTGAGCCCGCTGAAGAGTGGTCAAGCCATTGCCTTCCTAGCGCTGAATAGTTCACTGTGCTGCGTAATTGCCACCCGCTCTGTTGAACATAGCCCGTGTGGTTCTAATGTTAATAAAGCCTGCTTCTAGGGGTAAGGAACTGTATTAGACCAGTTTTCCAAGATTAGAATCTATATGTAATTTTTCCATAACCTTCCCGAAAGTATAGGTTTATATTTATGTATTCATTGTATATTTAAAAAATGAGTGATAAGTTAAAGGCTGATAGCATAGGTCTTTGGGGCTTGATTTTTATTGCGATGGGCTCATTGGCACCAATAGCGATATTCGCGGGTGCCATCACTGGAGCATCGGCAACGGCACTCGGCGAAACAACGCTTTCATTTATAGTCGCTATGTTCGCTGCTCTCTTCGCCGGCAACACCATCTTTCAGTACTCTAAGAAGATAGCTGGTGCATCAGGCTATTATGGTTACGTTAATGCGGGTCTGGGTAAACATCCTGCGGTGTTCACTGCGTATCTATATGTTTTGTATGCGGTGTTTAACATAAGTTTCCTTATTCTGATCTATGCGTGGGCTTTCAGCGGATCCATAAACCTAATCTTGGGGACATCGCTACCCAACGCGGTGGGTGTTATCTTTGTTTTGGCGGTAACGCTGTTATCATTTTTCGTGGTCTATCGTGGGTTGAGGCCTTCGGCGCTCGCCTTGTCTATACTCGGAATAATCCAAATAGCCATAGTTGTAGTCGTTTCAGCTATATTCATTAGTAAGGTGCCTTCGCCCACCTTAACGCCATTCACTATTCAGAAAAATCCCGGGCTAACAGGGCTTTTCCTCGGCGTTGTGACGGGTAGCTACCTTTCCTATGCAGGCTATGGTACTGTTGTGGCTCTTGGCGAAGAGGCTAAGGCGCCCAAAAGAACCGTGGGTAGGGCGGTTATCTTCGTAATCCTGATAGCCACAGCCTACTACGTACTTGGGAGCTACTCAACCACGTCGCTGTGGGGTTTAAACAATATGAGTAACTTTGCTTCTTCTGGCTATCCCGGAGCGATCTTGGCTAAAGAATACATAGGTGTAGGTGTAGCAGCCATAATTATCCTGCTTTACAACTTCGTAATGTTTACACCTGTAGTAGCGTTTCTCAACAGCGTTTCTAGGGTGATGTATGCCATGGGCAGAGATGGCATATTACCCGCGAGGTTTCAGAGGCTACACCCAAAACTTGCGACCCCCACCTTTTCCCTATGGTTTATTCTGGGTTTAATAGGCGCTACAACAATCATACTCGGCGGAATCTTCTACGCTCTGTATGGCTTTTCAAACGGGCTATTCGATGCTTGGCTGTTCGCTGCAATAGTTACAACAGTTTCAACCCTAATCATTCACGGTATGGTAAACGTTTCACTTGGCTTTTCAGCTAAGAAGTGGCCCGATAGGAATGTTTTCTACCACTATGTAGCCCCCGCCATATCCACGATAATAATACTTGTGGTTCTCTACTACTCAGCAGTTGGCCTACCATCACCGATTTACCTAGCACCAATAGTTGTGGTGGTATACTCGCTAATTCTCATAACCCTTATGTATGCAAGAAGGGCGAGTTACTCAAAGGTAGAAATAAGGAGGGGAGAGTAGCAGGGTTGCCCCGCCATGTATGGGTCTCACTCTAAATAGTCATACATAGATATGCGCCTACATATCAGTCGTACGCGTAGCGGTGGGGATTCACAGCATTGTATAAGGCCCTGCTTCCGTGAGCTCATCGGTGTCGCTTCTTCCGCTTTGCTTCGCCACGTCCGCCTCCTCGAGTCAGGATGCACACACCCGCACACGCTGGGGCTTCGGGGAGAGCGTCCCCATCACTTAGCCCAACCACACACAGCCACCTACCCGCTTGGCACCCCCATTCGAGTCTTTTTTCCTCACCATACACCTAATGCCGACGCGTGGTCTGAGGGGGAGCTGACGCCTCCCATGAGACCCAGGAACCATGTTCGGTCGTTTGAATATGTCTGTTCTGTTAGGAAACCGCTAGCAACGGTGGGGCCTCCCCCGATCACACGCTCTAACCCCACAAGGGTTAATGCGGCTGCTGAGGGGCCAGCGGACATGGATTTATCACTTTAGGAGTCAGAGTGCTCGTTGCTCTACTAGAAGACCACTCTAAAACTTCTTTGGTTCCCCATTGCTGATTGAAGCGTGTTTTGGAAAAGCCATAACACCGTCTTTGTCAAACAGCTTTTTGCTTAAGAAGCATTTTGTTTTGCGCTCTGTGAGGACCTTGGGAGTAGTAGTAGGCCCGCCGTGACAGCCAAGTTTACGATTGCCAATATTTCGAACGCGTAGGGTAAGCGGGCATAGTTTCCCCTACTTATCAGGGTTGGTATTATGGGGCCAATGGTCCCGCCGCCAGTTATTCCGAGTCCCCACACCAAGGAGTTTCCAAAGGTTGAGTACTGGGGTGGTGAATAGTCTGTTGCTAGGGATAGGAAGACTGGGAATCCGCTAAACGTTGAAAACCCGAAGGCGAATAGTAGTAGGTAGGATATCGTTCCACTGGTGTAGAGGTAGCCGAGTAGGGCGAGTGATGTTCCTAGGAAACTCGCTGCTATCACGTAGCGCTTGTCGAATCGCTCAACGAATAATCCGAATGATGGTTGGCCCACTATGCCAGCAGCGTACATTATGGTTATCGCAACGCCCAGTGTGGCAGAGAAGCCTAACGCTTTGTCATATGTAAAGTATATTGGTATCCATGAAACCACAGCTTGTATGGCTGCCGAGCGAATAAATGAAATCACCGTGAGAACAACTATCCCCCTAGTCAGGGCGCCTCTTAGACTTAATGATCGTCTAACTCGTGGACTAGCCCTCCTTCTCTCCTCTCTGAAGTTTTGATATATGCAAGCCGCAACAGCCATTCCCACTAAACCGAAGAAGGCGATACTCCCTGGTTTGGTTAGAAGTGCAGCCACCGCGAAATACAGGGAGGGGTAGAGGGCTCGGCCCAAACTACCCATGGCCCCATTTATGCCGAGAGCCCTACCCTTGTTCCTCTCCCCGAATGATTGGCTAAGCATCGTCGCCCCAATAGGGTGGTAAAATGATGAGCCGAAGCCAATTACTACAGACGATGCCAATGTGAGTGGTAATAGCAGGTAGTTGGGTACAGCCTTTATCGCAGCGTAGTAGCCTATGAGGCCGAGTGACATTAGCAGCATACCTTGAGCCATTAGGCTACCGTGCTTACCAGATCTATCGGCGAATCTACCCACAGCCATGCTTGTGATTGAGGATGCAGCGTAGTAGAGGGTAAGCATAGCGGTAACCCATAATGGGGATGCATGGTAGCTGAGTGATAGGAAGTCGGCCACTACTGGTACGAGATACGTTGTTCCATCGTTTATGAAGTGACCTAAACTGGTAAGGGCAAGAGTCATCCCGCGCGAGTGGGTCCCAACGTGTTGGCTATTCTCAACACTCACAAATACACGAAAACTTTCGGTAAAAATATAAATGTTTGTAAAGTAAAACTACATGGAAAAACTTAGAGGACAAGTCTGTGCATACTCCTTAGAGGTGGCTGATCATACATCGTCATGAGGCAAGCACCCGAGGGCTTGTCGTAGAGAGATCATTTACATAGTTCGTCCAGAATTCTGTGTTCAGTGGTCGCATCCTCAGGAATCGTTAGTGGCTCCGTGCTCGGTTAAGGGCTCCGAGCCGCTCTTAGGGGTTCTAGCTCCCCAGAGGGACCTTCGACGTTTCCTTAAGGCACTCAAAAAACTCGTCATCCAAGTCGGATGCTGAATTCGGCTCAAAGTTGCGCACCTATCTGGTTAATGGATTCGGTGAGCGCGTAACTCGAGTTTGGAAGCCTCAATGAGTCGACCAACCGCCATCCAACCTATATCCATGGTGTACTGCGCATGCGGTTGTGGCGTTTTGAGCATTCGCTGCCCAAAGTAGAAGTTGGAGATCACTAAAATGGTCCGCCTGAGACACATTATTTTGTAGAATGTTTATCGAATGGGGGGATGCCAAGCTTTATAATACGTGGGATAAGTGATTGCCTCGGATGGAAATGAAATATGTGGAAGCCTCTAAGAACGTGTTCATGAACACGGGGAGCAGGTTTCATCCTGTTTTGGTGTGGTCCGTAGCCCTAGTTAAGCGGAGTGCTGCGCACGTAAATGTTCGGCTAGGCTTGCTTGACTCAGAAATAGGCAACTCAATAATTAAGGCGTCGGAAGAATTGATGGCAGGAAAATATCTGGATAAAGTTAGTGTTGACGTGTTCCAGACTGGGTCGGGCACAGGTATAAACATGAATGTTAATGAGCTAATAGCCGAGATAGCCTCAAACGCTAGTGGGAAGAGGGTTCACCCCAATGACCATGTAAATATGGGTCAGTCATCGAACGACGTCGTGCCTTCTGCTATAAGGATAGCCGCCTTGAAGACATTACAAGACAGGTTCAAGCCGGCACTTGACTCATTGGTCAAGAGCCTTGATACCGCTTCGCAGAAGTGGGCCAAGACCTATAAGGCTGGTCGAACCCATCTGCGGGACGCTCTACCCGTAACGCTTGGCCAAGAACTGGGGGCCTATGCTGACGCTTTCCGCAAAGATCTGGCTCAGCTTGAGCGCGCCGCGGACTACGTGAGGGAGATTCCTCTCGGGGGAACCGCGGTTGGGACGGGTTTAAACAGCCACCCAGACTACTCCCGCCTAGTAGTTGATACGATTAACACTCAGACTGGACTGAACCTTAAGCCAGCGTCTGATAGGTTCAGGGCTATGCGGCTACTCACTGACCTACTGCACCTTAGCTCCGCTGTAAAAGTCGCTGCGCTCGATCTTTTCAGGCTGTGCCAGGATATCCGACTAATGTTTTCTGGGCCAGTTACTGGTTTGGGTGAGATAGATATACCCACCCAAGAGGAGGTTGCTGGGAGTAGCATTATGCCCGGTAAGACCAACCCTGTAACCGTTGAGGCAGCGTTGCTGGTGGCCGCGCAGGTTGTGGGTTTGGATCAGGCTAATCAGTTCGCTTCCATGCTCGGTGAATTCGAGCTAGCGATGGGCGTACCCCTTATGGGTCAAAACGTGGTCACGCAGCTTGACCTGCTATCGGAGGCGTGTAGCAAGCTGGCTACACTTGTTGTGGACCACATAGAGCCTAACACCGAACGTATGAAGAGATACGCCGAGAGTAGCCCAGCTCTAATAACGGTAATCTCGCCGGTGATAGGCTATGATAAAGCAGCCCAAATAGGTAAGAGACTAACCGCAGGTCTAAGTATACGGGAGGCATTACGGGAGATCGGGTTTAAAGACGAAGATGTAGATAAAGTGCTGAACCTCGAAAGTCTAGTGAAACCTGGGATACCCTCCAAGACAAAATAGACCCTCCAATACAATTTTTAACCGCAATGGGAAGGATTCGTGAGTGGCTCAAGCCAGTGTGATGACCACGACGGTTTGGCTGAGGTTTACCAATATATTTTTAGATGCAGATGATTGATTGCTCACAGCTAGGCTGGGAATGAGAGTTTAAAGCTTAATTGTGAGCCAAATGGGATCAGCTAACCGCGATGAGTAGACCGATGGTGTCCGGATAACGCTTCTCCACGCCTGGATACAGAGGTCGCCGCGTTCTAATCTGGACACTATCGAGTAGACCACCGAAATTAGATCTTATAGGTGAATGCCATTTTAGATAGTATCCTCCCAATCCAAATTATTCTATCCCTCAACTAGGAGGGTGATGTAAAAAGTAGAGATGGGTTTTAGCCGACTTGGCTCTTCTCTAGGGTGATCCTCGGCGGTTCATTGTTTGCCGCCAGCGGCTTGGGTTTGGGCAGAGGGGGCTTGATCTTGGAATTCTTCCTCAAGTATTGGGCTCTTCGCTCTTTGACCCATGGCGTGGGCAATAAGTGTGCCCACAAGCACGACTACTAGGTTGAGTATGAGTGATATTACGGCTATATACATTGGTACGGATAGTCCAAAGAACCTTGGAACATAAGCCGACGCAGCGAACTTGTTGACTGCAAGCATATAGCTGGCTGTGGACATGCCCACAACCCATCCAGCGATGATTGAGTACTTGTTGAGTTTGTCAGTGTATAGTGATAGCATTACGGCGGGTAGCGTCTGGATGATCCAGGCTCCCCCCGCAAGCTGGAGCTGGATTGCGTACGTTGGCGCATATATTGCGAACACGAGTGCACCCACTTTGACTAGGAATGACACTACTTTCGAGACGTTGGATTCGCGTTTGAGATCGGCTCTCTTATCCAAGTACTCCTTGTAGATGTTTCTTGAGAAGAGGTTTGCTGCTGCGATCGACATCACGGAGGCGGGTACAAGGCTTCCCACCGATATTGCGGCGAACGCGAATCCCGTGAACCAGTCTGGGAAATAGTTGTTGAAGAGCACGGGGACCACTAGGTTGGGGCTTTTGAGCTTTAACCCAGCCGCCAAACCAACCCAGCCGAATATTGCTATGAATGCCAGCATTATGCTGTACACGGGCAGCATGGCTGCGTTGCGTCGCACCACCTTGGAGCTTGAAGAGCTAAGTGTTCCCGTCACTGCGTGGGGGTATAGGAAGAGTGCTAGGGCGGAGCCCAACGCCAGCGTTGCGTAGTCCAAGTATAGTTTTGGTGGGAGCGTGAGTTTTGTGGCTGGTACGCTTTGGAACACGTGGGCGAATCCGCCAAGCCTGAGAGGGATGTAAACTATTCCCACGAAAACCGCGAGTAGTACCATTATGTCTTTTATGACAGCCGTCAATGCTGGAGCCCTTAGGCCGCTCACATAGGTGTAGGCGGCTAATATTAGGAATGTGATTATCAGAGAGTATTCTGCTGGTAGCCCCATCACGTCAAGCACGTAGCCCATCCCGACTATCTGGAGAGCTATGTAGGGCATCGTTGCTAGGAATCCTGTTATGGCTATTAGGAGGGCGAGGAGGGGACTGTTGAACCTGTCCTTCACGTAGTCCGCCGCGGTTATGTGGTTTCGCCGCCTAGCAACGTTCCATAATCTTGGCATTGTGACGTAACTATGGGGTAGACGAGTAGTGTGTAGGGTACCGCGAAGAAGCCTATGGCGCCTGATCCGAAAACGAGTGCGGGGACCGCGATGAAAGTGTAAGCCGTATAGAGGTCCCCGCCTAAGAGAAACCATGTAATCAGCGTACCAAATCTCCTTCCAGCTAGACCCCACTCTTCGAGTAGCGATAGGTCGCCCCTCCTCCACCTTGAAGCTATGAAGCCCGATACCATGACGGCGCCAACTAGGATGATGAATACTGCTAGCTCTGTCGCGTCATAGCTCAAGCTTGCCCACCCCTGACTTTGCCAGAGTTATAAACCCTATACGAGGCGAAGACCAGTATGCCCCCCAGAACTACCCAGATGAGCTGATACCAAACAAAAAAGGGCAAGCCACCCAAGGTTGGCTCGACTTTGTTAAAGAGCTGTGGTATCAACACTGCCACGAATGGCACAAACAACAGTATGCCCGCAACAACTGTTCTTGCAGACATAAATAAATAGCGTAATAAAATAATATAACCTTTTCGACTTAAGTTTGGTAAGGTTACCACGGAATTTTTTAGAATGAACGATGACTAAACATTATAATTTTGTAAACTTCTCGTCACAAAGACTGGTCCCTTGCGCCGAAGAAGGGTTACCTTATCAAATAGGGAGAGCAGTGTATCAACTGCGGTTACCCAACAGGATGTGTTTTGAGCTGCGGCTTGGCTGGGCTACACAATATATGCTAACACTTAGCTGGAAGACCATCTAGGCTTCGTCAGTCACAAGCAGAGTGTTATAAAGTGTAGTGTGAAATGGTTGTGAGCGGCTAGCTACGCATGTTTTGGGTTGGGTGTGGAACAAAGCCATATTTGCAGGAGGGGTGTTCTACACTTTGCGAACACGTAGAGTAAACCTGCCTCAGCGCTAACCCACTGTTTTGATCGTTGTTTAAAGATGGTTGCCACGGCTTCCTACGCTGTCTAGCTCAACAACTGTGGAAGTCTGATGGAAAGCATCGTGCAGCGTGGTAGCATCAGAAGGCGAATTGCAGGTCTATCCTCTACTCGAAGTCTCGGTGTGATGGCGTCATGCTTTATTTACGGGTGGGAGTGTCTGTGTTATGGGGCCTAGCTTAGAAACGGTTTCTAAGATACTCTGGAGTCTTCGTACTGGTTCTGGTATAAAGATTAAGGATGTTGGGGGTGAGAGTATTCTGAGGATTGAATGGCTCAACCTGTACAACCATCCGGATGTGCTCGGTTCGCTTGGAGAATTGTTTGCGCACTGGATAGTTAAGTTAGGGTATAGTCCGGATGCTATTGTGTCGATGGAGACGAGTGGGGCAAAGTATGGAGTCGCGACCTCTTTAAGCCTAGGATTACCGTACGTGTCGCTTTATAAGGGGGATAAACTTATCTTTGATGACCCGGTTAGTGTTGAGAGCCGCTCTGTCACTGAGAGCAGACCTCTGAAGCTTTTTGGTGACAAATCGATTATCGCTAGGTTTAAGAAGGTTGTGATCGTGGACGACATAAGGAGAACCTCCCATACAATTGATTCGGCTGTTGAGGTGATAGAGAAGTGTGGGAGCAGCGTTGAGTCGTGCTTCGTGGTGCTGGACTTTAAATTTGCGGGGCATCCTTACCCCCGTAGGATTAGAAGGGAGGTCTTCCACAGTCTGTTTGAGGTTTCCTCGATCAGCCGAACGGGTGAGTGTGAAGTTAACGCTGGCTTGGCTGTGAGATACTTAGAGCTGTTGCGTGCGGGCTAGGTTCACGGTTTGCCGTAGTGGTAACTACAGTATGAGCCTTGATTATACTTCAAGTGTGGAGTTGAGGGCTTATCAGAAGGACGCCGTGAAAAGAGTGCTAAGCCTCCTCAGGGAGGGGAAGAATGTGGTGCTCTCGATGCCCACGGGGAGCGGTAAAACGCTTGTTTCACTGATCGCCGCGCTCAGCTATGCTCGGGGTCAGGGTGTGTCGGTTTTTACTAGGACGCTTGCGGAGTACCAGGCGTGGGAGAGAGAGGCGCGCAGGCTGGGTGTATACTTCAGTGGCCACGTTGGGAGGGATCGTGTTTGCAAGTATGGTCCGAACGCGCCGACAAATCTCCGTGACATAGGGGAGCAGGATGATAAGGGGGATGGAGCTCCAAAGCAGCCTTTTAGACCGCTTCTACGGTGCGTTGAATGCACACACAACTTGGTAAGAACAGCAGCAAAGAGGAGGGGTTTGGATGGGGAATACGAGGATTGGGATGTGCTTCTTAAAGGCAAACTGGGAAGAGAGCTTGAAGCTATGCAGGTGAGTGGAGTTGAAGCGTGGGTCAGCGGATGGAAGAAAAAGGAGCATGGCTGTGGATATCCCTTTGCTCGCGACGTGCCCACAACCATAAAGCTCTTCACACATCTAAGCTACTTCCTCCTCTGGAAGTATGTGGGGGTGCCGAGCGCGGTCTATATTTTCGACGAAGCCCATAATCTTGCTGGTATAACTAGGAACCTCACTTTTACGCTGAGCTATAATAGGGTGAATGAGTTGCTCAGACAGTATGAGGATCTCAGAGAATTCGGCTCACGGCTGGATCGCGTGGGCAGGCTGGCAAAGCAGGCCGACGGGGTGAGCGGGGCGATCGAGTTCCTGTCAGGCCTACTCGCGGCTGCTTCATGGGAGAGTTCAGAGCTACCCAAGCCTCCAAGCGAAGTGTTTGAGGGGGACGAAAGGCTCCAGAGACTCATAGCCCATGTGAAGCTTGTTGAGGAGGATCAAGATATATGGCGCTTTAGAAAGATACTGCTTTGTCCTAACCCGCAGTGTAGAGCCGAGAATCAGGAGGGAGTGAAGATATGCTCGGCGTGCGGCTCTAAAATCGATGGCGACGAGCCTTCGAACCGAGCTCTCAAGCTTGTCCCCGTCGACCCAGCCTTCCTGCTTAGAAGAATGAACTCTGACAGATGGCTACTTCTTTCGGGCTCAATGCCCAACCCGTGGTATCTTAGAAGTGTTCTTGGCCTCACGAATTTCGAAGTCGTCGAGCTCAACCCTTTCGAAAAGCTGGTGTCCTACTATCTTGACGATGAGCTGGAAATGAGCTACGCTAACAGGCGCAACGTCAAAGATCTAGCGGTGGAGAGGGCAGTAAGCCTAAAAGCGAAGAGGGGAGTAACGCTTCTGGTCACCCAGAACTACGATGAGGTGGGATGGTTTACAAGATACGCTGACGTCGTGGAATCACCAAAGACAACCATCGGCGAGGTTTTGTCCACGGTGGAGCAGAGGTGCTCGCAGGGGAAACCAACATTTATTGTAGGCGTGGCGCGCGGCAAGCTGTTTGAGGGGGTCGAATTCAAATATGAGGGCAAAAGCGCCGTCAGAAGGGTAATACTCCTCGGAGTACCCTACCCGAACACCAAGGATGAGGATTTCAAAGAGATGGCTGAATACTTAAAGGAGAAGAGGGGTGTGAACACTTGGGATCTGCTTATGGAGGACGCCGTCATAGCAGCTAAGCAGGCGGTTGGAAGAGCTGTGAGGGGTCCAGAGGACTCCGCTGAAGTATTCTTCCTAGATAAGAGGTTTAAACGATTATTCAAAAGGATGGGTGTGACACGTTATACAGTGCTCACCGGAAACCATTACATGAGTGGTGTTGAGTCGACGCCAAAAACATATTGGCACTGAGATTGGGAAGCAATTCTTGGCTTCTAAAAGGAGTTGGGGGTCTGGGATGATAAGCAGTGAATCTCGTCTCCTTAGC
>JGI20133J14441_1001297_pt1 | contig 20727 bp, 26 predicted proteins | sample RS3BMetagenome_FD_14441 | JGI IMG/M metagenome (IMG submission 14441)
CCACCGCCAACTATAACAACATCGTAATCGTTCAATTTTGTAATGCGTTCGCTATCAAGGGAGATTACTCATAAACATTGTGTAAGACCTCCTTTAGCTCATGCTTCATGACAAGCATCTGCCTCAGCTCGCATGACCTTGAGGACAAATCGTATGAAACATATGTTGGTGTCCAGGCGGCGGCCTGCGAGCCCGAAATCTTGGCATGTCGGATCGGCAAGCAGCCAAATCAGCGAGGCACTGCTTGATCTGAAGTCTTCGCATCAGAGCATCATTAACTAAGAAGAGCTTATCAAGAAGATCGAGACTATAGAATAGCGATACAATGGGTGCTTAAAGCGCGTCCGGGAGTTGACCGCTATAGTTGCGGAGAAAACAGAAATGAGTGCTGAAGAAATTGTGAAGTTGATTGCGGATGTCTGAACCGGCAGGGTCTGGATTTCCGCTTCCAGCTTTGCGAGCTCCTTAACGTCCTTTTTCATGAGTATGAGGAAGTCGAAAAGCTGTTGTACTTCGGGGCTGACTGTTTGCTCTGTCATACTCTTCTGGTTCCGAGCATCTTTTAAGCCGACTGACCTTGAAAGAGGGAGTCGCGCGCCTATAGGTTATGGAAGGATGCTCTGGCGACAGGGGGTCTATTGCTCTTAGGCGTGCAACCGCGTGCTCAGGAACTACAGGGTCTTCTTCATGGGACCTAGGGGGACATGGGGCACAGATACACCGTCAACGGGACGATCCTCCCCTACGAAGTCGTCGAGGACGTGAGGTCCGCCTTCGACAGGAGCCAGAAGCAGCTCCCGAGCGAGGAATTTGGCGAAGACGTAGAGAGCGTCAAGGACAGAGCGTACAGGCATTTCTCCTCATTAACTTCGCAGAGAGCTAGATAGCGGAGGGGAACCTCTTTGATCCAAAAGACGAAGAAATCGCAGCCAAGATAAGAGAGCCTCCGCATGACATATAGAGAACTCGGAATAGAGATGGAGAGTCGCAAGTTTGGACCGGATCACGTACACATTTTCATGAACAGCTGCAAAAGTTACAGCGTCCCCAAAATAGCACAGAGGCTGAAGGGAGACTATGCGAAGAAGATAAGACGGGAGCTGTGGGCCAAAGTGAGAAACAATCTCTGCGGAGATAACTTGTGGAGCGACAGTTACTTTCACAGGAACGTAAGCTTGACGACCACGGAAGCTTTGCAGTACCATATCGAAGGCAGCCAGAGGAAGCACTGGGTAGGACTAGAATATGGGCGTGCAGAAGTGAATGTGAAAGAAAAAAAAGATAGCCCAGGCTGGCCGACTTCCTAGCAGCTAGACCCAACGACGCGACGACCTACAGACCGTCATAGTTCAGAGCTCTCTATATGTCTTTCTTTATTCTACCAACGCCGAAGCCTGTCCGCGAGCTGCCTAGCAGTGCGAGCGCCAAGCATGTGAAGGGCTGTGTAGGCTTTCGCCAACTAATGGTCGAGGCTGAGGATCGCCATTCCATACATGATTCCGTCGTGCTCCAACGTCGTTACCAGCAAAGAGTTTGGGGTCTAGAGGTTGGTCAATCCCTTTGGTGCGTGATCAGGCGTGCCTTATGTCCGTCGGGCGTGACCTGGCCTTGCTCGAAGAGCACATCTCCGCGTACTATCGTATATTCTATTGACCCTTTGACCTTCCAGCCATCGAAAGGAGTGAATTTGCTCTTGCTGTGGAGGTTCTCGGAACGGATGATCCACTCTTTCTTTAGATCCACCACGGTCAAGTCTCCATCGCTTCCAATCCCAATACGGCCTTTCTGCGGATAGAATCCCCACACGCGCGCAGGCTGCTCAGACATATAGCGCGCTATTTCGTTCAAAGGAAGCCTACCTTTGTCGACTTCAGTGAGCATGAGTGGCAGGAACGTCTCGACCCCTGGCCAACCAGCAATCGCCTCCCAGATATTCGCATTAAACTTCTCCTGGTGAGAATGTGGTGAATGATCTGTAGTAATCATGTCTATGGTACGATCTTTGAGACCTCTCCACAGCGCCTCGGCGTTATCAAGCGTCCTTACAGGTGGATTCATTTTCATAAGCGGACCCATCTTGCGCAGACCATCTTCTCCGTCGAGCAGAAGATAATGTGGGCACGTTTCGGCTGTCACTTCGGAGCCCTCCCTCTTGGCCCTTCGTATGACATCGACCCCTTCCGAGGAGCTCGTATGGAAAATGTGAAGCTTCGCTTTAGAGTAGTCGGCAAAGAGGACTGCCCTCTGAATCGCTTCCGCTTCTGAAATGCTAGGTCTTGACAGAAGATGAAATATTGGATCGTTCTTCCCAGCATCTTTGAATTGCGACACAAGATGCGTTGTGATGGATCTGTTTTCTGCGTGCACGCCCACCCTCAGCCCCGTTTTGGCGATTTCTCTGAAACTTTCGACAAGTTCCCAATCGTCTGGGCTGGGTAGGTTTCCCACAGTCTCTCCCATAAAGATTTTGAAGCCTATTACGCCCTCTTCTTTCAATTCCTGTATTTTGTCCATGTTGGTAGGTAGCACTACGCCGAAAATTGCAAAGTCAACCAATGATTTCTCCAGCCCTCTCTGAAGTTTAAGTTTGAAACTGGCAGCATCCTGCGTAGGCGGCTTTACATTAGGCATGTCGCATACCGAAGTTACTCCACCACAGACGGCCGCCGTCGACCCAGACGAGAAATCCTCTTTGTACTCTAAGCCCGGTTCTCTGAAGTGCACGTGTGCATCAATTATCCCAGGGAGTACGAACATTCCGTGAACGTCGATCGTCCGAGTGGCAGACGGCATGGACTCATCCGAGCCTATGGCGACAATCTTGCCTGCATTTATCGCGATGCCAGCCTTGTACACAAACTCTGAATCAACAATATAACCACCCCTGACAACAAGATCCACGGTCATATAGATGTAATATAACATCTCACGAGTATATCAATATTCCGATGATGGAGGCTATGGGACAGAATTGCTTCTTGTTCTATAGTTATTTAATTCTCCTTAGCCATTTCTATTTAACATTGAATGTCGTATTCATGTTATAAAAAATTCTAAAGGTCATTTCGTGCATAATTATATATGGTTGCGTCCCATGATGAGATATTACAGTAATAGGGATGAAGACATCAGCGACACATTGAAGGCGACAGATGAGCACATAAAAAGGGAGTGCCTTGGGAAAAGGCCGGAGCACAAGAGGGACTGCAGGACATATGAGCAGATGGAGGAGGAGAGGATAAGGAATGCAATGAAGTCGTTTGACCCACTCATCCATGAAGCCATAACGGCTATGCGCATCGACGATTCCGGCTCTGTAGAACCACCGGTCCTCGCCCTTGAACAGGAGGTCAAGCTTCCCCTCACAGAGCAGCTTGTTGGCAGATCAAACAGGGAATTTGTCTACGTACTTGAATTATTCTCAATGGTTTCAGGTATAGATATTTCGCACAAGACGGTTGAGAGACTGTACTCGGACGAGCTCGTCATGATGACTTTTTACAAACTGCACATGCTCATACTAAGAAGGGAATCCGATGCCACGGGAACTGAAGTTCGAAGCCAAGAAGAACGGAGACAATGACTATGATAACCACAATGATAATGGCAACCGGTAGGCGGTAAAGGGAAGCGCCTTTGCCCATTCCTTCAAGCTGATGGACCTTAAACTAAATTGTATCCCCCCATTTGGATCAAATATGAAATCGGAGAAGCTGGCATTTGACAGGGCAATGCAGTTCCTGAGGTTGGTCGATGTGGAGCTGAGAAGCGTCAGGCTTGACAGGTATTACAGCGAATCCAGCTACGCGTCGCGCTTCGATAAAGATACGGTTGTGATCGTCATACCGAAGATGCCACTCAAAACGGATCGCAGAAGTGAAAAGATGTAATGAGGAATTTTTCACAGACACATTCCACTACATCGAAGAGTATTATAAAAGGAAGAACTTTGATGCTCGGTTCTCTGTAGACATGAAGGTGTTGGGATGGAGAATACGGTAGAGGAGGGACGACAGGATTGACGGCGCCCTGTTCTGCGCCAGGCTATGGTCCAGCCTGTTAAAATTAGGGCCTGTGTAGTTCCGTCTCATAGCCGACGATGGAGCAGTGACACATAATCCCGTCTCAGCTCCCTCTTTTCCGACTACCGTTAGGTTGTGCACTATGGACTTCGGGCGGTCTCCTTCAGCTGCAGCTCCCTCTTCGTGCTGAAGATGAGCGGGTAGCCTCCCATTCATGCATGAGAAGACGCCCTCCGGCCCTAGTCGTAAGAGGAAATCGTCTCCCGCCGGGTGGGATGTATCTTAGAAGCGCGCTCGGCGATCCTGTTCGGCTTCAGGAAGAGCAGTCCACTAGCGCCACGGACGAATTGTGCATTGGCCTTGAAAGGATATGCCCCCGTCTCTCAGACGGCCGTAAAGCCTCTCGCCCTGCCGAGGAGGCGGATCGGCATGCTTTCGTCAGGGACGTCCTAGTCTACGTGGATCACAGAAGAAACGAACTCATCGTCCCTGCATGCGGCGTGCGGCTTGACATACCCCCTTACCCTCTTCGGGTCGACGTACCTCCGGCTTTCGAGAGAGGTTCCGAGAATCGAAGGGATGGGAGTTAGTGAAGAGATCTCGAGCCTTTCGAGCACAAACCATCCATAAGGACTGAATTTCAGGAAGAGGGTTTCTGCAGAGCCATTCCCATCCCTCGTCATAAATAGACGGCTTACAGTTCTTCGCTGTAGAATCTCTTGAATGTATTACCATTCAAGAATTCGGGTGGGATTACGGGAAGCTCGTTCATATGTATTGAAATGTGCCCTTTTGCATCATTCCAAGCTTGACAAGGTTTTCCGAGGGCGGCATGAAAGATGGAATTTTCAGGTTTCACCGTATCTATTTCCATAACCGCAGCCGCCAAGGAGGTCTCATCTGTGTAATTCGGACTGTGCCTACAAAGGGAATTGAGGCCTGGTCCGTTCACGTGATCTTGGGAGAATCTAATCATCATCGGGACGTCTATCTTTCCTCTGTTCATTCTTAGTAACTCAATGGACCTAACGTAACGCACATAGCTCGATACGTCGAAAGGGTCGTTAAGGTCCTTCAGCATCTCGAACCTGTTTGTCCTGACGTGCGTACCTTGAACAACTTCTTGGACAGCTAGCCGGTCGTACGAACCTTCAATTATAAAACCCTTCTTCTGCTCAACAAATTCGATATTTCCGGGCGTACTCATAGGCCTTTCTGCCAAGGATTTGAGGACGAGTTGTGTTGCTTCTCTTGCAGTGTTAGCCTTGATAAGGCCTTCCTTGCCGAGCCATCCCCTATCAAGTGCCCTGATTTGGGAAGCGTCTACGGTTCGAGCGCTAAGTTCAACAGTCCTAGCGATGTTGCTGCCAAAGGCCACCCCTTTGTCGTTGAGGCCGATCTTGATCGCTTCTTCGCCTGCAGCCGCGATAGCGGCAAGGGTGTTGCCCTTGTCCGGCTTTTCGAGGATTAGTACGTTCAGCTCCTTGTTCTTATAGAAACGATCACCCTTGAACCTCTCCGAACCTATCTTGTCGCTATTCTTCAGCATGATGGTCTTTCCGTTGGCGGTCGAATCGCCGAAAGCGATCAGGACGGAACATTCGTCGGGAAACAAAACCGGCTTTAATAGGTTAAGTGCAAGAACATCAGGGAGCGCGACGCCGGCGCCTTCGGATATCCCTGAAAAATAGAGGAGGCTTGTTTCGTTGAGATCAGATTTATGAATGTTTCGAACGAGTCGCAGGAGAGAGTTCCGTGATGCGCCTGAATCTAGAACATGTTGCCAGAATGTCGTGAGGTTATGCTTGATCTCGTCCCGAAAGCAGGCACCATGTTTTAACCCTCGCTCATAAGGGCCTCCTTCAGCGAGGGTTACTTTGAATTCGGGTGACATATTACTAAGATTCGGCAGCTCCCCTTTATGTATTTTTTTAATTTTCATGTGTTGCGGCTATCTAGGAAACTATGAGCAGTAGTTTTTAGGAAAAGGACCTACCTAGAAAAGGCACCATTGAAGATAGGTAACGTTAAGCAATGTCTTAGAGACAGCTTTATGCAAAGGGTCTACAATGTCACAGCATTATAGTCTCCCCGGGGGGCCAAGACGATCTTGATATAGATGCCCGTTCCGTTCGTCAGACGATAGGTATGTTGGACCCCCGCCGGAACGTATACGCATGCTGGAGATTCGAGTTCATGTTTCTCTCCATCTAATGTTACTTCGACTTTCAGACCCCGTAGGTCGTTCTTAGTACCTATAAATATCATCGCAGCGTCGACCGTATGGCTTCTCGGGGTAGCGGACTCATACGGTTCTGCAATGTCCTTTACAGCTCTCGCGATGACGTACATCTTCCCTTGAGGGAAGTTCTTGTTATCTATGAAAACGAATCTTTTTCCTCTTTCTGCAACATGTTTCTTTAACTCGCCAACAGCCGGCCTTGCTTCCACCTTTAAGATAAGTTCCTTCATATTTGTGATTGAGAATACAGCTCTTTTTAACCTTTTGACGCCATTCAGAGGCGCTGTTAAGTTAGCGCCTATTGGATCGCCCCCTGAACAAGCAAGATAAAGCGATCGGCCTCGAACCTGTCCTTCAAGGGGGATTCGTAGAGGGAAGGGCGAAGCCCAGCTCTGAGTGCTATGTCACGAAGTTGTAGTAGAAAGAGAAGGCCTTGATCCAGAGGAAGACGTGCCTTCGACCGCATTTCTTTTCCCAGCAGGGGAAGTTGTCGTCGAAGTATTCGGCCCTGTCCTTTAAGGTCTGGTTCAGCCTCGCCATGAAGTTCTTCTAATCGATAGAGTAGACTTGGTGCTTCATCCCCAGTCACCTGCAGGCCCCAGAGTACTAGGTCTCATCGTCCGCCTAGATCGGCTTTCTATCATACCTAGAGCAGAGATGCCGGATAAAGTAGCAGGCTTCCGGGATGTTCCTCTAGTAGGAGATCCTGAAGCCAAGGAACTGCCTTTGAAGGGGGTCGAAGGCGATCTAGACCCATGCCTCCTTCCCCGATGCGTATCATGGTCTCATCTATCAGGATGGAATGCACGGAGCCGTCTCGACCCGGAACCTGCTCGTCAAAAAGGAGAACTTCTGGACCTACTGGTGTATCGCTTCGTGGCTCCTCCTCTCGATGAGCTCAATAACCCTTGACGCCTTCCTCAAACCGAGTGCGGAGTAGTAGACATAGACTGTATAGGCCGTAACGCACAGGGACGTCCTCTCTCGTCTCATGAACTTTCCAAGTTCGATGATATGATGAGAGGAAACGTCCCTCCCATAAGGTCGAGGAAGTTGATTTAGACACCCTACTCAAATCTCTTAGCTTGACAGCTCCAACCTGCAGCCACAAATATATATATATAGGCCCTGCGCTAATATAGGATTAATGAAATCAAAAAAGATTCTTGTAAAACCTTCCATGAGACGTGCCATTTCAAGGACAGTCATCATCGCAATCATCGTAGTGATCTTGGTCATCGCGCTGGCTGGCGCTTTCTACGCAAGCAGGACAATAACCAAGCCGTCAAAGACGGTCACCATAGCCGCTATATTTCCGCTGTCTGGTTCACTCTCATATTTTGGGACGACTTCTTTGCAGGCGGTCCAACTGGCTGCACAAGACATCAACAATGCTGGCGGGATAAAATCGCTAGGCGGCGCCAATATTAGTATTGTACCTGTTGATTCCACGAGCGATGCGACTCAAGCATACAGCATAGTCCAGAACCTCCTTTCATCCAACAAGAACATTTCGGCTGCCGTGGGGCTGTATGCTTCTGGCCTGACGATACCTGTCCTTCCTCTGTTCCAGCAGTACCAGGTCCCCTTGATTCATACGGCCTTTTCGGACCTCTCAACATCAAGCAGCTACACCTTCGGTTTCAGGATAGCTCCAAACGCAACGACCTTCGGAAACTCGATGGTCAACTTCCTTCTTTACTTGAAGTCGCAAGGCTTCAACGTGTCACGGGTCGCGCTGGTCTATGAGAACGACGCATACGGCACAGGCGTGGCCCAGGCTGTTCAAGCAGCTTTGGCGCAGTATCCTCAATATAAAGTGGTCCTGAACGAGCCCTACTCTCTGAGTGGGTTCACAAGTGCGCAGCCAGTGGTAACAGCTGTCCAGGCAGCCAATCCACAGCTGATCTTCGAAGTGTCTTACCTGAACGATGCGAGCCTGATAATTCAAGGGCTTCGTTCTCAGGGACTTAACATTCCGATAATAGCGGGGTCTGGAGGCTTCCCATTACAACAATTCTACCAGAAACTTGGTAATGAGACAAACCTGATCTTCACTGCTGCAGCTTACAACCCGACTGAAAACAAGTCTATAGCTGGGAAGGTCAACCAAGAGTACTCTCAGAAGTACGGTTACTTCATGCCTGAGGCTGCAGGATCTTACTATGCCGCCACATGGGTACTTGCGGATGCGATTGAGCAGGCAGCTTCCGCCAACCCTGTAAAGATTCAGCAGGAACTGCATGCCATAACAATCACGTCAGGAAACGCGCTCATTCTTCCTGAGAACCAAATCGCCTTCAACTCCATCGGCGCGAACATCTACGCCTTGCCAGTGATAGCGCAGTGGCAGAATGGCAATCTCGTATCTGTGTACCCCTTGAATCTTGCTACCTCAAAAGTGATACTGCCACCTGTCCCGCCGTAGGCTCCCAGAAGGGTGTGTTACCCACCAGAAGTTTTCCAAACCTCTCACTTTTTTCTCCTTATTTTCATGCCGCCAAGGCTACCGTTGCTGCTTGAATCTCATAAGTCGTTTCCGGCACCGAGGCTGATAGGTGCGTGAAGATAGTCCGGTTAGCTGCATTACAGATTTGATCAAGCCATGTCAGGCGCATCTAAAACAGTCGGCAACGTGATCACTTGGTGACGCATCAGAACGTATGAGCTAAAGACGACAGAACAGAATCAGGTGGGAGCCAGCAGGTCGATGAGTCCCTCAGAGAATTCCACCTTTGCAGGTCTCACTAAAGGTAGTCGTACGTTTGCGCGTGTATATTCCTTCAAGCGCTCGAGAACTTCGTCCGGCGTCCCACACGCAGTTAATCCTGTAAGGTAAGAGTCAGGCATCGCTTTCATGAGCCCCTCCATCCCTCCGGCTTCGTACGCCTTCTGGAAAACGGGGAAATCCCTTTCTTTCATGACGGGTTCGCCCACTCTGAGCTTCTGATGGAAGTTGAAACCAGCCTGTAGCGGGGTGAATTTGTTTGCGACCTCCCACCTGACCGCATCCAGAGCCTTCCTTCGCTCGTCGGAGGCGGCCGCCACAATGAGCTGGGCCACCTCAAGATCTTCAGGGTCACGTCCTGCCTCTCGCGCCGAGTTCTTGACGATCTCAACCGCGTTCTTCGAATATTCTGGGGAGGTTATCGTGTTCAAAAGGACACCGTCGGCCACGGAACCTGCGAGTCGAAGGCCGGTCCTGCTTGTTGCCGCGATCCAGATTGGTATCTTGCGCCTTGCAGGTTGAAATGAAAGTCTGATATTCTTGAATCTAACGAACTGGCCTTCATAACTGACCTCATCCCCGGTGAGGATCTGCCTCACCGACTCCACGTACTCCTTTAGGCTCGCCGCAGGGTCCACCAACTCCAACCCATGACGGGTGGCGTGCGATTGCGTGCATGCGCCAAAGACAAAGACAGTCCTGCCGTCCGACAGCTCATCAAGTGTTGCCATGGTCTGAGCCATCACGAGAGGACTGCGCAGCCTGACGACTTGCGTCGCGCCGAGCTTGATTGTGTGTGTGGAAACGCTGAAGGCAGAAAGGGCCGACACAGCGTCCCTGACCAGATTGATTGTCTCCGAGAAGAAGCCCATTTCGAAGCCTCTCATCTCGGCCAACTGAATCCACTTTGTCATGTCCCTGACAGTAAGTTCGGGGGAATATCCGGTAGCAAAACCAACTCTTTTCATGTATATGACGGACCAGACAGGGCAAATTAAAGGTGTTGCCAAATTGATGCTGTGTTGCATGAATCAGACCGGTGAGGCTTCAGTCACTGGGCCTCTCCCCGCTTATAACACTGCCTTGATGAACCCATTGTAGACTGATGCATTCGCGGCCATCTCTCTGGCCATGTTGAAGAACTTCACCGACACGTAGTCACCTAAGACCCTCTTGATGCAGGAGAACGCTACTTCCACCCTTCACCATGGAGAGGTCGAGGTTAAGCTTCCTCTTTCTGACGAGGGCCTCGTTGTAGCTGTGCCAATCCCTTTTATCTTACATGTGAGGAAGATCATCCTACCGATACAAACACGCTCGAATCAGAATCCTTGGATTACGAACTCATCGTGCAATACACCACGGATTGACATAACAATCATTTGGTTCAATACTGCACCAGTTCCGACCGGGCCATTCCCATTACCTGTGGTGGCTTGCCGGCAGCAGGCAAGCCAAGTGAAATCCTCTCATTTTGGTCCAGTGCATGCAGATCTCAGCCAGCCCGAGCCTGCCAACGGAGTTGTCCAAAGGAAGTACGGTGCGCGATGCGAGGGTTCTGGTGTTGACGTGGATCTGTTCCTAGAACGTGTACCGGATGGCTGACACAACGTCAAGGGTTCAACTGGGCGAACGTCCGCTGGACTCTCCCTATTCTCGGAACACTTGCGAGCCATTTACCGCCAAACGGCTGCATCTTGCACTCTTCTCTGTCTTTTCAGAGCCTTCCCTCACTCAGACAGGGCAAAATCATGCGGTCAGCCGGGGGGGTCCTCTAATAGAATCTGTGCAAGGAGCGCGGCTCTCAAATAGAGTCCGTTTTTCGCCTGTTCGAAGTACTTGGCTTCAGGAAGTCCGTCAACGTCCGGGTCCAACTCGTCAACCCTAGGAAGTGGATGAAGTATGTAAGGAGTCTTCTCATAAGACAGCAGAGCTGCCTTATTCAGCATGTAGGATCCCTTCAGCCTTTGGTAATCGTCCGGGTTGGTGAATCTCTCCTTTTGTAGTCTGGTGACGTAAAGGAAGTCCAGTTTCGATATCACCTTCGTCAGGTCGTCCAGCTTCTCGTAGGTCACTTTGTGTAAGGAACTTAGCGTCTCCTGACGGACTTGGAGCTCTTCTGGCGCGATGTAGAAGATCTTCACACCATCATACTTGTCGAGAGCCATCGACAGGCTGTTCACCGTTCGGCTGTGAGCTAGGTCGCCTATAACTCCGATGCTGACGCCGTCAATCTTGTGTCTGATTCTCTTAATCGTATACAGGTCCACCATAGCCTGGGTGGGATGCTGATTCGAACCATCCCCTGCATTGATTACTGGAGCTTCACATATATCCGCAGCCTTTTGTGCAGACCCGACCTCCTTGGCTCTGATCACGATCGCATCCGGATGATAGCCATCGACCATCCTCATCGTATCTTCGAAGCTCTCCCCCTTTGTAATGGAAGCTGCTTCTGCCAGTCCAAAGTCTATTACACTTCCTCCGACCTTCGTCATTGCGAACTGAAAGCTCAGACGCGTCCTGGTTGAGGGCTCTAGGAACACAGTGGCGAGTAGGTACCCTCGGAGGATGCTCAGCATTCTTCTCTTGGACAGTCCTTCGAGGACGTAGTCCGCGCCAGTGAAGAGACGCTCCAGTGAATCTCTTTCAACTTCCGCCATTGATATGATGTCTTTCTTGTAAAGAGAAGAAACCATTTTATTACATGACATCGTTCCTCAGGTGTGTTTATAAACAATATGCGATAAACATGCCGCATTAGAAACGTAATGCTTAATGCATCATTTCTATACCAGGCTGATCGTGTCCACAGTCAAAACTCTAACGACGGCCAGAACTATATCGATGGGTATACACAGGTAGCTTGGCTATACCCGGGTAAGAGAGGCCGAGGAACTGACTCATGGGGTCCAGATCCCCGAAGTGAGTCTAGGGTGAAGAACACTCTCAGCAAGGATAGCGCAGAAATCGTCTTGGACGATTGGGTAACGATTGCAAAGGGAGTGGTCCACAACCTGATGGAATAGGCAGAAGACGTCGTGATACTTCATGGCAAAGATGCGATGCAATACACAGCTGTAGCATTGAGCTTCATGATCCAAGGATTGAGCGTGCCGGTAGTGTGAACAAGCTCGATGGAGGCGGGTCACGAGCAGGGTAGTGACTTCCGCTGCAACCTAGGGGCCGATGTGAAGGTGGTAGCCCGCGCGGACTTGGGTGAAATCTGCGTCTTTTTTCCAAAAGACAGCGATGACCGTCTCAAGAGCATATTTAGCGAGACTAGGGTAAAGAAGGTCTCCTCGACCACATTAAGCGCCTTCTCAAGCATCAACAAGAACCTCTCGGCGTCTTTAGAGATGAGAAGATAACTCTGACCCGGAATCGCGTAAGAGGTTCCAGAAAACTCAAGGCGGACAACAAAATCCTGAGAGAAGTCTGCCGGGTCAAGTACTACCTAGGCGTGACGGACCTAACGCTCGGAAAGATGTTATCAGGGTGGAAAAATGTTGTCATCGAGTAGACAGGCATTTAGAATATATGGAAGGACTTGCTTCAGACCTTGGCGGACTTCGGGCAGCCAACCGTTCTCTTCACCCGGTGCCTCTACCGCGGCGAAACCTCACGAAGGTACTACATAAACGTGGATATACTGGGCGCCCCAAACATCATAACGGCGGGGACATGGCTCGGAAACGGCACTCATTAAGTTGACGTGGTATCTAGCCAAAGGGCCGAATTTCAAGAAGGTGAAGGAGTTGGTGCAGATCTCTCTGGCAGGTGAGCTCGAAATCACAGCACATGGGCAGGACAAATGAACTTCAGACACCGGGCTGGTCTCTTTGAGCAGGTTGCGACATCCAAGATCTTTGGAGCCGCTCTGTTGCATGATTCCACGGCCTGGCATGTCACTATAAGATATCTATCACACCCTAACCATTGCAATGAACCGATTGTAGATGGTTGCCTTCATCGCCATCTCTCTCTCCATGTTGACGAACTTGGCTGATACGTACTGCTCGAAGATGCGCTTGATGCACGAGTACGCGCCTTCGACCGTCTACCTTTTCCCGAACCGGTGTATCCTAGACCACGATTTGAGTTTAAACGTCTGCTGCTCGATCACTTCAAACTTCCTAGCTTGAGGGCTCTTGCTCCTCGACACCGAGGCTTTTCTGATTCTGATGACAGGTTTGATGTGACGCCCGTCGAGGAAGTTGAAGTTGGCTCTAGAGTCGTACACCCCGTCACCGAGGACCTTACTCATCCTCACGTTCTCTTCCGTCTGATTGACCAGTCTCTTCAACCGCTTTCTATCGTGGACCTTCGCCGAGGAAACATCCATCAAAACAACCTGCTTCGTCTTGATGTCAACGGGGAAGAGATCTTGAGGTATCCCTTCTTCACCTTCCAGACTTGCCTTATTCAGTCGCCTCCGCTGTGGACCTTCACCTCCTCTACGTAGGAGTCCCTAGCGCTCAGAACGCTCCACACCGTGCGAGCCATCTTGCTCGCTACGGCCACCCCTGCCCTCGACATGGGCGCCCCCCCTTCTTTAGGAGCTTTGGGTAGGAGGCCTTGACAGAGAAACCCCCTTGATATGGGCGCTTCCCCTGACGGCGCAAATGAGGGCGTACTTCAGGACCATGTCGCCGCTCTTCACGCGGCCATGCTTGACATGTGCTCCCTGCTGTTCGACGCCGAGTGACTCCGCCGTGGGCGCAGAGTCTGTTCTTGTCGAAGAACTTAGATATCTCTTTTATCCTCAACTTCGACTTCGTGGCCATGTCCGTGAGTAGACTCATCCGGGGCGTGGTCACCAGCAGCATGATATCCTCATTGAACTCCGCGTGCTTGGTCAGCCCCGTCTCCGCGAGCTCGTGATACTTCAGGTCGCGCCTGAGCTCCATCAGGTCCTCCATGGTGTGCATCGATGGTTTGCCGGAACGGAGCTAGCCGTGTAACCTCTTCAACCATGCACGGACGGTGCCGAGGGGTACGTGGAACTTGTTTCCTATCTGCTCCACCGTCATTCTCTTTTTCTTGAGCATCGTTGCAAGCAGCCGCAGATTTGCCCTCGAATCCTTTTCCTCCTGTAGAGCCTCTTCAGCTTAGATATGCTCAGACTGGGCAGGAATGTCCCTCCGATGGGTGTGGAACCCAGCCTTCTCATAAGATTCGATGTACGATCACGTGCCTATCTGTCACGATACCAACATAACTGAACTCTTCGCAGAATGTTTCTTCAGCTAATTCTTGCCTTGACCATAAACGTTCACAATAACACTTATTATGGGTTACCTGTTATTCCGTTCACATGGCCAATGAATTGTTGCTGAAGGGTGGAACCATCGTATGCGGGAACGAAAATTACGAGTCTGACATTCTGTGTAGAAATGGAATCATCGCGGCCATCGGAAAAGGTCTGAAAGCTGACAGCGCAGAAGTCATCGATGTTGTTGGAAAACTGGTTTTCCCAGGGGTGGTGGATGAACATGTTCACAGCAGGGACCCTGGCCTCACCTACAAAGACGATTTCACCAATGCCACCATGGGTGCAGCGGCTGGCGGTACCACAACGATTCTTGAGATGCCGAACACAGTGCCACCAGTCGATTCGGCCAAAGTCTTCGAAGAGAAGCTGGAGCATATTAGGCCCAAGGCGTACGTGGATTTCGGACTCTACGGCGTCCTCCACAATACGAATCTTGCCAACTTCGACGAAATCGTTGACGCAGGGGCGGTGGGCTTCAAGGTCTTCCTTGGACCAACCACAGGCAACATACCTCCTCCTGACGACGGTACGTTGCTGAAGATAATGAAGAAATCAGCATCAAGAGGTGTCACGATTGGCTTCCACGCGGAAAACCATTCCATTGTCAGCATGCTGTCCGAAGACCTTAAGAGATCTGGTCGCACCGACCCGCTGGCACACACGGATGCCAGGCCGCCAGTCTGCGAAGAGGAAGCAATTCAGAAGATAGCCACGCTTTCGAAGCACACGGGAGGGAGGGCACATATCTTCCACATGTCTGCCAGGGACGGAGTAAATGCTCTGGCTTTTTCAAAGAAAGAAGGTGTCAATATCACTGGCGAGACTTGCCCTCAGTACCTCTTGCTCAATACGGACGCATACCAGAAGTACGGCACACTCGTCAAGATCAACCCCCCGCTAAGGGACAGGACCCATCAAGAGGCGTTGTGGCAGGCCGTTCGTGATGGAACAATAACGGCCGTAGGCTCGGACCACGCCCCCCATTCATCAGAGGAGAAAAAGGGGAACATATGGGAGTGTGCAGCTGGATTCATTGGTGTGCAGACATTGTTTCCGTTGATGCTCGATGCCGCACTGAGAGGAGATGTCGCCGTCAACCTCTTACCAAGACTGCTCTCAGAGGGGCCAGCCAAGCGTTTCGGACTGTACCCAAAAAAGGGTGCTATAAGAATAGGCAGCGACGCAGACTTCGCCATAGTAGACCCTAGGCAAGTGACCGAGGTTCAAGAGAGGAGCCTTCATGCGAAGTACCCGATAACACCGTTCATTGGATGGAAGTTAAAGGGCTCAATAGTCTACACGATACTGAGAGGGAGGGTAATAGCAGAGAGAGGTGATGTCAAAGGACCTTTCGGTGATTTCGTGAAGCCAAGTCGAAACAGTCAACATAGATAGCCGGGTGGGCAATCAATCTGAAACTCACTCCGAAGAATAGCTCGAGCCGGGCGTACTGCCTTTCATCTTGCTTCGAAGCTACGGCCTTAGCTGTCGAGAATCGAAGGCCCACGTTGACGTTACAGGCCAAACCATGTTTCCCATAGACACGCCAAGCTTGGTGCGATATCTGCTCTGCGTCATCTTTTGGCATGAGGATACATTTTTATCTCACGTTCAACCCTCACAGTGCTGATTCATATGGAAAGCAGTATTGAGGGTCGGCTGGCGGACTTCGCGGTCAGAATTGCAGATGGGGAGATACCGGATGAAGTTGTCAGGCGTGCGAAATTAATCATAGCAGACACACTCGCTTGCATTATCAGGGGGTACAGGACAGACTATATTCGTTCGGTCGTGGGGCGCATCGGGTCGGTCCCTGGACCAGCGAACCTAATATCTACTAACACCAAGTCGACTCCAAGCGCGGCAGCTTTGCTGAATTCATCGGCAGGAACTGTTCTCGAGCTTGACGAAGGTCACAGGGTCGGCGGGTCCCACATGGCCGTTCAGGGATTGCCCGCTGCCTTAGCGATTGGCCAAGCAAACGACATAAATGGAAGGCAGCTTGTTGAAGCTTTCGTAGCTGGTTACGAGATTGGGGTCAGGGTGGGCTGGTCCCTCAAGCCCCTAAGACGTGGGCTGCACACCCACGGGACATGGGCCGCGGTCGGTGCCGCCGTCTCTTCGGCCCTAGCATACCCCGAGAATGATGGTTCCACTATCCTCCACTCCATCAGAATCGCCTGTAATACAGCGCACTCCACCACATGGAACTCTGCATACGAGGGGGCGTTGGTGAGGAACTTCTATGCCGGACTCGCCTCGATGTCAGGTGTGATTGCGGGCACGCTGGCGAAAGCGGGCGTCACGGGCCCTGCCGACGCGATATCGACAGCACTGGCCCCTGCCGTCAGTTCCACAGGTCTCTTGCAGAGAGACCCCACCGACGGACTGGGGGAAAGATTCATGCTGCTAGACAACTACTTCAAAAAGTACCCCTGTTGTGGCTACACGCACAGTATAATAGAGGCTCTGGAGAACGCCGGTATCAGGTCATCATCTGAAATTAAGGAGGTAAACATCAGAACGTTCAACGAGGCGGCCACATTAACCAACAACAATCCTATCAATTCTCTTGCTGCCAAGTTTTCCATACCTTACATCGTCTCAAATTACCTGCTTAACAACGGGCTCTCCATCGACACCTTTGACGAACGTAGGGTTTCCTCCAACGACTGGCGCAACCTAGCTGCTAAAGTCCACGTAAAAGCGGACGAGGTGTTAGAAGCCAGATACCCAAAGGAGTGGGGAGCAGAAGTGGAAGTTGTCATGAGGGACGGAAGGATTCTTCATTCGGGTTGCCTGAACCCACGCCCTGTTTCAGAGGAGGAACTTCACGCCAAATTCGCGATGAATCTGGCTGGCGTGCTTTCTGAAGAACGCACGTCGGACCTCTGGAGCGTGGTGCTTAAATTGGAGAAGCTAGGTTCCATAAACGAGCTGATGGAAATCATAGAGGACTCTGTGGTTGATGGTTACTTCAGGTAGTCTCAATCCCCAAGTACTTTTCTCTCAGCAGCGCGTTCTTACGAAGTTCATCGGAAGCGCCCGACAGCGCAACCTTTCCGAACTCGAGAACGTATCCCCTATCGGAATTCTCCAGCGCAATCTTGGCGTTCTGCTCCACCAGTATTATTACAATTTCGGGTCTGCTTTTCCTGATTGCTTTGAGCGCTTCGTACACGCCCCTGATTGCTATGGGTGAAAGTCCAAGCGATGGTTCATCCAACAAAATCACATCCGGTTCCTGCATCAATGCCCTGGCCACGCTCAGCATCTGTTGCTGACCCCCGGAAAGGTTCCCGGCGAGGCTGTCCATCTTCTCTTTCAGGGCAGGAAAGAAGGAGAGAACTCTCTCCATGTTCCGTTGTCTCTGATTCTTGGCCCTCGGTATGTTGCTAGCCACGATTAGATTTTGCCTTACCGTCATACCCGGAAAGACGTGCCTTCCCTCCGGCACCATGGAAACGCCCAGTTCGACTACCTCATGGGGTTCGCTCTGGGAGATGTCGTGACCCGAGAGCACGATCTTGCCCTGGCGCGGGTGGACGAAACCCATGATGGTCTTCAAGAGGGTGGATTTCCCCATACCGTTAGAACCTATTATGCACACCAACTCCCCTTTCTGAAAGCTCATAGACACAGAGTTCAAGACGTTGAGTGTGCCATACGACACAGACACGGAGTCAAGATCAAGCATAATCTTCACCCAAGTACGCTTTCAGTACATCCGGATTCTTCACAACTTCCTGAGGCTTGCCCTCACAGATCTTCTTTCCGTAGTCCAGAACGGTTATCCTGTCGGCTACTTGCTGGACTGCCTTCACAATGTGTTCTATAAGGATTATCGTGATCCCCCGTTCCCTCGTTCGTTGTATCAGTGCAAGAAAATCCCTTATCTCCTCCTCAGTCAGGCCTGCCATAGGCTCGTCCAAGAGCAGGATCTTCGGAGAGGTCGAAAGAGCCCTAGCCACTTCTAGCCTTTTCCTGTCCTGAATCGAAGTATCCTTAGCGAGCCGTTCAGCCTTTCCTTGCAGGCCTGTTTCTTCGAGGACCTTCTGGGCCACTTCGGTTGCCTCTTTTATGTCACTTTTGACCGACAGCGCGCCAACTATCACGTTTTCTTTTATCGTCATGTTCAAGAATGGTCTGGTATTCTGAAAGGTTCTTGCTATCCCAGCCTTGGATATGCGATGTGCAGGCCATCTTGTAATATTTGTGTCTCCAAGGATGATATCTCCGGAATCCGGCTGGTAAAAACCTGAAATGACATTGATTAGCGTCGTCTTTCCGGAGCCGTTCGGGCCTATCACGCCCAGGACCTCCTTCTCGTCCACCTGTAAGGATACATGATCGAGGGCAAGGAGTCCACCGAACTTCTTCGTAATGGCATTCAGTTTTAGGAGGTTCATTTGCTCCGAATCATCCTCTCCACAAGCGCAAGAAAACCCTGCGGACTTACTATCACTATCAACATGAGCAACGCCCCAATTATGGTGTAGTTGAGACCTGCTATTGTGGGAAAGCTCAGCTGCAAGAAATACGTCAGGACCTCGAACACGATGCCACCAAAGACCGGACCCCAGATCTTCCCTGTTCCGCCGATTATCGCCGCAAGCACTATTTGTATCGAAAGCGGGATCGTTGCCGTGCTCGTGGGTGTTATGAACAGGAAATACTGGGCGTAGAATGCCCCCACCATTCCTGTTATAAAGGCGCTGATGAAGAAAGCAAGGGACTTGTACAACCCGGTGTTTATGCCCAATGCCTGTGCCGCGTCTTCGTCTTCTCTGATTGCAGACAGGTAGAAGCCGATCCTTCTCTTCGAAATAGAATAGTTCGCGAAAATGGCCAAGAACAGTATGCCATCAATTAGCCATGCGTAGAAGATGGGCTGGCTGAACTGCATTTGGGTTGGATTGGAGGTCAAAGGGATAAACAGTCCGATGTCTCCGTTTGTCACGCTGACGAAATGGGTGAGCAACAGTTGCACCACTTGTACGAAAGCTAGCGAGCTCATCACAAAGAAGACGCCCTTCAATCTCAGTGCGGTTAATCCAATCACGAACGAGGAGAGGCCAGCTACTGTCGCCCCTATGAACATGCCGACCCAAGGCGAAATGCCAAACCTGAGAAACAAAAGTGTAGAGGTGTACGCGCCTATGGCCAGAAACCCCGCATTGCCGAGTGACACCTGCCCTGCGCGTCCTCCCATTATGTCCCACGCACTGGCCAGCGTAGCATAGAAAAACATCATTATCACCAACGTGACATACTGGCGCCCTGCGAACTCGCCTAGTAACGGGAGAATAGCAAAAAGAACCATCATGGCCATTATTCTCCTACGTTCCATCATCAAGAGTCACTTTATCATCTTACCTAAGAGACCATTAGGTCTCAAAATCAGTACGAGCACGAAGAATATAAACAGTATCACTTGTCCCAGGTCTGCAGTCACGAAGAGGTTGCTGACGGTGACTACCAAGCCGAGGATAAGACCACCCAGGTATGCGCCTCGAACATCACCCAATCCCCCTATGACGACCACCAAGAACATGAGCAGAATAAAAGTGCTTCCGATTGTTGGGAAGATTTCGTAGGTTGGGGCGAGCAAAGAACCGGCGGCTGCAGTGATGGCTATCCCTAATCCGAAACTGATGGCAAAAACGCTTCTCGTGTTTATGCCCATGAGTTTGGCAGCAACTATGTCTTGTGCTGCCGCCTGCATGGCTAATCCGACCGAGGTTTTCTGCAAGAACAGCCACAGGATTGCCGCAATGACTAATGAACTTGCAAAGACAATCAGATACGGAAGCGAAAAATAAATTCCTAAGAACAGGTAGGAGATGTTGGGGTAACTTACCGGCACAACCCGATAGTTAGAACTCCAGAGAAGCTGGGCGAAGTTCTGCAAGAATATAGAAAGCCCAACCGTCAACAGTATCTGCGGAAGGTCGCCCAAGCCCAAGGTTCTGCTCAGCATAAAAGCCTCGAAGAGATACCCGATTGTAAACAGCAAAGGAATCGAGACTGCCAAGCTCAATATCGGATTCATCCCCGTGTAAACAACGAACCAGTAGGTCACATACATAGCGAGCATCAGAAATTCACCATGCGCAAAGTTCACGAGTTTCATGACTCCGAATACGAGAGTGAGACCCAGACTTACTGCCCCATAAAGACCACCGACTAAAAGTCCGTTGATCACGGCTTGGATGAATGTTACGAGAAAAGAGGTCATGGTTATTAAGGTATTTTATGCTACGGAAATAAATGTTACTGAACAGGAATATATCTCAATACTCTACATAATACCATGATGCAGGCAATATGGATTAATCCCAGGAATGTCTTTGTCAGTCTCTCGTCCATAGCGATAAGCCTCCTTTCCCTCTTCTTTACCTTCGACGCCATGCTCCTCAGGGAACGGATCTAATAGTGTACAGCTACATGACTCTAGCCT
>JGI20133J14441_1001301_pt1 | contig 20698 bp, 20 predicted proteins | sample RS3BMetagenome_FD_14441 | JGI IMG/M metagenome (IMG submission 14441)
AGCTCCGCCCACTACCCGTGGTTCACAGCTACGGGCAAGGCGGGGCGGGGAAGCGGGAAGCCCCTTAAGGATGGGGTAGCTCACAGCATTAGCGGCCTAATTAATTCTCGAAATAAAGGAGAAGATCCACTTCCTTAATTCCTCTAGCCTATCATTGCTTACTGCCTCTATTGTTATCCTAAGCACATTCTCAGTGCCGCTCGGCCTAATCAAGAACCAAGAATCATCATAATCAACCCTAACTCCATCAATAGTTACGGCATTCGAGACTTCCTTTTGAATCGCCTCGATAATCCTCATCGCCCTTTCTCTAGGCATCTCTATTCTATCCCTATATAGAAACATAGATGGCAGCTCAGAGTAGACCTGATCCAAGCTCTTTCCCTTTTCGCTGAGGACATGCATCATGAGCAGCGTGGTAGATATGCCGTCGCGCACTGGGTGATGCCGTGGCCAAATAAATCCTCCATTATCCTCAAAACCACAGATGCCTCCGGTCCTCATTAAGGTATGACTTACATCCACGGAACCAACCTTTGTCCATATAACCTTCCCACCCCTCTTCTCCACTTCGGCCTTCACCATAGATGATGATGACACAGGCGTAACAACATAACCCCCTCCCCCCTCATCAAGTAGCGACTCGGCAAGTATTAGGCCTGACCTATCGCCTGGAATTACCTCCCCCTTTCCAGTAATGAACATAGAACGATCTCCATCTCCATCAAATGCAACAGCGAAATCAACCCCCACCTCCCTTACTGCCTTGGCGGTCTCCAGCAAAGTATCTTGCCGAGGCTCCGGCAACCGTCCTGGAAATAATCCACTTAAGTGGCCATTTATCGATTTTAACCGGATCCCCAGCTCTTCAAGGATCCTGGGCAATACAAGGCTAGCCACGCTATTAGCAAAATCCGCGGCAATAACAAATCTTTTAATTGATTCGCTTGGAAAAAGTTCTAACAAGTGGTCCTCGTAGGTCCTCAGCATGTAGCCAGCATCGATCTCCCTTATGGGCTTCACTTCACTATATGACTTTCCAGGCCGCGCCTCATCATAAAGCGCCTCAATCCTTGCCTCCTCCTCACGAGATACCTCTATGCCATCCTTATTCATCACCTTTATTCCATTATATTGAGGAGGATTATGGCTAGCAGTTATCATTACCCCGCCATCATACCCCTCCGCCTTAACTATGTATTGAAGCACGGGGGTCGGCACTAGACCCATATCGTGAACCTCTATTCCATACATTGAAAGAATTCCGCTAATTATATTTGAAATAGCGATTCCAGTTGTTCTCGCGTCTCTTCCCATTAATACTTCTCCTCCATTAAAGTATGATGCAATGGCTTCCCCAATCCTAGCTATTTGCAGTAAATCATACTTTCCCTCCAGGAATTCCAATCTTATTCCATTAGTGCCGAATAGTTTACCCATCAATGGTCTAGATCGGATCAATTTATAAACATGAGGTTTCAGAAACGCTTCTTGCATGGATCTCAAAATAGGAAGTTGTTTAATTTGTGGTTTCCTTATATGATTATGCAATTGAGTTAATGCAGCTATATGACATTCACATGAGTTGGGTTGAGGATATGACGCATCTAAGTTTCATGTTGTTAAGGTAATGATAGTTAATGAAGCATTCGTAGTTTGCATTAAGATTGCGTTACCATTAAGTGGACACTCAAATAATGGACAAAGGAAGAATAGTTCATAATCAATTCATGGATTTACCATTGGCGATTTATTGGGAATTTATGATTCAGATAACTACAAACCCTGCCCTTTAGGGCGGGTAGGGGGCCAGTAGATTCTGGTTCTCAAGTAATTATGGGAATGTGTGGGAGGGTAATATTTAGAAAAGCTTATTTAATATTGCTTTTGAGGTTTCCTTAATGTCAGTTAGGGTTTACAGGGTTAAGGGAATGTTTAGGGATGTGGATGGGTGGAAAAACATAGAGAAGGATGTTGTTGCAATTAATGAGATGGATGCAAAGGAGAAGATCTATACATATATTGGTGGATTACATAGGGTCAAGAGGCACCTAATAAGGATAGAGTCTGTAGAGGCGTTGGATCCATCAATGGTTTCCAATAAAGAATTGCATCAATTATTATCGCTGGATCGGTTAGTTATATTTGGGGAACAGCAATTAAGGTGATTATGGTGTCGGATCAAGGAAGATTAGTAATAACAAGAGAACAATTAGAGGAGCTTAGTAGGGAGTATGAGGAATTAAATGCAATCATTAATACGCTTACCCAGAACATAGCTGTAATAGATGCTACATTAAGGGATTATGGAAACGCCAAGTCCGTGCTGGAGACCATGAGTAAGGGACAGATCGATGATTCATTCGTATCCATAGGTGCAGGTGCATTCGTGAAGGCTACTACTCAAGTAAATACGCCAATTTTGATGTCAGTGGGAGCCGGCTATGTCGCTGAAATGGAGATCCAACGAGCAATTTCCATGCTTGATGATAGGCTAAAAGAAACTCAAGCAATTAAGTCCAAGCTAGAGGAGCAATTAGCTGAGGCAATGCGGCGAAGTAATGAGGTACGCAATGTATTGACCATAATATATCAACAGTTACAGTCGCAAGGAAGGCAACCTCAAGCTAAGTCATAACCATGTTTGAAAAGATACGTGACGCGTTTAAGAAGGCCGCCGATACAATAGCTAGCTCCATAGGAGAGAAGGAACTTGGGGAAAAGGAGGTAAATGAATTGCTTGATAATTTATTCAACGAATTAATTGAATACGACGTTGCGCTGGAGTCGGCGGAGCAAATAATAAACTCATTGCGGAACCACCTAATTAAGATACGTGTGCCTCGCTTTGGCGATAGATTAGGCATAATCAATAATTCATTATATGAGGCCTTCATGGACTTGTTAAGGGATGTGCCTAACCTAGACTTAATTCAAAGCATTGAAGAAAAGAAGGGGAGGCCATTCATTATGATGTATCTTGGACCGAATGGCTACGGTAAGACAACTAGCATAGCTAAGATAACTAAGTATCTATTGGATAGGAGGTACAGCGTGATTTGGGCTGCTGCCGACACGTTTAGGGCAGGCGCAATAGAGCAGCTAGAGGGTCATGCAACTAAGTTAGGCATTAAAGTGATTAGGCATCAGTATGGCGCAGATCCAGCGGCAGTGGTTTATGACGCAATTCAACACGCCTCAAGTAGGCATATTGATGTGGTTATGATTGATACTGCGGGACGAATGCATACAGATAAGAGCCTAATGGAGGAGATAAGGAAGATACATAGGGTGGCTTCACCTGACTTAACGATCTTTGTGGCGGATGCATTGATGGGTAATGAAGCGCTCGAGATAGCTAGGACATATGCGAAATACGTGCCCATAAATGCAATAATGGTGACTAAAGTGGATGCGTATCCTAAGGGCGGTTCGATTCTAACTTTGTTGATTGAATTGAAAAAGCCGATAATATTCATGGGTACCGGTCAAGGCTATGATGATTTACAAAGTTTTGATAAGTCAATATTCATAAAACAAATACTTGGGATTAATTAAATAATGCGATATTCCTCAATCATAACAAATTGCATCATCCAGCTCCTCCTCGTCCTTGAGGAAATGATGTTTGCATTATTCCTGTTAGGCAGCTCTTCCCTAGTTCGTCTCCTTCCCTGACCTCTTCCTCGCCATTTGGCGAGGGTTCCCCGAGGTTTGGGTTACGCCCCTTTTACGGGCGTACTCGTTCCCTTGGCATTGCGGGGTCGGCCCCTCACTCCCTACTGATTGACTAGGGAAGCTATTACCTCACCAACNNCAGGGCTTAGGCTTTACCCAGCCTTGAAAGGCGAGGCTCGTCGTTCGTTTTATCAAGTAGAATGAATCATCTCCTCATCCTCATGTATTTGGTCAAGAAAGGACTATTCAAGCAATAAAGTACTAATGCTTAGGCCCCCCTCAAAACATCTTGGGCTCTTAAAGGATGAGGTTTATTATTAGAGACTTATCAAGTGAAGTTGGGTTAGTCCATTAATTATGAAGTACAATCCAAAGCCCACTATTGCTGCTGCAGTGGTTACCCTAATTACGTCGTATGCCTTTGATCCTCCATACCTGCTGCCCAAGTTGATTATTATGGGGAAAACGATTATCCATATAATTATGGCGATGAATAGGCCTAATACACTTTCTAGGCCAAATATGCTTATAAAGCTCAATCCAGCAGTTACCCACCAACTTATTTGGTATGGATTAGTTATGCCCATAATGATTCCCTTAGTATAGCTAATAGTTACGGCTTTATTATTAGATCCAGTTTGCTTGCTCATTAGCACATTATACGCTAGGTAAATCATTATAATGCCTCCAGCCAAGTATATATAGTACACGAATGGCTTCACTAATTGATAGAGAAGCAGCGATATGGTCATCAATATGGCATCCGCCGTCATTGCTCCCGCTCCAACCATAGTTCCATGAATGGGGGATCTAAGCGACTCTGCCGCTATTAATGCATTCATGGGTCCAGGAGGCACTGCTAATGAGAATCCAAGCATCATGCCTATCAAGAAGTTTAACATGGGTAGTTAGCAAATATATATTTTTTATACATTACGTATTGATGCTACCGAAAAGCTGAACTTAATGGGAATTAAGAAGCAATCCAATCGTCAGCGAATACATTTTGATAATGGAAACAAGCCTCGCCATTTACGGCGGGGGAGGCCAGTTGTTTTCACTAGCCAGGTTTAAATGAAGCAAAATGTTTTTAATAGCCGTTAATTGCTTGCCTTAATCATGAAGGGTTGGAGCGGTAATTTATTGAGGATAGACTTAACCCGTCGAAAATACGTGGTTCAAGGAATTGATCCAAATATATTGGCTTCATATGTGGGCGGTCGAGGATTAGCGATAAAGATATTATGGGAAGAACTAGAGCCAGGCACGGATTCTCTCTCTCCTAAGAATAAATTAGTGCTGGCCGTTGGACCAGTTACTGCTTATCCAGGCCCTAATACAGGTAAATTAGTTATAGCATCTAAGAGCCCATTAACTGGGGGATATGGTGATGGGAATATAGGTTCCTGGGCATCGGTGCATATGAGGCGTGCAAATCTAGATGCAATAGTAATAGAGGGCAAGGCAGAAAAGCCGATTTATCTTTACATTGAGAACGATAAGGTGCAGTTCATGGATGCCAGCGATATTTGGGGCCTTGATACGTTCGAGGCTGAGGATAGGTTAAGGAAAATCTATGGAAATAATGCAGGCTACCTCTTAATAGGGCAAGCTGGGGAGAACTTAGTTAAGTTCGCCACAGTAATAGCTCAAAAAGGGCGAAGCGGTGGAAGACCAGGCATGGGCGCAGTCATGGGGAGCAAAATGATTAAGGCCATAGTTATCAAGGGAACTCGGCCGCTTCCGCCGGCAGCCGATCCTGCTCTCTCGAAGATAGGCATTGATGCGATAGTGGCCACAAAGTCGAAACCCGGTTACCCGTTTTGGTTAAGGCAAGGAACCACTGCGACAGTGGAGTGGGCTCAAGAAGCAAGTGTTCTCCCCACATATAATTATACAGAGGGTCAATTCGATGATTTTAGTAAGATTGGTGGATTCATGGTTGAGAAAAGCAAGGTATTGACTCGATCATGCCCTAACTGCGTCATGCCGTGTGGCCACGTTGTTAAGGACTTGGAGGCTCAATTATCGGAGCTTGATTATGAGAATATAGCTATGTTGGGCAGCAACATAGGTATGGATTCACTTGATAAAGCCGCTTACCTGAATAGGTTAGCCGATATGTTTGGCATGGATACCATAAGCTTAGGTGGCACATTAAGTTGGGCAATGGAGGCTACAGAGAAGGGCTTGCTTAAGGGCGATAATGGGCTTGAATGGGGCGATGTCAAGGCCGCCGCCAGAGCCGTGGCTGAGATAGCTAATAGGTCAAGCGAGTTAGGCCAATTACTAGCGGAGGGTTCCAGAATAGCTGCGCAGAGGATCGGTCATGATTCTTGGAAATTCTCAATGAGCGTTAAAGGGCTAGAGGTCAGCGCGTATGATTGTCATGCGGCCCCAGGCATGGCTCTCGCATTTGGCACATCGCCCATAGGAGCCAGCCATAAGGATTCATGGGTTATATCATGGGAAGTACAGACCGGAAGAGACAGTTACTCTCCGGAGAAAGCCGCCAAGGTAATTGAACTGCAAAGAATAAGGGGCGGCTGGTTTGAATCCATGGTTGGCTGCAGGTTCCCTTGGGTAGAGGTTGGTTTAGAGCTGGATTGGTATTCAAAATTATTCAAGGCAGCCACAGGCACTGATCTGAATTTAATCACTTTGGCTGACAGAATATATACGTTGATACGGGCTTTCTGGATAAGGGAGTACGGAGGATGGAGCAAGGAGTACGACTACCCACCAAGAAAGTGGTTCGAGCAACCTCTCAGTAAAGGTCCACTTCGCGGAGCTAAGCTTAGGCTTGATGCATATGATTCAATGCTTAAGGAGTACTATAGGCAACGTGGATGGGATGAGAATGGAGTGCCAACTATATCCACCTTAAAGAGTTTAGGCCTTGAATTCACTATACCAACTCTGAATAAATACGTCAAACTAAGCTAAACGAACCAACTATTATTTTAATCGCAATCCACATAAAATAACGCCTCTGCTTGGAAATCTTAGTGGTTCTAACAATTTGGAATTTCCGGTCCCTAAATAATAAAGAACATTGAGGTTCAGTGCTTCCCGTAATAGTTATGTATTGGGTTTTGTTTTTGCTTGCTTCTTATTGCGTTAAACGGTCAAGGGCGTTCTTTGTTAAATTAAGTATTCTAATGCCCTTCTCAGAGGCTTTTCTAATTATTTCTATTCTCTTTCTTAACCCAACGGTTGCCGCTATCCTAACGGCTTGTTTCCGTGGATCAACTGAATCCAATTCCCTAACATTATGAATTATCACTTCCTCATATCCGGTGGGATGAAGTCCCCTTACCAATCTCGGTTTACCATAGCCAGCCTTAACTAATGGTGGATAACCCTTGCGTTGCTTCTTTATCTTATTGTCAAGGGACTTCGGTCTGCGCCATCCATTCTGCAGCTTCCTGTTTAGCCATGAATTCATCCTCATCCACCTTGGTTCTCGTCTCTCCATAAGTAACCTCAATCTCAATAACTTAACCTGCTCTTTACTTAGCTCTGGCTTCTTATGGGATAATTCCTTCAACTTATCCAGCTCTTTCGGTTGGGCATCATCAGCCATAGGAAGTTGTCCGTTTTTCTGTTTAAAAATATTCTCACTTCATTAAAGTATCAGCTCAATTCTATGTAAATACGGTTTACTTCCCATCATCAATTAAGAAAATTCCCACATTTATGGCTTGATGAAGAGGTAAATGCTGGGCGAAAGATTTGCTTTGCCTTGGTTATGTCAAGAGATCACTACGTTTATTAAGTAAGATGGCTTTTTATATCCATGGATAAGGTGGTCAAGGCTATATTAGATGAATTAGAGAGACACGTATATACTAGGGCTCACTTAACATTACTCACGTCAAGGGGGGAAGCAAGCAAATGGCGGCTTAGGAAATATAACGGTTATCTGCAATTCGAGAATAAGCATGATACGGAATTCTTCTCCGACGTAGTTATTGATTCGCTTCATGATGGGTTTCTGATAATGGTTCTTCGAAGCCTTACTAGCATGAAAAGGAATGGCAAATACATAAAGGAATTGCGTGCATATAGGATCACGCGAAAAGGTGGACTCGTCATAAGTAAGGTTCCAATCGATGAACTAATAGTGTCAATGAATATGAACAGCCTCACCGGCGAATTACTGGAGCCGGAACCAGCCGTCATGTATTGTATAGATGATGAATGTATCTCAAGTGAAGATATAAAAGAAGAGGATTTACAAGTATATATACGAAACATTAGAAAATGGATGCATTAAATTATTAAATTATTTAACCCTTCGCGCGAAACAACAACCCTCTTCAGGGCGGGGAGGAGGTCAGTAAAGTAGTTAAGGATAAAGTCCCATCTATATGGCGGAGAGGCGCAGGAAAAACCCTAACTATGGAAAGAATCAATTATTTGATGAATTAGAGGGTTATTCCATATATTTTCTCCATATTTGTTTTGCAGATAGAGTCAATGAATTCCTCTCTTACTATACCCCTTTCCACGTAATTCTTAAGCTTCTTGGCCAGCGTCCATGGTGGTATAACGCTGCCTGTTCTTTTTGGGTCATCTGCAAAATCGCTCTCAACGACGAAGATGGGGCCTAATTGTATGGCAGCATCAAATTCTCCTTTTCTACCTATTGGCACTGATGGTGAGAATCCATATGAGGCTCCTATGCCGACCATGTCTGGCGCCGCGTGGTGAAGTACGACTTTTTCCTTGGCTATGTTTGCTTTGTCGGCTAGTATTTTTATAGAATCAACGGTTTCTCTTCCTTTACGCTCTAAGTGTAGATGCACTACTGCATTAATATCTCTTGCAGTTTCCATAGCATATAGTATTATATCATTACATAACTCAATTATATCATTATTGATATCCCAATGAGGTCGACCAATCTCTCCTATGCCAATTGCCTCTCCCCTTTTTATGAATTGGCTTGCTGCGTCAATGACCTTAATCATGTGATTCCTCACATCATTGATGCTCCAGCCTCTCTCCAATAATTTATAGCACTCAGCCGGGTGAAGGCCTATCACGGGAACCGACTTTACTCCAGACTCGCTTACTAATCGTGAGGACTCTATTGTTAGCCTATACAGCTTCTCCACATCATTGATATCGCCTGCATTTAATCCGAAATCGGATGGCAAAAGACTTACTATAACCATAAACGAGCCGCCCTTCTCGGCGAACCTCTTGGCAACTATCTTTGGCCCTAAGCCATTAACTGGATTCACATGCCCATGATTATCGCTGATGAACATGAAATAAATAAGGTAAGTTAGCATTAAAAACCTCTCGAGGGAGTTTCAGCAAGCAATGGATGAAGAGGAGGAATTGTTGAATATTGTGGAGTCAACCCAACTAGTTGATACTGGTTATGGATTCGCCATATATATAGATATGGATATTCCAGCCTCTCAAGACTTCACGATTGTCCCCATTTATCATGAATTTGATGACGCCATAATATTGGAGATATGGATAGAGTATAGTGGCTCTGGTGCTTCTCCACTTAGATTTGCATTGCTGGATGAGGTTGATGAACATGTTGAGGCCGTGGGAAAGTGGTTATTAAATGGGAAAATGCTGTTATTGTTTAAGGATAAATTAGTGTCGCTTCCTCTTCCTCCTAATGTGAAACCAATGAGGCTATTCGCCCATATTGCCGGGCCAGATGAGCACACTACTGCTTAAGTATCTTCCTAACTCTCCTCTTAGATACTGGATCTCTCCCATATTTATAACAGGTTTATTGAATCGATCCAAATCATCGAAGCCAAGACGAGGGCAGGCCGTGTTTATTACTGCATCAACGCTTAATTCATTTACTAAGTCGGGCCCAACCTCATCGCTATAGACAATAAAGCTCTCTATCCCATTCTTCTTCAGGAACTTAAGCACCCCATCTGCCTGTAACTCCATGGATTGTCCAGGCTTTCCAGTCACTATCACTGCAATCCTCTTAGCTTCTCTAGCCTTAAGTAATGCATTAATCTTGAGGGCCAATAGCTTCCTATATGCCTGTTCAACATCATCTACGGAAACCCTATGAGGATCCACCGCTATTACTCTTGCCGCTGGATTCACTAGCTTCACCGTTAATGGATAGAATAATCCTCCCGACACGACCGCCGCATTATTGGTCCTAACAGGGAAAAAGCAGCCAGTAAATGGGCCATACAGCTTAACTCCAAGGTTTTGTGATATTTCTTCCGCGTATAATTTATATGGTAATGCATAAGCCATTAACTCGAATCCAGGGACTAGTTCCAATTTCTCTAGCAATGCTTTAATCACATCCCTATTTGNTTCATAATATGCTGGAACCAAGTATGCAGACGAATCCTTAAAATTAATCACAATCAAAGCCCCCCTCCTAGTTAGNGTTNCCCCATTCATTCGAAGTATGCCCTCTATATTTGGTGGAACAGCATGCCCCAAATGAATTATGGCTGCATTAGAATTAAACGATATATCACATGAACCCCATGTATTTCGCCCACTAATGAATACGGGGACATCCTTGATCATTTTAGCGACCTCTATTGCAACATTCCTAAAACCAGTTGGTGCCTCTATTATTACCTTGCTTGCGCCCCTATTTGAAACAAGCCTTAATGCTTCCTCTAAATCCTCAAGTAAAACCCCATTAATCAGCATTAGGTTCCTCCCCACTCGATTCGGCATATCCGTTGCTCATCATTCGAGGAATAATTTATCTCAATTTAAAAAACTTTAGCGTAGACTTAAGTGAACAAAGAGGAGACAATAACACAAATTAGAATTAGCATTCATTACGAATAATTTTTTAAAGCGTTCTCTACGTTTAATGGTGGGGCCGGGCTCGAGGGGGCTGCCGCCTCCTCCTCTAAATGAGCCGTAGGTTAACGGGAGCCGAAACCCTCGCCTGGCGGCAGTGAGGGCCCTGCGTCAACGTGTTGCCGGCGATGAATGCCAGCCCCCTGGAACGCTCATCCCTAGGCCCACTCACCGTAGGGTGGGTCGGGACCTAGGTACGCGGCGAAGTGGGTCAGGCCCGGGAGGGAGCAGCCCTAAGTCGCGGTGGGCGTGTTCAGGGGTCCACTGACTGGATGCTGGGCGCCCGTCGGCGCTGGGTCTAGCTGCCGCTCGTGGAGGGGTTGGGCCCCATTCGTCATTTAACGAAGATAATCATTTAATTATAATTATTAGATAGCAAAAGACATGGAGCTAGGCAATTATCCAGTCTATCCACCCACCGATCCGGAGTTCGAGAAGCCGCCGAAAAAGGATAAGTATGATGTAGTGATAATAGGGGCCGGCGGCGGCGGTTACCATGGATCCTTCGAGTTAAGCAAAGGCGGATTACGCGTCTTAATGATAGATGATAAGGGCAATCTAGGCGGTTCCTGCCTATATGAGGGGTGCATTCCATCTAAGGCGGTAAGAATGGGCATTCATTTATTAAGGAACATGAGGAATATGTTAACTGCGGTTGGAAATAGCGATATTGAAAAAGTAAGACTGACTTGGGAGAACCTCATTGATAATAAGGACTGGGTTCAAGAGCTTCGTTATAATCAACATATACGGGAAGTAAAGGAGCATGCTCCACTTGAATTAGTTAAGGGCATTGCCACAATAATTGGAAGCAATAAGGTACGGGTACAGGGAGGAACATGGAGCAAGGATGTTGAGGCCGGTCGACTCCTCGTTGCTACCGGTTCTATTCCTATTAAGCTACCCATTCCTGGAAGCGATCTATCAATAGGCAGCATGGAGTTATTCGGTTTTCGCACGAAGCATAGAAAGATACCGTCAAGCGTTGTAATAATAGGTGGTGGATACATAGGCGTTGAGGTCGCATTTATGCTTAGCCGTATGGGGGTTAAGGCAACAATTGTGGAGATGCTTCCACGCATATTAAATGGATGGAGCAATGATATAGTCTCTGAAATAGAGGCAAGCCTGGAGAAGAGCGGGGTAACGGTTTTAACTAATTCCAAGGTGGCATCCATACGGAATGACGGCAATGAAAAGGTAGTGGAGTATGATACGGCAACTGGGAGGAAGTCCGTGAAGGGGGAGGAAGTCGTTATGGCCGTTGGTAGGAAGCCATTTGTGGAGGGGCTTAATTCTCTTGGCATAGTGGAGAAGGGAAAGGTCATGGTTGATTCAACAATGAGAACCACGGTGCCAAATATATATGCGGCAGGCGACGTCATTGGGCAATACATGTTGTTCCATGCTGCAGTTAAGGAGTCCACGATAGCTGCGTGGAATATGCTTCATGGCGCTCCAATTTATGAGGTTAACTTCAATTCTATACCAGTTACCGTGTTCAGCGAGCCTGAGGCGGCAGTAGTTGGATTAACCGAGGACGCAGCCAGGGCTAGGGGTGTTCCATATACCGTGGTGAAGTATCCGCTAGAGGATGATGCATATGCCCAGATACTGAGGGCTAGAGAGGGATGGGTGAAGCTAATTATAGAGCGGGATTCGCAACGAATAATAGGCGGTGAAATAGTTGGGGAGGATGCCTCCTTACTAATAAATGAAGTGGCGCTGGCGGTAGCCACTAATGCTAGGGTTAAGGATGTTGCGCTTCTTGCCCACGCGCATCCCACGATTTTCGAGTCCATAGATAGAGCCGCAATAAGATTTAAGCTGTGAGGAAGCCGTGGATGAACGATTAAGGGCAATTTTATTGGATTGGAGAATGATAGCCATTATGAGACATTTAAAAAGGGCTAATGTGGATTATGGCAAATCAATCATGAAAGACACCGGTATACCTCTTGGCTCCGTGGTTCAATTATTAGAGCAACTGGAGAAGCTCGGATTAGTTAATAGAATAGATAAGCCGGTGCTGAAGAATACATACGCTAAATTCAAGAGGAAACATGAAGTGAGGAAGCACCATATATATTATGGATTAAGCAGGAACGGCGAATTAATTCTTAGGGAACTTGATAAGTCATTGCCTAATTTATACGTAGAATTAATACTAAGCGATGCTGAATTATCAATGATTTGGTCCAGGTTTATCAATGGTTCATCCACGTCCAGCGATTTATCTATTCTACAGGGAATGGGGCTCATCGATGATGATGGTGATTTAACTGAGATGGGTAAAATGGTTAGAGATAGATTAATTCAGCATCATGATTTCAAGCAACCAAGGCAGTGACAAGACTAAGAATACATTAATGCCTGCGTGATTGGGGCAAGAATTTTAAACCCGCCTCATCAATCGATTGGCGAGTGATGACTAAAAAATGCCTGTATCGGTGACGAATTTGCCGAGTGCTGATTCTATGTCGAGTATGCATCAAGCGTCGTCTCAGCTACATCAAAGGCATATGCCGCTATTCTCCCTATTGACTCTATCACTAGAAGCATGTATCCCCGCGAATCCATCGCGACTTCATGCATCGCCTCCATGGCTTCCACCCTCTCGTTTAGCAATATATTTCTTTTATCCAGTATTTTCATGGCAATGCCGGTATTCTTGCCTATGAATGCCATTATGGCCTCATTGCCCAGCTCTAGGACTCGCATTCCAAGGCTCTTAACGGTCTCCACGGCATGATTAGGTGCATTTAATTGAGGTGCCCATTGAGCTATTCTCCAAGCATGGTCCCCACTACGCTCCACGGACTTAGCGACCAATAAATATGGAGTTAATTCCATTCGGCTTTGCAACGATATTGAGTTCAGCAATACCCTTCCCTCTATTGCCATGTTTATTAGCCTATGCACTAATAAGTATGTCTTGTCAACTTCATCATCTCGAGCCGTAACATCCCTAGCTAATACTTCATCACCGCTTCCAATCAAGTCCAGCGAGTCCCTCATCATTCCCCTAACCGTTAACCACATTCTATGCATTAACTTGCTCAACGGTAATTGAGTTTGAACTGAAAGAATATTCACACGCGCCTCAGTTGTATTCTCCTCTATTAATTCTATCCCGGCTAATTTTGACTTAATGGCTGAGAACAAGGTATCCTTAGTTAGCGAATTAGATCCATTGAACTTAATTGTTATGAAATCATCGCCCCTCAAGTATGAGCTTATTACCATTCTTAGGATGCCATCAATAGACGAGTCTGCAGCAACATATATACTACTGCCGCGTTGGGTTTCCTTGGCTATAGGCCTGATTAGGATCCCATCATCTCTAAGCTCTAGATATACCGGTGAACCTGGTCCTAGGCCTATGGCGTCCGCCCACTTCTTCGGTATAGTGACTCCTATCGATGACTTGCCAAGTGACTGCGTCTTTCTTACATCAGTGCTACTTCCTTTAGGCATCCAGGCTTAGGTTCCTTTTTGCTTAATTTAAATTTTTAAATAAGTTTTAATTGAAAAGGCAATTATTTATTGGTAATTATCCTCTAATTTCATTTTTGTTCCCTTACGATTTTAATTGCCTGCGCTCTCTTTATTATATCATCTATGTTTATCGAACCATGATCGCTCTTCGATGGATCCACCGCATCATCGCCGTACTTGAATTGAACTATGAGATCCGATGATGTTCTTACCGTTCCGTCATATGATACATACATGTCTTGCATTGCATTTATCAATCGTCGTTGTGCGTATCCGCTTTGCGATGTTCTCACTGCAGTATCGACGAGTCCATCCCTGCCGCTTGCTGCATGGAAGAAGTACTCTATTGGGGTTAATCCGCTTCTTAGGTTGGACCTAACATATCCCCTGGCCTCGGGCCCTAGGTCTCCCTGATTAAAGTGGGAAAGCGTTCTATTTAGGAATCCCCGCTTGAATCGTTCGCCCCTAACCGTTTGTTGCCCTAATAATGCCATCATTTGGGTTAGATTCACTAGGCTGCCTCTTGCTCCTGTCTTGGCCATTATATACGCATCGGAATCCTTATCAACGTATTTATCAATTATGGCAGCGGCTTCTTCCCTTATCTTGGAGAGAAGTATTGTTATTCTATTCTCTAAGGTCTCCTCAACAGTGTATCCAGGATCAGCTTCAAGCGTCTTCGCATAGAAGCTCTCCAGAAGCTTATTCACGTCCTCCTCATACTTGCTCTCTATCTCGTGAATTTCACGGAATGCTTCCTCTCCTAACTCCAATGAATCCATTCCTATCGTGAATCCCCTAAGATCGATGAACCTCATTATTGTCCTAAGCGTAGAATCAATCCACTTCCTTGCCTCATCACTTCCATACCTCTTCACTATGGTATGCCAAAGGGAATTAACTTGCTCTGCTCCTATGGATTTCTTATCAAGTACCCCGGTCGCCATGTAACCATTAACTATGACCATGTACTCATCAGTGAAGCAATTATAGGCATCCTTGCAAGTTGATCGCATCGCCGTGGCCTGGGTCCAATTAAGGTCCTTCGGTAATAACATTGATATGACTTGCTTCCCGGTCCAAAGCTCCTCGGGGTACTGTATGGCTGGCTCCATTATTTCGCCATCATAATTAGCGGCAGCCAATAGGTACATCAATTGCTCCTTATTGATCAGCGTATCTTTTCTAGTAAGTAAGTAACCGCTCGTTATGTAGTCCTGCCTAGCGCCTATAATGGGTCCGCCATACCTTGGCGTTATTATATGATTCTGGACAAGCATGAGAAGCCTGGCCTCAGCCCTTGCTTCCTCAGTCTGCGGCACATGTAGATTCATCTCATCTCCATCGAAGTCCGCATTATATGGTGGGCACACCGCTAAGTGAAGCCTAAAGGTTCTGCCTGGAAGCACCTTAGCTATGTGGCCCATTATGGACATCCTATGAAGACTGGGTTGTCTATTGAATAGCACTATATCCCCATCTATTAAGTGCCTATACACTATTGAGCCGGGCACTATTGATTTAGCGACTTCGGTTCTATCCCTAACGTATTTGAGATTTCGTTTCCTGCCATCTGGTCCCACTATCTCAATTGCTCCAGGCCATATCTCCGGCCCATTCACTACTAATTGCTTTATCTTGTCTATATTCCATTCGGTAACGTATTCGGGCACTGTTAATTCCTTTGCTATATCTATGGGTACTCCAACCTCGTTTATGCTTATATTTGGATCTGGACTAATCACGGTTCTTGCCGAGAAATCAACTCTCTTGCCGGAGAGGCTTCCCCTGAATCTGCCTTCCTTGCCCTTTAATCTTTGTGCTAATGTCTTTAATGGTCTGCCTCCTCTATGCTTCGCCTGAGGTAAGCCGGGCAATTCATTATTAAAGTACGTGGATACGTGGTACTGAAGCAAGTTCCATACATCGTCAACCATCATCGAGGGAGAACCCGATTCAATGGCGTTCCTCAGCTTCTCATTGGTCCTAACTATTTCAACTAATTTATGGGTTAAATCATCCACGCTCATTTGGCCATTTGGTAATTGAATTGATGGCCTGACCTGTGGCGGAGGCACCGGTATAACTGTCAGGATAGCCCACTCAGGTCGCGCAGAGCTTGGATCAATGCCGAGAACCTCTAAGTCGGAGTCGGATATCTTTTCCAATCGCTCCCTTATCTTGATGGGATCCATCTTTATTTCTATGTGGTTCTCAGTCTCTTCATAGAAATCAGTGGGCCGCTCCAGCCTTATCTTTAATTGCTTGGCTCCGCAATGAGGGCAAGTATCGCGGCTAATTGCCTTTTTAACGATCTTAGTAATGACTCTATCCCTAGTGAGTCTCCAGTGTTTCTTGAGTCGCTCCAGCCTTGTTCTATACCGCTCGATCTCCTGATCAGTTAGCAGGACTCGACCACATTCTCTACAAGTAGCTCTTAGCAAGTCATGAATTGGTTTAGCGAATTCTGGATGAATTACCGGCCGCGCTAATTCTATCCTACCGAAATGCCCGGGACATCTACTGTAATCATTGCCGCAAGTTTCGCATACAGCCTCCGGCTCCGCTACGCCGAGCCTCTTATCCATTATTCCACCCTTAACGGGGTTGCCTGCCTCATCGTAAGTCTCGGAGGTCGTTATTTCCATAACTGACATTCTCCTAATGGTGTCCGGCGATAATATGCCGAACCTTATTCTGCTCAGCGACTTGGAAGGAATATCCCTATCCATATTCTTAGATTGATTTAATGACATCTACGGCAACCATATGTTAGCCCAGTTTATAAACTTTAATTACCAAGCCCCGAAAGTGTCGCTAACCGAGAATTTAAGGCTTATGCATAAGGAGCCTCGCTTGGCTACTGACCTCCTCCCCACCCTAAAGGGGCGAGTTTTGTCGTTCGTTTTATCAAAAGTGGGCCTTGCAGTTTTGAAAGCCAAGCTTTTGAACATTAATGGCAGTAAAGCGCATTCCAACCAAGCAATTTTTCGTAAGCGGCTATATTAATACACAATACCCAGAAAGAAATGAGCGCATTCCATAATTGGAAGCAATTCAAGAGGCCTTAGCGAAGCTCCGCTCTAAGAAGCAGAATGATGGAGGGAAATACATAATGGGGCTAATGGCCTCTAGGATATTGTGGAATAACATTTCATGAATTGTCGCCCTTAGGAGTTTGAGTATTTCCTCTCTATCATAGCCAGCAATAGGGCTATTAGGGCGGGCATGGATGCCATCAATCCAATTAATATCCCAACGAGGCTCCATGCGCTGCTTGAGCTGCTAGGCGTTAATTCCGGTGGAGTAACCTCGATATCTATCCACCCATCGTTTATCATTGACGCCTCAAGCCATGCATGGTAATCCATCCCAGTTACCTTGCCATTGCTCCCCACAATGTATCCGATCGCCACCCTGGCGTTTATTCCCTCCCTCCTAAGCACATTGGCCGCATAGTATGCATAATCGGTGCACCAACCGATTTTATACAGCGGTACACCGGTTATGGGATTATCGTACGGCACTGATGTAGCATATCTATATATTCCGCTGAATCTAATGCTTCTAGTGATGTAATTAATTGCAGCAAAGGAGTTATTTCTTGGAATACAAACCTGAATTGTATAATTAACTGAGGAAATTGATCCTAGCGGTTCTATTACGTAATCCGGCCCCAACACTTTTATTGGGACATTAGGTTTCACCGAGACTATGGTCACGTTTCCAGTAATATACTCCACATTGGGACCAGTATTGACATAGACAGGTATTGGTATAAGTGATGGATGCCCCATGAAAGTCACCGATACGCCTTTCAATGTACAATTAATTCCATTCCCCAATTGTATGGTATATGGCGGGTATCCTAAGTAGGTTATGTTGCGGATTGGACCTATTAATTCCCCATTGCTGAGATTATCCACAGTAAATAACCTTAGGTAAGTATTAATCGATGCATTGGTTACTGCCACTACGTTACTTGATTGATTAACTGGGAATTCAAGGGGCGCAATTAATGTTGGGCTTGATTTTATTAATTGAATGCTATGAATCACGTGAAGAGAATCATTATGGAGAACAGCGATTACTAGGTTTGTGGAATTAGCGCTAATCAGCACATAGGAACCATTACCAATTGGTTCCCCAACCCATGCTGTTCCATTTATTAGGAATACGTAGGAACCATTTACTTGAACAGCATTTAAGGATGCCAAGGCCAACAAAAACGTGATAAGCATGTTATTCTCGATAAGTCCCAGTTAAAAACCTACTGCATCAATCCTAAGAGGATTTATTGGGTTCAAAGGAGGACGGAAAACCTAGCCCTTTAGGGCGGGGCAATTCACATGAAGCCTTCCACGGTATGTACTAATTAAGCAATCAGTAAAATTAGTGGAAGCATCAGGTTCCCGATTAGAATGTATATTACATAGCCCATAAATATGTAGGCCACATAGGGCATGTTATAGCTAACCAGCATGTATTCTAAGCCCTCGGTTACTTGAGCCGCATCATCGCTGATCCTTATGCTTAGTTTACCGGGCGAGTAAGCCCATGGCTTTCGCCTAACTATAATTGATTGCTCACATGTGAGGAATATAATATAGGCAACTCGAACCAAGGGGGTCGCTTTGCTGATCTCCGGGCACTTTTTCATCCTTTTCAAATTAAGTGCAGCATTCCATATAATGAAGGGGATGGTTATGATCATGCTATTCACCAGTGTAGCTATTATCGGGGTATTCAAAGCCATGTCGAGTGGAGTTGATGGGGGAGGTGGTATGGTTGTTATTGATATAAGGCCGATCGCTATGGCATCGGCTTCTCCCATAGCCTTCGTGATCCATATGGCTATGGCCAATATTATTCCAATTCCTGCATCTAGCAAGTATAGCGATGTTAGATAGGGCGGTGACTTACTTATTAACCAAATTGATAAAGCGGCTCCTGGAGCAGCGAGGAACCACGTTAGGTCATTTATCATTCTATTATGTATATCTTGAATCGCTGCTGCTCCAAGGGATATCGCCATGAATAATTCGGCCGCTAATTGAATTAACACAGCCTACCCATCCTCTTCTTCAAGGCATCTATGGGGTCCGTCCTAACTGGATCCACGCCCAGGGTCTCGGCCATGTATAGGGTCGTCACGCCAAGCAATGAAATGCCATAAAGTTCCTTGGCTAGAATCCCATTGCCCTTTAGGTCTATTTTAATCAATTTCGACAAGAAGTCGTTGAATACCGTTTCCACAGCATCAATTATGGGGTTAGGGCCAGCTCTTATAAGAATATGCTTGACCGGGTGATTCATCATAAGAGTTACAATGTCATTATGATCGGCCTCTGGTATTGCCGCTACTATTGCGGGTGTCTTAGCGTTCTCATTTAGATCATTCTTAAAGCGAATAGCTACCCCTTGTACCCTGGAATCCACGAATATATAGGGCACACGACCGATGAGTTGATTACCTATATCTGCCGCAATTAATTTATCGCGTAGCGCTTCTTCCTGGGCAGCTATGCTTTCCTCTATATCCTCTTCGTTTATTCCTATTGCTTTATTAATTACAGCAAGGGCGGCATAGAGGAGTTGGGGAAATCCGAATCTGGGGGCAGTGGCTGAAGGTATGGTAATCACGCTTATGCCTCTCTCATTGAATTCCTTAAGCATTCTTCCGCCGGCAGTTATCCCAACAACATGTGAGCCCTTACCATGTGCCAGCAATGCGCTGCACATTGTTTCAGCAGTGTTCCCAGAGTAACTAATTGCTATAGTCAGTGTTTTGTCATTGATCCAATCGGGCACTATGGTATCCTTAACCACGTGAATCGGTAATCTATTGCCCAAGTAATCCCTAACTACGTCCCCAACTATTCCGGAACCCCCCATCCCAGTTATTAATATTGATGATGGCTTAAATGGTATTCTTATCTCGATTGATTCATATACGGACTTAGATGTCGCTGGCCACTTCTCGTAGTCTCGGAGATCCATGTAGTGCCGTTAACGTGTCTCGTTTTAATTATTAACTGCGATAATTAATTTATCTTGTTACCATGAGTTATCAGATATCGATAACGCTTATAAAACGGTTGCATCAGCTCAAAGTCGATGGCTGAGAAAAAATAACCTACGCATCCATAATGGCAGATGAGGGAATTCATCCATTATACGAAAAAGCACTAGATGAGGTTAGGGAAATTCTGGGTCGAGAATGGCCGATGTACATTAATGGTAAGGAAGAATCAGTGGGGCGCACATTTAAGAAAAGAAGCCCAATAGATACAAGGCCGATCTAGATAAGGCAGTTGAGGGCGTAATGAGGGCTGCCTTCGGTTTTGATGGCCAAAAATGCTCGGCGGCGGCTAGGGTTTATGTTCAGCGGGAGATCTATGATGGCAAATGAATGACAAGCCTCGCCCTTCAGAGCGGGGAGGAGGTCAGTTTATTTCTAGGTTGCTTGAGAAGACGAGGGCAATAAAGGTCGGTGATCCGCGTCGTAGGGATGTGTTCATGGGCCCGATCATAAATAAATCAGCGATGGAGAATTATATTAAGTACGTTGAAGATGCGGTACGAGCCGGCGGTAAGATTCTCCATGGTGGTAAGGTACTTAATGCTGGTGAATTCAGCAGGGGATATTATGTGGAGCCGACAATACCTGTGAATGTGCCGCAGA
>JGI20133J14441_1001351_pt1 | contig 20218 bp, 19 predicted proteins | sample RS3BMetagenome_FD_14441 | JGI IMG/M metagenome (IMG submission 14441)
TTCCTCGAATCTCGACCGCTATCCTTCGCCCGCCCGCCTGGTAGATCCTATTCTCTCACATGTCCCCTTCCAATGCTACTTCTGCCGTCACTGTTTTTTTGAGAAAGGCGAGTTGAGTTGTCAGACGCCCGATCTCCTCGTAGAGATCGCGCAGTTGCTCAGCGTGGGCCTGCCGCTCGGCGACGAGGGCCGGCTGCTTGTCCTCGAAGAGCGATGGGAGACCTTTGACGGCAATCGCTTTCCAGTTGCCGATGGCGTTGGGATGAACGCCATTCTCCGCGGCAATCTGGGCAATGCTCTTCTCCCCCTTCAAGACTTCCTGAACGATCCGCGCCTTGAAGCTCGCGCTGTAGCTCTTCTTCATCGATCCCGAACCACATTAAAATGCCCACGTTGACTGTCTAAATTCTAGGGTCCACTATACTCGATAACTTGACTGAGATGGCGGCCGACATCCAGTCGACGATGAAAGATCTCCTATTTCACCACTCTGCGCTTTACTGTTGGAACACGCCCGATGGTCCGGTGGCGGTGATTAGTGTCAACGGGAATAATGCCTACCAAGATCTTGACCAAGCTGGCCGAAGGATTCAATCAAAGGTTCTTGAGGACTATCGTCACTTTTCACACATCGTACGAGCACTCCTTCACAATCAGCCGAACGATATTCTCGAAACCCTCGACCAGACCGACAAGGTGATCCTCGCGGCGATCGAACAAACGGGTAGCACGTGGCGTGATACCAATTCCCTGTGATTATGCCGCATAAGCAAGGGACGGTTGTTCGAGAGCCTCATTGATCCAGTTCCAGCCGGCGAGAGAGCGGATAAGGTGGACCCCTTTGTCAAGACAGTGAAAGGGGCGATTTTAATGTGGATCGACCTCCTTACGTCTGGATTCGTTGGATTCGTTTCATTGGCTTGAACTCGTTGCGTTGACGCCGACGACACCACGCTGGCCGAAGTAGAACTCCGCCGGGGTTTGATAATCCAGCGCCTGGTGCGGACGCCGGTGATTGTAGAAATCCAGGTAACGGCTCAGGCCGTGGATGGCCGCCCGTGGGGAATCGTATTCGGTGAGGTAGACCTCCTCGTATTTGACCGTGCGCCAGAGCCGCTCGGTGAAGATGTTATCGAGAGCGCGGCCCTTGCCGTCCATGCTGATCTGAACGTCGTGCGCGAGCAACCGCTCAAGGTATTTCGGACTGGTGAAGTCGCTGCCCTGGTCGCTGTTCCAGATAACTGGTTTCGTCCGAGCCAAAGCCCGATCGACCGCTTCTAAGACGAAATCGATTGCGAGGGTCTGATCGAGTTCCCAGCTCACAACGTAGCGCGAGAACCAGTCGAGGATCGCCACGAGGTACATCCAGCCTTTGGTCAAGCGGATGTAGGTAATGTCGATGCCCCAAACGTGATTGGGAAAAGCCGCGCTCACCTCGCTGAGCAGGTAGGGATAGATCACGTGTTCGGGATTGGGCGTGCTCAGGTTTGGTTTGGGCGCGATGCCGAAGATGCCCATCTCGCGCATGTGCCGCTGGACCGCCTTGCGATTCCCCAGTATGCCTTCCCGGTTGAGCTGCGCCGTGATCCGACGCGAGCCGTAGAATGGGCACTCCGTGTAAAGCTCATCAATCCGCTGCTTGAGCGCGACCTCTTCGGAAGACGGCGGGACCGGCTGATAGTACAGGCTGGAACGGCTCAGGCTCAGCAAATCCGCCTGGACGCTCATCGCCACCTCGCCGTCGCGTTCGAGCAAGGCGACTCGCTCGCTTCTACTCATCGTACTGGCCAGATTTTTTTTTCAGTGACGGCAGAAGTGACATCAGGGCGGACCGGCGCCGTGGATGTGGGCCCAACGCGCCTCGATATCAGCCAGGAAGGTATCGCGATGGAGGCGGAAGCGCCGCATCCGAGTTTGCCGGTCCTGGATGGCGTGTAAGGTCGCGCGTTCTTCGAGCCAATCCGACGAGGGGACGCGGGCCAGGACGGCCTGTAAATCGGTCTCGGTGAGGTGTTCGGTGGCGAGGGCGTAGGCGGCGAATCCGCCCATGCGCACGACAAAGTTATCCGAACGCCGATGCCCGGTGATGCGCCGCTCAGTCGCCTTGACCCGTCGGTAGAACTGTTCGAGTTCGTTGTTCGTGCGGGGCAAGCCGGGGATGTCGTAACAATGGTACAGATAGTCGCGAAAGTGGACGAGAACCGATTGGACGTATTCGACCCCCGGGCGTAATCCGCATGGGAAATCGTCCTGGGCACTGATTGTCACGATCCCTTGCAGATAACCCTCCACCCGTTGGCACACGGTGGCTCCCCTAAGACCGTCGGGAGTTTGCTCAAGGGATGTTGGTTCGAGAAGTTTGGCGATTTGACAAAGCCAGGTGTGGGCTTGGCGTAATCCCGTTTCCTGCCCTTTCCCACGTGCCTGCGCTCGGGCGATCAGGGTGCGCAAGCGGCGAAGGCGACGATTCCCCCTTTTTCCAGGCATCGATCCAAGGTCGTTCCCAACGCCTGGAGATCGTCGAGCATCCGCACTCCCGCGAACTCAAAGGGAAGAACCCCGTTAGTCCGCGTCACCTGTTTGACCGCCAGGATCGCATCCGCCACGACCTCCCGCTCCGGATCATCCGCGGGATCGTGAGCGACCTGTTCGGCCACCTCACGGACGCCGCCTAATTCCTTGCGGACCTGGACGGCAAGATGGCGGTCGATTTCGAAAAGGGGACGCGCAGCCTCGCGCAACGCGTGGTACTGGCAGATTTGGTGGGGAACTTTGGGAAAGACGGTGCTCACCGCCCCCCGAATCGATTCCTGCGCGTCGCTGACCACTCCCAGCACCGGCAACTCAAGTTGAGCGATCGGACGTAACAGGTCAGCGAGACCGTCTTCCGACGCCGAGCGGAGGTTTTCGCCGCAAAGCACCGTGCCGCTGAGGACTTCGCGCACGATCCAGAGTTGCTCGTTGCCTTTCTCCGGCTGGAGCCCGTCGAGCGAGAGGACGATTCCCCCGTGATCCTTCACGATTTGCGCCAATGCCTCGCGGGGGTCTCGCTGGCTCGCTCGGAGAAGCGCCAGGTAGACCTCGATCAGGTTTTGAACGTGGCGTTCCGAGATTTGCAACGTCGGAATTGCGCGGAGTTCTTCCCGAATCTCGGCGCGGGTCCGATGTTCGCCAAACCGCAAGGCACCAATTCGCGCGACCACGTCGAGGCCGTAGCCGGATCCTTTGATCTGGCGGGCTTCGGCTTGAGCCGAACGGTAGATGGTGCGTGGGAAGCGACAAGACGGGTTAGGGCAACGGTAGCCAAGATTGGTGAGGTGAGTGATGCCATCCAAAAACTGGATCGGTTTGGCCCAGACCGGATGGCTGAAGGCGAGAGGGGACCGACAATGGGGACAGGTCGTCAGTTCCGGTCGATAACGCACGTGCGGCAAGGAACCGAATGCCCGAGGATGCTTCATCGCGCCCTCCTGCCAAGCGGTACTCGTTCCTCGAATCTCGACCGCTATCCTTCGCCCGCCCGCCTGGTAGATCCTATTCTCTCACATGTCCCCTTCCAATGCTACTTCTGCCGTCACTGTTTTTTTGGATCTCGATGATGGCCTCAGCCGCGGCAAGTTGGCGGGTCAGCTGCTCATTCTCCTGGCGCAGGCGGGTGAGTTCAGCGGAGTTAGCCGGGGTGGCCGGGCGTCCCCGTCGTTGCGGGGCAAGAGCGGCGAGGGTTCCCTGCGCACGAAGGCGGCGCCATTCGCTCAGGTGCGACGAATACAGACCCTCGCGACGCAAGAGCGCACCGAGTTGTCCGGGTGCCGAACACGCGTCTGCCTCCGCGAGAATGCGCGACTTGTAGGCAGCGGTAAATTGCCGGCGATGTGCGCGTTCGGGGACTTCGGGATCTGAGGGCGTTGGCGTTGTAACACGAGTTGCGGGGACGGGATTCACGAGACCATTCGTTCCACTCATGCTGCTGCTTCTTTCCCCGCCCTGTACACTAATTTCCGGTGCTTCGCTGTCTCACTCTATATTGGCAGAAAGGGGCGTTCCGCGAACCATCACAAGGAAAGCCGGTCTGTGTTAGCACAGGGGCGCGTTTGTGATAGTCTACGCCTGCCACCTACTCGCTGCGTTACCCTGACAATAATCATTACATACACCGGGCCAAACGCAAGGCTAAACACGGGCACTCGATTCACAGGCGAACTGCCCCTCCGACCACCTACCAATTCTCTCGAGACTTCCGCCCTATCCAAGGGGGATCGGTGAAATCGATGCCTCAACTTATCGTTGCTCTCGACCTGTCTCGAAGCATGCTAATGACAAGAGTTTAAGTTGTGCAGAGTCCCGTTTCCCACCCTGCCGGACCTTCTGGAGCCGGGGCTGCGCTTGGTGTTCGTCGGGATCAATCCGTCGGTGTACTCGGCCGAGCGAGGACATTACTTCGCCCGCAAAACCAATCGCTTCTGGCCGGCCCTGTCGCGCTCGCGACTCAGTGCGCCGATTCGGAAAGCCCTCGGGAGAGACACCCTGGTTCCCGAGGACGACGTCTTCCTTCCCCGGTTCGGAATTGGTTTCACCGACGTGGTAAAGCGCCCGACACCCAACGCTGGCGACCTCACCCCGGCCGACTTTCGGGAGTGGACACCCATTCTCTTCGCGAAGCTCGAACGTTACCGACCCGCGGTCGCCTGCTTTCACGGTGTCGTCGGCTACCGCGCCTTTCTCAAGTACGCGCTAGGGGCTGACGCGAAGAATCTAGAACTGGGCAGCCAGCCTCACCGCATCGGCGAGACCAACGTCTTCCTGATTCCCAACCCGAGTCCAGCTAACGCCCACTTTCGCCTCGAAGACCAGATCCACTGGGATGATAAACTTACGGAGTATCTTGAGCGAGAATCTAGAATCCGAGGGAACGGTTCGTATGGTTGAGTTATCCGTTCAGATCGAGATGGCCGCCGGGCTAAGCTGGGAACGCTGGAAGCGCATCGTAGCGAATGTCGACCGACAGGGCTACCGAGGGCTGTACTGTTGCGATCACTTTCTCCCGTCGGGTCAAGGAGTCACCGATTCGATCGACATTTACTCGGCGTTCACCTACCTCGCCGATCACAGTTCGCGGCTAGAGTTTGGCGCGCTGGTGTCACCGGTTTCCTTCCGCGACCCGATCATGCTGGCTCGCACGGCGCTCACCCTCGACAGTCTCAGTGGCGGCCGGCACATCCTTGGGGTGGGAGCCGGTTGGATGGAGCGCGAGCACGTCATGTTCGGCTACGACCTGGGCGACAAGGGAACGCGCATGTCCCGCTTTGTCGAGGCGGTAAAGGTCATCGACCTGCTCGTTCGCCACGACGAGCCGGTCAGCTTCGCCGGTCGCTTTTACCATTTGAACGAGGCGCAGATGCTTCCCCGCTCACCGCGTCCTGAGGGCGCGCGTTTGCTCATCGGCGGAGCCGGGCCGACCCGCACCCTTCCCTTAGCCGCGCGCTACGCCAACGTCTGGAACACCGGTGGCCGGGCGCCGCAACAATTCGCCGAGACGTCGGCCCATTTGGACGAGTTGGTCGTCAAAGCCGGACGCCAGCCCAGTGACCTCAAGCGCACCCTCATGCAACAGGTGATCTGTTATCGGAACGAGGCGGAACTGGGACCGCGACTCGGACATTTGGCGGCCCAAAATCCGGGTGCGACGCCGCGAGCCCTTCTGGAAGGGCTGCTCAGCCGTTCCCCTAGCGTCATCCACGGAACACCGGATCAGGTTCTCGAACAAATTCGCGCCTACGGGCAAGCCGGCGTGCAAGAGATCATGATTCAGCGTCTCGACCTCGACGACCTGGACGGACTTCAGATCATCGCCGAAGAGGTTCTGCCGAAACTGAACTAAGGGGGATGGGGGTAAGGGGATGGGGGTTGGGGACCAGAGCCGGGAGAAATTCCCTCTCCCGCTGGGAGAGGGGAGGGTGAGGGTACCCCTTTGCCGAGTCGCCCCACTCGCCGTACCCAAGGGGCGCGGTTCCTTCCCCAACCCCTAAACCCCAGTCCCCAACCCCCGCCCCTCACCGCCACTTCGTCAAAATTGTTTCGCGCTGGAAGAAACCGGTTGCCACCCGGACCATCAGAATCGCCAGGATACCCAGGGCCGCCCCAACTTCCAGCGCCAGCCCGGGCGTGAGCACGAATCGACCGGCGGCCTGGCCGACGAAGAGAATCAAAAACGGGACGACGAGCGTCGCCGATAGCTGCTGGGCGGACCGCGGGTCGTTGACCCGCGACGAAATCATAACGATGCCGGCCGTCGCGCCCAGGGCGAGCAACGGCGCCCAGAGGACCAGCAGAATCAGCCAGCCCGGGGTCACGATGGCGGCCACGACCTGATCGCTCACCGCCAGCGCGCGCGTACCGACGATGAAGATCGCTCCGCTCAGCCAGGTGATCATCACCCCGGGGATCAGCGCCACGAGGATCTTCGCCAGGAGCAACTCGCTCGTTCGGACTGGCGTCGCGAGGAGCGGTTCCAGCGTTCGCGCCCCTTTTTCCCCAACGACGCTGTGCGCGGCGATGACGCTCGTCAAAATAACCGGCAGGAGGACGTACAGCGCGGAAAATTCGATCCCGACGAAGACCTGGGCAACTTCGCGCGCCCCCAGCCCACCCACCGCGGGAAGGTTCGATGGAAGTGCGGTCGAAGCGCCGATCATCGTCGTCGACAGGGCCATCATAATGATCGGCAGCGCGGTCAGAATGAACGCCGGACCGAGCACCCCTCCCAGCAGGGCGCGCTGTCGAATCAATTCGTAGAACTCTTTCTCCAGAATGATCCTAACCCGCCACATCACAGCCTCCCAGCGCCGACCGGTTCGAGCGACTTCCGCTCTCTGGATTCGAGCAACCCCAGGTACACCTCTTCCAGCGAGTGGCTAACCGGCTCAACCGACTGGATCTCCGCGCCGGCCAGGACGAGGGCGCGGACCAGTCGCGGGTTTTCGGCGTCCGGATCGGCGAGCGTCACCCGCAGCGCGTCACCCTCGGCCACGACGTCTCGCACGAAGGAGAGTCCGCGTAGCGTTTCCAACCAGCGCGACGCCCCACCACTCACCCGAACCCGAGTGCCCCGACCAAAGAGCCGCGCGCGGAGATTCTGCGGCGTGTCGACGACGAGGAGACGGGTTCGAAAAACGCCGATCAGGTCGCAGAGTTCGTCAGCTTCCGGCAAGTTGTGGGTCGTCAAAAAGATCGTTCGTCCCTCACCGCGCAGGTCGTGGATGAATCGGCGCACCACCAGCGACGCCTCCGGATCCAGGCCGCTCGTCGGTTCGTCCAGAAAGACGACCCGTGGTTCGTGCAGAACCGCGCGGGCAATCGCCAACTTCTGTCGCATGCCCTTCGAAAAAGTCCCCACCCGGTCCTCGCGGCGCTCCCACAGGCCAAGCAACCGCAGATAGCGTTCGACCTGACGGTCGGCGGTCAGCGCGTCCAGGCCGTAGAGACGCGCGAAAAACTGCAGGTTCTGACGGGCGCTCAAGCGCTCGTACATCCCGGGCGTCTCGGTCAAAATTCCGACTGCCTGACGGATTTCTTGATTTTCGACGCCCAGCTGGTAGCCGGCCACCCGGGCTTCGCCGGTCGTCGGGGCGATCAACGCCGTCAGCATCCGCACGGTCGTCGTCTTCCCCGCCCCGTTGGGTCCAAGAAAGCCGAAAACCGTACCGGAGGGAATCGCCAGGGAGAGGTCTTCGACGGCGGCACGGTCGCCAAAGGTCCGTCCCAGACCCGAACATTCAATCGCGTTCATTCCACCTTCTTCTACGAAGAATGACGGCTTCAAGAAGGGAATTCTCTCCGGATCCGAGACAAAAGAGAAGCCGCGAATCGGATAGGTGCGCTCGCGACCTTGGTCGGACCAGCCGGGTCTTCAGAGGAGAAGTTCGGGTGTTCAGGAAGGATCTCCCTCGGATTACTACTTTGCCAGGGAAAGAAAGAGGGAGGGAACGACCCCGGCAAGAACGATCAGCGCGGAGACGAACCCGACGAGGAGATCAAACCTGGACATCGGCGCGCGGGCCGCGCCGGTGCGTTCAAAAACCGGGCCAAACGCCCGAGCGAGGGCAAGCGCGCCGAGAACGGTGGCCAGCGCCGCGAAAGCGGCGTAAAAGACCGCCGGCACGGTAAGCGCGCGCGTGAGGTCAAAGCGGCTGGTGAAGCCGGCGGTTAGCGGTAAGCCCACCAGACTGCCGCCCGAGAGGATTAGCGCGGCGGCAAGGGCCGGACGGCGCTGGAAGAGGCCAGTAAACTCCAGTCGGCCGGCTGCCAGAACCGCGAGGCCAACCGTCGCCGCCAGGGCGTGAGCGCTGAAAGAGAAGAGGAGATTCGACGCGCCGGAGGCCGGGCTGCCGACAAAGCCGCCAAGTTGCAGCGCGGCGTCGGCGCTGATCAGGTAGGCGAAGACCCGTCCGGGTTGCTTCTCGCCGACCGCCAGTAGCGTGGCAAGCGCCGCCGCGACGCCGGTCATTCCGAGTAGCGGCGCGGTGGCAAGGTTACCGACCCGCCAGGGTGAGCCGCCCAACACGGTCACGCCGAGAATCGCCGCGCCGAGACCAAGCGTGCCGACGAGCAAGGCCGTCGAGCCAGGTGACTCCTCGGCAAGCGAGGGGAGCCAGAAGCCAAAAGGGAAAGCGCCAATCATAATCGCGATTCCAACGACCAGCAGTCCGCCAATCGGTCCAACCAGGCCTGGCGTAGGCTGGCTCCGGTTCAGATTGTCGAGCACTGACGAACTGAGGAGCGCCGTCGTCGCGATGCCGAGCCAGGTCAGGGTCCGCCGGCTGGCCACGAGCGCGGTGTCCGGCGTCCGCGGCAGCGCGGCGGCTAACAGAAACGCCGCGCAGGTTACCGCCAGGGTTCGCCCCGGATCGACACGCTCGACCAGCGCGGCCACCGCCAGCGCGACCAGCGCCAGCGCGACCAGCGGCAAGTTGAGTCGGGTCTCTTTTGAGCCGGCCAGCCACGCCACGAGCGCGCAGAGGCAGGTCAGGAGAAAGGCCATCCCACCGGGCCCGGCAACTGCTGCGATCATCGCCGCCTCATCCCGGTACGCCCCCCTGGCCGGGCTCATCTCTTGAGCCATCCAGCAGGGGCCTCGTGCGATAACGTCGGCGCCGCGGCGGTCGCACGTCGCGGTCGCCGGCCGTCGTCCACGCGACGCTCAACGCGATAACCAGCGCCAGTTGGCTCGCCGCCAGCAACACCCGCGTGCTTTCGCTCAGTCCCGGCTCGGCCGCCTGGAGCAGCAGGCCGGCTCCCGACGTCAAGAAGATCAAGCCGCAGACGACCCGCGCCGCTCCCCCCTGGAGGCAAAAGAGCAGGCCGGTCAAAACGAGGACACCAATCGCGACGTCGACCGGAACGTTTGGCAAGAGAGGATGGGTGACCGCCAGACCAATCGCGCCGACGATGGCCAGCGCGACCACGCTGAGGTCGAAGGCTCTCGGCGCCGGGCGGCCATTCGGCCCGAATCGCAACGCCGCGCCGCCGACGAGAATCGCCAGAGTGCTCCCCCCGACGAGCAGGGTCACCACGCCAGCCGACGGAGTGACCGCGATCAGCGTGACCAGTGCCAGCCCCAGGAACTGCAAAAAGAGCGCGCAGACGACGAAGAGCAGCTCGTCGGCAACGCTGGCTACAACCGCGCCGAGCGCGATCAGCGCGACTCCCCCCAATTCGACGACCACGCTCAGCGACACCGCTTCACCTCGTGAACGCCGATACCGCGGCCAGGGCGAGCAACAGCCCGACCGCCAGATCGTAACGCTCTTCGACGACTCGAACCAGCGCGGCCAGCTCCCCGGTGACCCCGGCAAAGCCGTCCGGAATCGTCAAATCGTCCAGCCACTCGCGCGGGTTCAGCCAGGGAGCCGAAAAGAGGGCAACGCGCTCGTCGCTGCCGGCCAAAACGCCCTCGCCGGTCAAACCAAGAACCGTCCCCGCGCCGAGGAACAGAAATCCCAGCAGCGCCAGCGTCGTAGAGGCCGTCGCGAGCGCGAGAAAGGCGAGCGCGACGAGAATCTCCGCGATTCGCCGCCATCTAGTGGAGCGGCGAAAGAGCGCGCCGCCGACGCTCCAGAGCGCCAGGAGAACCAGCAAAAGCCGCGCGAGCGCGCTCCCGCCGAACCCGTCGGTGGAGAGGCGTTCGGCGAGGAGATACCCGACGGCGGGAAAAGCCGCGGTCGCGACGAACCGCTCAATCAACGTTCGGCCCATCCCTCGGACAACTCCGCCAAGCGGCCCAACTCCCGCCGTGCTGGCGGCGAGGATCACGAGAACCGCCCGCAACCCCGATGGCGACGCCTCGACGGTCAGCGCCCCACCGCTCGGGTTCGTGAGAACAACCCCGGCAAAGAAAAAGACCGCCGCCAGGGTCGCAGCGAGGACAAACCAGCGGCGCCCGTCTGACCTATCGGCGACCTCGGAGGACCTACCGAGCAACGGAGCGAGAGCCAGCGCTAACCAGCCCACTGCCAGCGCCGACGGCGCTGGGCTGACCAGACAAAAGAGCGCGGCGCTGGTCGCGATCAGCAAGCCAGCAACGATCGATCGGGGCGGTCCGGACACGCTCAGCAGCATGCCCAGCGCCGAAAGCGCGACCAGAAGCGAAGTAAGCCAGGTCAGGTGGTCCGGTCGGGTCACCGTGAGAATCGCCGGAAACGGCGATGCCGGCCCTCGGAGAAGCGCGCCAAACGGATCCAACGTTTCGACCGGCCAGGCGAGCGTCGTGACCGCCAATCGGAGCACCGCTCCGAGCGCGAGCGCCAGAAATCCCACGCCGAGAGGCGCCGCGACGCGCTCTCCCCGGTCGCCCACCCGAAGGGCGCACACCAGCACGCCCCCGATCAGCACGATCAGGGTGGGCACCAGGGCAAACAGATTCGTCGACGCCAGAGCCAGGAGTTGTGACACGGCCTTCTCGGTCGGACAAGACTTTCGCGGAGTATAGTGGATTAGGAGGATGATCGTCCACCGGTCGAGGCCAGCCGAAGTCCTACCGGCCGGCCGCCGCGACCATCTCCTGGACGTTCACCAGCGCGCCCGTCCGAGACGCCTCGATCGCCGCGAAGACCATCGCAACGCTTTTCAAATTTTCGTCCAAAACGGTGTCCGGGGTCGGGCCGCCGTCCAGCCAGTTCAAGAATTCGTCGATCAGCCAGAAGTGCCCGGTGTACCGCGGCTTGACGGTTGGCACCTCTTCCATGCGAAGCCCTTGCCCCGGGGTGTGCTGGTAGACCCGAACGGTTCGATCGACGTCGATAATGACCGACCCGTTCTCGCACTCCGCGCGATAATACTCGCGATGCCAGGGATTCAGTGTGCCGCCCGCGGTACCGGATCCTTCGTAGCTCCCGTGGACGCCGTTCGTGAAGTGCACCAGATAGAGATCGTTGAACTCGCCCTTCGACTGCCCCCAGGCCGGATTCCACTCCCAGCCGGTGATGGACTGGCAGTCGGCGTTCGCCAGGTTGCGAAGCATGTCAAAGTGATGCACCGCGCCGTCGACGAGCATGGCGTGGGGAATCTCGTGGCGGAACGGTCCCCAGGAGCCCCAGACCCGGTAATCGTCGGCGAAGCGGCCGACGAGATAGTTCAGCCGGCCGAGGCGTCCTTCCCGGAGTACCTGCCGAAAGGTGAGCATGTCCGGATTGTACCGGTAATTCTGGATCACCTCCATCTTCACCCCGGCCCGCTTCACCGCCCGATAAATCTCCACGCACGCGTCCCAGGTATCCGCCATCGGCTTCTCACTGAGAATGTGCAAGCCACGCTCGGCGGCGAGCACCGCGGCCTGGCGATGGTAAGCCGGCGGGATCACAATCGCGCAAAAGTCCGCTTCGACCTTTTCAAATGCCTCGGTCATGTCGGTAAAGCGGTGGGAAGCCGGCAGTCCCAGAAAATCCCCGGACCGATCGAGCACCTCGCGGTTGACGTCGACCAGACCGACCACTTCCAGGCGGTCGGTGAAGCTCGGAAATTGATTACGAATCCAGCCGCCGGCCATTCCCCCGGCGCCGATCATCAAGCAGCGCGCCTTCGCCATCTTTCACTCCGTTCCCCAGTAATGTCAGCCGCCATAAGCCGCCCCGTATCATGCGGTACCGGGCGGCCGACTCACAAGGGGAGACTTTCGAGGGCGCGAACGGCGTCCGCGAGGCGCGCCCCGGTGCGCTCGCGCCCGAGCGCCGCCAGGGTATCGAAGAGTGGCGGCGTGGCGGTCTGACCAGTTGTCGCGACCCGAACAGTCATGAAAAATGCCCGGCGCTTCCAACCGCGCTTTTCGTTCTCAGCGTTGAAAGCGGCATCGAGCGGCTCCGACTCGAATAAATCCACTGACCGAACGATCTCCGCGGCGGCCTGGAGGGCTTCGATGGCGACCGGACGGGCCAAACCTTGCTTCAGAAGCAGGGCCGGCTCGGCAACCAGGGGATCCGCGAAGAGGAATTCGACCTGACCGGTGATCTCGGCGAGCCGGCGGGTCCGCTCTTTCAGCGGCCCGGCCAGCCGCTGAAGCGCCGCGTTCTGCGTGTCCGAGGGCAAGAATGGCCCAATCCGATCCAGGAACTCCTCGTCCGACATCGCCTGAACGTACTGGCCATTCAACCAGTCCAACTTCTCGACGTCAAAGATCGGCCCGACCGGACTGAAGCGGTCCCAACTGAAGTTCGCGCGCAGGTCTTCCATGCTGAAGACTTCCCGTCCGTCGGGCATGCTCCAGCCCATCAGCGCGAGAAAGTTGAGCAACGCCTCCGGGAGAAAGCCCTGCTCTCGAAACCAGAGAAGGCGCGCGGCCGGATTCTTCCGCTTGCTGATCTTCGAGCGGTCGGTATTCCGCAAGAGGGGGAAATGCGCCCACTTCGGCGGTTCCCAACCGAACCAGTCATAGAGGAGGAGTTGCTTCGGGGTGCTGCTAATCCACTCCTCGCCTCGGGTGACGTGGCTGATCTCCATGAGATGGTCGTCCACCACCACGGCGAGGTGATAGGTGGGAAAACCATCGGACTTTAAGAGCACCTGATCGTCGGGGAATGGCGCGTGGGTCTCGCCCCGAATCAGATCGTCAAAAACGAGCGGCGGATTCTCCGGAACCCGCATGCGGACCACCGGTCGATCGGCAAAGCCCGGCTCGCGCTCGCGTTCCTCGCGCGTCTTGCCCAGGCAGAGCCGGTCGTAGCGAGGTGGCTCGCCTCGCTTGCGTTGATCTTCACGCATCGTCGCCAGCCGCTCGCTGCTGCACCAGCAAGGATAGGCGTGCCCGGCGGCGATCAGTTGCTGGGCGTAGCGTTGATAGATAGGTAGACGCTCGGACTGACGATACGGGCCAAACGGCCCGCCTTTATCCGGACCTTCATCCCATTCCAACCCTAGCCAGCGCAGGGTCCGGAAGATCTGGTCCTCGCTATTTTCGACGTAGCGATTCTGATCGGTATCTTCGATCCGCAGGATGAACTGGCCGCCGTACTTTCGCGCGAAGGCCAGGTCAAAGAGCGCCATATATGCTGTCCCGACGTGGGGGTCACCGGTAGGAGACGGTGCGATTCGCACGCGCACTGGTCGATTGGTCACGGTTCCTCTGTCTCTTCGCGAAACCCCGCTCATCCCACTCCGGCGAGCGACGGAGCGGGGTACTTTCATCGCTATTTCGGCAATTCATGGTAACGCAAAGTCGGGCCGCGACGCTAGCTACTCGTGTTTCGGATGTCGCGATTGTCCCGTACAGATGTTCTAGCGCCAAGAGGCAAAGTCGTTAGAGACGAGTCCCGGCTCTTGGCGTGGCCGGCCACTTGCGGCGCGTCCATTACAGTCAAGTCAGGTGGCCGAATCCGCCCGGCTGACGCTATAATTGCCTCGAACATCGTCCGCGCGGTCCAAAGATTGGCGGCGTGCCCAACCGACGCACCGAAACGGAAAGGAACGGTTGCCCCGGCTTGTACACTCAACTCAGCATCTTTACCGGAAACGCCAATCCCCGACTCGCGGAAGAGATCTGCGCCGAACTTGGCATCGCGCTCGGCCAGGCCGAGGTGTTCCAGTTCAGCAACGAGAACATCTTCGTCAAGATCATCGATCGGGTGCGCGAGCACGACGTGTACGTGGTGCAGCCATTTAGCTCGCCGGTCAACGTCAGCATCATGGAATTGCTCATCATGCTGGACGCGCTCAAACGGGCATCGGCGGCTCGCATCACCGCGGTCATCCCTTACTACGCCTACGGTCGGACCGACAAGAAGGATCAGCCGCGCGTGCCGATCACCGCGCGATTACTGGCCGACCTGGTAACCGCCGCCGGGGCTAATCGAGTACTCACGATGACCCTGCACGCGCCGCAGATTCAGGGATTCTTCGATATTCCGGTCGACGAACTATCCGCCCTGCCGATTTTGAGCCACTATTTCGCGGACAAGCATTTGGAAGATTGGGTCGTCATCGCGCCGGATCTGGGGGCCGCGAAGCGGGCGCGCAACTTTGCCCAGCGCATCAACGCCTCGCTGGCAGTTATCGAGAAGCGCCGTCTCGGAAACCTCGAACGGTCCGAAGTTCTCAACGTCATCGGCGAGGTACGCGGACGCCGAGCGATTATCTTCGACGACGAAATCGACACCGCGGGCTCGGTCACCGGCGCGGCCCGGGTGGCCGAGGCAGCCGGCGCTCGGGAACTCTACGTCGCCTGCACCCACGGCATTCTCTCCGGTCCAGCGATCGAGCGCTTGCAAAACTCGGCAATCCGCGAAGTTGTGATCACCAACACCGTTCCTCTCCCGCCCCAGAAGCAGATTCCCAAGATCACCGCTCTCTCGGTCGCTCCGCTGTTCGCCGACGGAATTCACCGCATCCACACCGGCGGATCCGTCGGGGCACTGTTCAGGTAAAGCGTTGGTATAATGAACGCCTTGCTGGCTGGCCTCGGCTCCGCCCCGATACTCCGGGTTCTCGGGAATATCGCCTCGCAGATAATCGTCGCGCTCGCCATCGCGGCGCTGACCCTGTTCATCGCCACGCGGGTCCGTAACGGAATTCTCGGCTTTTTCCAGCGCCTCCAGCGGGATCTTGCCCTGGCGATCCTCCTCAGCCGGGTGGCGTACGTCCTGGTGCTCTTGCTCGGCTTGCTCTTGATCCTGCCGGTCTTCGGTTTGGACATCACCGCTTTCTTCGCCGCCGTGGGAATCATCGGTCTGGCGATCAGTCTGGCGATTCAAGACGTCCTGAAGAACGTCTTTGCCGGGGTTTACATCCTGATCGAGCGACCGTTTCGCCCCGGGGAAGTGATCAAGATACGCGATTTTCTCGGCACCGTGGAGACGATCGACGTTCGCACGACGACCCTGCGCTCGGGCGACAACCGAATTCTCGTCCCCAACGCGATTCTCATGGCCGAGATTCTCATCAACGAAGGATTTCCTCAACCGCTGCCCACTGAGAATCCGTCGGCCGGTCTCGCGGGGACGACCGAGGCACCGACCTCAATTGCTCCCGGTCCCTCGCTCGACACGCGCGTCCCCGGCGCGGAACCACTCCAGTCCCTCGGCAGCGCCAACGGCGAGAGCACCGCCCCCAGCTAGACGCTATAATGGGTCGAAAACAGCATGGAGGGGCTAACGTGCGACTGGGCATCGATAGCTATAGCTTGCGCTGGCAGGGTTGGGACGCCTTCCAGCTCATGGAATATTCGGCGAGGCTGGGGCTTGACAACGTTCACTTCTCCGAGCGGCGCAATTTTGCCTCCCTCGAACCAGACTATCTTCTGAGCCTGAAGCACCGCGCCGACGAGCTTGGCCTGGCCGTCGAAGTTGGGATGGGTAGCTTCGATCGTCTCTCGACAACGTTTCAGCCCCAGCACGGCAGCGGCGAGGAGCAGCTCACTCAGATGCTCCGCGCGGCGAAGATTGTCGGGTCACCGGTCGTGCGCTGTTTCCTCGGCACTCAAAACGATCGCCAGGGCAAGGTGTCGATCGAGCAGCACCTCGCGGAGTGCGCGCGCACCCTCAAGGCAGTCGCGCCTCTGGCGCGCGACCTGGGGATCAAAGTCGCGGTCGAGAATCACGGCGGGGTCGATCTGCTTGCCCGCGAACTCAAAGAACTAATCGAAGAGGTTGGGACCGACACCGTGGGCGCCTGCCTGGACACCGGAAATCCCGCCTACGGCGGCGAGGATCCGGTTCTGACGACCGAAGTGCTCGCTCCGTACGTCGTAAGCTCTCACGTCCGCGACACGAAGGTCTGGGCGGTCGCCGACGGCGCGCTGGCCCAATGGGCGCCACTCGGCATGGGCAACGTGGATCTTGCCCGAATCGTGGCGATCCTCCGCGAAAAGGCGCCGAACCCGCCGGTTGATCTGGAGATCATCTCCGGCAGTAACCCGAAGCACCTGGACTACCTCGTCCCGGGCAGCCCCTTCTGGCAGATGTACCCAGCGATGCCCGCGCGCGACTTCGCGCGCTTCGTCGCGCTGGCGCAGTCCGGACAGCCCGGTCCGATCGATCAGCTCGTCGGGCCGTACAATTTAGAAGGACTGAGCGGCGCGGAACTGGAGACGTTTCGCGCGCAGCAGCGCCAACACTTTGAATTGAGCGTTCGCTACGCGAAAGAGGTGCTTGGTTTGGGAGAAAGAGATCGGGCCTAACCCCCTGGCCGCCTTCCCTACGAGGGACGGGGGAATCAGATTCTCCCCCAAAACCCAGCACCCAACACCTTTAGAGGTATTTAATGGAGAATAGATCGCAAGCGGCCGGGGCGGCCGAGGGAACCGCGCGGGATAATCTGCCGCGGATCCTCTCCGGGATCATGCCGACCGGCGACCTGCACATCGGAAACTATCTCGGAGCCATCGTCAACTGGGTCAGACTGCAGTATGACCACGATTCGTTCTTTTGCGTCGTGGACCTTCACGCAATCACCACGCCCCAAGAACCGAACGAACTGCGCGAAAAGATCAAAGAGGTCGCGGCCCTTTACCTGGCGGCCGGCATCGACCCGAAGGTTTCGACAATCTTCGTCCAGTCCGACGTTCCCAACCATTCGGAGATGGCCTGGATTCTCAACTGCTTCACGCCCATCGGCTGGCTGGAGAAGATGACCCAGTTTAAGGAGAAGGCTGGCTCGGCGCGCGAACGGGCGAGCACCGGTCTTTTCGATTACCCGGTCCTGCAGGCCGCGGATATCCTGCTCTACGGGGGAAACCCTCCCAAGCCGCTGCTCGTGCCAGTTGGCGCCGACCAGAAGCAGCACCTCGAACTGAGTCGGAATGTCGCCGAGCGCTTCAACCGTATCTACGGCGAGGTTCTGGCCATTCCGGAGCCAATCATCCCGGAAACCGGCGCGCGCATCATGGGATTAGATAATCCCGAGAAGAAGATGAGCAAGAGCGAAAAGAATCAGTATCACGCGCTGCGCTTGCTCGAAACGCCGGAGATGATCCGTCGGAAGATCTCGCGCGCGGTGACCGACCCCGGCCGCGAGATTGTCTTTGATCCGGAGCGGCCGGGTCTCTACAACCTGCTGACGATCTACGAACTCTTCTCGAAGCAATCGCGCTCGGAGATCGAAGCGCACTTTCAGGGGAAGGGCTACGCCGAACTGAAGCGGGAACTGGGTGACGTCGTGGTCGAGGGGCTACGACCACTCCAGGAACGTTATCGCGAGATCCGCCAGGAACCCGGCTACCTGGAAGACGTTCTCACCCGGGGCGCCGAACGGGCCCGAGCGACCTCGAGCGTCGTCCTCGAACGAGTCAAATCGGTCGTCGGCTTGGGCAGATAAGGCAGAAGACGAACGCCGCGGCGTTGGTGAAGGCGGCCACCCGCGTTGCGATCCGTAGGGGCAGGCCCCCGTGCCTGCCCGAATCCCTGCCTGCAATAACCACAAGATCCGCACTATCGCCAAGGTCCGGGGACTGGTGGGGGACAGGGCCCCCACCCTACTGAATTGTTGCCTTACGCCCTCAGTAGCCAAATATTTCCTGAACGATCATCAGCGTCGCGACCACGCACATCAGCATGCCGAGAACTGGCGCGACCTCGGAAGGGCCAACCACCGCGCCCGGAAATGGCTGCCCGGCAATCGCAACCACGACGATAATCGGAACGAACACGAAAAGCAGGCCCGTGACGAGCATGCCAATCGCGACCTGCATGTGGCTGTGCCGGGTCGAAGGAGTCTGCATGGTGTCTCCTCACCAACGTTGTTAGCTGGTGAAATCGCGCTGGCCCACGCCCGCCTCGCCGACGACTTCTCCGTGCCGATTAGCTTAGCGCACTTGGCCACGCGCGTCAAAGGGTATATCCTGTCGAAGAATCCAGAATCCAGGAGCGAGAATCCAGACGAACGATGAGTGAACAAATAGTCATTTCCGACCGGACCTACGAACTCCTTCGTCTCCCCAGCACCGCGACCTTGACGAGCGTGCTCGCCAAGCACGGCCTGCATAACACCTACATGACCGGCGTTCAGCCGCTCCGCAAGGAGAGCCGGCTGGTCGGCCAGGCATTTACTCTGCGCTACATCCCCGCTCGCGAGGACCTCGACCAGACCGGTACGGTGGACAACCTGACGGATCCCCAGCGAGTCGCCATCGAGCGGGTGGGACCGGACGACGTCCTGGTCATCGACGCCCGCGGGGACGTTCGCGCGGGCAGCATGGGAGCGATCCTCGCCACTCGGATGAAAGCCCGCGGCGCGGCCGGGGTCGTCACGGACGGCGCCTTCCGCGACTCGCCGGAAATCGCCGCGTCGGGTCTGCCGGCGTACGCCCGAGCGATGCACGCGGCAACCAACAAGACAATCCACCACCCAACGGACATTCAGGTGCCGGTCGCCTGCGGCGGGGTCGCGGTATTTCCCGGCGATATCATCGTCGGCGACGAAGAGGGAGTCGTGGTCATTCCCCGCCACCTCGCGGCGGAGGTTGCCGAAACCGCCGCGGCGCAAGAAGAGCGGGAGATCTTCATCATGGAGAAGATCCGCGGTGGGGCGAGCATCGTCGGGGTCTATCCCCCGAACGCGCAAACTCTCGCCGAATACCAGGAGTGGCGGAAGACCCAGGGCCGCTAAGCGAGGGGTCGCCGCCCTGAAGAGCGGGCGTAGGGAGGGAGGCGCTAAAGCGCCCGATCTGGGGCTTCAGCCCAACCCCGCCTACGCTCGCCTTTTAAGGCGGCGACGGCTACGCCGTTCACGACAACCGGGTCAGCCGGCCGCTAAAACTGTTCGACGAGGGACCTGCTGCCGGACTCGAATGAGACGATGCCGGCCTCCAGGATTGCCTGGGCTTCGAGATTGAACTTCGGATCGAGGGTCTGGTGCAGCGGTTCGCCGGTCTCGAGGTGGTGGAGAAACTCCTCGGCGAGAGTGGTGCGACCAGCCGGAAGCGGTTCGGCCGACACAATGCGTGGTTCGCTGCCCTTTCCCTGAACCAGCCACACCCCGTCGCCTTCGCCACGCATGGTGCCCTTGGTTCCGTAGAGGATGGGACCGGTGGGCTGGCCGTGATCGACGGTGCTCCAGGTCGCTTCGATGAGTGCCATCGCCTTCGGAAAGCGCACCGTGATCACCGCGTTATCCTCGGCGTCGCCGTAGGGGCTGTTCAGATTCGCCTTGAAGCCAACCGCCTCGACGGCCGACTCGCCAATATACCAGCGCGAGAGGCAGGCGCCATAGCAGCAGTAGTCCAGCAGCGCGCCGCCGCCGGTCGCGCTGTGGTGCCACCAGGTCGCCCCCTTCTCCTCGTCGGTGATCTCTTCCATCCGACCGTCCACGCCGGGATGTACCGACCCGTGCGAGAGCGGCCCCATCGAGCCAAGACGGCACCGCACTTCGAGAAGGTCGCCAATCGCCCCGGCTTCGACCAGTTCCTTCATCTTACGAATCGCCGGGCGCCAGGTGATCGGCCAGTTGACCATCAACTTGACCCCGGCCTCGTCGGCGGCCCGGGCGATGACCTTGGCGTCGCTCAGACGCGCCGCCATCGGCTTCTCGGTGACCAGATGCGCGCCGCGCGCGGCAATGGCGCGGCCCACCTCGCCGTGACGGGCGTTCTCTGGACAGAAAAGGACGATGTCGAAGCGCTCCTTTTCGAGCATCTCTTCGTAGTCGTCGTAGACCTTGGGAATCCCAATCACCTCGTGCGCCTGGCGCACGTTCCAGCCGCGGGTGTTGCGAGCCTCGACAAGTTCCGGCACGGCGGGGCGGG
>JGI20133J14441_1001355_pt1 | contig 20187 bp, 21 predicted proteins | sample RS3BMetagenome_FD_14441 | JGI IMG/M metagenome (IMG submission 14441)
CCCCGCCGCAAGGGCGGATAGGCATGCAAAGATAGTTGGTGGCTGGGTGTCCTTGGCGGCCTGACCCACACTCTGATCGACGTAACTGTCATTCCGTGGACACGTCGACCGTCAGGGGCACTTAGCTAAAGTGTAATGCCTCCTAACAGGGGAAATAGGCACGACAAGACCTAAGCACCCGACGATGCGAAGCTTGTCTAGGTGTTGTGAGATGCTGGGCCCTACAGAGGTCATCACCGAACGAAGAGCCGAGGTCTTACGCGAAGCCTACGAAAACCACCCCGAGCGCTTTGTGCGAAAGGTTCCAACTCCACCCACCCTTAACACCCAAGTCTGGATCAACCGACCAACTGAGGAAGAGATGAAAGAGAGTCCTTAGCCGGCCGGAAGTTAGCGTTTTGACTACTATATTAGTATGCGGCTAGCACATGTTTTGTAGAGACCTTCCGAGGGAGTACCTGTCAACGCTCGTGGATCGCTCGATCGACACCGAAGGAGTTATCTCAGCTCTCGACGGGATAGTGGCAGAACGTGGCACCCTGGTCTACATCAGAATGGACGATGGACCAGAGTTCATCTCACACGCTCTTTCGAACTGAGCCAAAGAGATGAGCGTCACTCTTTACTTTGTCGACCCAGGATCACCCTGGCAGAACGGGAAGTGTGAGTCGTTCAACTCGAGACCACGAGACGAGCTCTTGAATGGTGAACTCTTCACCTCAGTCATCGAGGCGCAATTGTTGACCAATAAATATTGCCATGACTACAACCGGACCCGAGCGCATAGCTCGCTCGGTTACCTGAGCCCCCACGAGTTCTTGGCCCTCGACGTGGCTACCCAGAGAATGGTTCTCACTCGATCAAGCAAACACCGAGGATTTTACGGCGATAACTACTTCCGGTCCGAAGCACCATAGGGCCGAGACATGTAGAGTGAGCGTGGTAGTCTCACAAACGAAGTGGACCGGGCTCAAGGGGCCGTCCACTGCCTCACCGACAGGTTTCCACTCTCGACGAGTCTGACCGCGTCTTTTTTGAATTCGTCGTCAAATTGTCGACGAGTCTTCTCTTTCCTAGTTTTCTGTTCTTCCGTTTCACCCATACCTATATTCTCCTCGTTCTAAGGGTGAACCGTGTCCCGTGGCGTGGGTAGTTTCAATGTGATGCTGGATCGCTGGCGCAGGCGTACCTCACGGTCATTACTACCGAGCTTCTTCCGACTCATCACCGACCATCCGCACTCATCAAGACGGGATATTTGGCTCCGCCATACTTGGGGTATCCAACGCAAAAGGGTCGGGGGACCCGACGCATGCGCTTGGTCCATCATTGCCCACTCCTCTGGGTTCCACTCTGCCAAGCCTACCCCCGCACTGGTGATGCTAGCTTCTCGGACTGATTGACTTGAAGCTGTGCTGGTAAGCGGCAATTCCATCCACATGAATGTTAATAGAGCCCTTCAGCGTGGATGTCGTCGGAGGTTTGGAACCACTTGATTGTGCGTCTAAGGCCCTCTTGAAGGTCGATGGTGGGTTGCCAACCTAGCGATTCCATGGCTCTTGAGATGTCAGGACACCGTCTTGTGGGATCGTCAACAGGGAGGGGTTCGACTATGACCTTGGAAGACGATTTGGTCAGGTTGCGGACGAGTTCGCAGAGATCCTTCACGGTGCATTCAGCGGGATTGCCGAGGTTGACTGGACCGGTTAGTGTTGGTTCGTCAAGCATGGCGATGAGACCCCTGACAAGATCGTCGACGTAACAAAAGCTGCGGGTTTGGCTACCGTCGCCATAGATCGTCATCGCTTGACCGGATATCGCCTGAGTGATGAAGTTTGACACCACTCGACCGTCCCCGCCTTGTAGCCGGGGGCCATAGGTGTTAAAGATGCGCACGATTCCTACATCGACACCTCGGGCTCTGTGATAGGCCATGGTGAGTGCCTCTGAGAATCGCTTGGCCTCGTCGTAGACGCTGCGTGGTCCGATTGGGTTGACGTTGCCCCAGTAGGTTTCGGTTTGTGGGTGGATCAACGGATCCCCGTAAACCTCGCTGGTAGAAGCTAGTATGAAGCGTGCGTGATTCTCTGCTGCGAGGCCAAGGGCGGCCTCGGTCCCTCGACTCCCGACGGCGAGTGTTTCCAGTGGACGGCGAAGATATGCGGGTGGTGAGGCAGGGCTCGCCAGGTGCATGACCGCATCAACCTTGCCAGCAACCTCGATGCCATCGCAGATGTCGGCTCGAATGAACTGGAATCCTGGCTTTGCCAACACAGCTTTGAGATTGTCTTCATTGCCGGTGGATAGATTGTCGATGCAAACTACTGCATCGCCGCGTGTTACGAGCGCTTCACAGAGGTGCGAACCGAGAAATCCTGCACCACCGGTGACGACGACTCGGCTCATGCGAGACCGATCCCTTCGTACATGAAGCCAAGTTCGTAAAGCATCGATGGTTCAAGGAGATTTCGGGCGTCCATGATTGTGCGAGAGGCCATAACTTCGCCTACTTTGGCAAAGTCGAGCCAACGGAGTTCATCCCATTCGGTTGCAACTATGAGGACCTCCGCGTTCGCACACGCACTGTAAGGATCGTCGCAAATCTCTATGTTGTCAAGCGAATGGCGCACCGTCGGATCGTAGGCCCGGACGCGAGCCCCCTGGGCGCTGAGCTTTTGAGCGATGTCGAGAGCAGGGGAGTCTCGAAGGTCGTCAGTGCGCGCCTTGAAGGTCAATCCCCAGAGGGCCACCACTTTCCCGTCAACCGAACCACCCGCCATGCGGATGGCCTTAGCTACGACGCGTGCGCGCTGCTCTTGGTTGACAGTGATGACGCCCTTCAAGAGCCCAAAGTCGTAGCCAACATCTTCAGCTATACGGACCAGTGCGGCAGTGTCCTTTGGAAAACAGGAACCACCCCAGCCGGGTCCAGGGCGCAGGAAGTCCGAGCCTATGCGGGGGTCATAGCCCATGGCTCGGACGACTTGGCGGACGTCGGCGCCGGCCGCTTCGCAGAGCGCGGCGATAGCGTTTGCAAAGGAGACCTTGGTTGCCAGGAAGGCGTTCGAGGCGTACTTGATTGTCTCTGCGGTTGCTGGATCGGTTGCGATTATTGGAGCACTGGTGCGTATGAAGAGTCCTGATACCTTCATGGCAGTTCCTTCGTCGTCCGCCCCGATAACGATTCGATCGGGGTGAAGGAAGTCGTGCACCGCAGAGCCTTCACGCAAGAATTCAGGATTCGAGACCACTGAAATGTCGGATCGTTGGAGCACTCGCTCTACAACACGGGTGGAGCCCACTGGCACTGTCGACTTGTTGACGACGATTGAATCGGGCGCCAGGTGGGGGCCGATTTGTGTCGCCACTTGTTCGATATAGCTCATATCGGCGCGTCCATCGTCCCCTTGGGGGGTGGGTACGCAGAGAAAAGTGAATTCTGCATTGCGTACAGCTTCGATATTATCGGTCGAGAACAATAGGCGACCAGAAGCCAAGCCCTGACGAAGCAACTCGCCCAACCCTTCCTCTACGTTGGGGGTCATCCCAGACCGAAGGGTGGCGATCCGATCAGCGACCACGTCGGTGCAATGCACCTGGTGCCCAAGATGGGCCAAACATACAGCGGTGGTCAGGCCGACGTATCCTGCTCCAATGACGGCGATACAACTCATGACTGCTCATCGTAGTCCAGGCTCACTCGTCGCGGGATAGACTTTGGTCACATTCTTGTCGATAGTTCCATCCTTGGATCAGGCTCGTGCTTCCAGGGAATCCCTTTTGGGTGTGTCTGGAGTTTTGCCATTGGCTGATCGTTCCACGTTGTGAGACTCGTCTATCCGGTTGGACAACGCCGCTTCTTACGATGCCCAATGCCAGCGTTGCCTTGGATGAATCCATTTGACGCCTCGACAGGTTTGAGTATATCATCATTCAAGTTCCCGCTCGAAGCGTTGTTTCTTGCCCCGTGACCTCTCCCACACCTATCAGCCTCCTTATTGCAAAGGAGCAGTGTGCGCCGTTGTGGGCGTTTCCTCTTGTTTCTCGGCCGGTGGATCGCCCCCTGGATGTGATTGAGTGGCGTGAGCGGGAGGACGAAGGGGATCGATAGGCGGGGTTCTGTCCAGCTTTCGCTTGGGTGATCATCCATCTACGCGGCCTACCACGAGTCATAACGGACGGGCAGCCCTAACTCAAATTTGGCCTTGCTCCGGGTGGGGTTTGCCAAGCCGAATCCGTCACCGGAATCGCTGGTGCGCTCTTACCGCACCGTTTCACCCTTACCTCCACAACACGTGCTGAGGCACGATTGCGGCGGCGGTCTGTTCTCTGTTGCACTTTCCTGCGAGTCACCTCGACTGGCCGTTAGCCAGCACCCTGCCCTGTGGAGCCCCGACCTTCCTCAGAGCTTGCGCTCCGCGATCACCTGATCCCCTTCGTCAGATTATTCTAGGGACACTGGTTTGGCAGGCGACCCTCCTGTTGGCTAAACTGGCGGATGTGGTACCGAAGGGAAGTGGGGCGTAGTGGACACTGAGATCCATCGTATTCCAAAGCCAATTGCAGCGTTGCTCGTGTTGATAGCCGTCATCGTCATCGTGATGATCGGAGGGGCGTTAGCGCAGCAGGGGTCACTGGGTGAGCGATCGTGGCAGTACCCAGCCGTTGGACATACCGTCAACGGATACGCCGGTGCTCCGGTTGGTTCGCCTCTCTATCGTCCGCAGCAGTAGACGGTAACGCCACAGCTGGGATGTCGCCTGCTCCGAGGGGTGGGCAGCGGTTTGGTGCTTACGTTTGTTGGTCCTTGCAAGTGGGAAAGACTCGACAGCCACGCTTCGTTTATGTGATGGTTCTTTTCCGGTGTGACCCTGGGATTGATCTAGGGTGACGAGGCCCGTTGGCTTTATCTGCCTAGGTTGTGCAGCTGCTGTAAGTCGACCTACAGTGCATGCGTGCGGGTTTCGTGATCAGATTGACACCGCGGTCGCTGACCAGACGTGTAGAGCTGGCCAGGGTTGGTTGTTGCGGCTTCGCGATGTTGGTTGGTGTGAAACCCGACCTGGCAGGGTTAGCGCCTTGATCAATCGGTTTGCCACGGTGGCTGGTTCTACCGTCTGAGGAAAATCTTGGAGCACGCGTTGGCGTCTTATAGCGATAGCATCTTATAGGAAGTACGTCGGGAAAGCTGTTGGATCCGTGTGGGAGTTTGGGGATGGATGGTCAGGTCGGCCGCAACCACGAGGAAGGAAATGAACGGTGAGTAGTGATTCTCTGTCAGGCTTCAGCTTCGTTCCACCAAGCATTGGTGCTGCCGGTCCTTTAACCGGTCGACGATTCACTCTGGCCGATGCGAAACCGCTCTACGATGCGGTGATCGCATCGCAAGCCGAGTTGGTGCCATGGATGGCTTGGGCAAAGAACTATCGACTTGACATGGCGACAGCGTTCGTTCGAGACAACACCGTAACAAAGGACACAAAGGTTAATGAGGTCTCCTATGTTGCCTGTGATGACCAACATCCGTTCCTTGGCTCCTTTGGGTTCCATGGTCGCCTGGGTCCTGGCGAGCTTGAAATCGGCTACTCGGTGAATTCACGTTGTACGCGTAGAGGCATCGCCACCACGATGGCAGCCCTCCTGAGCGAGGCTGCCTTTACGATTCCTGGGATCGAGGCGATCGAGATCCACCATGATCGAGCCAACCACGCCTCTGGAGGCATTCCAATGCGACTCGGCTATCAGCGTATCGGATTCCAAGAACGCGAACCAGAGGCTCCAGGTGAAGAGGGCATCGAGGTGCTGTGGCGCATGAAACGCGGTGATTGGCCAACAAGCCCCGGTGCCAAGCTGTTGACCAGCATCCGACAGAGTGCTTAGGTCGTACCCCACGGCTTGTGATCCCCGATGTGTTGGGTGTTGAATGTTGAGGACCAACCGGGGGCTACACGCTGTGCCGATCACACACGCGCCGTGTACCAATGCGTCACGGGGGCAGATTCCGTATACGACGACATCACACATCCCCATGGCTCAAAGATGACGCCATAGCCTCCCAAGCTGACATGGTCGGAACCCTGATCTCAATCGGATCTGATCGTCGACGACGGTTCGAGGGTGGCCGTCAGAGAAGCCCTCGATCCCGAGCTGTCGATCGATTCTCCAGGAGCGGCGCCACGAACACGGTCAGAACTTGTCCTCAATTGGACCAAGGACGTAAACAGCTCAGACACATGGGCCACGAAATGTACCGAACCCCCAGACCCTACACGAGCGTTGGCCCCTCTTTCATGCGATCAACTCCGCCTAAGGGTGTCACTTGCCGTCCTGGCCGTTCAACATCGCTCGTCGGTCGAGCGCTATTCGCTCGTTGGTGGTAACACCTTGTTGCGTGAGTTTTCAGCGTTTGTGGCCTGGTACTCGTTCATCGCTCGAGCAAGCGCTGGGTTGTGTGTGGCCAAGATCCGGATGGCGAGGAGGCCCGCATTGGCCCCATTGTTGATGCCAACCGTAGCCACCGGAACACCTCGGGGCATCTGCACGATCGAGAGGAGCGAGTCAAGACCCTCAAGAGATGCCAAACGGATTGGCACGCCGATGACCGGCAGGACAGTGGCGGATGCAACCATCCCTGGGAGATGGGCGGCACCCCCAGCACCAGCGATGATCACCCGATAACCAGCCTCATAGGCGCTACTGGCGAAGGCCAGCATGTCGTGGGGGGTGCGATGGGCCGAGAGAACCCGTGCCTCGACGCTGACACCAAAGGCCTCGCAGGTCTCAATTGCCTGGGCCATGACCGGGTAGTCCGAGTCTGAACCCATGACGACGGCGATGTCCACGGGATTAGTCACTGGCGATGATCCTTTCACGAACGCGATGTGCGAGCTGTGAAGCCGCTGCCACATTGGCGGCGGTGGCGGTGACGTGGCCGACTTTACGTCCCTTCCGCCCCGTCTTGCCGTAGAGATGGAGCCGTGTGTTGGGAGCCACCTGGTAGTCGGCCAGCCGGTTGATGTTGCCAATCAGATTCACCATCGTGGCAGGAGTGATGAAGTTAGTTGGGCCCAGTGGCAGTCCTGCGACGGCACGAAGGTGGTTTTCGAACTGTGAGGTCGAGGCAGCTTCGATCGTGAGGTGTCCACTGTTGTGGACGCGGGGAGCGATTTCGTTGACGTAAAGCTTCCCGCCGACAACAAAGAACTCCACCGCCAAGACGCCAACGGCGCCAAGCTCGCGCGCGATCGCAGAGGCCATCGCTTGGGCTCGCTCATCTAAGTCGGCGGTGGTCGCTGGGGGCCACTGCACCTCGACGCAGATGCCATCGCGTTGGATGGTACGAACCGGAGGGTAGGTGGTGACGTCGCCATCGATGGAGGAGACGGTCAAAACGGCTAGTTCGTCCTCGACATCAAGGAGGTCTTCGATGAGCCACTCTACGTTGTCGTTCACGAGCGGTTCAAGATCTTGCGCCTCGTTGATCCAACGGACCCCACGGCCGTCATAGCCACCGGTGATGGCTTTGGCGATGCAGGGATCAACAAAGGCAGTGTCTCGGTTCAGTTTGGCAAAGCGGGGGATCGGGAGTTTGAGGCGGCTAAAGAGCTCTCGCTGGGCGAGTTTGTTGGCAGCGACCTCCATCGTCTTGGCCGATGGCCGTAGGCAGACGCCGGCATCTGCGAGTTTGTGCAGTGTCTCGATGGGCGTGAGCTCGTGTTCGAAGGTGAGGACGTCGACGCCGGAGGCGAACTGGGTGATGGTCTCAAAGCCCAAGTCCCCAACGACCACGTTGGCTGCGAGCCCGCGGATACCCTCGTCGGTCTCGCGCACGAGGAAACTGACCTCGATATCGATATCGACGGCCGCTTGAAATAGCATGCGAGCGAGTTGGCCACCTCCGATGATGCCAATACGTGGCGTCATCGCAACAGGCTCCCCCGGGTCGTCAAGCCTGGCTCAACGGCGAGCAGTACCTGAGTTGGGGCTGTGCATTTGGCCATGAGGCCCCTTTCGTTTTGCATCGGCAGGTACGAATATAGCGTCACTGGATCTGCTAGCCTACAAGGAAGATGGGTTGAGAGGTCGGGGTCTGGCGTGTATCTGATTGCCATGTCGATGGTTATTGTGAAAGCGGGGTCGTTGCTCGGCTACGTCGTCGACAACTGGCATATCGATTGGTATGCAGTAATTCTGTGTGGGCTGCCGGTGGCGGCCTACTGGCGAGGTCACGTCCGTCGAATGCGCCAGTCGATGGCTCCGGAGATCCGGGCCGGTTATGAGCGACGTGCACTCGCGATGGTGGCGGCGAACGTGCTTATGGCCATTGGGTTTTTCTCGCCGATCCCGGTGTGGGCCATGGTCTATCAATGGGTCCATATGATCTGGCACCTTGACCTTATGGTCTTTGCTCCGCCCTTCCTCATCATGGCAGACCCATGGTCGGAGATGGCCGATGGTGTGCCTGCACCGCTCATGCGGTGGATGCGTGCTCACTATCGATCGTTGGCCGCCAGAGAGCGAGTGGCCAAGGTCGCACGGGTTGTGAGTTCGCCATGGGCTGCGGTGGTGGCCTTCGACGCAGCCATGTGGATTTGGCACATACCTGCGCCATTCGATTGGGCCATGCAGTCGTCGGGGAGGATGGAGTTGATGATGTTTTCCTTCTTCTTCGCTGGCGTGTTCATGTGGTATGTCGCGATTGATCAGGGTAAACGCCGATATCATGAAAACGGAATTCTTCGATTCGCCCACATTGCCTCGGTGTCGATGTCGTGCATGATACTGGCGATCTTGCTGGGACTCTCCTCGGGAGCCTGGTACTCGGCCTTTGACTGGGCGATGGGAACGTATCGCACGATGTCACTCCTGGCTGATCAACAGATCGCGTCAGGGATCCTTTGGGTCTTCGGAGTCATCCCCTGGTTCCTTGCCGGTGTCGTTGTCTTGCGTGACACACTCAATGACGAGGAGCATGGAGTCAATAACTTCTCGGATACCTTCCGCAGCTTTGTTCTGCGCCGGGTTCGGGTGGCCAGTGCTGCCAGAGTGCCAGAACGCCAGAGTGCTACGCTGGACGCCAACTCGGCGGATTCGTAACGCCAGGGTCGCCTCGAAAATCCACACCTGGGTGATCGTTGGCCGTGGGTGCGGGTGAGGGTGTGAACTTCGCAGGGCTACTCGGTCCGACTGGAGGTTGGCCGAACGCGAGGGTTGGTCGAGTTCGTAGGACCCTCCAAGATAGCGAGGCGGTTCCTGTCGAGGCGATCTGATCCGTCCAGTGCACCATCCCCCTCGACGGTGGCTGGGCCGCCAGCGCCGCTGATTCTGCGATCGGCAGCAGATCTCGGCTTAGCAACCCACCGTCGCCGGGGCCAACATGTTGACCAAGCGCGCCGATGCACCGAGGAAAGCCGTAGGCCGTGTCTTTGAAGCCCACCCCAACGATCAACGTGTTGTGGCTTCATCTCGTTACCTCGCCCACGGGGCCTGTGACAGCGGTCCTCAGCACCGCCACCGTCGAGACTACGAGAGACGTTGATGGCCCTCATTGAGGGAATAAGGGGCTGAGCGACAAGAACTGCTCTGGGTCCTCCTCTCCGGGTACTACGCCGGCACGCTACAGCACGTGCCTGATGAACGCACAGACTCTAACACTCACAGAAGTACCCACGGATAACCCTTCGCTATTTAAAGAATTGGCCAGGAGGGTCGAAAAGCTACTAGAGAAATGTCGAACTTGCGATCGGAGAGGAGCGGGCATGAGTAGCAATGGCGTGAGATCGGACGGAGGAGTGGCTCTATGTTCAGTTGGCGTGGGCCCTCATGCGGGACTTCTCAGATTGGCTCAGCCGACACTTGAACTGTTCGCTCAACGCCATAACTATGATCTCCATCTGAGCTTCCATCCGCTTCAGCGCCAGCGTCCACCTGCGTGGGATAAAATACCAGCCTTACAAACCCTTCTTCAGGATTATGCAACAGTGATCTGGATTGATGCTGATGCTGTGGTCGTCAATGCAGATGAAGACATAACAATGTCTGCACCCTCCTCCAAGTCGATCTGGATTACTAAACATCACTACGACGGTGAGGAGCAACCAAATACTGGGGTAATGGTGCTCCATAGAAGCACCGACACCCTGCGATTACTCGAGTCCATCTGGAATCAGCGTCAGTATATCCTTCACCCCTGGTGGGAACAGGCGGCACTCCTAGATCTAATCGGGTACGATGTAAGTCAGATTGGACACGCGAAGTTCATGGAGCCGACAGAGTTCACCCCAAAGGTTGGCTGGCTGAGTAACATGTGGAACTCCATTCCACTGGACAGTCACCCCAATGCAAAGATCAAGCACTACGCCGGTGTCGACCACACAACTCGTACCAGTTCAATGTCTGAGGATCTCCGCAAAGTTCTGAGAACCAACGTGGTCACAAAAGTTGAAGAACCTCAAAGTGCCTCTGTAATTTTTCCCTTGCTGGGAACTGGCCCAGAAGCAGCGTTGTTGAGCCTTGCTCAGCTCACGACGAGCTCGAAAACCATCGAAGTAATCCTTGTTGATAATGGTTCGCACCTGAAGTGTGTTGATAGTGCTCTCACCGGCTCCTCAAAAATGCTCACGTTTACCCAGGCCATCGGACTTGCAGGCAGTTGGTATGAGGGTATCAGAGAGGCCACTGAAGAGGTGATAATTCTCTTCTCTGAACCTGTGCGCACACAACCGGACAGTATTGGGCGACTTTTGGCCAAGGCAGAGCCTGGATCGGCTACGACGGGCACACTCCCATGCGATGCTGGCTTGCAGCCATCAGCAGCGCAAGTCATCGCGGTATCGCGACAAGATCTGTTGCGTGTCTATGATCGTCTTCTGGGCGTAGACGACAACAATGTCATGGCAGCACTATGCATGGAGTTAGCAGCGATTGGCTGCTCCATCTCCAGCGATCCAACAGCAGTATTCGAGCGCGCTTTACCCGTTCCACCCCCTCCGTCCCCTCAGAGTGTGATTCCCCCCTGGCTTCTTGGTCTCTCGCGTGGTACGTATGCGACGGCCTGCCCTCGATTACCAATGCGCGAAGACTTGCCAAGACTGTTGGAGGCACTATCGTTAGGAGGAACCGGGGCAGAGATCGGCGTCCAGGAGGGGCTGTTCTCTCATTACATCCTCACGTACTGGGGTGGCAAACGGTTGATATCGATCGACGCATGGGAACATTTCGACGACGGCTCGTATGTTGACATAGCCAATGTTGAACAAGATATGCAAGACAAGAAATATCTCCTGACGCAACAGCGGCTAGCGGTGTTTGGCAGTCGCAGCGAGATCTGGAAATGTCGATCGACTGAAGCGGCCTCTAGGGTAGCAGACGGTGCGCTTGATTTCGTATACTTGGATGCGCGCCATGATTATGTGGGGGTACTCGATGATTTGGCTGCTTGGTTCCCGAAAGTTAAACCGGGAGGACTCATCGCTGGGCATGATTACCTTGATGGGCATTTGGCAGAAGGTGAGTTTGGAGTTAAGCGAGCTGTTGATGACTTCTTTGGTATGATGAAGTTGACTGTTCAATCGACAATGTTTGACGAGCCATGGAAGAGCTGGTATATTCTTGCACCATCTGTATAGTTCCGGTGTCGTTGACTCTCATGTGGATCTGCACTGGTGAACCGTAAGCGTGCCGGTGTGTTCTATGTGATGCACCCGAATTAAGAAGAATTTCCAGAATGGAATATTGATGGGAGCGTATGCAGGGTAAGGAGGACATGCTGGATTCAGTTACCACAAAGCCGTGGAGGGATGATCGTTTGCGCGAATGGCGCTAGAGCGTCAACCGGATTTCTTGTTGAGCTTTTCCAGTCACCAAGAGCACAGGTCATGAATACAACGGAGATCTCTCGTGATGCAAGGCAACGATAGTACGCCTGCCAGAAGTCGAGGTCAATGAGGCGGCACCTCATGACGGTCCTGGCTGCACTAGCAACGGGTATGGCTATGTTGAAGGTAGCTCTTCCTGAGAAGCTGCCGCCTGAATCGTGAGGTGGGCACGCTCCCTAGCTGAGAGCGCCCCACCGCTTGGGGTCTATGAGGTGAAGGGTTAACGAGGTCATTGTTGAACCACGATCCACTCAAAGAGGGGTGGAACGTTAAGGTCAAGGCGCGATGCTGAGATCGTCGTGGTTTCGGCGAGATCGGTTGTGGTGGTCCTCGCTATAAGGGCCTCGCAGTGGGTAACGTGGGGTGTTGGAGAGCGAGGTTGCGCAAGATCGACCGCCAATGGTGGCGGTGGGGCCTGAGCGTCCGCTTGGGCAAACGCTAGAATAATCGAACAGGTCACGGTGTCCCACTGAGGGGTCATTAGCCGTCTGGATGCAATAGCACCTAGGCTTTTGTCTGCTACGTTCGACGGGACGATAGACGAGAAGACGCCAATGTCCCAAAACTTCATCGATGACTGCTATCACGAGGACCTCGGCGCCCTTGTTGATCGTTCGATCGATGTCGATGAGATCATCTCGAGTCGCGTTGGAGTCGTCGCAGAGCCTGAAACTCCGGTCGATTCCCGAATGGACACAGTGAGCCGGCGTGCGGTTTGTACGTAGTGGCACCCACGTGGGATGGATCCTCAGAATGACACTTTGCTCAGAGCAGGTAACGCCTCTTTGGCGAGTTCCATGTGCTCGTGATAGCGCTCATGATAGGCGCGTGCGAAGTCACGGTCACCAGGCTCAATGACCGTTCCGGTAGGCAAGGTGTCCTTGGCACGACCAAGGGCCAGGCGGGCTGCGCCGAGCGTTGTGGCCTCGGCGGTGGGGGAGGCGATGACAGGGGCTGACGTCAGCGATGCGAGCGCCGAGTTGACGATCGCGTTGGTCCCGACCTTGCCATCGAGACCGATCGATGATAAAGATTGCCTGCTATCGTCGGCGATGGCTGTGATGAGGTCTGCCGCGGCACAGGCGATGCCGAGGAGGAAGCCGTGAACGATCTCCGGTTGGCCGGCGTCGGGGACGAGATCCCCAATGACGCAACGTCCGCCAAAGTCCCACACTGGAGCGCCGATGCCAGAATGGGCGGGGATAACGGTAGGTATGGCGTATCGTTCGGCCCTTTGGGCGATTGCCTCAGCCTCAGTGGCGCTTGCGAGGAGACCATTGCGCTCGAGCCATGCGATGGCCGAGCCTGCGTTCATCCAGAACGCCTCGATGCCAAAAGTCGCTTGACCACCCGAGCCATCGGTCACGATTGGAAAGGTGCCAGATGGGCCGCGACGAACGAATCTTGGACGTCGTTCATCGAGTTCGATGTCGGCCACCGCTGAGGTACCGAGCGTCACCTTGGCACGTGGCCGCTGACCGGCCAGTGAGGCCTGCTGGTCGGCGATCGTCACGGTGATGGGCACGGGGCCATGGGGTGAGAGATAGGTTCCGCGATCGGTGACGACATCGACGATCGGAGCGAGTCGATTAGGGGTGAGGTTGAGGAGTTCGAGCTGTGCCAGGTCCCATTGTCGACCTGAGGTATCGACAAGACCGGTCATCGCGGCGTTGGTGGCGTCGGTGGCGAGTGAGGCTCCTTGACTCAGTCCAAAGGCCAACCAGGTATCGATGGTGCCGACCATGAGGTCTGGGTATTCGGAGTCGAACTCGTTGATCAGCCAGGTGAACTTGGTCGCCGATTGGTTCGGGGCGAACGTCGCACCACGCTGTGCAAGTGCGAGACATTGGCTCGCGGTTCGAAGATCCTCCCAGCTGATCCCTGGCCCAACGGCCTGGACTCTATTGCGGGTGAAGGCGACGGCGCTGGCTCGTTGGTTGGTGATCGCAATACGGTCATACGAGCCGGCTTTGCTCAACTTCTCGAGGAGGGTACTGGCTGTCGTGAGGAGCTCCATGGGATCGAAGGTGACGTTGGCGGTTCCATCTCGCATCACCTGCAATGTTGCGGACAAGCTGGCAGTGATCGAGAAGGTCTCATCAACTATGGATGCCCGTATTGAACTCGAGCCAACGTCAAGGACGGCTACACGTTCCATTTGTTGACCTCTGATGCTTCAATGCGACGGCAAGCCTTGGCAGTTGGTGCGAGCCTTCCTTCTCCTGGATCATCTCGTCGATGAGTGGTGAGACACGGGGGTCCCGGGGCGAACTGGCTAACCCTGATTGGCCATGGCGTTACAGTGCGCATGCTCGTACGCGGCCCGTGAAGGTTCGCTGGGCTCGAGCGAGTCGAACCCGGTTGACGTTGTTGTGCTTGATGAGGTGCGGCCGTCACATTGAGGACGGGCAGCCCTTGAACCGTGGTGCCCTCATGAGACACCAAGTGGGTGGTGGTCGATGAGTTTGTCGGAGCACTCGATTGGCCCGGTGTTGCTGGAGCATGCACGCTGACAAACTAGCCGTTCTTATACCAGAAGTGGGTTCAAGCGGGCCGGGTGACCTTCCAAGCGAAGCCCAATATCTTGCCAAGAATCTTGATGAACGTCGTTGTCAGGGTATGGCGATCGCAGCAAGCCCCACACGGGTGGTCGCTGTGCATTGTTTACCAGTTTTGTTACCAGTTGCTGCACGCGGCCACCTGGCTGTCTTTGATGTGCTCGTGAGATAGGCGGGGTTGGCAGTCGTCTCGCTAAGCCAGCCATCCGACGATGCGCATCGCTCAGACGGTGCGTTCGTGAGAGGCAACAAGTAGCGATAACGATCAACCGGTGCAAGTGGGTCGGTTGCTTCCCGCGGATACGTTGGCGATGGAGCACGGCATGGTGTGGCGGCGTCGTCCTCGTTCGCTGTCGTACTTTCCAATACCGGACGCACGTGCAGTCGGGTGCACGTGCAGTCGGGTGCAAGTATCGCGCGCAGACAGGGTCGGTCTGGTGGTGAAGGGGTGGGTGCGTCGGCGGCTAGAATCGAAGAGGTCAACAGGTTAGAGATCTTCCAAAGCTGGAATTGTTCTAGCTTTGTCGGTTCTTTGGGAATCAGGATCGTAGCAAATCAGGTTGACCATCGTGAGACGTGAGGGTGTGGAACCGTGCCTACGGGCGCGAGCCATGTTGATAGAAAATAGAAGGAGCGCACAATGGCGGAGCTGAAAACATCAAAGACTGCGGAAAACTTGAAAGAGGCATTCGCCGGGGAGAGCCAGGCGAACCGACGATATCTCTACTTTGCGCAGAAGGCGGACGTCGAGGGCTACCCAGACGCCGCCGCTTTGTTCCGCTCGGTTGCCGAGGGAGAGACCGGACACGCGTTTGGTCATTTCGACTTCCTGGCTGAGGTCGGCGATCCGGTCACCGGGGCCAAGGTTGGAGCAACCGAAGACAATCTCCGTTCGGCGATCGAGGGCGAGACCTATGAGTACACAGAGATGTACCCAGGTTTCGCACGAACCGCTCGTGACGAGGGCTTTGATGAGATCGCTGAGTGGTTCGAGGTACTTGCTCGTGCCGAGAAGAGCCATGCCGGTCGATTTGGTCAGGGTCTCGAGGCGCTCGCCTAGACAGGCGTCCATCAGCCAGGGCCTTTCCGTGTTCCTTTGTAGTGAGTTACCCAACGCCCTCTTCAGAGGGCGTTGGGGGTTCATTGGTGGCAAAAGGTAGCACCTCTCCTCCCGGGACGGCCAGCCAGCTCACTCTGGCCTACGTAACTTTTGGGCTGGTCGATTGTTGATGCGGCGTTGAGGGTTCTAGCTTGATGAGGGACTTAGCTTTCACATTGACCCCCGGCCTCGACATATTCGTGGAGATCGCTCTGTTAGCGATGACGGACATCCTTTTCGCTCTCAAGCCGCCACAGTGAGCGAGCCCAGGGTGACACCATCGGTACTGCTTTGACCAACAGGTGCACTTGTGACACATGAGCTTTCTCGGCAGCGGGGTTAGTGACGAGTGGCACGGTTCCAGATGGAGTGGTGCGACTTGGAGCGATAGGCTGTGGACCCCTCGCCAGGGACGTGGTGCGGAGTCGGCTCACGGATTGGATCGCTCAGACGGTGTGACGCAAACAGGATGGTTTGTTGCGTGATCGGAGGTGGGTGAGCATCGCCGATAGCGATGGGCATCGTTAACTACGACATGGTCAAGTAGGGCACAGTGAGGCGGGATATCGTCAAGGGCTTACCGTCGATGCAATGGTCGCACCACTCCCCAGGGGTCGCGCGTTGACGGTCAGCGCTTCGCACATTGAACGTTGGTTGGGTGAGCGATTGTGTCCCGTTGGACGGCCCCTTGAGTGTGGCCTGGGGCTCATCGTCTCCAAGGTGCGAAGCTACTCACTGGCCATAGTGCCTGCATCGCGAGGTTGGCCCGCTGTTCGGTTGCGGGCTTTTGAGCCAACTTGGATGCGATCGGGAAGCGACGGCCACATCGGTGGAACCTTTAGGGTGATGATTGAGAGGGGAAGGTGTGGTCACCAGAATGTATCCACTGATGAGACGGCAAAGGCAGGCCATCCGATTGTGTGCTAACAGCGTTAACCCAAGTGTTTGAGGACCCGACCCAGGAGAAGCTCGTTGGCAGGCTCTCGGGTTGGCCAAAGAAGTCTGTGATAACTGAACGATCTATGGAAGCGAGGTAAGCAGGTGACAACCATCTACGACCCGAATGATCCCACCTATTACGACGAGACCGACCTGCGTGAGGAGCTCGGTCGGGTCTTTGAATTGTGTCACGGTTGCCGGATGTGCTTTAACTACTGTGATTCGTTCCCCATGTTGTTCAACTTCGTCGACTCGAAAGATCAACAACACGCAGACCTTACCGCGTCCGAGCAGGATGCGGTCGTTGATGCCTGCTTTGGTTGCAAGATCTGCTACGTGAAGTGCCCCTATATCCCGCCGCACGAATGGGCGCTTGATTTTCCGCGACTCATGTTGCGAGCCCAAGCTGTTCGCACCGCTGAACACCAGCGTGACCTGCGCGCTCGAGTCACTGACCAGGTGCTGGCCCGCACCGATCTCGTTGGCTCCATCAACCAGTCGATCTCGGGTCTGGTCAACCCTGTTGTCGCTCGTCCCAACACGCCGATACGGCGGGTGATGGAGCGGGTGGCTGGCGTCTCGAGTCAACGGCTACTGCCAACCTATGGCAAAGTGCGTTTTTCTCGCTGGTTCAAGGATCGGCTGCCACGCTTCATTGCTACCCCGAGGGCCAAGGCGGCCATCTTTCCTACCTGCTTCATTGAGTACATGTCCCCAGAAATCGGTGCCGATGTGACCACGGTGTTTGAGAGTCAGGACATCGTCTGCTCACTTCCAGAGGGTGTCAAGTGTTGTGGTGCCCCTTGGCTACATCAGGGAAACGTGGCCGAGTTCACCCGTCAAGCGCGAGCGAACGTCGAACGCCTGGATGAGGTCGTCCGTCAAGGCAAAGATATCATCGTTGCCCAGCCGACCTGCGCCTATGTCGTCAAACGCGACTATCCGATCTATGTCCCTGGCGAGCAGGCTGATCGGGTGTCTGAGCACACCTTCGATCCGAGCGAGTACCTGGTCAATCTCATGCGCAAGGATCGCTCCATGAGCCTGGGGTCGGTGACCGTGGATGAGGAGGTGGTGTTTCATGCTGCCTGTCACACCCAGGCACAAAATGTTGGCCTGAAGGGTCGCGATCTACTCAAGAAGCTTGGTCTGAAGGTCCGGGTTGTCGCCAAGTGCTCGGGTATCGACGGAACATGGGGATACCGGAGGGAGAACGCGACCTCATCACGAAAGATGACCCAGTCCCTCGCTGACCAGATAGCAAAGACCCACTCGACGACGGTCGTTGGGGACTGTCACCTGGCCAATACCGCTATCGATGAGGCCCTCGGCGTTAGAGTGGAGCACCCGATCTCGTTAGCTCGACGGTTGATGGGCCTTGAGAACCAACCACCATTGAAAGGACAATAATCATGCGTACGCTTACGACTGACGATATTCTCGATCTTCGAGCCTACGAGAAGGTTCGAAGCCAGCTTCGCCAAGAGGTGATCGATCTCAAGAGGCTGCGTCGGGTAGCTCTCGGGCCGATGATCTCGGTGGTGTTTGAAAACAAGCTCACGATGCGCTTTCAAGTACAGGAGATGGCTCGGGCGGAACGGATGATGCGTGATGAGGACATCCAAGCGGAGCTTGATGTCTACAACGAGCTGATCCCGAACAAGAACGAACTCGTCGCGACGCTCTTTGTCGAGCTCACCACCAAGACCGAATTGGAGGAGTGGTTGCCCAAGCTCGCAGGGGTGGAGCGAAGCCTGCAGCTGGTGGTCGACACGGTTGTCATCCCTGGGAAGCTTGAAGCCTCACATGAAGAGCAGCTCACCCGATCGGATGTGACGGCGTCGGTGCACTACCTACGCTTTGCGATACCAGACCAAGTAGCCAACGCCTTACTCGAGCGTGAGGTGCACCTGATCGTGCACCACAGCTCCTACGAGGCCGACGTGGTGTTAGGTGACGAGCTCAAGCGATCGCTTGTCAATGATTGGCAAATAAGCTAGCCAAGGGTGGGAGATCTCGATCTCTGTGATCGAGCATCACGCCACCACGAGTGGTCTTGGCCCCTTGGCCAATGTTGCGAACGCACCCGCGTTATGCGAGGATGGTCTTACAGGTTTTGGTCGCCAAGGCCGGGCACCGCTCGAGGTGGTGTAAAGGTCCAACAAGTCAGGTCGATTGAGGGAGGTAGTCAGTGGATTTCGAGTTCAACGAGGAGCTCACCCAGCTTCGCGATACGGTACGCCGTCTCGCCAAGGAGAAGGTGGCGCCTCGGGCGCGTGAGATCGATCTGACTGGTGAGTACCCCCAGGATCTCTTCGATCTCTTCGGGACGACCGGCCTCTTCGGGCTCTGCATCCCAGAAGCGTACGGAGGATCTGGGGCAGGCATTCTCGGGCTCACCATCGCGATCGAAGAGGTCGCCAAGTACTCGAACACCGCAGCGTTGATGCTGTTGCTCTCACGACTCCCCACGGGCCCGGTGATGATCGCAGGCTCGGAGGAGCAAAAGCAGCGGTACCTCCCGGGCATCGCCAGCGGAGAACAACGCGCATCTTTTGGTCTCTCTGAGGTCGGCGCGGGCTCCGACGTTGCTGGGATGCGCACTACCGCCATTCCTGACCCAAAGGTCGAGGGTGGCTGGATTCTTTCCGGCTCGAAGGTCTGGATCTCCGGGGTTGCCCAGGCCGACTGGTACACCGTCTTTGCCAAGACGGGCGACCCGGCCTCTCGCCGTCACGACTCCATCACCGCGTTTATCGTTGATCGCAACCTCGAAGGGGTTTCGGTGCCAAGGGTCGACAAGAAGATGGGTGTCAAAGGTGTTGACACCGGTGAACTTCTGCTCGAGTCGGTGCATGTGCCAGCCGAGAACGTCATCGGTGAGGTCGGTGGGTTCCGGCTCGCCATGCTGGGGCTGAACTCGATGCGTCCAATCGTCGCCGCCCGAGGTTTAGGCCTTGCTGAGGGAGCCCTCATGTATGCCGTTAACTACGTCAAGGAGCGGGGTGCCTTCGGCCACACTATCGCTGACTTCCAGGGTATCCAATGGGAGATTGCCAAGATGGCAACCGAGATCGAAGCCGCCAGACTGTTGACCTATCGGGCGGCGTGGATGGCGGACCGTGGCGAGTTCACCCGTGAATTCGTCCCCTTCCTCTCGATGTCCAAGTACTATGCCACCGAGATGGCCGTGCGGGCCTCGTCGCTGGCGGTGCAGCTCTTAGGGGCCGCGGGTTACATGCAGGATCACCCGACGGAGATGTATTATCGGGACGCCAAGCAGCTCACGATCGTTGAAGGAACCACGCAGGTGCAGCTCGGTCTCATCGGGCAAGGGGTGCTGCGCGGCGACCTGTGGTGGGATTAGCCACCAGCATCGCTAATCTCCACCGGCATCGCCAGTCCCTACGGTATCAGGTCGATTGTGAGCTCGAGCGTGCCGCTCTGCTTGCCACCGTCTCGCCAACCTGACCAGCTCTATCACGAATACCCTCTCGACCACGACAACGCGGTGGCCATCAGCGCAGTGTCGTCGGCACCGTCATCAACCCACCACGGTTTCAACTCCAGCACAGTGCCTCAGCGTGCCAGCGGTTTTCTGATGGTGCCGACGGGCCCGAGGAGGGGCGTCTATGTCTATGGCACCGCCTGTGGTGGGTGGAGCATCGTTGGTGACCGGCGGCACCGGCGGGTTTCGCTTACCTGTCAATCGACA
>JGI20133J14441_1001371_pt1 | contig 20041 bp, 23 predicted proteins | sample RS3BMetagenome_FD_14441 | JGI IMG/M metagenome (IMG submission 14441)
GACCTAACCCCCTCGCCCCCTTCCCGACGCGGGAAGGGGAGAAATCCCCTCTCCCTCTGGGAGAGGGTTAGGGTGAGGGCGCTCCTCCCCCAGCACCCAACACCCTCGTCCCAACCTATGCGCATCACCAGCATTCAACCACTGCGCTTTCGTCCGGATCGGCTGCGCGTTCAGCTCGAGGCGCGCGAGTCGGTCGAGTTGGCCCGACTGATCGTCGAAGAGGCCGGGCTGCGGCCGGGGATGGTCCTGGACGAACTGATCCTGGCCGACCTGCGGGAGCGCGACGCCTTTCAGGAAACCCTGGAGAGCGCGCTGCGCTTTCTCGAAACCCGCCCGCGTAGCGAGCGCGAGGTTCGCTCGCGACTGGGCCAGAAGGGCACGCCGCCGACACTCGTCGACCGGGTGCTCGAACGCCTGCGCGAGTTGAAGCTGGTTGACGACGGCGCCTTCGCCGAGTACTGGATCGAGAATCGTAACCGCTTCCGCCCGAAAGGCGCTCGGGCCCTGAAAGCCGAGTTGCGCCAGAAGGGTCTGCCCCAGGAGATCATCGCCGAGCAGGTCGACGAAGGGTTTGACGAGGAAGCCGGCGCGCGCGCGGTGGCGCTCCGCCAGGCACGCCGCTACGCCGCGCTCGACTATCCCACCTTCCGGCAGAAGCTCTGGGCCTACCTGGCCCGCCGCGGCTTCGACTTCGACGCCATCTCCCCGGCGATCGAGGAAGCCTGGCAATCGCTCAACCAGCCCTAATCCCTACCCATCTTCCCTCAAAAAGCTTATGATTAGTCTAACTATTTGAACCAGGCACCCGGGCAGCGGAGGGACAGTTCCTCATGGTGAAGCAAGAGGGCTGCCGCTGGTGCTGGAGGACGCCGTGCTTCGACTCCCCGCGCGCTTCCGACAACCGCAGGATAGCCAGACCGCGATCAAAGATCCCTTCGCCTCCCTGAGTATCCCCGCGTATCGGGCCTTTTGGATCAGTCTCCTCGCCAGTTACATCGCCATGCAAATGAACATCGTCGCCCGCGGCTACCTGGCGTACTTGATCACCGGTTCGGCAACCGCGCTCGGCGTCGTGAGTCTGGCCCGGGGCCTTTCGATGCTGGTCATGTCGCCGTTTGCCGGAGTCGTGGCCGACAAGGTCGATAAGAAGCTCTTACTGATCGTCGCTCAGGCCGCGCTGATGCTGATCGCGCTCATCACCTCGCTGCTCGTCCATTTTCACGTGATTCAGTTGTGGCACCTCATCGTGCTGGCTTTCGTCGAAGGCACGGTTTTCACCTTTAATATGCCCACGCGCCAGGCAATTCTTCCCCAGCTGGTGCCCCAGGAGCGTCTCGCCAACGCGATCGCGCTCAACGCCTCGGGCCGAAACCTGACGCGCATCGTCGGCCCAAGCCTTGCCGGAGTGGCGATTGGAATCGCCTTCCTGGGAATCTCCGGCGCGTTCGACATGGTTGCGATCGCCTACGTCGTCGCGACAATCTTACTGATGCGCCTGGAAACCCTGGGCGAGACACAAGACGCGCCCGCTGCCGCCGCTCCCACCGGCGCTCGACGATCGGAAAGTCGCGGCCTGAGCACCCTGGGCGATGGCTTCCGCTACATCTTCCAGAGTCCGGCACTGCGCATGCTGATCATCCTCGGATTCGTGCCGGTGGTTCTCGGAAATCCCTACCAAACGCTCCTCCCGGTATTCCAGGCGCGGGTTCTCATGGTCGACGCGACCGGGTTAGGGATGCTCTACGGCGCAGCCGGAGTGGGAGGATTGATCGGTTCGATCGTCGTCGCGGCACTCGCCGACCATCCGCGCAAGGCGACGATTCAGCTGATTTTTGGCGTGATCTTCGGCGCGAGCTTGCTGCTCTTCTCGCTCGTCCACGTCTTCGCGATCGATCTGGTCTTCCTGGCCGCGGTCGGTCTGGCCGGCGACAGTTATTCGACGTTGAACAGCACCATGGTGATGCTCAACACCGATCGCGCCTGGTATGGGCGGGTGATGGGCGTGTACATGATGAACTGGTCGCTTATGCCGCTCGCCACCTTGCCGCTGGGCGCCCTGGCCGACTGGATCGGCGCGCCCGCCTCGGTCACCATCGCCTCCACGATCGTCCTGGCCCTGATCGTCTGGGTCGCCCTCTTCTACCCGGCCTATCGCAAAGTCGGCGAAGCAGCCCGCGAACCGGTCGCCGCGGGGGGATAGCGCGAGGCGGTTGGCCGAAAGCGGGCGGCGCCGCCTTGAAAGGCGGGCGCAGGCAGGGGAGGCGCTGAAGCGCCCGGCCCGAGGGCCGGGGAAGGTCAGCCGTGACATCGGGCCAACCGTGAAGGTCGCCACCATTATCACCGGTAGGGGCAGGCCCCTGTGCCTGACCGCGTTCCTCGGCCGAGAATCATCACGAGATCCCTGGTTGAACCATCGCCCGGACCACGCGGAGGACCGGCAGGACAAACCCTTGACGAAGTAGTTAAAATGGAGGCGACCATTAACTGGTTCTTGAAGGGTTTTCCCCACGCGCGTGGGGGTGGACCGACCTTGCCGTCGTCACCGGTGTGGGAATGCTCGTTTTCCCCACGCGCGTGGGGGTGGACCGCACGTGGGGTCGCCTGTCTCGGCTTGACCAAGGTTTTCCCCACGCGCATGGGGGTGGACCGGATACAGACGGGAGTCCTCGCGTCCCCACCGAGTTTTCCCCACGCGCGTGGGGGTGGACCGTTGTTACCCTCAAACCAACTCGTCAACCCAGGGTTTTCCCCACGCGCGTGGGGGTGGACCGCCTGGAGAACGTACCTCTTTTTTCTCCAGTACGTTTTCCCCACGCGCGTGGGGGTGAACCGATAGGTTGGGCGCGTGTCGGTCATACCGTCAGGTTTTCCCCACGCGCGTGGGGGTGAACCGCCATCAAGAATGACCTGGCTTTCGTCTTTCTCGTTTTCCCCACGCGCGTGGGGGTGAACCGAACGTGACCATGAACTGGCTGAAGAATTGGCCGTTTTCCCCACGCGCGTGGGGGTGGACCCTTTTCAGACACGTTCTTTCTCCTACGAACTTTGGTGGCCGATATGGTAAAAATGGCACCACTTGCATCGATACGGGGTCGCCAGTCCCCCGAATCGCGCCTGGAGCGACCAGGCCGCGCGCATCGCGTCTTCCTGCGTGGCGTAGCGGTGCTTCTGGCCGCACCCCCGTCGGCGGATCGCGCGTTTGCTCGCCATCTAGGCCGCCTTCGCGCGGTGGGCGAGATAGAGGACGCCGACCATAGCGCCGAGGACGACGAAGGTCTTGTGGAACGAGGATCCGCTATAATCCGGGGTAAGTGCGGGCGCTGCTCCCGGGAAGCAATGTGCAGCCCGATCTTGCCGGCCGGGATCCCGGGTCCCCATATAGGTCAGCCCACTGGGATTAGAGCGGGTTTCTTCACGGGAACCCGCTCTTTTTCGTTCTCGGCGAATGTCGTAATCCTTCGTCGGCGAGATGATCGACGGGAACGCGCGCTCACCGGACGGTACGGCAACGTTTTCCCCACGCGCGTGGGCGCGAAATGGCTTGCACTCCGAATTATTTCGGGTTAGAAGGATCATCGAGGGCGATCGGCGCCCAATACGACAAAAGGGAGCGGAGATGGAACTTCTACCCTACGATTTTCGAGTCGATCAGGCTAATCGTGCCATCGACGATTTTCTGGTCAACGCGCGTCGGTTCGCGGCCCGGACCAAGCGCGTGTTCAGCGCTACCCGCCAGGTACTGGAAGCGCTTCCGAAGGACGAGCGGGCCGGGCGCGCGCTGGCGTCGTCGATGACGGTGGACGAACATATCGAGTTCATCGTGGACCTGAGCAAAACTCTGCGCGAGCAGACGGCGGTCGCCGAGGAGGATATTCGCGATTCAATCCGGGAGCTACGCGAGCTACGGTAAGGTTGGGATGTCTCCCCCACGGTCGTGGGGGAGACATCCCAACGCAGCGGCCACTGCACTGGCCGGGAACGGGAGGTGGTTAACGTGGAAACAGACTCAATCGAATACTCGGCAAATTTCGCCTATTTCGTCGGTGACGAGGGGGAACTGAGCGCGCTCCCGAATCAACTGGTCTGGCGCGGCCGGGTGCGGACCAAGGCGAGTTTTCCCCACGCGCGTGGGGGTGAACCATGGGTATGACCGAAATCTGGCCTGTATACTTCTAACGTCTGTGGCACACCGAATGGCTCGTCGAGACATTAAACCCGAGTACCGCGACCGAGGAGTAGGATGCTGAGCCAGAATCCGACCGACGTTCTCATCCGTAGCCTAATCCGGACCGGGCGCGACGCCACGGCCGAGGAAGTCGGTCAGATTGCTCAGCGAATCAGCGTCGCCTCTTTCCCAGACACCAGCAGACATCTCGCGCGTCGAATAACCGAGCGTCAATGGTCGCCGGGAACTACCGAACACGCGTACCTGGAGGACCTACGACGAGCCGCTCGCTATGACATGTCGCGCATCGCAATCTACGTTCGTCGGGGCGGCAACCTTAGTGCTATCCTGGCCCAAAGCGAACGTGTACTTCCGGCCCATCGGCGTGGAGAGAAATCACTCCCATTGCTCTTTGTCGTGTATTCGGCGGATCGTGCTATCATTCTTTCAGGCTATCAAGCGACATCGCTACAGACCATTGCCCTGCCGGAGGATATCCGATGGCTCAGGTAACCAGCGACGTGCGTCAGACGATCGATCAGTGGCTAGATTATCTGACCAAAGCGTGGGAAGAGCTGCCGCGGGCGGCAAGAGACATCGACCAGTGGGACTTGATCGAGCAGATTGACTACATCGAGGAATGGACACCCAAGGAAGAGGTGGCCGCCCAACTGCGTTCGCTCGTCACGTCATCCGGCGCTACCGACGACCAGCGGCAGCGCTTCGAGCAATTGGACAATCTGATGCGGGAAAATCGGCCGATCCTCGAGCGGCTTCGAGCGAGCTAGTGTTAGCGGCGGAGTTCGCCGATTTCCTCAGTTGCCCGACAGCCGGTCGAGGTTGGGAATCGCGGTGAGGGCGGCAGCCGGCCGGCTCACTCGCCGACGTTCCGGACCCTGGGCGCCGCGCCCGCCGACTCCACGATTCTGGCCAGCCTGGACCGGTGACCGGCCAGGGTCTCCCGAGGGCTTCCGCGCAAGAGCTTATGGGGATGCCCCAGCACGTGCCGTATCGCGTAGGCGGTCAGGATATCCCCGTAAGGAACGTAGACTCCAACCCGAACCGCCAGGTCCTTTGACAACGCGAGCATCCTCGCCACCGGAAACCCGTAGAGTAGCTCCAGCTGCGGCGAGGGCCCCCGGCTCGCCGCCCGAACGATCGCCGATTTCGCCAACCGATCGTCGTGCGTTCCAAGCGCGAGCTCCGGAACCTTCCCGGCGAGGCGTTCGACCAACGTCAAAAAGCCCTCCCGGGGATCCCGCTCGTCCGCGGAACGACCGGCCGCGAACTCGCCTTTCACCAGTCGGACCCTCAGGCCGCGCTCGATCGCCCACTCGGCGTCGGCGAGGCTGCGCTTCCACCGCGACGGCAAGGTCAGGCTAAGCTGCCAGTTACCGTCGCGGCCTTTGGCCGAGATGCCTCCCTTTAAGAGGACGTCCAGCGCGTCGAGGGTGGGATCGGCGAGGTCGTGCCCGTGGGAATCGAAGTGGACGCCGTGTCCGTTGCGCAACGCGGCCGAGGCAATCTCGCTCAGGTATCCGGAATGAAAACCGAGCGCGGGTGGCTTGACCGAGAGAGAGAAATCCCCCGGCGCGACGTCCTTGAGAGCGTCACTCGCCCAGCAGTACTCCCGAACGATCTTCTCGGGATCGTCTCGCGCGGTACTGAACTTTCCGAGCGTTACGAACATCCGGTGTCGGGAAAGCTCCTGACAGACCGATACGCCCTCGGCGGCGTTCTTCGGGCCGACCGGATAGATTCTGCTCAAAAGAGAGGCCACATAAAATAAGGCCTTCTTACGGGGAGGGACGAGCCGCGTCTCCATGGCTACCCCTTTCCGCCCGGAACCACGCCGCGCCGTTGCCGACATAATGCCGCGCGGTCGCCGCGAGCGCCCAACCGGCCAGCACCCACGATACTCCAAACGCGCCAGGACATGAATCATTTCTTAACAATTGTCCACATGACACCCCGCTCCATTGACAACGCGCCGGATGTTTAGTAGATTCAAAACGCCATGTCGAAATCATATGATGTTGAGATATTGAGAGATCTAGCAGCTCTCAACAGCTTGCGCGACGAATGGGAAGGCTTGGTTCCCCATCGTTCAACTGAGCCATGGCAAAGCTTCCACTGGATTGAGGCATGCGCGAGTACCTACAACAAACATCACGAACTTCGCGTCACTATTGTCAGAGATAAGGGCAAATTAGTCGCGATTGCTCCGCTAGTCTTAAGAGAGTCAGATCAGCCCTTGAACCCGCTAAGATTAGACTTTATCGGTGGGGAGGAGCTGAAAGAGCCCAATCGACTGATTTGCTTCGATCGGACATCTCTTAACCTTTTGACGGATAGCATCGTCTCGGAGCGCACCTTTCCCATCCGTTTGTCGCGCGTCCCCGCCGACGATGGGGTGATCCGCACTCTCACCAGGAAGTTCAATCGGCACGGCTGGATGACGAAGACGATGCACATGCCTTACCCCTACCTGAACCTCGACTGCCAAACCAATCCGCTCAAGAAATCCCTTCGGGAAGACCTGCGGAGGGCAAGGCGCAAAGCCGAGCAGCGAGGACGAGTGGAGCTCGAGTTCGTGGAAGGAAAGTCCCGGGAAAGGGTGCGCCGGCACTTACAAGATGCCTTCCAGATCGAAGCATCCGGCTGGAAGGGCAGAAATCGCACCGCGATTCTCTCGCGAGATTCCCGAAGAGAGTTCTTCGAGCGACTGGCGGATTCCGGTCTTCGGGAAGGAACTCTCCGTTTGGCCTTCCTGAACGTCGGTGGCGAGAGCTCCGCGGTCCAATACGCCATTGAGTCGGCTAACGAGTACTGGTTGTTGAATATCGGTTACCGGGATGATTTTCGAGAGTTTTCACCGGGCAACTTATTACTCGAAGAGACGATCAAAGCTTCGGCCCGGAAGGGCCTCGTTCGCTACAATTTTCTGGGGAAGGAAGAGCCGTGGACCCGACGCTGGACGTCTGAGGTCCGCGATTGTGTCGTGCTCGCTGCTTATCGGCCAAACTACTTTGGCGTTCGGGCCATTCTGTCGGACGCGCTCTATCTGTACCAGAAACGGAGAATCGAGCGGGCGGTTCGCGAGATCCGCAAGGAACCGACGCCACCGTTTAGCTGGCAGGATCGTCACGCGTTAGTCTAAAGGAAGCGAAGAATCTCCCCGCGAAGGGAGAGATTCTTCGAAGTTCCGTCCCTCAAAGGGACAAACCGGGACCGGAGGACTAGGCAGCCCGGCCGGTCGCCCGGCTCACGAGAGCGTTCCGCGCCATTTCGCGGAAGCGCTCGCGCGACCGCTCGACGAAGTCGACGGTATCGGCGAGGTTGTGCTCCAGGAGAGCCGCGATGGCGGGGTAGCCGGCGTACTCGGCCATGGCCGACAGGGCCGTGTACTCGCCAATGCGCCAGTTCTGCATGGAGCGGATCTGCGACAGAACGTAGAGCCCCTTGACACCGGGGTGCTGAATGGTGTCGGCCTCGCGCCGAATGTTGTCGACGAAGGTCTGATAGGCCTGAACGTTCGGCTTGGTGGGCTGCCGGCCAAGCATCTGGAAGCACTTCTCGATGTTGCTGGCATCCTGCTTAACGAAGTAGGCCCGAACGCTCACGATATCTCGAATTTCCGGGTCCTGGACCTGCCCGCTAAGCTGATCCCAGAACTGCGCCATGTACTGCTCTTGGGCGTACACGTCGCTGAGCAGGCTGAAGAACAATTCCTCCGCGTTGGTAATAGCCACGAGGTTCGTCTCCTCTTGAAGTTTCGTCGGGCTGCGGCTCGCATCCGACCAGTCGCTGGGTCGGCAAGAACCAGGCCAGCCAACCGAGGCAACCGACCGGTGGATCTGCCTTTCGGTCGGATTTCCGCGTGACCGCTAACCGGTCGGCGACGGAATGCCGAAGGCGCGACGCACGTCGGGGGTGTTCAGGTAGACGATGATGATGACCGAAACGGCGGCTATAGCCCAGTACACCCCGGCGCCCGGGATGGCGATCGCCGTTATCACCGCGAAGATCGCTTGCATCACTTCGAGCACCAGGGCAAGCATCCAGGCCCAGGGCTGGAGCGTTAACATGCCAGCCGCGACGTAAAGCAGAACCACCCCGAATAGCCCTTCCATGCTCGCGCCCAGGAAACCGTAGTAGCCAGTGAAAAACCCATACACCGACACCACCAGCGCGAACGCTCCGTGCAAGGCGATCAAAATCCCGATGAGCGTTACGCCGAAAGGTCGGTGCTGCATTTGTTCCACCATGACCTGCTCCTTCTTACCGCGTCTGTGACACATCCGGACCTCGGATGTATCCATCCGACCCGGTTAGGTTCGGCCCGGATTGGACCCTACAGCGAGGAGTGGAATGGTCGGTCCGACGGGGGAAGCCCCGACCCCCATTCCCCGACCCCCGCTCTAGGTTGCCAGGCTTGGCGTCTGAAACGCCGCGATCAGCAGGAAGACCCCCCGAACGATGGCGAACACGCCGATGAGCAGAACGTACGCCAGCGCCCCGGCGGCCGGGTTCATCAGCAGCAAGAAACCCACGACGGTCGTGAGAAGGCCGACAATGACCGCCAGAAATTGGCCGCTCGCCAATCCGGCGACCACTTCCACCACCCCAAACACGATCGCCCAAAAACCGATGACGTAGACGAGCACGACGGCCGTGACACCCGGATACGCGAAGACAAAGAGCGCGGCGGCGATGTCGATGATCCCGAGCAAGAGGTGCGTCCACCAGGTGGTATGAGCGCCCATTGCCCGGAACATCCCCAAGAAATGCACGATACCGTCGATCAGCAGCCAGGCCCCGAAGAGCAAGATCAAGACGGCCAGCGTCAGATGCGGCCAGATCAGCGCGACGATGCCGAAGAGGATCGCGACGACCCCCGCTACGGCGTATTGCCACCAGGAAAGCTGAACCATCGGGTTGGAAACCATGTGAGTACCTCCTCCTTCGCCGATCCACGTCTTGCTCCCGCCAGGCTACTCCGTCGCGCGTCGTTCGAGCGTTGAGCCAACGGCAAGCAAAAGACCGAAACGAACCACCGCGCTCCGCTCGCGCTGTCCCCGCTTGGGGAAAGGCAGCCGTGGCAAGAGGTATGCCAGTCCCCGGATCCGCCGCGAGTGCCGCTCCGATAACCTGGCGCGCTCTTTGCACGGCTTGCCGCGTCGGCCGTTTCCGACGATTTGCGCTGGCGCCGGTCGGTATCCAACACCCCGGTCGCCGGCCAGTCGAAACGATCCGGGACAACGAAGTCGCACCTAAATCGCATGAAGGAACTCGCGATGTACCGTCCGGTCTATCTGTTCTGTCTCGTCGCCGTCGCCGGAATCGTCACCGCGTGCGGCTCCCCCAGTTCCTCGGTCACTCCCCCGGCACCGGCGGGGCAAACCGCGACGCCGGCCACTCCGGCGACGGCCGGAACTCCGCTAGCGGGAACCGCCGTTAGGAGAACGCCTACCGTCCGAAGCCGCACAACGGTCACCCCCACGGTCGTCGAGACCCCAACGATCACCCCGACGGCGGGACCGCCGACGACAACGCCGACGCCGGCGCCCAGCGCCGCCGTCCTCCAATCGGCTCAAACCCTGGACCAGGCGGTGGTCAACTTTGCCCAGGCTCAGGCAAGTGGGGACACCCAGTCCATGCTGCAGGCCCAACAAAAGCTTCTCAGCGCGGCCCAGGGTGCCGCCACGACCGCCGCGACTGACCAGGGCCCCTACGGTCAAAAACTGCAATCAGCCGTCAACGCGGTTCAAAACGGCGCCGCCGGCAATTACGACCAGTTGAACGCGGCCCACCAGGACCTCGCCCAGCTTATGGGGTCGAACGGCACACCGATCGCCGGTTACGGGGCGACGCCGATGGCAAGTCTCCCGCGCCCGGCCAATCAGGCGCAGCAGAACTTGAACGACGTCGCCAAAACGCTGCAGAGTTCGGTGGACGCCTACAGCAAGGCGTTGAACGGCGGAAACGCTAGCGACCTGCTCCAGACGCAGCGCGACCTGCTGGACGCCGTCGCCGCCGCGAACGCGGCGACCAAGAACGTCCACACCCCGATGGCCCAGCAGATTCAGCAGGCCCTCAACCAGATTCACGATGGCATGGGCGGCGATACCAGTAAGTTTGCCGCCGCCGACAACACTCTCGCCAATCTCAGTGGACAAAACGCGAACAACCCGAACGGTTCGTCCACTCCGCAGGCCAATCAGCAGGTCGACCTGCAGCCCCTGCAGAACAACCTGGACAACAAACTCCAAACCCTGCAAACCGAAACGACTGACCAGAATAAGGACAACCTGACCCGGGCCCAGAACGACCTCAAACAGTCGCTCCAAAAGGCGAACGACGCGCTGGCCAACGATCACTCCCCGGCGGCCGATCGCTTCCGCAACGCCCTGGCCACCGCGCAAACCGCGGCCGGCGGCGACTTCACGAAGATCCAGGCAGCCCGAGATCAGTTGAAAGCGGCACTCAACGGGCAATAACCACTCGCTCGGCGCGCTCGACCGGCCTCTCCCGCCACGGCGGCAAGGCAGTCCCTCTCCCACCGCAGTGGGAGAGGGTTAGGGTGAGGGCCCTTCCCACGACCGGCACATCGTTGTCAACTCGGCTCCTCCTGGTGCACAATCAGAGCGACGCTTTCCCAACGATAAGCAGAGAAGCCCTCAGGAGGATGTTCTTGGCTGCTCAGATTCCCGCGACGCACGCCGATTTGCTTCACCCGGAGAAGAAGGCTTTCGCCGCGCTGGCGCTGGTCAACAATCACGGCGAGCCGGTCGTTACTCCCATGTGGTTCGACTTCGACGGCGAGCACATTATCATGAACACCGCGCGGGGCCGGGTAAAGGATCATCTCTTGTCCCGCAAGCCGGTCGTCGCGGTCGTGGTCAGCGACCCGAGTAACCCGTATCGCTACATTCAAATCCGCGGTCCGGTTGTCTCCGAGCAGGAAGAGGGCGGCTACGCTCAGATCTCCGCCCTCAACCAGAAATACCACGGCAACCCCAATTACCCCAGGCGCCCCGGCGAGGTGCGCGTCACCTACAAGATCGTCCCGGAGCACGTCACCACGATGGGCTAAAGTTTCGCGCCGCCGCCCTGAAGGGCGGGCGCAGGCCGGGTATAGGGCTAAAGCCCCGAACCGGGCGCTTTAGCGCCTCCCCCTCTACGCCCGCCCTTCAGGGCGGCGAGTCTCCGGGCGACCCTCCCCAACCTCTTTGCAAATCCCTGGATCCGTTATATGGTATGTAGTGAAGCGCGCTGGCTGGCGACGATGTAGCCGCGCGTCCACGATTCGCGGCGCCTCGTCCCAGAAATCGTCTCCGCGCGACCCGAGGTTTTCGGTATGATCTCCAGTGGTTACGATCTCATTATGATCATCTGGGGGATTATCTTCGTCGGAGCGGCAAGCGGGTTCATCGTCTTGATCAATCGAGTCTTCCAATTCGAAGAGCAGCGCCAGGACGCGCTGGTCCGCGCCGCGTCGGAGACGGCCGTGCCCGAGTCGGAATCTCCCCGCAAGGCCGCGGTCTGAGTAGGGTTTGGGGCTCAGCGGCCAGGGGCTGGGGAACGGTATCGGAGCAGACCGGTAGGTTTGCTATCATAGGCTGAACCGATCCCCAACCCCGACCGAAGGAGTTACCCGTGGACAAACCTCTTCCTCCAGCCGCCGAGCTTGCGCCGGACATCCGCCGCCTTTTTGACGATTTCAGCGGTCGCGCGGGTTTTTTCGCCCGAGACCTGCGGAGCGGCAAAACCCTTGGCTACCGGGCACGGGATACTTTTCCGACCGCCAGCATGATCAAGCTGCCGGTTCTCGTCGAGCTCTTCTGGCAGATCCAGGACGGCCAGCAAAGCCTCGACGACGAGCAGGCGGTCCCCGGCGACTCCCACGTCGGCGGCAGCGGAATTCTCTCCCACCTCACCCCGGGCATCCGCCTGCCGGTGCGCGACCTGGCCTTCCTGATGATGTCGGTATCCGACAACACCGCGACAAATCTCCTCATCGACCGGGTGGGTATCGCCGCGGTGAACGAGCGGATGCGCGCCCTGGATTTTCCCGGTCTCGTCCTGCATCGCAAAATTGGCTTTAATCCCACCCCGGAGCAGCCCAAACACATCGGGACCGGAAACCCGGAAGAGTTCGTCGGCCTGCTGGAGCGGGTCTGGCGGAAAGAGATTCTCTCGCCGGCGGCCTGCGCGGAGATGCTGCGCATGATGGATGGCGTCGGGTCGGAGCGAGCCGGGCGCTATCTCGCGATCAATCCCTACGCCGAAGATCTCGGCGACGCCGAGGACGAGAATCGCGTCTTCTTCGCCGGCAAAACCGGCGGGCTCAACGGCGTGCGCGGGCAGGTCGCGATCGCCTGGGGAAAGTCGGTTGCCTTCAGCCTGGCCATTATGACCGAGGACTGCAAAGACCTGAGCTGGAGCGTGGACAACGAGGGCAACGTCCTCGCCGCGCGACTGGGCAAGTGGCTCTACGATTACTTCAAAAGCTGACGCCGACTCGATCGACGCCAAAGCAGCTCAAACGCGACTCGAAAACAAACCTCCCGCCACTCGTTCATCGGAATGACGGGAGGTGCTCGTCGCGGCAAATCGAGCCGCGACACGGTAACCCGGCGCTAGTGCGCCCCGGTGCCGGCGCCCTGCTGCATGCCGGTGCCCTGGCCGATCTGGATTCGGTGACCCTGGGCTGCCTGGGTCTTGGGAAGGAAGAGCGTCAGCAGACCGTTGTCGAAGCTCGCCCGCGCCTGCTGGGCGCTGACGGCCGTCGGCAGGGTGATGTCTCGCTCGAAGCGGCCGGTCGGCAGTTCCCGGATGAGGCACTGCTCGCCTTTGGCCGTGGTCTGGCCCGGCTGGCCTTGCTGGCCCTGCCAGGTCTGGCCTGGCTGGCCGCCCGGCTGCCAGTTCTGCGGTCCCTGGCCTTGCTGCCAGTTCTGCTGTCCCTGGAACTGCTGGGTAGTGCCCTGCTGTTCGCGGCTGCCGAACTCGCCATGCTCCGGGAAGCGGCCCCGAATTCGAACGGTATCGTTCTCCACGGTCACTTCGACGTCTTGCGGACGACAGCCCGCGCATGCCATACGAATGACAAACTCATTGTCGCGCTCGCAAACGTCGACCGGGGCAACCGTTCCGGTCGTCATCATCGGCTCAAAGAACGATGGCAGCATGAAGCGGTTCATCAGATCGCTCCAGTTGCCAAACGCCCAGGGTGTCCCGGTGCTTTCCCGCCGCGCGGGGAACCGGCTCTGCGACATACGTGCGCCCTCCTCGGTTTGGTAAGACAGATCGACGTCGTACCCGACGCCACTCCGGGGGGTGCAAGAGTTGTTCCTCTTCTTCTGCTTTGGAGATGTCAGCCCCGAGGAAGTCGCAGCGACAGCACCGCGGCGAGGAGGGCGAAGCCAGCCAGTAGCGCGTAGGCGGTGCCAACCTGACCGCCAGCGAGATCGATCAACTTGCCGGTTAACGGCAGCGCCAGCGCCGAGATGGTCGTCGCGATACCCCAGACCACCCCCACCGCGGTACCGGTTCGCTCGCCGGGAGCCAGTTCCGACGCGTAGACCATCATCACCGGCGGGGTCAGGCTGCTCCAGAAACCGACGACCAGGGATAGCCCAATCGCCCAGACGATCGACGGGGCGGCGAGAAAGAGACCGATCGAGACGCCGACGCCGGTCAGCGCCACCAGAAGAAGCTGTCGTCGGCCGATCCGATCCGAGACCACGCCGCCGAGCGGCTGGGCCAGGAACGCCGCGAGCGAGGTCGCTCCGGTCAGCAGCGCCGAGTTGGCGAGCGGGAAGCCGTGGCTGACGTAGTACGACGGCAGCCAGTTGGTAAAGGCTGACGAGGTCGCCAGGGCCAGTCCGTTGATCACCGTGAGCAGCGCCAGCGGCGCGGTGATCCCGGCGAGCAAGCCGGGCGCGCCACGGCTTGCCGGCTCGCGCAGCACCACCAGCGCGATCAGCGCCCCGAGCAGGGGCGGCAGGATCAGCCAGCCGGCCACCTGGTGCCAATCGCCCAGCCGCAGCAAAAAGTAGATCACCACCGGCGCCAAAAGAAAGCCCAGCGCGTTGCCCGTGCCGTGGATACCCTGGGCGAATCCCCGCCGCTCCTTGGCAAAAAAGTAGCGGAGAAGCGTGGCACTCTGGGGATGGTAGGTCGACATGCCGATCCCCAGACAAACCGCGGCAACCAGCACCGCCAGGTAGCTCTGGCCGCGGCTGAAGCCAAACATGCTCAGCGCCAGCGCGCCAAACCCGCACGCCATCGCCACCCGCCGCAGCGCCCGCCGATCGGCCAGGTACCCGATGGTGGGCTGGAGCACCGCCGAGGCCAGCAAGCTGAGGAACGGCACCAGCGCGACCGCCGAATAGCTCAGCCCAAAGCTCATCCGAATCGCCGGCAGGAGCAGCGCGGTCACCAGCGCGTAAAAGTCATTGATCGCGTGGCAACCGACCAGACTGGCGAGAATGCGCGACCGAATCCGCGCCGGATCCTCGATCTGCTGGCTAATGACGGCCTTTTCCATCGTTCACCATTCCGAGCGTCGCCGCCTTGAAAGGCGGCGACAGTTCACCCGCTGAACTCGTCCAGGCGGCTGACGGTGCCCCATTCCAGGGAATCGTAGGCGGCGAAGGTCGCGCTGAGCGTCCGCAAGTTGTCCTCGGCCGACGACTCGAACGGTTGGCCGTGGCGGACCGCCGCGGCAAAGTGACCGATACAGCCGTCAAACGCCCGCTGGAACGAGCTGGCGAGATCGTCGTAGCGCGCCACCACGCTCGTCCCCTCCGGACGAATCAGTCGCAGCTCCATCGCCTGGGGATCGAAGTGCAAAGCGCCCTCGGTCCCTTCGACCAGAACGTCGCCCTCGCGGCGCGGTTCCGGCAGATCGCTGGGAGTAGCCCAGGAGGATTCCAGCAGCGAGGTCGCCCCGCCCCGGTGCCCCAGCACGAGCATGGCCCAGTCTTCGCCGCGGATCAGGGGATTGACCCGCCCGGCCCGAGCGTACACCGTCTCCACCTCGCCCAGCAGCGAGCGCGCCGCGTCGATCCAGTGAATGTCCATTTCATAGATGATCAGCCGGGGCATCTCGGCAAAGTAGGGCTGGTTTTCGTGGACCGGCAGGGATCGGCGCATGGGGCGGCGCGGACCAATGATCCGAAGGTAGTGGGCCGGACCGATCAGGCTACCGCTCCCGGTCTCCGGATCGCCGAGGAAGCGGCGGAGGTCGCGGAACCAGGGAAGAAAGCGCCACATTTCGTTGACCATGAAGCGCACACCCGCCAGGTGGCAAACGTCCACGATCGCCGCGGCCTCGGCAAAAGTGGGCGCGAGCGGCTTCTGGCAGAGCACCGCGAGCTTGCGCGACGCCGCGGCTTGCACCAGGGCGTGGTGCGACTCCGGCCGGGTCGCAATATCCACCGCGTCCAACGGACTGCTGACGAACGTCTCTTCGACGCTCGTAAAGAGGGCGATGCCGGGCTGACCGAGCGCGGCAAACTGGTCGCGCCGCGCCGTGGCCCGCGCGATATCCACGTCACAGATGGCAACCACCTGGGCATCCGGCGTGGCGACCCAGGCCGGCGCGTGCTGTGCGGAGATAAATCCGGCGCCGATCAGGGCGACCCGGAGGGGTGCTCGCTGCTCCATAACGTCCCTCGTTTTGCGGATAAGGTCGCGGGGGGAGGAAATTGGCGAGACACATCCCCGATTTCCTCCCCCCGGACTCCTTCCCGAGGGACTCTATCACGATTGCGCGGCGAGGGGGAGCGTGCCCGTCTTACGACGGCGCCGCCTCGTCCATGATCGCCTGGCAGGCGTCTTGAACCTGCTTAATACCTTGATCGAAAGGCACCTCGCCGTACAGCCACGGAGGAACGACGTTCTCCCACTTGTCTTCCAGTTCCGAGAAGCGCAGGTTGTCGGGTTCCGGGAAGACGCCCTTATCCTTACCGTTCGTCATCCAGGTCAGCACCCGCGCGAAGAGCGGACTGGCTTTCTGCACTTGCGGGTCGGACCAAACCGACTGCCGCGAGGTCGGCTGGTAGGCGTCGTTGACAACGCCGTAGACACCAGCTTCCTTCGAGGTGAGCAAATTTGTCAGGTCGAACGCGAGCTCTGGTTGCTGCGTCTTTCCCGACACCGACCAGATCACGACGAACGCCTCGTAGCCGCGCAAGCCGGTCGGGCCCTTGGGGAAAAGAACCGGCTCCCACTTGAACCGATTCCCAATCGTCTTGCCAGTGCTCAGCACGGCGTACAACCCGGTGCCACCAATCGCCACCTGGCCGGCCGGGAAGGAGATGCCCGACGACTGCGCGCGGTTTGGCGCGACCTTATACTTGGCCCGCAGGTCCACGACCCACTGCGCCGCCTTCACGGTGTTGGGATCCGTGGCCAGCGTAAACTTCTTGCGATCCGAGGAGAGATCGTTCCCGCCCCAGGTTCGGGCCAGCGCCGCGAAGTCATAATACGTCGCCGGAACCCCGAGATAGTTCGTGCCGAAGATGTTGTTCTTCGAGTCGGTTAGCTTCTGGGCGATCTGAACGAAATCGTCGACGGTCCAGTCGTCGGTCGGCACCGTGACCCCGGCCTTGTTGAACATGTCCGTGTTCAGAAGCATTATGTTCTGGTTACCGGTTTGAAACTCCTGGGGCAGTCCGTAGAGCTTTCCGTTGAACTTGCAGCCGTCAAGAGCCGCCGGGAAGAAGTCGTTCAGGCCAATGTCGGTCGTCTTTGTCAGATCGTCCAGGCTACGGTAGACCCCCTTGGCGGCCGAATACGGGAACCACTTGATCCCGCTGTAGAAGGAATCTTGCAACGTTCCGGTAGCAAGCTCGGTCAACTGCTTCTGGGCCATGTTGGCGTAGGGGATCTGGACGACTTCCAGATTGACGTTGGGATGCTGCTGCGCCCACTGGCTGGAGAAGTGCTTCTGCCACTCGTAGATCGGCTGAACCCGGATCGCGAGACTGAGGTTGACCTTCCCCTGCGAGGGCGCCGCCGTCGCGGCCGGTTTGGCGTTGGCGCTCCCACTCGCCTGAGTTGGCGCCGGCGCGCTCGTGGTCGCCGCCGGTGTCGAAGAACTCGAGCACGCCTGAATCAGCGGGGTCGCCAGAACGAGCGCTCCGAGAACCTTCAGAGCGTTCCGCCGTGTTACGACTGGAGCCGACATCTCTTCCACCTCATCTCATAGCTATAGACTCAACCTGGATCTGCGTCAAGACAATTCGTCCGCCGGACGCACTCTGGAACAAGGCCCGTCGCGCGCCAGATTCGGACGTCGCGTCAAGGCTGTCAGCCTTTAATACCTGACATAACAATTCCTTCGACAAAGTACCGCTGCGCCGCGAGAAAGAGAATCACGCACGGGAGAATCGTCATCACCGAGGCCGCCATCAGGAGTTGCTCGATCGGCATGCCCGCGGTTTCCGGCGTGTTCTGGAAGAATGTCAGGCCGAGCGCGAGCGTAAAGCGATTGGGCGAGTTGAGATAAATGAGCGGATCGATAAAGTCGTTCCACCCGTTGATAAAGGAGAGAACCGCGACGGTGGCCAGCGCCGCCTTGCACAGCGGCATAATAACCGCCCACCAGATGTGGATGGGCGACGCCCCGTCAATCTTCGCTGCCTCGTCGAGCTCCGTCGGCACGCTGAGCATGAACTGCCGCAAGAGGAAGATGTTAAAAGCGCCCCCGCCAAACCAGGCCGGCACCCAGAGCGGGTACAGCGTATTCACCCAACCGAAGGCGTGAAACAGAATGAACTGCGGGATCAGGGTGACCTGGGCCGGCAGCATCATCGTTCCGAGAGTCAGCAGAAAAATCAAGTTGCGGCCGCGATAGCGGAACCGCGCGAACGAGTAGGCGACAAACGAGGAAGAAAGCAGCGCGCCGATGGTGCTGATCGCGACGACGAAGACGGTATTCACGATCCATCGAAAGAATGGCGACAGCGCGAACACCGTCGGGTAGTTAACAAATTGCGGAATCGCGGGAAAGATCGGGGGAGGAAACGCGAAAATCTCCCAGGGCTGCTTCAACGACGTCATCAGCGTCCAAAAGAAGGGAAAGGCGAAAAGCACGCTGAGAATCAGGACGATCGCGTAGAAGATTCCGCTCTCGATCTGAGCGAACGCCGTCGACGGCGAGCGAACGGATAGTCGCGCCTCGGGAGCGATCTCGAGCCTGCCAGCCATCTGCTACTGCTCCGACCCAGCGTAGTAGACCCAGCGACGGGACAGGGTCATCTGGACGAAGGTAAACGCGAACAGAATCAGCGCGAAGATCCAGGCCAGGGACGAGCCGTAACCCATCCGGAAGTACTTGAACGCCTCGTTATAAATGTGGAGGGCCAGAAACCAGGTCGCGTAGGATGGCCCGCCGTTGGTGGCGACGAAGGCGAGGGTGAAGACTTTGAGCGCGCCGATCACTCCCAGAACGAGGTTGAAAAGGATCGTCGGCGAGATCATCGGAAGCGTCACGTTCCGAAACTTGGACCAGCGACCGGCGCCGTCGATCTCCGCCGCATCCAGCAATGCATCCGGTACCCCCTGGAGACCGGCCAGGAAGATGATCATGGTGCTTCCCCCCCAAGTTGACCAGAGGGTAATCAGAATCAGCGCGGGGAGCGCCCAGTGCTGGCTCGTGAGCCATCCCGGTCCCTGGATGCCAAGGTAGCGCAAGCCAACGTTGATCGGTCCGACCGTGGGGTGAAAGAGCCAGGTCCAGAGGAGCGCGAGCGCCACGGTTGGGGTAAGCGAGGGGAGAAAGAAGATCGCTCGGAAGGTATTTGTCCCTTTCATTCCCCGATTCAAAAGCATGGCCAGCATCAGCGAGCCGATCAGTCCCAGGGGAACGACGACGACCGAGTACTCGAACGTGCGCGCCAGCGACGGCCAGAACAACGGGTCGCCAAAGAACGCCGTGGTGTAATTCGTGAGACCGATAAACTTGGGTGGACTCAGCACGTCATACTTGGTAAGGCTCAAAAGAATCGACCCGATCAGGGGTCCGACGGTGAAAACGATCAGACCAATCAGCCAGGGCAAAAGGAAAAAATAACCCCACAGGGCATCGGCCGTCTCCAGCGGCGACGAGGCGCCGACGATCCGGGCCAATAAAGCGGGGGACTTCCGGGCGGGGGAGGGCTTCATCGCTGCGGTGGCCATAACGATTCCTCTCCTGCATCGGCGAGCCTGGGGATCGAGCCGAAACCGGCTCGCGTAGCCACTTGACAGAATTGGGCGCATTATACGAGGTACGCAAATCCGCTGTCAATTATCGCGCACTAAATTTGTCCATACAGGATACGTTATCCGGTCTGTGCGCTCGCGCGGAAGTCCCAGTATCCGCGCGGGCGCACAGACCTTCAGATGATCGTCGGGCGGCGAAGGAGGGATGTTATGACCAATCCATCACAACTGTACCGCTGGCGTGCGGTCGCCGAGGAGGCAGTCCGCCGCGGCGGCGCCGAGATTCAGAGTCGCTTTGGGCAAGGCGGGGAATCGACCGCTAAGCGCGGAGCCGACCTGGTGACCGCGGCCGACCTGGCCACGGAAGCGGTCATCCTCGATCTGCTGCGCGCCAGCGAGCCGGACTTTGGCGTCATCTCGGAAGAGGCCGGCGCCGAAAACGCCGCCGCGGAATACGTCTGGCTGGTGGACCCGCTGGACGGCACGAACAACTTCGCGATCGGTCTGCCCTACGTCGCCGTCGCGGTCAGCTTACTCCACTACGGTTCTCCGGTCGTCGCGGTCACCCTGGATCCCCTCATCGGCACCCTCTGGTCGGCAGTGGCGGGGGCCGGCGCCTGGCGAAACGGCGAGCCGATTCGCGTCAACCCAGCCCGCCCG
>JGI20133J14441_1001380_pt1 | contig 19961 bp, 19 predicted proteins | sample RS3BMetagenome_FD_14441 | JGI IMG/M metagenome (IMG submission 14441)
GCAATACCAAGAATCATATAGATCATCAGATTCTTCTGATATTAACAATAATGTTAATAAAGAACAGTCTATTCCATTAAATAAAAATAATAGAATTAAAAGCAAATATAAGAAAATTATGAATGAAATTGAAATAAAGGAATTATCTGAACGGATCTACCTAATTTAATTTTTAAATTGGTATATATTAAAGGTTAGGAAATACTTAACTGTTTATTATAATAAAAAGTGAATTGGTGCAGTAAGAATAAGAGATAATTTAATAAAAAGCCTCGTTACTTTTATTATATTCATTAAAAATTCTATTAATTATGATATAAGCATCGATCTTGCAAAAACAATTTATTTAAAGTTTGGTAATCCTATTATTGTAGAAAATGAAGTAATAGAAAAGCAATTGTTAAAGAAAAAAATATTTAAAAAAATTAAAGATAATATTCCATTTACAAAAGTATCCAAGACTGAAGACATTTTGGCAGAACATTTAAAAAAGCTGAAAATTCCTTTTAAAAGGCAAGTATTGATTGGCAATTATGTAGTTGATTTTTTAATTAAGCCTAATATAATTGTTGAAGGTCTTGTTCATTATAGAAAAAACGTTGAGAAAAAAGATCAAAGGAAAGTTAATTTTCTTGAAGCCCATGGCTATGAAGTTTATAGGCTCTATTCTAAGAATATATCGAAAATCCTAAGGGGATGACTTTAATATTTTTATACTGAATTTCTTAATTAAGAGAGATGATTATTCCTATTTTAGCATTTATGGAATGAATTTTATTCAAAAATCTTCTCATATCTTCTTCATTAAAGCTGACCTTTATCTCTACAGGTATTATTTCATTGTTCTTTATGATTATATCTATTTCATTGTTACCCTTTTTAAAATAATATCTGGAATTCAATGAATTAACAGCGTATGTCTCTAAAACAATTCCAAAATTCTTTTCGAATAATTCTTTGAGTAAGCATATACAGTTACAGAAAGTAAACTTATAAAGGTTATAACTTGTGCAAGAATGTCTGGCAAGTCTCTCCACACTTATTCGCTTTTTAATAGTTTGAATTTTGGGTATGCGAATTTTGACGAACCTTTATTAATAACTCTGACACCAAATGATATTCTTTCTACGTTAATAGAGAATAAAATAAATAATTAAGAATGATTGTTTTCATAAGAATATGAGTCTATTTCTCAAGGAAAATGCAGAATATTTTGAGAAAAAAGCAAAGGAGGCTTATGAAGAGAAAAGATTTAAATTTGTTTTATTTTTTGTTGAGCAATCAATTCAACTATACCTAAAATATATATTATACAAAAATTTAGGTGAGTATCCTAAAACTCATAAGTTAAAAGAAATTATCGAAGATGCTTCTTTGATTAGTAAAGATTTTCTTAATTTTTATAATAAATTTGCTGATATCTTTGATTTAGTTGAAGAATCATACATAACTGCTAGATATTTAGATAAAGAATATAGCGAAGTTTCCGCTAAAAAAGTATTAGAATTATTAAGCGAATTTAAAAAACATTTTGAAAAATGGTTAGTCTAATTGAAATTAAGAAAAGAATTATTCAAAGATACAAGCACTATAGAGAAGACTATTTGGAATATTCTAAAATAATAAAAAAAGTTGCAAAATTGATTTTTAAGGATGACTTCATTAAAGTTGTTGTGTTCGGAAGCACTGTTGTAGGAAATTATAGACCAGATAGCGATATAGATGTTGCTATAATACTTAGACGAGAATCCAATGAAAACAAAAGGCTTGAGTTTTATAAAAGAATTAAAGAAGAGATTGGTTATTTTCATCCATTCGAGTTTCATATCATTTCCGAAGATGAATGGAATAGTTGGTACAAGAGGTTCATAAAACAGTATTCAGAAGTTTAGTCGTTTTAGTTCTCATTTTTTATTATTCGTCAAAATTCATTGCACTAACAAATCCTTTGCAAGTTCTATTCAATCTTAATGATTAAGATGGAAATTATTAAAAAAAGATATTAACATATTAGAATAAAGCAAATAATTATTGGAAAATATTATATATTGTTTGAACATGTAAGTTTAGATTCTTGAGCTTAATCCTAAAGTTACTTTATGAACATACTAGCCAATTACAAGGTTTGTTTATTCTATTTAATTGCCTTAAATAATAAAAAACTCATTACAATTCATAAAATGAAATCTTCAAAGTTTCAAAAAATTCAAGAATTATTGAATCAAGGTCATTTTCAAGAAGCTTTACATTTAATCGAAGAAATCGAAGTTCCTCAAGATTCTTTAGATAACTTTTTAATATATTCTATGAAGATAACAGCTCTTATGGGATTGGGAAGATATTATGATGCAATCGAAACATCTAAGGAACAACTAAGATTGATTGATAAGTACAGAGCGCTTGCCATGAAAAGTCTTTACTATATTTATAGCAGTATTGGAAATAATGAAGAAGCTTTGCGAGTTCTTAACGAAATATTAAAAATGCCCAAAATAAATGAAGCTCAGGCTTTTTATGACAAAATAGATTTGGCTATGCTTTGGGCTAGAAAAGGCGAGTTTTTCAAATCCATTGACATTTTACAAGAAGAAATTGAGAAAACTAAAGATGCTATAGCTCAAATTGAATTATGTATTGCTTTAGGTGATATTTATTTTTATTTCGTTCAAGATATGGATAAAGCAAGAGAAGAATATTATAAAGCATTTAATCTTGCCTTAAGATCTGAAGGCAATATAAGAAATAAAGCTTTCATGAGATATGCTGAAATGTTGACGAAGATGGGTGATTTCGATGAAGCTATATCTATATTGAATGAAATACAAGAAAAAACAAGCTCAGATTTAGAAAAAGCAGAGGTTCTTAGGATATTAGCTTTATTGGATAAATCTAATGCAAAAGAATACCTTCGAAAGGCTTTAGCAATATATGAAAAATTTGGGATAAAGAACAGTGAAGCAGATGTTTTACAAGAACTGGCTGACGTAGAAGAAAATATTGAAGATTCTATTAAGATATTCAATCAGGCTATCTCGATATATGATTCTATTGGCATGAAAGAAATGAAAGTATTAGTGCAAAACAAAATAGCCCAAAAGCTCTTAAAATCCAAGAAATATGAAGAAGCAGAATATATAATGATAAATTTGATAAATGAAAAAGAAATTTCTAAATTTACTCTCGCTTTTTGTTATGTTGGATTAGCTGCTATAAAAAAGGAGCAGGGTAAATTCAGCGAAGCCTTGAATTGGCTAATACAAGCTGAAAAATTGCTTGACGAAATCCGTCATGAACTTTTTTTTGAAGAAAGAGTTATGTTCAGCAATGTGTATACAACAGTTAAAAGAGTTATGGCTAGCATATTAACAAAATTTGACAATGTTTCAGCGATTAGGAAAGCTGAGGAGTCCAAATCTAGGTCTTTAATTGATGCGATTTCATTATCAAGGCTTCCTAAACCATCTAATGATGAAATTTTTAATCTTGAAAATAATTTAATTGATGAATACAACGCAGCGTACATTTCTCGAAATCCTGTAGCAAAAGATATATACAAGAAGCTTGAAGGATTATGGTTACAGATAGAGAAGAACCCTGCTTACTCTGAATATATAAATTTAAGATTAGGCAAACCAGTTGAAATTGCTAAAATAACTGAACTTATAGAACATGACACTACTATAATAGATTATCTAATTCTAGACCAGGAACTTTTGATTTTTATAATCGATAAAAACGAAATTTCTGTTTCAATAATTGAAAAGAAAAAGAAAGATATAGAAGCTCTTTGTAACAAATTCAGAGAATTGAAAATAGATGATAAGCTAATTGAAGAAGCGAGCGATGTTTTGCTAAAACCTGTTGAAGATAGAATTAGCAAAGCTAAGCATATTTGTATTTCGCCTGATTTGTATCTTTATTATATACCTTTTCATGCTCTCTATTTGGATGGAAGTGAGCTAATCCTAAGTAAAACGGTTTCTTATATGCCTAATTTAACTTCTTTTACATATTGTAAACAGAGAAAGTCAAAGGGGAATGTTTTGATAATTGGTGGTTCGCCGAACAATGATTTGAAATTTGCAGTTCAGGAAGCTAAAGAAATAGCTGAATTGTTAAAAGGTGAAGTTAAAAACTACAGTAGAGAAGGATTGTTAGCGAAGCTAAATGATAGCAGAATAATATCCTTTTCATGTCATGCTTTTTATTCACCCCATGATTATGGTTTAGCATCTTACATTCTTCTTCCCAATGGTCAAAGTATCACCGCAAGAGATGTTTTAAAAACAAGATTGAGTGCTGAAATCGTCTCATTAAGCGCTTGTGAAACAGCAAAACTAAGTTATTCTGAAGGAGGAGATGTTCTTGGTTTACTTAGTTCATTCCTATATGCAGGGGCTAAAAGCGTAGTAGCGAGTTTATGGAAATTGAATGACTATGCAGCATATTTATCAATGAAAGAATTTTACTCTAATCTGCTTGCTGGTCTTAATAAAGCAGAAGCTTTAAGATTAGCATTATTAAATACAAAGAACAAATTCCCTGAAATTCACAATTGGGCTCCTCTAATCTTAGTTGGTGATTATTCAACTACTCTCAACATTAATTGAGAAAAGACCTAATGAAAGGCTTAATTTGAATTTTATATTTAAATGTTTCATAACATTTTTAACAATTTCGTTGATCATTGCTTTATTCTTTTCTCTAAGATATTTCTTAATAGCTTCATTATTATCTTTAATAAAAATTAGCTGTAAGAGATTAGGCAAAATTTGCTTGAGAAGATCTATATTGTTTATGATCCTAATATCACTGATTTTTATCAAAAAGGAATTAACATTTGGTTTATTCTCATCTGTAAGAACTAAACATGGTAATTTATCGAGGTTGATATCCTTTGATATTTGTATATAAGAAGGATCCCCTATATCCCAAGTAGCTACGAATAAATTTGAGCCGTAGTTTTCTCCCCATTTTGCTAAAGTATTTATAAGATTTTTTTCAAAATCTTGGTCAAAACCACTGGGAAAGTAAACACAATAGGCCATATAGCCTGCAGGGAGCTCTTTTGCTTTTTCTACATAAGCTCTCTCTTTTTCCTCCATAATTTGTTATCTTTTTAAAAATATAAATACGTTGGAAAAATGCATATTTAATTAAGTAATTACAAAATTGATAAATTTAAAAAAAGTGTGTTTAAGATGAAATTAGATATAACTAATCAACTTTTTCATCCATAATCCTATTAACAAAAGATTAATTTTTTAAATTTTTAGTTATCATAGATGTCTTATTAATTCCAGTCTCTGATCATTCTTAATAAATAGCAAATTACAATAGTTGACTAACTTAGTAATTAAATTATAATTGATTAGAAAGATAATTCATTATCGCAGTATATAACGAATCGATTCAGAATCTTTTTACAAATGGGGTTTTCTGAGCCTCTCGACTTGCTACCAAATGAGAGATGTAGCTCCGAATCGATGAGAGGGGCTCTCGCCATTTATGGCGGAGAGGAAGTCAGATCATAACCTTTAATGTACCAAGCAATAGTCGCTACATTTCTTTTGGTTATAGAAGTAAATTATATTAATAATAACGAGTGTAACGTGATATTAGATCATTTTTGCTTGTAAGAATTTAAGCAGATATTAGTTAATTTTTTTAAGTTCTGGAAATTCTTCATAATAGTATTCATAGGTTTCTTTAATTCCTTTCGCTTTTTTATCCTCTTCAATTTTTCTAAGCTCTCTTCGTAATATTTTACCGCTTATTGTCTTAGGAAAGTCATCTACGAATTCAATTATCCTCGGTACTTTGTAATAAGATAGTGTTCTCTTTGCAAATTTGAAAATATCTAATGCCAATTCACTTGAAGGTTTATATCCTGGTTTTAAAACTATAAAAACTTTCACGATTTGATATTTCTCTGGATGAGGACTTGCAACAGCTGCGATTTCAGCTATAGTAGGATGCTGGATCAAAATACTTTCCACCTCAGTTGGGCCTACCCTGAAATCACTTGTTTTTATTACATCATCAGCTCTTCCTACAAACCACCAATATCCTTGCTCATCGAAGTAAGCTTTATCTCCCGTTAAGTAATAATTACCCTTAAAAACTTCATTATTTCTTTCATTTTCCATATAACCTTTGAATAAACCAATAGCCCTCCACGGGACCAATTTAACAGCTATATGGCCTATTTCACCAGGTTTCTTTATTTCAACTCCATTATCATCTAATAAAACCATGTTATACATGAGCAAAGGTATTCCCATTGAACCAGGCTTTATTTTACCTTTAAACCAAGGAGGATTCCCTATCATTGCTGTCGTTTCTGTTTGTCCATAAAAATCCCTTACTTCTAATTTTGTTTCCTCTAAAACTTTTTTATAAACACCTATTCCGAGAGGTTCTCCTGCTGAGACTGCATCATGAAGATTATCAAAGTTAAATTCTTTCATGTTTCCCTTAAGAAATGCCCTCCATGCAGTGGGTGGAGCGCAGAATGTAGAGACTTTAAGCTCCTCTATTGCATGTAAATATTTATTCGGATCTAATTTATCTGTATAGTAAAAAGCTGAAGTTGTTGCACCAACATTGAAAGGTGCAAAGAAAGAGCTCCATGCAAATTTGGCCCATCCCGGGGCACTAAGATTATTATGTATTTCTCCCGGCTGAACATTTATAATTGAAGCTGTTGATAAATGCCCTATAGGATAACTTATTGCCGTATGAACTACTCTCTTTGGCATTCCTGTTGTTCCGCTTGTGAAGAAAACAAATATCGCATCATCTTTTTTTATTTTTGCTGGTTCAGCATATGGTGATTCTTTTTTAATAGAATCATAGCTTTCCCACCCTTTTTTCTCACCTACAACTATCTTTATCTTTGGGTTTATGTTTGTTTTATTCAATACATCATCGATTAAATTTGATGTTTGTTCATCTGTTATGATTCCATTAGGCGGATAAGTACTAAATCTGTAAGTTAAATCGTTCAATGTAAGTGTTGTAGCAGTAGGTATACCAATTAGGCCAGCCTTTATTACAGCAAGATTAACAATGAATAATTCGGGTAACAAAGGCAATATAAAATAAAAATTATCTCCTTTTGATAAACCATTACCTCTAAGAAAATTAACGAGCTTGTTTGTTTCATTCACTAAATCGCTGAATGTATATTTCTTTTCATTCCAATTGTTTAAATCAATCCAATAAAGTGCAATTCTTGCTCCATTTTCTTTTGCATGAATACCTTCGAATATTTCAAATTCCCAATTAAAATATTCAGGAATTTCAATATCATTCAGTTTTTTGAAGAAAAAAGACAATAATGTCTCTTTTTCTTCGTTGTTTTGAATTTTAATAATATCAGTAAATTCTTTGTAAATGTGTTTTAATTCTAACTTATCTGAATTACCCATTAATTATATATTGATCTAGAAATATATATTAATAGAATTTAAACTATATATTTTAACTAATTTTATTATTGCCAACAACTAGTTTGAATGTTCGAAATATTAATGATAATAAAATACTAACCGTATCTTTGTAGCATTAAACTATTCAAATATCCAAACTTGCTAGGAAAGTTGGTATCGTTTCTTTGTTCAATAAAATAATACTTTTTATATGCTTTGGTTTTCTCCAACTACCGGCCCAAGTCTTAACCTCTACTCCGACTTGTATTTTATCAAGTCTTATTACAATATCAACTTCCGTTTTATTTCTCCAGTAGAATGTTTCATACTTTCTAGCTAAATGAGCTGCAACAACCGATTCTAATATTGAAGATTCAAAAGGTCTCGCTCTAACATATTCTGCTATAGAATTGTATAAAAAGGGATCAGTTATGTGAACTTTCTTATTCTTTCTGTATGCTATTTTAGAATCAGGTTCAATTAAATTAAGAATAAGTAGAATGAACAAATCTTTCATATTTTCTACATAAGATTCAACTGTATTAGGAGACGCTATTGATGTTTCTTTAGAAATACTGTGCCAGCTTACAGGTGTGCATCTAGAATTTATAATATAAGCTAAAATTTCCTTCATGTAACTTTCACTTTTACCTAATTTTACTATATCATTTTTAATCCAATCAATGTAGGTCTTTCTTGTTTCGTATGAAACCTTACCTTTTAAGTAGAATTCAATGATTGGCAGAGGAAAGCCACCTGTTATTAAGTAATTTTCAAATAAGTTTTTTAGTGCATCTTGATGTATTATATTTAAAGAATATTCTTTAGATCAGAAGAAGTTTAAATGAAATAAGTGTTACTATGGAATCCAATTTATAGGTGAACTTTTCCATTCTTCATATTTCATATCCGTTTCTCCATACCACCAAGGATTTGTTCTTCCATTAGCAATATAATTGCTAATATTACATTAAATAATTTGCATTAATATTACAAATTATTATTTAAGAAATTTTTAAAAGTTTAACAATATTTTGAATGCCTTCTTTTACGTCTTGAGTAGATGTTGTATACGCAATTCTAATGAAACTTTTATATTCACTTCCAAAATTTTCTCCATCAATTACACTCGCTTTTGCGTTTTTCAAAACATATTCGGGCACATTCACAGTATTTTTTAGGTATTTTTTTGTGTCTAGAAAGAAATAAAAAGCACCATTTGGTTCTACAAATTCAAAGCTGATTTCATTCAACGCATCAATAATTACTTTTCTTCTTCTATTGTATTCATTTACCATCTCTTGTACATCTTTCTTACATTCTCTTAAGGCTGTTATTGCTGCATATTGAGCAAAAGTTGAAGGTGTTACGACTGTGTGAATTTGAACTTTTTTCATTTGATTTATTATCTTATCATCAGCTAATGCATAACCTAACCTCCACCCTGTCATTGCAAAGGTTTTGCTAAAGCCATTAGTTATTATTAGTCCATCTTCTAACTTCATGAATTCTTTGATCGAAACGAATTCTTTTTCATAAACAAGATTACTATATATTTCATCGCTTATTACGTAAACATTGTTTTCCAAAGCTATATCTGCAATCTCTTTAAGTATTTTTCTATCATAAACTATACCGGTTGGATTGTTAGGAGAATTAATAATAATAGCCTTTGTTTTCTCATTAATTCTTCTTCGTAGTAAATCTATGTTAGGATTAAATTCTTCATCTGAAGAGACAAAACATGGTTTAGCTCTACATAAATGAATCTGTCCTAAATATTCTAACCATCCTGGTAAGATTATAATAACTTCATCATTTGGTTCTAATATTGAGCATAGGGCATAATAAATAGCTTGCTTTGATCCGGGGGTTATGATTACATTATCAATCTTCTCATTGTATAAGCTTGCTATCTCTTCTCTTAGTTCTTTAATGCCAGCAGGTGGGCCGTAGTGAGTGTAGCCTTTTTTCATGTATTGGTATGCAGTTTCTATGATCTTATCAGGAGTTTTGAAATCAGGATCACCTATATCAAACCTGTATATTTTGATTCCTTTGTTAATCATTTTTTCAATTTTTCTTGAAAAGTTTAAAATTTTTGATTCTTCTAATGTTGATGTTAATTCTGAAGTTCTGATTTTTGGATTCATTACTGATAAATGGTGTAGAAGTTATATTTTACTGTTTAAATAATTTACTCATTTCATGCATTTGCAGTGTAAATATTTAAATATAAATAATAATTTTTAATTGTATGAATTGGAGAGCAACTATTGGTGGAACACTTGGTTGGATGGTTGATGTATATGATTTGACTTTGATTCTTTTCATTACAGGAATTATAGCAAGCGCTTTTTTTCCTCCTACAAATCCAGTACTTTCTTTACTTTACGTCTTCTCTTCGTATGCTCTATCATTATTATTTAGACCTGTTGGAGGAATAATATTTGGACACATAGCTGATAAAATTGGTAGAAGGATAACAATGTTTATAACTCTCCTTGGTTTAGGTGTATTTTCAGCTCTAACAGGCGCTTTACCAACTTATGCTGAAATAGGAATATTCGCATCTATACTTTTTATTGTATTAAGAGTACTTGTAGGTATATTTGTCGGTGGGGAAGTATCTGGTTCTCATTTGATTGCAATAGAAGGTAGTGATAGTAAAAGAAGAGGACTTGTTAGTGGAATTTTGCAATCTGGGTATTATTGGGGATATGCTCTTGCAGCAATTACATTTCTAGCCATGGCTAGCTACTTTGGGAAGAATTTTGCAACTGTTGGCTGGCGCTATGCCTTTTATATAAGTTTAATAGTTAGTGTTGCAGGCATCATATTAAGATTAGCTGTTGGAGAATCTAGGCTTTTCGATGAAGTTAAAAAGGACAAGTTGATTTTGAATATTCCTATATCAGGCTTATTCAAAAATTACATGAGTGAGGTACTTGTAGCTATTCTTTTAATGAGTGGAATTTATTGGGTTGCATATTCAACTTTAGGTTATCTTCCAACTTATTTAACTCAATTGAAATATGATAGGATATTTATCTTTTCCGGTTTAGTATTTGCTGGTATTATAGGTGGCATAATGACAATTATAGGCGGTGCTATAAGCGATAGACTTAAGAGGAAATGGAGCTTCATCATCTATAGCGTCCTTGGGTCAATTTTGAGCATACCTATGATCTCATTTTTATACATAAATTCATTCATTAGTGTTTCTATAGCTGCAGGAATAATAACTGGCTTAGTAGGGCTTTGTGGTGGTGTTATGCTAGCATACCTTTCAGAATTATTCGCAACGAATGTAAGGGGGTCTGCAATAGGCTTAATTTGGAATATAGCTAATATTGGCTCAACAGTTGGCTTATTATTAGCTCCTATATTATCTTCTTATTCTATATTCTGGGGATATTCTTTTCTTTTATTGGGAGGATATTTGGTAACAATAATTGGTGCTGCTGCGACAAAAGATAGAACAGGCGTGGATTTAAGTATTCTAAAGACTGCAAAGCAAAATTAAAATAAAGAAATAATTTATTTTATTTAATAAATTTTCCTCAATATTTAAATAATAAGGTATGATAGTATAAAATTCAAAATATATGAAAAAATTTATCCTTTAATATATCAAAATATAAATTATATACGTGAGAAAATTTGAAGTTAATAGGAAGAATTGCTGATGGTTCAACAGAAACAAAGGCAAGAGTTATACTAATGAAAGAAAAAGAATTTGAAATATCATCAGAAGAGATTGTAATTATTAAAAATGGAGATAGAGAAGATCAACAAATCTTAGGCGTATTAAGAGAAGGTTTAGGTAAGAATGAATTTTTAAGCCATACTTCATATAAACCAGACGTTGCCTATATGAAATACGGTGGTGAACCATCAGGCTCAAGAGAAGTATATTCTTTTTTAATACAGCCTATTGGTTTGATAACAACGAATGGTCTTGAACCAAATAAAAAGGTAATACAGCCAAGGTCTCCTGTGTATTTATGTGAAGATGCTGACAATCCATTCAGCTTAATAACAAAAAATATAGGAAGCGAGTTAATTTGGCTTAATGCTTATTTGGAAGGTCATGAAAGCTGGAAGATACCAGCTCTTAAAAGATTCATACCCTATCATGTAGGTGTATACGGCACAACCGGTAGTGGAAAATCTTGGTTTACAAGACATGTACTAATACCTGCTTATCTTAATTCTGGTTTTAATGTGCTAATATTAGATTGGAGCGGTACAGATTATGTCCCATATTTTAAAGAATCTGAAAATGTGGAAATCTTAAGCATAAACGATTTAATATTAGATGAAGAATCCATTCTTAGTTATTTCAGAGACAAGACAAATAACTTTGGTAAAAATACGAACATAGAGGAAGCTTTTGATGAATTCATAGAGGGTTGGAGTAATAAAATTAGCAATCTATACGATGATGAAAAATCTGTTGAAGAACTTTACAATCAATTGAAGGAGAGCGTTAAGTTATCGATTTCAAATATTGAAAGAAAGGATTGGTATAGTGCTGCTGAAAGGGCGATGAGAAGAGTATTTAGAAGATTGAAACCCAGTGATTTAAAACCTTTGATGGGCAAGATTACAATCGAAGAAATATTTGAAAATGTATCAAACAGAAAAGTTTTGCTAATAGACATGAGTAATGCTTTATCGGAAGCAAAGTTGGGATTTTTCCTAGCAATTGCTAGGCATTTATATTCTAAAATGGAAAGCGGTCAGAATCTTAATCTTTCTATTATCATTGATGAAGCTCCTCAGTATGCACCTTGGTCAAAAAGTTCTTTCAATGATATTCAAAGAGAAACAACTGAGATGATAAAAAATCTAGCTGCTTTAGGAAGAAAAAGAATGCTTAATTTAACGTTAATTGCTCAGGGAATTAGAGGCGAAATTGGGATTGATGCATCTGTAAGAAGAAATTTGAATACTCAATTTTTTGGTAGAATACATCCTTTGGATGCAGGTGGCGAAGGTGGAGCTGCTGAATGGCTTTCACCCTATGGAATCACGCCTGATGCAATGTTGCAACTAAAGCAAGGGAGATTTTATTTCTCTGGTTTAATGAACCCTTCTCCAGTTCCGTTATTGATAACTTACAATCCTATATAAGATGGCTGAGGAAATAACTGATTGGATAAAATTACCTCATGATCTGCAGCATAGATTTTTTCTACTAGCTAAAGATGAGGCTAAAGAACTTAAGCAGAGAATTTTAGACCTAAAAGGCCACTTGAAATATGCAAGTCAATATTTTGATAAGTATTTTAAGCACGTGGAAATCAAGAATGAAGAGTTATCAGAAATTGCAGCAATAGATAGTTCAAGATCGTTTAGTTTAAGCGAACGATTAGGTATTAGATACGGTGTAATTGGTGCAGGAGCTGTTATATTAAAAGGTACTCAGAAGAGAGAGGAAATATTTAGGGCAAAAGTATTTCGAAGACACCAGGCACTTTCACAAGATAAAAGTAAATATTTATTCGATCTGTTATCTACGTTGACTGAAAGAGATTTAGCTCTTGAAATCTTAGATAAATGTGATCTATTGATTTTAGATGGAAGCTTCTATAGCTTTGTTTATACTGCTCAAAGGATGAAAAGAGAAGAATATTTGGGAGAAGAAGAAATAAAAATTATTAAAGAAATATACGATAAAACGGAAAAATTGAAAAGAAGTGGGAAAGTAATTTCAATAATAAAAAGAAGCCATACAAGAGCGATTGGAGGTTATTTGGCTTTTATAAACAAATCAAACAACCCATTTACCAAGATAATAGATAAATTAATTCTATCTGTATTGATGAAAGAAAGAGAATACTTCAACTATCATGATTTAATTGAAAACAGGCCTGTACAACTTTTTACTCAAATAGCTTTACTTGTAACTTCAGCTAACTTAGAAAACATTTATGAGGAAGCGTATTCAAAAATTTATCATCCTTTCGAGAATTTAGGATTGCCGAAAGAAACTATTGATAGCATGAGAAGATTACAGATAAGAATTTTCAAAGAATTGCCACCATGTGAAATTGAATACCCTAGTAATATAGACCTAAATAAGATTCTTAATGTATTGAGTGAAAAAAATGTGTTTAATGAGTCAACAAATTTGCCTTTAGCCTTAGATTTAATAGATAATTTAGTTGAAATTCCTTCAAAATTTACAGAAGAATTTGTTTCAGAAATTGAAAGCAGATTGTTAGAAGAAATGCAAACAGATATAAATGATCAGGAATTGATAAAGATTTTCTTTTCTTTTATAAATCCTCAAAAGAGATTTTAAATAATTATTCAAGATATAGCACTAATTAATTCCTTTACTCTAATTTCAGGCTTTTCAGATAACGCTACATATCCTATAGAAGCAATTCCATAAGCATCTTTGTATATTATGTCCTAAATGCAATGGTAAAATGAAAGAAATTGACTATCGTTATTTCAAATGTTCTTGTGGTTATGAAAATGATCGTAATGTTATTGCTATAAATTGACTTAAATGAGGGCTCTCTGAGCATCTCAAATGAGAGATGTAGCTACGAATCAATGAGGAGTCCTCGCTATTTATGGCAAGGAGGACTTCAGCTAATCTCAATTTTATCTCCCATCGTTGTTGAAGGTGTGGCAAACAATTTTTTAGGTATTCTACCAGCAAAATAAGCCAATCTTCCTGCTTCAACAGCTAGCTTAATAGCTTTAGCCATTTTAACAGGGTCTTTAGCTTGGGCAATAGCAGTATTAACAAGCACTCCGTCACATCCTAATTCCATTGCTATGCATACATCAGAGGCTGTACCAACACCTGCATCCACTATTATAGGTACTTTGCTGTTTTGTTTTATAATTCTTATATTGTAAGGATTCAGTATACCCATTCCAGATCCTATTGGAGCACCTAAAGGCATTACAGCAGCACAACCAATCTTCTCAAGCTTCTTACAAACTACAGGGTCGTCATTACAGTAAGGCAAGACTACGAATCCTTCATTTACTAACTCTTTAGCTGCTTGAACCAATTGCTCTACATCAGGATATAAAGTTTCTTCATCCCCTATTACTTCAAGTTTTATCCAATTTGTTCCTAATATTTCTCTTGCTAATCTAGCTGTTATTACTGCTTCTTTTGCAGTGAAACATCCTGCTGTATTTGGTAATAATTTCCATTTTTTACTTAATAACTCTAATATATTTTCGGTTTCTGTTTGAGGCTTAATTCTTCTAATTGCAACTGTAACAATTTCAGCACCGCTTGCTTCAATAGCATTTAACATTAATTGTACATTAGGATACCTAGCTGTACCTATGAACAAGCGAGATTTAAATTTTTCTCCAGCTATTTCAAGATAATCTTCCATTTTATCCACCCACTACAATTTTTACAACCTCAATTGAATCCCCATTCTTTATCCTTATTTCATTCCAATTCTTTTTTGGAATAACTTCATTATTTAATGCTATTCCGATATCCCTTCGACTAGGATCAATACCATTCGCTTTCAAAAATTCTTCTAAGGATAAATTTTCTGTGACCACTTCTTTACCATTAAATTTAACTTTTATATTCATTCCATGAAGTATTGAATCTATCTAACGTAAATCTTTTTATATAACTCGGTAATACTCCTTTTACAATAAATTCTGTAATACCTTTTGCAGTTATTGGTGCAAGCAATATGCCATTTCTATGATGTCCTGTTGCCATAATTAAGCCCTTTATTCTAGTAGGTCCCAGAATTGGGGCATCATCTCTACTGCCCGGTCTAAATCCTGACCATATTTCCTTTATTGGGAATTCACTTATTGAAGGTACCATTTCCCAACATGCTTTCAACAAAGAATAAACTGCGCTAACAGTAATATTATTATCAAAACCTACTTCTTCAACCGTTGCTCCTACTACCAATCTTCCATCATTTTTAGGTACTAAATACGCTTCTGGTCCCCAAATTACGTGCTTTATTATTGGGTTACTTGGGTCCATTTGTATTGAGAGAGCTTGACCCTTAACAGGTCTAACTGGAGGTATTACATGTTTTGGAATGCCTTCTATTAACGGAGACCATGCTCCAGCTGAAAGAACAACGAAATCAAATTTATAAAATTCATCTTTTGCAATAATTCCTTCAATTTCATCATTAGTTATAACTACTTTCTTGACTTCTGTCCTCTCTTTCAATATTCCTCCCGATTTAATAAAGGCTTCTTTTAACGCTAAAGTTACTAACCTATTATCTACTTGATGGTCTTCTTTACTATACAACCCCATTATTAAATTAGGATTCAAAAAAGGCTCTATTTCGAGTATTTTTTCAGAACTTAAAATTTCAACATCAATTCCAATCTTTTTTAAATAATTGTAATGTGACTTTAATTTACTTGCATCATCATAATCTAAAGCAATCAATATTGTTCCTTCCTTTCGATAGCCTATATCTATTTTAGATTCTTGGATTAACTCTTCAGCAAAACTTGGCCATAAATTTTTTGAATCTATTAATAATTGAAGTAAATATTCCTCACCTGGCTCGATTTCGCTTCTTGCTGCAAGCATACCTGCTGAAGCCCAAGTAGCACCTTTGCCTGCTTCATTTTTTTCGAAAATTGTTACATCAATACCTTCTTTTGAAAGATACCAGCCTATCGATAATCCAATGATTCCAGCACCTATTATTCCCACTTTCATAAAAACTTTTTACAATATTTAGTTAAATTGAAATTGATAAATATTTAAAATACAGCTTCAGACTTGAAATAATATTAAAAGATTATCTATTAAATATCTGCTTTATAGAAAGTATCAAATCGCTGAAAGCTCCGTAAGCAGTATTGAGAGCTCCCGCACCTGGACCAGATAGAAGAATTCTACCGTATTGTGTATCAAATTCTACACAATTATTTATTCCTATTATATTGAAGAATATATCATCATCTTTCAACATTTTGGGTTGAACAATTAAATTATCTTTTTCAACTGATGCAATTAACTTAATTCTACTTTTATTTTTAGTTGCTTCATCAACTTGACCTTTACTTATAGATTCAATACCAGAGATTTTAACATTTTCTAAACTATAATTTTCATCAAAATAAGTATTTGCTAAAATAACCAACTTAGCTGCAGAATCGATTCCTTTAATATCTATGCTAGGATCCTCTTCAGCATATCCCAATTTTTTTGCTTCAAATAGCGCATCTTCAAAAGTGAATCCTTCCTCCATTTTTGTAAGAATAAAATTTGTAGTACCATTAAGAATACCTCTGATTTTATCTACAACTAAGCTGGGCAGTATTTCTTTAAGATTTACCGCTGGGGTCCCACTCATTACAGTCCCCTGATATCTTAAGATTTTATTTCTTTTTTTAGCTAATTCGATCAACTCCCTAAAATGTAATGCTAAAGGTGCTTTGCTTACTGTAATCACGTTTATTCCATTATTTAATGCGCATTTTATAAGGCTATACCCTGGTTCACCGTTAGTAAAGCTTGAAACAGAGAAATCCATTAAAAAATCAATATTTTTAGTTGCCATAATATCGTTTATATCATCGAATCTCTCTCCTAAATTATCTAATGAAAAAATTGCTTTATCTAATTCTATTCCTTTATCATTGAACAGTCTATACTTTCTTGTATATATACAAACTACTTTAAATTCAACGTTGATTTTTTCTAAAATTTTTTTGTTCTTAATTAACAGCGATGCAAATGATCTGCCTACTTTTCCGAAACCTATTAGACACGCTCTTAATTCCATCCATCTTTATATTTTTATTTAACTTTTTAATATTATTAATAAATAATTCTTATTTGAATTTTTCTTTTTTTATATATGTTTATCAATGAAAATTTATGTAGAAATATGCCATTAGATTACAATCAATTGTAGGTGTATAGCAAAAATATTTTTAATTCAATATAAAAAATTATAAAGAAATTATTAAGTTGAAAAATAAAAAAGATTTTATTCTATGTTAATTTTAATCTAACGATATCTTTTAAATTATTAACTATATAATCTGGTTTTTGAGATAATGTATCTAAGGGAATATTATACCTATTCAAAAAAATAGCTTTCATACCTATATTTTTTTGCGCCAGCTAAATCCCATGCATTAGATGAAATTAAATAAGAATTGCCATGTTTATTCATAAAATCTTTATAAACTTTTGGCGAAGGCTTATATGTTCTTACTTCCTCTACACTGTATATTTTTTTGAAAAGACCTAGAATATTTGAATTTTTGAGAAGTGCTTGAATACTTTTATAAGTTCCGTTTGATAAAATAAATAAATCGTATGATTCGCATAGAGATTTTAATTCAGAAACATCATCAAAAGGTTTGAGCATGAGCCATTCTTCTAAAATAGAATCATTGAAATTCAGATTATTTTTCTCGCATATATATTTAAAAGCGATCTTTGTTACTTCATCAAAATCTAGCCATTTTTCCATTAAAGCTAAACGCCAAGTAAATTCTAGTTGCTTTTGTCTCCATTCATTCATTATGTGTTCAGGTATATCGGGTATTTTTATTTGAAAAAGTGTTCCATATACATCAAACGCTAATATCAAATTCCTTCTAGCAGAATTAACTATCATCTATATATATTTTAATTATCCTGCTATAAATCCAACATTATTTAATTATTAAAAGAAAAATATAATAATTAAAGTTATACCTAGAAATGTAATTATAGCTTTAACTTACAATGCAATAGATATTCCTTTAGCAATATTAGGGTTATTATCAGGAGCTTTTGCAATGCTGCTCATGATATTGAGTTTAGTATCCGTATTTAGTAATGCGAGATTATAAGTTATTTATGCATAAATTTTTTATCCTTATCTAAAAATATACCTTTCATATAGAACCTATAGCAAAATTTGTAATTAAGAAAATTAAAGTAATTTGTAAAACACGTTGAAAGATACCTTTACCTAAAATTTATCTTCATTAGTTTTAGAAATTTTTTAATATTCAGTATAATTCAAAAAATTCGAACTATTTTTGATAAAATCAATTGTTAATTCAATCGTAAGCATGATAAAAGGCATTCAGCTTTTTTATTATCTCTCTAAATTTTTTTACGATTTTTATGCTTTCATTTTTAAGATGTAGAATTTTTCATATTTTTTGTAAATATGTCATTCTAAAATTTTAGAAGATCTGCTTTTATCATCGAAATAATTATTATAAAATAAACATATGTTTTATTTCAAAGGCTCTCTACAATAGTTATTTTAGCTTTAGTATACATCCATACCAATATTCTCCATTAACTATACTCGCTTGCAATTTTTGCATCTCACTTATTACTTGGCTCATTTTTATTTTTAATTCATCTGCTGAATGAGGATTGAATACGCCTGCAGCATTTGGTTTCCAATCAACAATGATCAAAATTTTCTTTGAGACTCTCATCATTTCTCTTATTCCCTTAGAAATATTTGATACGTGATGCATAGACATCATTGAAATGGCAGAATCGAAGTACTTATCAGCGAAAGGTATATTTTCACCACTAGCTTTGTATAACTTTAGTCTTTGTTGCTTAATGTATTTTTCAAAATTTATTTTAGCCTTTTGCAAAGCCAATTCATCCGGATCGATAGAAACTATTTCAGCATAAGTATTTTCAAGAAGGAAATTTGTTAATGTTCCGAATCCCGTTCCAACATCAATTATTCTAGAACCCAAATATTGCAAATAATCTTTAATTAAGTTAAATGCTTCATTCCACGCATCGGGCATATTATATTTTATAAAAATATTATTTATAATTAATATTCAATAATTCATGAAGATGAAGTTTCTAATGTATGTGCAATTACAGAATTTATGTATGTTAAATGATAAAAGTACTGTTAAAAAAATTAGTAATAATTACCTAGCATAAAAAATATATATTCTATTAAATAGTAAGGAATAATGATTGATCCTATTTTTATGTTCATCATTTTATTTTTAGGAATTATTGGTGTTCAGCCTTATAATCTAAGAATTATAAAAAAACTTAATAAAAATAAAATCAAATACATCGCTTTAGCATCCTGAGTTCAACTAATAATTCTTATGGCAATATCCTTATTCAAAGGATCATATTTTGCAAACAAAATAGGATTTGTTTTTCTACCTTTAGATGAGGGTATTGACGAAATTTATAAATTGTTAACTATAAGTATAGCTCTAGGTTTCATCGTTGCAGCTATTCTGTACTTATTGATAAGAAATTTTTCTTAAACATAATAAACAAATTTCCTTCATATCTAATTCCAAAAAATTGGAGATATTTGGGTTAGTACTTTATGGATGTATATGTGAAGAATTGTTATGTAGACTTTTTGCGTTATCACTTATATTCTAAATATTTGCTTGGACAGGAATATTATTAGGTATTATAATTTCAGTAATAATTTCTTCTTTAATATTTGCTTTAGGACATTTACCTACAGCGTTAAATTTAATAGGCGGTCATAGAGAAGTTGTTAAACGGACAAT
>JGI20133J14441_1001386_pt1 | contig 19896 bp, 21 predicted proteins | sample RS3BMetagenome_FD_14441 | JGI IMG/M metagenome (IMG submission 14441)
CAACCGATGGTCTACTCCCTCGGGGGGTCTCCGGTCGTTCCTGCGTAGCCCGCGACCGTCTCAGTGACTGAGACTGCTAGGGTCTCAGGTGATGAGACAGGCGGACGAGGCGACGGGAGTTCTGGAGGGGCCGAAGGTTGGCTGGACCCTGTCTGTCTACCCGGAGGCCCGGGAGGCTTCGGGCCGGTTCGTTGCCACCGTCGATACCTGGGAAGGGCGACGGGGTGAGCCGGGGCAGGGGGCCAACCCGGAGCGGTCGAACCAGGTGGCAGCCGGTCGGGCACGGGGCGAGGTGCGTCGTTACTGCGTGGCCAATGGCACCAACCGGTTCTGGACGCTGACCTATCAGGGCGAGGGCTGCCACGATCCCGTGGTGCTGCGGGCGGACCTCGGACGGTTCTTCCGGGGCGTGCGGGCAGAACTTGGCGGCAAGGCCTTCCCCTACCTGTGGGTGCCCGAATGGCACAAGACCGACCACGGCCTGCACGCCCACTTCGTCTGTAATCGCTACCTCCGGCGCACGATGATCGAGGAGGTCTGGCAGCGGGTCCCCGGGCATGGGTTCGTGAAGGGCAAGCTCATCGGTGACCTCGGCGTAGGGGCAGACAAGCTGACCGAGGCGAGGATCGCCGCGGGCTACATCGCCAAGTACATGAACAAGGACGTCGACCAAAAGCGCGTCCTCGGACTCCACCGCTACGACAAGGCCCAGGGTTTCCGGCCCCGGATGGTTCCGGTGCACGGGCCGGGGCTGGATGAGGCCATCGAGCGAGCCTGTGAGGTCATGGGCGCACACCCGGTCAGGGTGTCGAGGTCGAATCAGTGGCCGGACTGGTCGGGTCCCTCTGCGGTGGCATTGACGTGGGACTCCTGACCGGGGATGCGCTCGTCGGGTGGGTCACCCGCAGTTGCCTCGCGCAAGGGGTTCCGGTGAAGGTCACGGACGGACGGGTGATCGACCGGATGCGAGTGCTGCTGAGCGGGAGGCCGGAAGGACCCGGACGGGGCGCCAGCACCGCCGGGACCTCCGGCCTCAGCTCATAGCCTCCACACCGGTGAGACCCGGTTCGGATCGACGCTGCGGGCACCGGGCGTGGCCGGATGGATGACGGCATGATCGAGCAGGGCGGCCACGATAGCGGCCTGGCGGGTCAGGTTGAGGGTGTCCCACTGTGTGGCCAGCGCCTGGCCCTGGCCGACGAAGGCCGCAAGGGAACTGGTGTTCATCGACCGGCGCAGGCGGCGCTCGTTGCCCTGCACTCGTTCCTCGATGGGCTTGCGGGCGGCCATCCACTCGCGCATCGAGAACTCCTTGCGGCCGAAGCGTGCGGCCAGGTCGTCCAGCTGCTCCCGGTCGGCGCTGAGGTCGTCGGCTAGGGCGTCGGTGTCGACGCTGCGGGTTGCCTTGCCCGCCAGGGCGTCGGCCAGCTCGGGTGTGTCCAGCCGGTAGAGCACGGCGTCGGCCAGTAGGCCTTCGACGGGCGGGGCAGTGATCGTCATGCGGCCACATCCCCCGTGGTCCGGTCCCGACACGCACACGTAGCGGCGAACGTCCTGGCGAGCCTGGGAGTAGAGCGGGTGCTCGCACAGGGCGCAGCGAAGCAATCCCGACAACAGGTAGCGGCGGGGGGTGCGGCGGCCCGAGGTGGTCTTGGCGTCGCGTGCGGCCAGTAGGCGGTTCCGGGTGTCGGTCGTGAGGATGGGGTCCCACACGGCGGGACCGACGATCTCGCCCCGGTGGTCCCGGAGTCCGGCATTCCGGGGGGACAGCAACAGCGTCGTGATGACGTTGGTCCGCCACGGCTTGCCATTCACGGTGCGGATGCCCTCGGCGTCGAGCCAGGTGGCAAGTGATCGCGAACTCTCGCCCGCCAAGTAGCGCTCGGCCATCATGCGGATCACGGCAACTTCGGCTGGAATATGGGTGATCCCGTCCCGTTCGAACCCATAGGGCCGCTGGCTGCCGGAGTGCGGGAGCCCGGCTGCTGCCTTCTCGTCGTTCTTGCGCTTCTGGCGGCGGCTCTTGGCGGCCGACTCCTTGGCGGCGAAGGCGGCCTGCATGCGGCCCATGAGCAAGCCGTCCTCGGTGCCGTAGTCGGCATCCCCGGTGGCGCACCGGAGCGGGGTGTCAGTGTGTGCGGCGATGGCGTGGAACTGTTCGAACTCGATGGGGCGACGGGTGAGGCGGTCGAGGTTGTAGATGAGTACGCCGTCGACGGTGCCGGACTCGATGTCGGCCAGCATGCGCTCGTAGGCGGGCCGGGGCTTGCCCGAGTAGGCCGACGTGTCGTTGTCGACGTACTCCTCGGCCACGGTCCAGCCCAGGGTGCCAGCCAGCTTCCGGCAGTCAGCGACCTGGCGTTTGACCCCCTTGCCCTCGCCCTCGGCGTCGAGCGAGATGCGGGCATAAATTGCGGCGGCTTGGGGTGTCTTCATGGGGGGTCAGGTTAAGCAACCGCCAGGTTGCCGAGCTCGGTCGCACCCCCGAGGGCCCAGGGGTCGAGGTGGTCGATCTCCAGTCCGTAGGGCATGGCGCAGCCCGGCACCACACAGGTCCGGTCCCGGAAGCACAGGGCGGTCCGGAGGCGCTGGTTGATGGTCCGTCCGAGATGGCTGACCGACCGGATGTCACCGGCCTCGGTGAAGACCACGGCCAGGAACGAGTCGACGGCGAGGGAGCGGGCGAGGGGCACCGGGATCGGCCCCTGGCCGTCCAGGTCGCACAGCTCCCCAGGCAGGGCGTGGCCCCGGCGGAGGGCCTCGAGATCGACCCGCACCATGACGGTGGCCGGGGCCGGACGGTCGATGAGGTGCCCGCTCGTCGCGAGACCGGCGTCAGCGTCGGAGCCATGGGCATCGGAGGCGTCAGGGCTGGAGCCATGAGCATCGGAGCCATCAGGGCTGCACGTGTCGGGACGGGACGTGTCGGGACGGGACGTGTCGGGACGGGACGTGTCGGGACGGGTGGCTGATGCAATGGGCATCCCGCCGGTGACGAGGAGGAACAGGGCATCGGCCAGCCGTGCGGCGGCGGTGTCGGAGGGTGAGTCGACCGGGGCGGGCGACGACGGGGACGAGGTGGTGGCCCGAGTCGCGGCCGCCCGTCTGGCCTCGGCCAGGCGGGTGGCGGCCGGCACGAGCCGGGCCACCAGGGCCGCTCCCCGCTCGGGGGTGTCGGATCCCTGGTAGCAGAAGGCCCCGTCCGCCCCGGTCCAGTGGCGGAACGAGCGCCGGGCGTGGACCCGCTGGGAGGCCGCCAGCGGGTCGTGCCTGGCCGAGGTGACAACGACGCGCTGACAGCGCTCCTTGGTGGCCGACAACGTCTCGTCGTCGGATCCGGCCAGGAGCAGGGTCTCGGCCCCGGGGTCGAGGGTGGCGGCGTCGGTGATCTCGGCGGCCTTGGGTCCCGACAGGCGACCCTGGCGCAGGGCGTGCTCGACCGAGGGCAGCCCGGCGAGCTGCCGTCCGGTCTCCAGGGTGCGCTTGGCCTGCCCGGCCGAGCCACCTTCGAGCGTGGCCAGCAGTCCGGCAGCCGAGCGGTGGCCCTGGGCCTCCCAGTGGCCCGAGTCGGCGATCCGGGGGGCGAGGAGGGTCTTGGCCGCACCCACCAGGCGCTCGAGACGGGCGAAGTCGACGTAGAGCGAGGCGGCGTCGGCCCCGAGGAGGGTGTCGGGCTCGAGGTCGGCCACCAGTGCGCCGAGGGCATCGGCGACCGAGGTCATGCGGGCGCGCAGGCCGTCCGTGGAGGGACCGGTTGCCGGACAGGGGGACGAGGCGGGAGCAGAGGTGGGGGACGAGGCGGGGGAAGAGGTGGGAGCAGTGGTGGCTGTTGCCATGGATCCATCNTTGCCGGGGGGTGTGANGGTGGCGCGCNGGAGGGGCCGTATCCTGGGGATCGTGAGTACCGACGCGGGAGCCGACGGCAGCGAGCGCGCCCCCGTGGGCNTGGTGCGGGACGCCCCGACACCGCGGACCTTCCACATCCGGACCTTCGGGTGTCAGATGAACGAGCACGACTCCGAGCGCCTGGCCGGGTCGCTGGTGGCCGACGGGCTGGTGGCGACCGACGACATGGAGACGGCGGACGTGGTGGTGTTCAACACCTGCTGCATCCGGGAGAACGCCGACAACAAGTTCTACGGCCACCTCGGGAACCTGAAGGCGCTGCGCGAGAGCCGTCCGGACATGCAGATCGCCGTGGGCGGCTGCCTGGCCCAGATGGACCGGGAGAAGATCCAGGAGCGGGCCGGGCACGTGGACGTGGTCTTCGGGACGCACAACCTGGCCCGGGCACCCGAACTGCTGCGGCGGGCGTCCTCCGAGGGACCGCTGATGGAGATCCTGGACGAGCCGAGCCCGCTGGGGGAGCCGACCGCCGCCGACCAGCAGACCGCCGCCCTGGCCGCCGTGAGGGACCTGCCCTACGCGGCGTGGGTGACGATCCAGATGGGGTGCGACAACAGCTGTGCGTACTGCATCGTGCCGGCCGTGCGCGGCCCCGAGGTCTCCCGGCCGGTCGACGACCTGGTGGCCGAGGTGGCCGAGCTGGCCCGACGGGGGGTGACCGAAGTCACCCTGCTGGGACAGAACGTCAACTCCTACGGCCGCGACATCACCCGGCGCAGTCCGCTCTTCGGGGACCTGCTGCGGGCGGTCGGCGCGGTGGACGGGATCCGCCGGGTCCGCTTCACCAGCCCGCACCCGAAGGACCTCCGTCCCGACGTCATCGCCGCCATGGCCGAGACCCCGGAGGTGTGCAACCACCTCCACCTGCCGCTCCAGTCGGGCAGCGACGCCACCCTGGCGTCGATGCGCCGGGGCTACACCGCCGAGCGCTACCTCGACCGACTGGCCGCCGCCCGGGCCGCCGTCGAGGACCTGGCCGTCACCACCGACCTCATCGTCGGGTTCCCGGGGGAGACCGAGGACGACTTCGAGCGCACCCTCGAGGTGGCCGCCGAGGCGGAATTCGACAGCGCCTACACCTTCGTCTTCTCGCCGCGCCCGGGCACGCGGGCCGCCGCCATGGAGGACCGGTTCATCGCCCAGGACGTCACCGCCGAGCGGATGGAGCGCCTGCGGGCCGTGGTGGAGCGCTCCGCCCTCCGCAAGCACGCCGCCCGGGTGGGCCGCAACGAAGAGGTGGTCGTCGAGGGCCCCTCCAAGCGGGACCCGTCGGTGACCACCGGTCGGACCGGGCAGAACAAGCTCGTCCACTTCGCCACCGGGGAGGGGCGGGGGACGGCGAGCGGGTCGTACGCCTCGGTGGTCGTCACCGCCGCAGCCCGTCACCACCTCACGGGCGAGCTCGTCGAGGTCACGGCCCGGCCGTCCCACCGGGTGCGCATCCCCGTCTCCGCCGGCTGACCCGATGACCGTCGCCCTGGTCGGGCCCACGGCCTCGGGGAAGTCCGACATCGCCCTGGCCGTCGCCCGACGACTGGCCGGCCCGGGGGGTGTCGAGCTCGTCTCGGTGGACTCGATGGCGGTCTACCGGGGGATGGACCTCGGCACGACCAAGCCCACCGCGGCCGTGCGGACCGAGGTTCCCTACCACCTGGTCGACCTCGTCGACCCGGACCAGGAGTACACCGTCACCCTGTTCCAGGAGGCGGCGCGCCGCACGCTGGCCGACATCGCCTCACGCGCGGGCCGGGCCGTCCTGGTGGGCGGGACCGGGCTGTACCTGCGGGCCGTGACCGACGACCTCTCCTTCCCCGGTCGGTTCCCCGGGGTGGCGAACGGTCTGGCCGCGGAGCTCGACGCCGAGGGACCGGAGGGGAGCAGCGAGCGCCTGGCCGCCTGCGTCCGGCTGCACGCCCGCCTGGCCGACCTCGACCCTCTCGGAGCGTCGCGCATCGAACCGGGCAACGAGCGCCGTCTGGTCCGGGCCCTCGAGGTCACCCTCGGCTCCGGTCGTCCCTTCTCCTCCTTCGGCCCCGGCCTCGAGCGGTACCCGCCGAGCCGGGTGGTGCTCCTCGGCGTCCAGCGGGACGGCGGGGAGACGGACCGTCGGATCGCCAGCCGGTTCTCCCGTCTGATGGAGGAAGGGTTCCTGGACGAGGTCCTCGCCCTGGCTGGTCGACCGGGCGGTCTCTCGCGCACCGCCCGTCAGGCCCTCGGCTACCGGGAGCTGCTGTCCCACGTCGAGGAGGGGGTCCCGCTGGAGGTGGCGGTCGAGGAGGCGATCCGTCGCACGCGTGCGTTCGCACGTCGGCAGAGGGCGTGGTTCCGCCGGGACCCCCGGATCGAGTGGCTCGACCCGGACGACGACCCGGTGGCCGCCGTCATCGGGCGCCTCGAGTCCGGGCCCGGGGTCCCGGGCCCATGAGCGGGCGGGAGAGCGGTCGGGAGGGAGGGCGGAACCGCGAGGGGCGGAACCGCGAGGGGCGGAACCGCGAGGGGCCGGGAGGGTCACGACCGGTCCGGACGGGTGAGAGACTGGCGGGGAGCACGATGACGACCACGAACTCCGACCCCTCCTTCCTCCGGTTCACCAAGCACCACGGTGCCGGCAACGACTTCCTGGTCCAGGTGGACCCGGGGAGTTCGGGTCCGCTGGTACCCGAGCTGGTGCAGGCCCTGTGCGACCGCCGCTTCGGCGTGGGCGCCGACGGGGTGATCCGCGTACTCGACGGCGGCGGGGTGGCCGATGTGACCATGGTCCTCCAGAACGCCGACGGCAGTGTGGCGGAGATGAGCGGCAACGGGTTGCGCTGCCTGGCCCAGGCCGCGGTCCAGAGCGCGCTGGTGACGCCCCCGACGTTCACCGTGTCCACGGCGGCCGGCATCATGACCGTCGCGTACGACCAGGGTGTCCATCCCGACACCGCCTGGGCGACGGTGGGCATGGCCCCCGCCCGACTCGGCGAGAACCAACCGCAGAAGTTCGCCGACCGTCGGGTCCGGACCGTGGACATGGGCAACCCGCACCTGGTCATGTTCGGTCCCGACCTGGACGACGTGGACGTGGCCGGCATCGGGGCCCACCTCCAGGACGTCTACGACGGCGGCGTCAACGTCGAGTTCGTCACCTCGGGGGACGAGCCCGACACGCTCGTGCTGCGGGTGTTCGAGCGCGGGGTGGGGGAGACCCAGGCCTGCGGGACCGGGAGCGCCGCCGCGGCGGCCGCGGCGCACAGCTGGGGACTGGTCGGCAGACGCGTGGCCGTCCGGAACCCGGGTGGGACGCTCGAGGTCACGCTGCAGGAGGACGGGATACTGCTGGCCGGGCCGGTCCACCGAGTGGCATCCGTGATCATCAGCCCCGACGCGGTGCTGGCGGCGGCCCGGCCGCAGAAGCGATTGGTCCCGTGAGCGACGTGGTGAGGACGACACCCCGGGCGGATCGGACCGCGGTCCCGCTGCAGTGAGCACCACCGCGTGAGCCCCACCCAGTCGGCCTTCACCGACACCCTGATCTCGAGGGAGTTCCGGGAGCGCATCGTCCTGGTGGGCGTCACCTTCCCCCAGGGCACCACCGCGGCCACCGAGGCGGGCCTCGACGAACTCGAGCGACTGGTCGACACGGCCGGAGCCGACGTGGCCGGTCGGATCATCCAGCGTCGGACCACCCCCGATCCCGCCACCTACCTCGGCCGGGGCAAGGCGGAGGAGCTGCTGGCCGTCTGCCTCGACGTGGACGCCGACACGGTGGTGTTCGATGACGACCTGTCGCCGGCCCAGCAGCGGAACCTGGAGAAGATCCTCGGCCGGACCGCCATCGACCGCACGGCGGTGATCCTCGACATCTTCGCCCAGAACGCCCGCACCCCCGAAGGACGTGCCCAGGTGGAGCTGGCGCTCCTCCGCTACCGGCTGCCCCGCCTGCGGGGGCGCGGCCACACGCTCAGCCAGCAGGCCGGCGGGATCGGCACCCGCGGCCCGGGCGAGACCCAGCTCGAAGTGGACCGGCGACGCCTCGTGCGACGGATGTCGCGCCTGGAGGCCGACCTCCGCCAGCTCGACCGCACCCGTCAGGTCCAGCGTCGCGGCCGCCAGCGCGGCCGGCAGCGCACCGTGTCGCTGGTGGGCTACACCAACGCCGGCAAGTCGACCCTGCTGAACCGGCTGTGCGAGTCCGACGTGCTGGTCGAGAACCGCCTCTTCTCGACCCTCGACCCGCGTACCCGGAGGTTCGACCTACCCGGTGGGGAGACCGTGCTCCTGACCGACACCGTGGGCTTCGTCCGCAAGCTGCCCCACCAGGTCGTGGAGGCGTTCCGTTCCACGCTCGAGGTGGTACTCGAGTCCGACCTCATCGTGCACGTGGTCGACGGCTCCGCCCCCGACCTGGAGGGCCAGATCGACGCCGTCCACCGTGTGCTGGCCGAGATCGGGGCCGACACCATGCCCGAGCTGGTGGTCGTCAACAAGGCCGACTCCCTCGGGTCCGGAGACGACGAGTCCGGCGAGGAGGCGCGCCGTCTGCTGGCGGCGCACCCGGGCTCGGTACTCATCTCGGCGCGGACGGGACAGGGGATGGAGGAACTGCTCATCGCCATCGGCGACCGTCTGCGGGTGGGCGACCGGGTGGTGGAGCTCGAGATCCCCTGGGCCCGCGGCGACGTCCTGGCCGCCGTCCACCGTGAGGGGGAGATCGTCGGCGAGGAGGCCGGGGACACCACCACCCGGATCCACGTCGTGCTCGACGAGGCGGGCAAGGCCCGGTTCGCGGAGTTCCTGGCCTCGTGACGACGCCTCCACCCGGGGGCGGATTCGCCCCGCCGCCCTATCCCTACGAGCGGTTGAACGGGGCCAAGGCCCGGGCCACCGAGCGGTTCGCCGACCGCGGCGGTCTGGTCGATTGCTCGATCGGCACGCCGTGCGATGCTCCCCCGGCCGCCGTCCTGGCCGCCATGGCGACCTCCGGATCCGAGCGTGGGTACCCGACGTCGCCGGGATCGCCCGCCTACCGGCAGGCCGCCGCCGGATGGTTGCACCGCCGGTTCGGCGCGACCGTCGACGTCGACGGAGGGGTGGCCGCGTCCGTGGGGACCAAGGAGTTCGTGGCCACCACGGCCCAGTTCCTCCGGCTGCGCCGACCCGACCGTGACACCGTCCTCTACCCGTCGGTGTCCTACCCGACCTACGCCATGGGGGCGACGCTGGCCGGGGCCCGGGCGGTGGCGGTGCCCGAACTTGCCGGTGGCGGACTGGACCTCGACGCCATCGATCCGGCGGACGCGGACCGGGCCCTGCTCGTCTGGGTCAACTCGCCCTCCAACCCGACCGGTCTGCTGAGCGACCTCGACCGGACCGCCCGATGGGGGCGGGAGCACGGGGTGCCCGTGTTCTCCGACGAGTGCTACGCCGAGTTCACCTGGGACGGACCGCCCCGATCGGTGCTCGAATCGGGTACCGACGGCGTGGTGGCGGTCCACTCGTTGTCGAAGCGTTCCAACCTGGCCGGGGTCCGCGCCGGCTTCTACGCCGGGGACCCGGAGCTCGTGACCTACCTCCTCGACGTACGTCGTCACGCCGGCCTCATGGTGCCCGGTCCCGTCCAGGCCGGGGCCGTCGTGGCCCTGCAGGACGACGTGCACGTGGACGAGCAGCGCCAGCGCTACGACGAACGTCTGCGGTTCCTGTCCGGTGTCCTGTCCGGCGCCGGACTACCCGTCGAACTCCCCGCCGGCGGCTTCTACCTGTGGGTGCCGGTCCCGGACCGGTTCGCCGACGGCTGGGCCCTCTGCGAGTGGCTCGTCGACGAGGCCGGCCTCCTGGTCAGTCCGGGCGAGCTCTACGGTCCCGACGGCAGTGGTCACGTGCGCGTGGCCCTGGTCCAGCCCCGGGAGCGCCTGGAGCTGGTGGCGGGGCGGCTGTCGTCGGCCGACTGAGCGACACCGGTCCGGTCGAGGGGCCAGCCCACCGGCCGGCCCACCAGCAAGCTCACGACCCGGTCCACCAGCCGGCCCACGACCCGGTCCACCAGCCGGCCGCGACCCGTTCGGCACGCCCCGGCGGTTTCGCCCCAGCCGGTAACGTCTCCACCCATGGCCGACCCCGCATACGCTCCCGCCCACACCGACCTGGCGCTCCAGATCGAAGCCCTGTGGGACCGGGCCTCCGAGCTGTCCCCGGCCGACGGTGACGCCCTCGCCGTCGTGACGACGGCCGTCGACCTCCTCGACTCGGGGGACGCACGCATCGCCGAGGTCGACCCGGTGACCGACCAGGTCGTGGTCCACCAGTGGCTGAAGCACGCCATCCTGCTGCTCTTCCGCCTGCGGTCGATGGAGACCATCGAGGTGGGACCGTTCGAGTTCGCCGACAAGCTGCCGCTCAAGCGCGACTTCGAGGCGGCCGGTGTGCGGGTCGTGCCGGGTGCCTCCGCGCGGTGGGGTTCCTACCTGGCCCCCGGGGTCATCTGCATGCCCAGCTACGTCAACATCGGTGCCCGGGTGGGCTCGGGGACCATGGTCGACACGTGGGCGACGGTCGGATCCTGCGCCCAGATCGGTGAGAACGTCCACCTGTCGGGTGGTGTCGGCATCGGTGGTGTGCTGGAGCCGGCGCAGGCCGCTCCCGTCATCATCGAGGACGAGGTCATGATCGGCAGCCGCTGCATGGTCACGCAGGGCGCCCGGGTGGGACGCGGGTCGGTGGTGGGGGAGGGGACGATCCTCAACCCGTCGATCCCCGTCATCGACGCCGAGACCGGTGACGAACTGGGTCGGGGCCATGTACCGCCGTGGTCGGTGGCCGTCCAGGCCTCGCGGCGGCGCGAGTTCCCCGGCGGCGAGTTCTACCTGCCGTGCGTCCTGGTCCTGAAGCGCCTCACCGAGGGCCAGCGGCACGACAAGGCGCAGCTCAACGACATCCTCCGCACGCACGGCGTGTCCACATGAGCCCGACCGACGCCGGGTCCCCGGCCGTGGGAGTCGTCGACGTGGACCGGCCGGACCGGTGAGCGCGGCACCGGGAGCCGCCGGCGCACCCGACGGGCTGCTCGGTCTGGCGACGGCACTGGTCGGGATCCCGTCGGTGAGCCACCAGGAGCAGGCGATGGCCGACGCCGTCGAGGCGGCCCTGGGCCTGTGCCCGTGGCTGGACGTCGAGCGGGTCGGCGACAACGTGGTGGCCCGCACCCAGTTGGGCCGGGAGCAGCGCGTGCTGCTGGCCGGCCACCTGGACACGGTCCCCCCGGCCGGAGGCAACGACGAGCCGCGGGTCGAGGACGGCATCCTCCACGGGGTCGGGGCGGCCGACATGAAGGGCGGACTGGCCGTCTTCCTGCACCTGGCCGGGACCCTGGTCGAGCCGGCGGTGGACCTGACGTGGTGCTTCTACGCCGGCGAGGAGGTGGCGAGGGAGTTCAACGGGCTCGGACACCTGTGGGAGCGACGCCCGGACCTGATGGCGGCCGACGTGGCCATCCTGGGCGAGCCCACCGGGGGCAAGGTCGAGGCCGGTTGCCAGGGCACGCTCAAGGTACGCGTGCGGCTGGCCGGGGCACGCGCACACACGGCACGTCCGTTCGCGGGCCGCAACGCCATCCACCGGCTGGCCCCCGTTCTCGGGGCTATCGCGGCCTACGACAGTCGTCGTCCGGTCATCGACGGCTGTGTCTACGCGGAACAGCTCCAGGTCGTGTCCGTGGAGGGCGGGGTGGCCGGCAACGTGGTGCCCGACGAGGCGGTCCTGGTCATCAACCACCGGTTCGCCCCGGACCGCACCGTCGAACAGGCCGAGTCGACGGTGCGCGAACTCCTCGCTCCCCAGCTCGAGCCCGGCGACCACTGGGAACTGGTGGACGCCGCCGCCGGGGCGCCTCCGTCGCTCGACCACCCGGTGCTGGGCGCACTGGTGACGGCCACCGGGGCACCACCCGTGGCCAAGGTGGGCTGGACGGACGTCGCCTCGTTCTGGGAGCACGGGATCCCTGCGACCAACTTCGGCCCCGCCGACCCGCTGCTGGCCCACACGGTCGGCGAGCACGTCAGCGAGCAGGAGCTGTGGGACGTGGCCCAGATCCTCGCCCACCTGCTGGGGCCCTGACCGGGCGGCGGTGGTGGGTCGACGGGGCCGTGGAGGCGGGGGCACGGGTGCCGGTGACCGCACGGGCCGAAGGTGTGGGTAGGGTCGGACCATGACACACGAGAAGCGTTCGCTGGGAACCACCGGTCTGGTCGTCTCGGCCGAGGGGCTCGGCTGCATGGGCATGAGCGAGTTCTACGGGGCGGGTGACGACGCCGAGTCCATCGCCACCATCCACCGGGCCCTCGAGCTCGGCGTGACGTTCCTCGACACGTCGGACATGTACGGACCCTTCCTCAACGAGGAGCTGGTCGGTCGGGCCATCGCCGGTCGCCGTGACGAGGTCGTCCTGGCCACGAAGTTCGGCATCGTGCGCACGGCGGACCCACGGGCGCGCTCGTTCCGGGGCGATGCGGCCTACGTCCGCGAAGCCTGTGAGGCCTCGCTGGTGCGCCTGGGCGTGGACCACATCGACCTCTACTACCAGCACCGCACCGATGGTTCCGTGCCGATCGAGGAGACCGTCGGGGCCATGGCCGGACTCGTGGCCGACGGGAAGGTCCGGTACCTGGGCCTGTCGGAGGCTGGACCGGACACCATGCGTCGGGCCAGCGCCGTCCACCCGATCGCCGCGCTGCAGAGCGAGTGGTCGCTCTGGAGCCGGGACATCGAGGACGAGGTGGTGCCGAGGGCCCGTGAGCTGGGGATCGGCATCGTCGCCTACAGCCCCCTGGGTCGGGGGTTCCTCACCGGCCAGATCACCTCGCCCGACGACTTCGGTGAGGGGGACTTCCGCAGGTTCCTGCCGCGGTTCACCGGCGACAACTTCGCCCACAACATCGCACTGGTGGACCGGGTCCGTGAGCTCGCCTCGTCGAAGGGCTGCACCCCGGGCCAGCTGGCCCTGGCGTGGGTACTGGCCCGTGGGGACGACGTCGTCCCGATCCCGGGCACCAAGCGGCGCGCCTACCTCGAGGAGAACGCCGCGGCCGCCGACATCGTGCTCGAGCCAGCCGACCTCGCCGCCATCGACGACGTCTTCCCTCCGGACGTGACGGCCGGGACGCGGTACCCGGACATGGCACCGATCGGGATCACGACACCGGCACCCTGAGGCGGAGGGTCCGGGCGGACCGGCTGCAGGGCCGGCTGCCGGACAGGCTGCCGGACAGGCTGCCGGACAGGCTCGCGGTCAGAGGCGGCGCATGACGGTGACGACCTTGCCGAACACGGTGACCTCGGACGGGTCGAACACCATGGGGGAGAGGCGGGGATTGGCCGGCGTCAGGACCACCTCGCCGTCCTTGGTGCCGTAGAACTTGACCGTCGCCTCGTCGTCCGGGATGCCGGCGACCACGATGTCGCCCCGCTGCGCCTCGGCCTGCTGGCGGACCACGACGAAATCCCCTTCGTGGATGCCGGCGTCGATCATCGAGTCACCGGTGACCCGGAGCATGAACAGGGTCCCGGTCCCGGTGAAGTCCTCGGGCAGCGGGTAGAGCTCCTCGACGTTCTCCTGGGCCAGGACACCGGTACCGGCGGCCACGTCGCCGACGAGCGGCACGTGGCGGATGGGCCGGGCGTCCATGATCACCTTGGACGACGGGTCGTAACAGACCTCGATGGCCCGGGGCTTGGTCGGATCCCGTCGGAGGTAGCCCTCGCGCTGGAGCACGGCGAGGTGGGCGTGAACGGTGGACGACGAGGTCAGCCCGACCGACTCGCCGATCTCGCGGACCGACGGCGGGTAGCCGCGGTCGCGGACCGCCTCGGAGATGCAGTCGAGGATCTGCTTCCGCTTGGTGCTCAGTACCTGGGCCATCGGGTTCCCTCCGCTTTCGGGCCGGCTGTCGTGTCACACCCTGGTGCGAACGTCTGTTTGCATGAACGTAGCCCCCCGTCACACCGGAAGCAAACATCTGTTCGAAAAAGCCATTGACACCGAACAGGTGTTCGTGATGGGATGTCGCCATGGCGAACAGAGGTTCGACGCTCGGGCCCGGGATGACCGCCTGCCTGAAGGTGTCACAACCACCGCATACAACTCCCGTGACACGTATCCACCGGCCGACGAGCGGACCCACCAGAGGAAGGACCTCCCGATGACAGCGCTTCTCACCGCACCCCTCCCGGAGCACCTCGACGAACTGCCTCGCCCGGGTCGACCGGAACTTCGACTGGTTCCGGTGCCCGGGCGGCGTGGACTGCGGCCGCAGCTGCCCGCCGGCCCCGGCGACCGGACGCCGGCCCCGGTGCGGCCCGCCCGTCGGCGGGTGTCCCCGGAGGTCCGCCGACGTCGGACCCTGCTCGCGATGATGGGCCTGGCGCTGGCCCTCCTCGCCATCCCGCTGGGCGGATCCGGTGGTGACTCCCACACCACCGGATCCGCCTCGGCGGCCCAACTGCACGCGGGTACCTACGTCGTGCGGTCCGGCGACACGCTCTGGTCGATCGCCCAGCGGGTCGACCCGTCCGGTGACCCCCGTCCGATCGTGTCCCAACTGGCCAGCGAGCTCGGCACGTACACCGTGGTTCCGGGCGAGCAGGTCACCATCCCCTGAGTTCGCCGGTTCCGCGTGGTGAGGTCGGACATCGACGGGCCCACTCCGCTGACGCCCGGCACCTGAGGACGAGCTCGTGGGCACTAGCCTCACTTCCGTGCGTTGTCCATGGTGCCTGGCCGACGGCGATCGGGTGGTGGATTCGAGAGTGGCCGACGAGGGGGCCGCAATCCGTCGGCGCCGCGAATGCTCGGGCTGCGGGCGCCGCTACACGACGTTCGAGCGCATCGACGAGATCCCGCTGATCGTCATCAAGCGCTCCGGCATGCGCGAGCCGTTCGAACGCGCCAAGTTGATCGACGGTCTCCGTGCGGCCACGAAGAACCGGCCGGTCACCGACGGGCAGCTCGACGTGGTCGCCCGCGAGGTCGAGGAGGAGCTCCGGGAGGAGGGCTGGGAGACCACGTCGGAACAGGTGGGGCTGTCCGTGCTCGAGCACCTCCGTGTGGTCGACGAAGTCGCCTACCTGCGCTTCGCCAGCGTCTACAAGGGGTTCGAGGACGTCGACGACTTCCGCCGGGAGGTCGGACTCCTGACGAAGACCACGGCGCCCAAGCGCCCGGAGGGCTGATCCGTGGCGGTGCTCCTCGATGACGTGCCCACCCGGGCGCTGGCGATCTACGCCCACCCCGACGACCCCGATGTCTCGTGCGGCGGGACGCTCGCCGCATGGGCCGCCGCCGGGTGCGAGGTGCACACGCTCATCTGCACCGACGGCGGGAAGGGCACGCCCGATCCGGACCGCGACCCGTCCGAACTCGTGCGGGCCCGCACCGCCGAAGCGGCCGCCGCAGCCGAGGTGCTGGGTGTCGCCGGCCAGGAACGGTTCGGACTCCCGGACGGTGAGCTCGTCGACGACGAGGCGTTCCGGGGCGCCCTGGTCGCCGTCATCAGGAGGATCCGGCCGGACACCGTGCTGTGCCCCGATCCGACCGCCGTCTTCTTCGGTCAGGACTACTTCAACCACCGGGACCACCGGATCACGGGTTTCGCCGTGCTCGACGCGGTCGCTCCGGCCGCAGCGATGCCGCACTACTTCCCCGGGACCGGGCCGGTGCACCAGGTGTGGACCGTGCTGCTGTCCGGAACCCTGACGCCCGACGTGTGGGTCGACATCTCGAAGACGGTGGACCGGAAGGCCGAAGCAGTCGCGTGCCACCGCAGCCAGTTCCCCGATGGTGAGGAATGGGCGGCAACGGCGGTACGACTGGCGGCCGAGGATGCCGGACGGAGTGCCGGCGTACCGTGGGCCGAGGGATTCCGACGGTTGCGCCTCGGGGGATGAGCCCGGCACCCGCCCCCGGACGGGACGCGGTCACAGGCGCCGCAGCCGCCGCCGCCCACGGGCCGGCCGGTGGGTCCGGCGACCGGGTGATCCTGCACGTCGACATGGACGCGTTCTTCGCCTCCGTGGAGGTCCTGGACGATCCGACCCTGGCCGGCCGGCCGGTGATCGTCGGGGGGAGCGGCCGCCGGGGCGTCGTCGCGGCGTGCACCTACGAGGCCCGGATGTACGGCGTGCACTCGGCCATGCCGTCCTCGGTGGCCCGACGCCTCTGTCCCGGAGCCGTGTTCGTCCACGGGAGGTTCCACCGCTACGTGGAGGAGAGCCGGCGCCTCCATGCCGTGCTCGCCTCCTACACCCCGCTGGTCGAGGGCATCTCGTTGGACGAGGCCTTCCTCGACGTGTCCGGGGCCGTCCACCTGTTCGGCAGCGGTCCGACGATGGGCCACGCCATCCGGGGCCGGGTACGGGACGAACTCCGCCTCGACTGCTCGGTCGGGGTCGGGCGGTCGAAGTTCATGGCCAAGCTGGCGTCCAAGGCGGCCAAGCCGCGGGCCACACGGACGGGCATCGAACCCGGCCCCGGCGTGGTGGAGGTCCCGGCCGGGGAGGAGATCGCCTTCCTCCACCCTCTGCCGGTACGCGCGCTGTGGGGCATCGGCCCGGCGACCGAGAGGCGGCTCCTCGCCCTCGGGGTCACGACCGTCGGCGAACTCGCGGCGGTCCCGCCCGATGCACTCGAGCGCTACCTGGGCCAGGCGGCCGGCCGCCACCTGTCCGAACTGTCACGGGCCATCGACGAGCGTCCGGTGGTACCGGAGCAGGAGGCCAAGTCCATCGGGCACGAGGAGACCTTCGCGACGGATCTGTGGGAGATCGGTGAGCTGCAGCGGCGGCTGCAACGGATGGTCGACGCCTCGGCGACCGCCCTGCGCCGAGCCGACCGGGTCACCCGCACGGTGACCGTGAAGCTGCGCTTCGCCGACTTCACCCAGACCACCCGGTCCCACACGCTGGACGGGCCGGTGGACGCCACCCCGGCCATCGCCGCGGTGGCCGCCGCCCTGCTCGACAGCGTGGACCTCTCCCGGGGAGTCCGACTCCTCGGCGTCAGCCTGTCCGGACTGGCCGAGCCCGGAGCGGGCACCCAACTACGGATGGAGCTCGACACGCCGGGTGCCGACCCGGTGGGCACCGCGGACCCGGACGCCCTGGCCGAGGCGGACGACGTCGCCCGGGCCGGGCTGCTGCGCGATGCCGCCCGGGCGGCCGAGCGGCTCCAGGAGACCTGGGGGTCGGTGACCGACGCCGTGGATGCCGTCCGGGCCCGCTACGGCGGGGAGGCGGTCGGCCCGGCCTCCCTCGTGACACCCGAGGGGATCCGGGTCCGCCGCCGGGGTGAGGCCCAGTGGGGTCCGGAGGCCCCGGACCGTCCGGAAGTCTCCGGACCGGGCGGGAATCCACCGGAGAACTCATGGAATCAGGCCGACAACCTGTAACATGACGACGGTGCCGTACCGACCTCTCCCAACAGCGAATCCGGGTCACCGGGGCGCCGTGCGTTGCCCTTCGGGTTGCGCGAGGATGGGGTCGGTGGTCACGGCCGAGGCTGAGCGTATGTGGAGGGGACGAGACAGTGCCGCTCTCTGAGCACGAACAACGGATTCTGCACGAGTTGGAGCAGTCCCTCTACCAAGAGGACCCCGACTTCGCGGAGCGGGTGCGCTCGGAAACCGTCTACCGCCACGCCGGCCGCTACTGCATCTGGTCGGCCCTCGTGTTCGTGGCGGCCCTGGTGTTCATGTTCTTCACCTTCGCGTCCAGCCTGGCGCTCGGATTCGTCGGCGTCGTGGTCATGTTCCTCTCCGGTGTGGTGTTCGCCAACAACGCACGGCGGATGGGCAAAGCCGGGATCGACGACATCTCGAGGTCGCTGCACTCGCGCAGCGCGAGCAATCCGGTCCACGATCCCCGTGACTGGATCCGTGGGCGCTTCCACCGCGACGACTGACCCTCCGGCAGGCGGACTCGGCCCGACCGGGGCTGACGGCCTGCCGTGCCTCGACTCGGTTCCACCCGGGTCCTCCTCCCCGTCCTCGTCGGGGCCCCTGCTCCTCGCCGTGGACATCGGCGGCACCAAGATGGAAGCCGGACTCGTGACCTCGGACGGCCGCATCGTCGACCGCTCCAGGATCCCCACTCCGACCGTGCCCGATCCCGAGTCGGTGTTCGAGGCGTTGGCCTCCGCCGTGACCGGCCTCCTGGAACGGGCGCCGGACCGCCCGGTGGCGTGCGGCGTGGGCTGTGGAGGACCGATGGCCTCCGGTGGTGCCACGGTCAGCCCGCTCAACATCCCGGCCTGGCGTGGGTTCCCGCTGCGGGACCGTCTCGCCGATCTGGTCGCGTTACCGGTGACCGTCGACAACGATGCGAAGGCCCTGGCGCTCGGTGAGGGCTGGAGGGGCGCGGCCCGGGGCTGCCCGGACTTCCTGGCGATGGTGGTCTCGACCGGGGTCGGCGGGGGCATCGTGCTCGACGGGCGGCTCCTCGACGGGAGTGGAGGCAACGCCGGCCACATCGGCCACGTCGTGGTGGAGCCCGACGGCAGGCGGTGCGCCTGCGGCGGGCTCGGATGCCTCGAGGCGGAGGCGTCCGGCACGGCCATCGCCCTGGCGACGGGACGTCCGGCGGCCGAGGCGTCGGTCGACGTCCGACGGCGCTGCGGCACGCTCGTCGGCCGGGCGGTGGCGACGGTGGCCAACCTGCTGGACCTGCAGCTCGCCGTGGTAGCCGGCTCCGTGGCCCTCGGGTTCGGCGACGACTTCTTCGACAGTGCCCGGCGCGAACTCGCGCTCCGGTCCCGGATCGCGTTCGCCCGTTCCACTCGCATCGAAGCCGCGGGACTCGGTGGGGACGGACCGCTGGTCGGCGCCGCAGCCGTGGCCCTCCACGGGTCGGGCGTTTCCGGGACGGCGGGCGCATCCGGGACGGCGGGCGTGACCGGGACGGTGGCGGCCCCGGGAGGGGTGTGGTGAGTAGCGCCCCGTCCGGCGCCCACCCGGGGCGGAACGTCACGGCCCTGGCCGGTGCCGTCCTGCGACGGCCCGACCTGTGGTGGACGGCGGTCGGTGAGCTCGTGCGGCTGGCCCCCAGCGGGTGGTGGCGGACCGCGCCCCACCTGCCGCTGCCGGACCGGCGCCTCTGGGAGTTCCGGATGGTCACCACCTACGGGAGGCCGGATGCCGTGCCGGAGCGGACCGACGTGATCTCCTTCCTGGAGTGGTGCCGGGTCACCACCGCCTCGGACCCACGGCGAGCGGGTCGGGACGGCTAGGGGGACCGGTGGAGCGACCGTCGTCACGATCCGGCCCGAAGGGGACCTCCCCCACGGGCGCGGTCGAGGGTTCGCCGCCGGTCCGGTCGCCGATGACGCCGTCGCGCCGGGCACTGGTCCTGAACGCCACCTACGAGCCGCTCGGCATCGTGTCGTCGCGGCGGGCGGTGCTGCTCGTGCTCGATACGAAGGCCGAGCTGATCCACGCCACGGAGCGGGTGTTCCGGGCGGAACGCGTCACCGTGCCCGAGCCGTCGGTGGTCCGGCTCGTCCGCTACGTCAAGGTGCCGTACAACTACCGCGTGGCGGTCAACCGTCGCACGGTGTTCGCCCGGGACGGCGGCAAGTGCCAGTACTGCGGTGCGTCGGCGGAGAACCTCGACCACGTGATCCCGCGGAGCAAGGGCGGGCCCCACACCTGGGAGAACGTGGTGGCCGCGTGCCGGCCCTGCAACACGCGCAAGGAGGACCGGCTGCCGCACGAGGCGGGCATGTCCCTCCGCTCCACCCCGGTTGCCCCCCGTCACCGCGTCCAGCTGCTCGCACTCTGCGGCAACAGCAGCGAAGACTGGATCGACTACCTCGGTCCCGACCCGCGCGTCGGACAGCAGCTCACCGCCTGACGCCCCGCGGTGTCGCCGCGGGCGGTCCGGCGGGACACCGGCGATCCGGTCGGGTCCGCCGGCCGATGTCAGACTGGCCGGGTGTCGGGGGAGTGGCAGGTCGAGGAACGCAGG
>JGI20133J14441_1001394_pt1 | contig 19815 bp, 10 predicted proteins | sample RS3BMetagenome_FD_14441 | JGI IMG/M metagenome (IMG submission 14441)
CCCGACATATTTAAGATCGAGGACAGGGCCTTCTTGGACGCCGTCAAGAGCGGGGATCGCACTCTGGTGAGGTCTGATTACGAGGATGCCCTGAAGACCGCGGCCGTGACGTTGGCCGCCCTCGAGTCCCTGAGACGCGGTTCCCCGATTTCGCTCGGAGCGGGCGGGGGTATATACGGGCGATGATGGTGGGTCTGAAGAGGTGACGCATTTGATAGGCGCCGCGGGAGCATCGGGTAACGAGCAAGGATCGAAAGGCGAAATGGTAATAATCATACCTCATACCCACTGGGACAGGGAGTGGTATCTTCCCTTCGAGAGCTACAGGCAATGGCTGGTCACGGTCATCGACAAAGCCATAGATGCACTGGGAAGCGGCGAGCTGGAGAAGTTTACCCTGGATGGCCAATCTGTAGTGGTGGAGGATTACCTAGAAGTCAGACCCGAGAACGAGAAAAAGTTTGCTGATTTGGTCAAGAGGAAAAAGCTAAGGATAGGGCCGTGGTACACCCAGCCAGACGAGTGGATACCCAGCGGCGAGGCGCTGGTCAGGAACCTACTTTACGGTAGAAGAGTCGCGGAGCAATATGGAGGAACGATGAACGTAGGTTACCTGCCCGACAGCTTCGGTCACATCGCCACCTTGCCGATGATACTCAAGGGCTTCGATATTTCTTACTTCGTGTTCAGTAGGGGCGTTGGTGATGAGGGAGAAAACAGAAAGAACGAGTTTACTTGGACGGCCCCAGACGGCTCAAAGGTAACCGCCGTGTTCCTGAGGGATGGCTCCTATTGTGGCGCTAACAGGCTAGGACTGAAGGGTGGTTCTTACTCTCCGCGCTACCTTTCTACCATAAACCAAAGGACCTTTTCACTGGAGGCCTATTATGGCTCTGACTTCAACCCAAGGGCGGCGCTGGAGTCCGCCCGCTCTTTGCTGGAGTCATTAAAGAGGGATTCGGCTTTTTCGGTTTATCCCTTCTTCAACGGCTGTGATCATCAACCGCCTCAGTCATCTGCCCAGCTATTGAAGGCCCTGGAGCCCCTGGGCGTTGAGGTGCGCGTGGGTGACCTCGAGGACTTCGTCGAGGAGCTGGAGAAGCGGCCGAAACAGCTGGAAAATTACTCCGGAGAACTGAGGGGCGCCAGGTTCAACTACGTGCTCAGCGGCATAGTTTCGACGAGGGCCGACGTCAAGCAAAAGAACTTTGAGGCAGAGGTGGCGCTTGAGGCATACGCTGAGCCGCTCGCGTCCGCCCAGCTGGCCATGGGTGGCAATCCCCGCTCTCTGGATTACCCGTGGAAGTTGGTGATGCGCTCACAGCCGCACGACAGCATCTGCAATACTGGTGTCGATGAAGTCAACGAACAGGTCCTCGAGAGGCTCGTGAGGGCAAGGGAGGCAGCCATGGGGATAGCGCAGAGCGCTCTGGATTCCATTGTACCGTCTTTAGTTGGAAAAGTAGGAGAGTTGAGCGTTTTGGTGTTCAACCCCACCAACTCCACGCGCGACGAACTGGTCAGGGTTTACCTCCCTCCCGTCAGGGGTGATCGGCGGGAGCTGACGGACGGCAAGAGCGCGTCTAAGCTCTTCAGCAGACAGGTTACCAGCCTGGAAGGCCTGTCGGGGAGGCTCGATGCCTACGACTTCGTGGCTCACGACGTTCCCCCGCTCGGTTTCAAGCTGTACTCCGTGAGCCAAGGCAGCGCAAAAGAGCAACGGCTGGAAACCCCCTCAATAGAAAACGAGCGGTACAGGGTTTCGCTGGCGGCGGACGGGACCCTTACGGTTTTTGATAAAAGCGAAAAAAGGGAATACACCGGGCTTAACCTGTTTCTCGACTCCGGGGACGCCGGTGACGAGTACAACTACTCACCTCCTTACGTGGATTCGACTTACGATTCGAGGAATTGCGTCAAAGCGGCCGGCGCGACGTCCTGCGGCGACTGGCAAGAGCTGACTGTCGAATACGTCATGAGGGTCCCCCGCGGTCTCAAGGGGCACGTAAGATCAACTGAGTTGGTAGAGCTTCCCATCCACTTGACCGTGAGGCTAGTGAGCGGCTCTGATAGGATCGATTTTCACGTGGAGTTGCAAAACCAGGCGAAGGATCACATGCTTCGCGTTGTTTTTCCTTTCCCGGGGGCCAAAAAAGTGGTGACCGGGACGGCTTTCGGTTCGGTGGAACACGAATACGGAAAGTTCGAGAAAGGTAAGGGCTGGCCTGAAACCCCCGCCAGGGACTACGCCTTCAAGGGATGGGCAGCGGTGACCGACGGCGGGACCGGCTTTATGGTTTCCGGCCGCGGCCTTTATCAGTGCTGGGGAGATGACGTCGATGGGCATAGCTCTCTTGCGCTGACGCTATTCCGTTCAGTGGGTTGGCTTTCCAGGTCTGATTTGGTGACCAGGAGGTCGGGTGCGGGACCGGAGGTCGAGACGCCCTTGTCCCAGTTGCTCAAGCCCCTCGAGTTCGACTATTCCCTCGTAATCTTCGAGGGAATGCCGCCGGAGGGATCAGCTGAGGATTTCCGCAAGCCCATTTTGGGTTACCCGCTGCTACCCACATTCAATGCCCCTACGAATTTGCCTTGGGAGAAGCGGCTTTTGTATGTGCCAGAGGGGCTCATCGTCAGCGCCATAAAGCCATCGTTGGACGGGAAGGGCTTGATCGTGAGGGTCTATAACCCAGGGCCTTCTGAGGTCCGTGGAAAGTTTAGCTTCGGCCTCTTGCGCGCCAAAGTCCTCATGCTTTCTGAGCTCGATGAGAGAGACGGGCCAATGCTGTCTCCCGTCGATGCTGATGGGGCTTACGAAATATCGGTGGGGTCCAAGCGCACGGTTACGCTGAAGGCACTGCTCCGAGGGATGCGCACCTGAGATAGCCGTTTTTACATCTGTTGACGTTGCCTCGGCTTTTCGAGAGGCGTTTTCGCGCTTTTTCTGGAAAAAGCTTATGTGAAGGGGATTTAGATGCCTATGTCCGGTTCAAACGAGGTAAAGAAGGTCAGGGTTGGTTTTATCGGTGCCGGTGGCATAGCGGGGGCGCATTACGAGAGGTACAGGACCATACCCGGTGTCGAGGTGGTGGCCATATCCGACGTGGATGAGGCCGTGCTGGAGAGGAGGGAGAAGGAGTGGGGGATACCCGAGGACCACGCCTTCAAGGACTACGAGGACATGCTTTCCTCCGTGGAGCTTGACGCCGTCAGCGTCTGCACGCCACACAAGTTCCACTCACCAGCCAGCGTAGCGGCCCTGAGGAGGGGGATCAACGTCCTGGTGGAGAAGCCCATGGCCTCCACCGGCGACGAGGCGTACGCCATGTACAAGGCCGCTCAACAAAGCGGCAAAATACTCATGGTTGGCTTCCAGAGCAGGTACGAGCCAGCCCTGGTGGCGGCCAAGAAGTTCGCGGATTCGGGCTTCCTCGGAAAGCCCTACTACGCGGAGGCCGTCGACGGTGGCAGGAGAAGGGGAATACCAGGTTGGGGTTCAAACGCGGGAAAGACCTTCATAGAGAAATCGCTGGCTGGAGGAGGCGTGACGCTGGATATAGGCGTGTACGTGCTCGATACCGCCCTTTACCTTTTAGGTCATCCAACGCCGGTGTCCGTCTCTGGGATGACGGCCGACTACATAGGCCACGACGTAAGCGCGAGCGAAATACCCGGTATATGGGGCTGGGATCCGGCGAAGTTCGAGGTTGAGGACTTCTCCGCCGCCTTCATAAGGTTCGAGGACGACTTAGTCATGGTGTACAAGCAGGCTTGGGCCATGCACGCCGAGTCCCTTGGCAATCCGCTAGTGCTGGGCACAAAGGGAGGCATAGGCCTTAGTCCCTTGACCCTTTACACCGACATGAACGGCTACATGGTTAACATAACCCCCCAGCACCTGCCTCGTCTGGACACATTCACGCAGAAGATAAACGACTTCGTCCGCGCAGTAAGGGGAGAAATAGAGAACCCAATTCCTCCAAAGCCAATAGTAAAAATGCAGTACGTAATAGACGGGATTTATCAATCAGCTGCCTCGGGAAAGGAGGTAACAATTCAGCTACCGGCGGAGCTTCGTGAACGAGCGCGATTATTCGCGCGATGCGTTTTTGCCTTGATAAGACGAACGACAAACCCCGCCCTTCAGGGCGGGGAGGAGGTCAGTTGGGAAGGTTTTACCCAAGGTTCGCGCTATATGCTGGGTAAGGCTAAAGTTGGCAGAGTACGCCATCTGTGCGCGGCCTGCCTTTCATGGCCTGGTGTTCTTTTGCACGGGCGAGAAATCGGTTGGTGTGAGCTAGGTAGCTTGCCAAAAATAGCGGCATTTCGTGATGCCCTAGGAGCGGGCTACGCAGGACCCCGCGAGTGCTTCTTGCCGGGAGCCAAGTCGGGTGACTGGCTGCTTTTTTAGCCTTATCGGGTATTGGCGCCCACAGAAAAACGAACCGGGCTGGCAGATTCACCAGCGCGCTCTCTTCGTCAACTCCACGAATTCGTCGACGTCTTTAGCTACTTTAGGGGGTTGCCCGTCGGTTATGTCTTTTATTTTGGCCTGGAATTCTTGCACTTCATCTTTTCCCTTGAGTATCTCCACGATTATTTCGATTTTCCTTTCCTCGCCGGGTTTGAGCTCCTCCAGCGTCCCCCATCTCCTCTCCTCTGCCCTTCCCATGACTAGGGAGTTGGCTGGCTCTATCCCTAGTACGTACGTGCCTTGACCCAGCATCTTCCATTGAATAAGTCTCCTCAATTGATGTTTTTGAAACTTGAAGGAAACTCCCCAATCACCGTTCACCAAACCAGCGTAGCAGAAACCCTGATCGTCCGCAGCCAAATCGTGGAAGTAAACTTTTTCCTTATACCCATTGGTGGGAGGCTCGACTTTATCGAATTCTTCGTGCCCTTCCCACGCCTCTTCGTCTCTGGGGACGTAAAGCGTCGATGAGGAAACGAATTTTGATGCGGGGGAAAGCAGGGGATAGCCCAGATTAAAGTGATAAAGGATCATGAAAGGGGTAATTTCATATCCCTCATTTACCACCGTGTCAATTAAGGTAAAGGCGCGCTCTCCGAACTTGACCTTGATTTCCCGCTTTAGGCAAACGTCTGGGCCAAACATCGCCGTTTCCCTTATCTCACCGGATACCCTTATGATGTAATCATCTCCTTCCCAGCCAGATGCGTCGCAAAAACGTCTCGCGGGGATGTACGACGCCCTCCCGTGGAGGCCCAGTACCTCTCCCTTGTCTATGGACGGCGCACCCATGTAGGTAAGGCCGCCCGTCGTGAGGAAACCACCATAAAAACCCCGCAACCACCCCTTTCCTTCGGGCTCAAAATAAGAGGGATGCAGGAAGCCGGTATTGCTGTTCCAATTGAGGTTTTTTCCCTCGAACTCGGCTAGTCCTATGTCCATACCCCTGTCGGCCAAAACCAGTAGGTTCAAGCCGGATCCCGAGCGAATCAGGGCCCCGCGGACCCCTTCCTCTGGCCCATCGGTCAGTCTAAGCGGTAGCACGCCAGCCAACTGGTGCAAGTTACCGTATTTGAGAACGTCCTTGACCTTCATGCGATCTATCCCTGTTACCTTTTTAACCATTTTGAGGGTGAAAATTACGTCTTAGTTTCTTCCCTGAGTATTCGCTTGATCGGAGCCTGTGCTTGGTAGCGTTAGGCCGTAGAGATGGATTACGACAAAGAAATGGGCTAGTCTCGCCTTTCAGGACGGGGAGGAGGTCGGAAGGTTGCTATGGACGAAAGAAGTTCGCTGGGTGTAAGGGAAGTTCTCTTTTTCCAATGTAAAAATTTGCGAGTTCTTAGATCGAAAAAAGCTCAAAGGGGGGCAGAAAAGTCGCGTGTTGGGGTATTCCGCTAAAGGCGGTGGTTCGTTCAACCAGCGAGCCTCATGCACTTGCTCGCCTTGCGAGTGCACGCAGGGAATTACTTTTCTTCGAATTTAGGGTTCTTTTTCAGCTAGGGAGTATCTCTGTTTACTCAGCTTGCTACCATTGATTCGTAAACCCGGCAGGGGCAGGCAGTTCCGATCGAAAGGGTTAGCCTGAGTGCGAAAGATTGTGAAAACAATGGCTAGCGATGTCTTTTGGTTTCCTTCCTTCTTTTCTTCTTTCTTTCTTCTTTCCCCCTCGACCTCCACCCCTTCATCGTTGCCAACGCTTAAGTCCCACGGCGCACTTTTTTTATGATGAAAGCGCGCGACCTGATGTGCGAGTTTTCAAGAGAACCCCTCGGGGTTCCCAAGCACGATCTGAGGCTTTCGTGGTCTTTGGAGCACGAGGATAGAGACGAGGTACAAACCTCCTTCAGGGTTGAGGTTAAAGATGCGGTATCCGGTGAGCAGGTATGGGATAGCGGCAGGGTAAACTCCGCTTCTCAGTTCGTGGCGTACACCGGACCAACCCTTTCCCCAGGAAGAAGGTACCGGTGGAGGGTTAAGTGGTGGGATAAAGAGGGTAGGGAAAGCGAGTGGAGCGACTGGTCCAGCTTTGTCACGGGCCTTGATCCCGAAGACTGGAAAGCAACGTGGATAACGGGCGGGCAGCTGATGAGAAAGGAGTTTAGCCTCAACGGGGAGGATATCGCTTCGGCTTTCGTTTTCGTGACCGGCCTTGGTTACTACGAGCTTAGGCTGAACGGTTCGAAAGTGGGCGATAGGGTTCTTGATCCCGGCTGGAGCGATTATGACAGAAGGGTCCTTTACTCCGTTTACGACGTAACGGGTCTTCTGAGGGATAAAAACGCCTTTGGGGTAATCCTGGGACGCGGACGGTATGTGGACCGGTACGGATATAAGGCACCACAAGGGCTTCTGCTTCAGCTTTTGGTCACATCTACTGACGGGAAGAGCGTGGTCATAACTTCCGATCTCACTTGGAAGACGAGCGCCGGGCCGATCACCTCTGACGACATATATGCCGGGGAGAGTTACGACGCCAGGCAGGAAAGCGAGGGCTGGGATAGGCCAGGCTATGACGACTCTTCATGGTCAGCAGCCGTTGCAGCGGAGCAGCCGAGGGGAAAGCTGGTCGCCGAGACATTTCCACCCGTGAGGGTCGTTGGTGAGGACAAGCCACTATCGGTGGATAGTCCGTCTCCCGGCGTTTACGTGTACGATTTCGGCCAGAACTTCACGGGATGGGTAAGAGTACGCGCGAGCGCCCCCAGGGGCACAACCATGAAGATAAGGTACGCCGAACTTCTCGACGATCAAGGGAACTTGAACGTCAAGAACCTCAGGGGGGCTTTGGCTACGGATTCCTACACGTTCAAGGGAGAAGGCGTCGAAGAGTTTGCTCCCCATTTCACTTACCACGGTTTTAGGTACGCTGAAATAACCGGCTTACCGGCCGTCCCCTCAATAGAAAGCGTCTCGAGGCAGATCGTCCATTCGGACGTCGAGGTCAGCGGAGGATTCTCTTGTTCAGATGGCGTCTTGAACAGGATACATTCCATGGTGGTGAGGGGGCAACTCAGTAATCTTATGAGCGTTCCCACGGATTGCCCCCAAAGAGATGAGAGGATGGGCTGGATGGGAGACGCCCAGCTGACGGCCGAGGAGGCCATCCTGAACTTCTGGATGCCGGCTTTCTACGAAAACTGGGTAAGCGAAATGGAGGAAAGCCAGAAAGATGACGGGGAGATATCGGACGTCGTCCCACCGTTTTGGAAGATTTACCCCGCCGATCCGGCGTGGGGAGTGGCCTTCCTGGAGATCCCATGGCTGTTGCACGTTTATTACGGAGATGATAAACCCATAAAAGAGCATTACGACGCCATGAAAAAGTGGGTTGAGTTCTTGATATCTCGCGCGCCAGATAAAATCTTGAAGATAATAAAGTACGGAGATTGGTGCCCTCCATCTCACATCGTTCCGCCCGAGACNCCGCGCGAGCTGACCGACACNTGGTACTTGCACAGGTCGCTTTCGCTTATATCGAAGATGGCTTCCCTTTTGGGGAGAGGAGATGANGCCAAAAAGTACGAAGAGTTGGCGGCNTCGNTTGCGGATGCGTTTAATTCCGCATTCTACAACAAGGATCACTACGGCCCCGGGAACGGCAGCCAGACCTGCGATGTATTGGCCCTTTGGGCTGGCATGGCAAAGGACAAGGAGGCGGTAGCGAAGCACCTCATACACGACGTAGAAGTAGAGCACGACAGGCACCTCAACACCGGTATTATCGGCACGCGCTACCTTTTCGACGTGCTCAGCGATTTGGGAAGGGCGGATCTGGCTTACTCGCTAGTGGTGCAGCCCTCCTATCCGGGGTACGGCTACATGATAAGGGAGGGCGCCACCACGCTATGGGAAAGGTGGGAACTGTTGACTGGAGGCGCCATGAACTCCCACAATCACATAATGTTCGGTAGCGTCGATTCGTGGTTTTACAGGAGAGTCGCCGGGATATCTGTCGATGAAAATGAGCCCGCTTTCTCGCACGTGATCTTTAGGCCCCTCAACTTGGGGCTCAAGTACGCAACGGCGTCGATTAGGACGGTTAAGGGGCTCGTCCATTTCCAGTGGTCTGTGGATGGGCGCAGCTTCCGCGCTAGGGTGTCCTTGCCCGTGGGCTCCCGGGGCTCGGTATACCTACAAGGCGTAAACCCCAAGGAAGGGGGAAGGCCGGTAGTGGTCGGACAAGGTGGCGTACTGGCGACCAGAGTGGAGGGGTCAGAAACGATCGTCGAGGTCGGTTCGGGGACCTACGACTTTTCGTCCGACCTACCCCGGGAGGGGGATGCTAGCCCTCGATTCTGGGGGTTTTGAAAGCCTAATTGCTTGCTAACTCCGACCGACGGTCGATAAATCTCGATCTGACTCAGTTCGGCGCCTTCTCTTTTGCTGTTTTTTATCAGGAATTTGAACGACTTCACGGAGATTGGCGGGAATTGGGCGCGGTAGCCCGTTGGATCTGAGTAGTTGAGCTCTTCGAAGAGCTTGACCCAACCCTCTGCGGTCTCCGCGTACCCCTCNAAGGAGATCGGAGGATTTCTGGGGACGAAGTTCACGACCACCTCGGAAACCGACTTTGGCTCGCTGAACTTAACCGTAACGGAATGGGGTCCCGGTGATGTCCCGGAATGCCAAGTCCGCGCGGGGTCATCGGTCACTACTGCGTGAATCACACTCCCCGCCGGCCTTCCTAGCTCGTCAAAGGCTTCCGCGTCCTTGAACTCCGCGCTCTTGTTTTCGGCTGCCCTTAGGGTCATCCCTGACTCGACACCGGAGAACGTCGTTGCCTTAATAGAAATAGGGATGCTCGATGCCGAAGGTACAACGGTGAGCACGGGGGAGGCGAAGCCGTATCCATCGTTACGAAGCAGTGCCCGGACGGACGTTTCACGCTGGGGTCCCACAACGACCTCGTTTTCAGGNAGCGTCAGCGCGGGATCGGCGATCAGCCTAAACGCGTTTTGCCAGCCGACCTTGTTCAGGATTCTTATGGATATGGGCAGCGCGACCTCCGGCCTCGTGACGACCCCGCGTTCGTATACCAGCGTTACGTCGAATAGCTCTCCGTGCCTCGTGACCGATGTGACATCTATGGATGGCGGTCTCGGCCTTTCGCTTGAGGGAAACAGTTGCCCTTTCTCCAAGTCGGCGAAGCCGTAAAGTGCGCCTGCGGACAAACCGAGGGCGACGGTACGCTTGGTCAACTCGTTGAGGTCCTTTGGGGGTGTGAAGTTACCGATCGCTACCGTTTTGATGCTTTCACCTATGTACGACTTCCACTTTTCCGGGATCCCGCTTTCGCCCTTGATTATGCCCATTATGGAGCCGACGGTCGCTCCCGTACAGTCGGTGTCGTCCCCGCAGTTGACGGCGGTGGATATGGATGATCCGAAATCCCCCATCCCGTAAAGTAAGCCGATTGTCACGTAGCCCAAGTTCCTTGGAGCTTGAAACCACCCCGTCCTTTGCGTGGCACGGATAACCGCTTCTCTAGCCTCCTTCCAACCGAGGCCCTTTTCGTAGGAAGATAGGGCAGTCCTTATGGCCTTCTCAGTCTCGGTTCCCTCTGGCAAGTAGCCAAGAGCGGCGGATATGAGCTTCTGAACGTCCCCCTCGAAATATGCCATGCTTTCTAAAGCAGCGGTGAACAGCTCGGCATAAGTACCCTCGCCATCTCCGTGATCGACGCTGCCGTCCATAAGGGCGTAGCTAGCTGCCAGGTTCGGCTGACCTGGGAAAACGCTTGCCCATATCTCCGACCTTATCCACGCCCCGTTGCTGTGCTGCCAGCCGTTTCTGAATTTCCCCGAAATCGGTGGAAGGAGGCCTGCCTTGAGGTTATCCCGCGCCACTCCGTACTCATTCCAGTCGACCACGACGTACTTGGTCCAGTACTCGGAAAGCGTCTCTGAGGTGATGCCAAAGCCCTTTTCCTCAAGCGCCTTTAGCCACACCAACTGTAGGTCCAGGTCGTCGTTGGGGGCCGGCTGCCCCGGCGACTGCGTGTAGTAGGAGACGTCATTCGGTTCACGCTTGCCCTCAAAGGGCATTCCCAGCGTTCCTCCGGCATTTTTCCCTAGCCAACACCCCTTTACTTTATCCCAATATTCCCGGACATCCATTGGCCCGTCATGGATGCAATTTTACGCGTTTCCGTTCTGAGCTAGACCCGGGTCTCCCGATCCTCCCCCTCTTTCGCCCGTCGCTTACCCTGAAATGTAGCGTAGTCCGATGTTATCTTAGCTAGGATTTCGTAGAGTTTCCTTGCCTCTTCTTGACTCTTTGCCTCTGCCGTTATCCACGTAACGGGCTCGGTGCGGGACGCCCTGATAAGCCCCCACTTCCCGCTCCAGCTCACCCGGACCCCGTCTATGGTGCTTATGTAGCCGTCCGGGAAGGTTGACCTCACGGCTTCTACAATACGCTCATCTACTACCGCTGTGCCTGGCACCTTGTCCCTCACCGTGTAATACGTGGGGAAAGACGAAATCAAGGACGAAACGGATACCCCATCCGCCACGTAAGACAATATGGTGCCCGCTGCGATCACGCCATCCCTAGTGAGGTTGATCTCCGGTTGTATCACGCCGCCCGAACTCCCCTCTCCGCCTATCAGGGCGTTCACGTCGAGCATTTTCCTCACGACGTGTCCCTCACCGACCTTCGATAGCACGAGTTTTCCGCCGTTCCTGTCGGCTATGTCCTGAAATAGCGCGGAAGAAGCCACGTTCGTCACGAGTACTTTGTTGCTAGATGCCATTTCGAGCTTTTTTTCGGCAACGAAAGCCAGGGTCATGTTAGGAGATTGCGGTCTCCCCTTTTCGTCCGCGAGGGTTAGCCTATCCGCGTCGCAGTCGTGCGCGAAGCCCACCGAGGCTCCCTTTTCCCGGACTACATCCGAAAGCCTACCCAGCGCTTCCGGCACTGGTTCCATCCTTCTATTGAATAATCCCTCTTCCGAGTTTATGACGAATACCTCTGCCCCCATATTGCGCAATAAACGCGGGGTAACCCTAATCCCCGCTCCCCCGGCCGCGTCGATCACCACCCTCGGGTGCTTTGCTTCGACCGGCTCTGAATTTAACTTACTCAGGGCGTATTCCACGTAGTCGTCAAGAAAATCTACTACTTCATGCGCAGGCGCGTCGTGGTTACCGTCATCGTGCTCCCGTAGGTATATTGCGTATTGCTCCTCGACCTCTTTTTCCGTGGGCCACAGTCCTCCCTTCAAGAAGAACTTCAGTCCGTTCCACTCCGGTTCGTTATGAGAGCCGGAAACCACTACGCCCCCGCGAAAGCCCCCGGTTCTGCCCTTCCAAATTATCGCTGGCGTGGGCGCTACGCCGACATCAGTGAAGTCCGCGCCGACCTCTGCCAAACCGGCCATGACGGCCGCGGATAACGAGGGTCCGCTTTCTCTGGTATCGCGCCCGACTATTATATCTCCCCCTCCGACGTACCTCGCGAAAGCCTTGGCTGCTCTTTTGGCAACGCTTTCATTGAGCCCCCTGCCCCAGATCCCGCGATAACCCGAGGGGCTCACTATGATACCATCGTAGCTCATACCGACCATGGGCGTCGGCTTATAAGTTTGCGTAGAAGAGATTCCCAGCACAAGGATAAGGAAGCAGCGAGTAGGAATAGCGGATTGCCGCTGGTCCCGCTACATCAGTACTCGGATGAATGCGGGGCAGCGAGTGCGTAGCGGAGCTCCTGAGTTTTGGGCTTCTTCGGGCGTTAAACATTTATCCAGCTGGCGCGTTAAGGACATGTCTCAAGGGTTTAGGAAGGTCTTCATCGTTCCTCATACTCACTGGGACAGGGAGTGGTACCTGCCCTTCGAGAGCTATAGGCAGTGGCTGGTCACGGTCATCGATTCCGTGATTGAAATGCTCAGCACGGGGGAGCTCGAGAAGTTCACCTTGGATGGGCAATCCGTCCCCATCGAAGATTACCTGGAGATCAGGCCGGATAACGAGGACAGATTTGACTCCTTAGTAAAAATGGGAAAACTCGCAGTCGGCCCGTGGTACACCCAGCCAGACGAGTGGATACCCAGCGGCGAGGCGCTGGTCAGGAACCTACTTTATGGCATGCGGGTGGCTTCGGCCCACGGCCGCGCCATGAGGGTCGGGTACCTGCCCGACACCTTCGGTCACGTGGCGACCCTCCCAACGATCCTGAGTCAATTCGGTTTGAACGTTTTCTTGTTTTATCGTGGGCTTGGGGAAGAGGGGGAGGAATTATCCGACGAGTTTTACTGGGAAGCCCCCGGCGGGGAAAGGGTACTGGCCGTCTTTATCAGGAATGGGTATTGCTGGGCCAATGCCTTGGGCATAAAGGATCCCTATTCCGTGGTCTTCATGTCCGCCGGAAACGAATATTTCTTCTCCTTGAAGGGCCAAGGCGCGGCCCAGCAGAACTCGGCCGAGGCAGTGAACAAGGTCGAGACGTTGTTAGAAAGGGAAAAAGAAACGAGGCGCTCGGCTTCGCACGTCATCCTACTCCCCAATGGTTGCGATCACATGTCTTCCCAGCGGTTGAAGCCAATACTGGACGCGCTGAGAGAGAAGCTACCGGCTTTCGACTTCCGCGTAGGGACCGTCGAGGACTACGCCCAGGAGCTGGCATCAGATCTCAAGGAAGCAAACCTCAAGGTTTACAGGGGAGAGCTCAGGGGAGCCAAGTACACAATGGTTGACTACGGGGTGCTTTCGACGAGAGCCGATGTCAAGCAGAAGAACTTCTCGGCAGAAAGGGCGCTTACCTCCTATTCGGAGCCGCTTTCGGCAATCGCCCTCGCCCTCGGGGGAAAACCGAGGTCGCAGGAGTACGCCTGGAAGTTGGTCCTAAGGTCTCAGGCCCACGATAGCATTTGTTCCACTGGCGTTGACGAGGTAAACGAGCAGGTCGCGGAAAGACTTGATAGGGCAAGGGAGGCCGCCGTGGGTTCTGCGATGGCCGACGCGCGCTTCATATCTGAGCATTTGGCCAACGGAGGAGGAGGTGAGCCGATGTTTTTTGTGTTCAATCCCGTTAACTTGCACAGGAAGGAGCTAGTGTTCGTACCCGTCACGAAACTCGAAGACTTGCCCGGTCTGCCAACCTATGAGGAAAAGCAGGACAAGGGCTTCACGGGCAACCTGATCACTAAGGCCTTTTTGGTGCGGGACTTGCCGCCGCTCGGTTACTCGTTCGATAAGCCGATTGCTGGGCCCGTGCCAACCTCTATAGGTCCTACGCGGAGCGGCGTTGAGGGGATATACGGCATAGAAAACGAGTACTTCGCGGTTTCCGCTGAGGAAGACGGGACTTTGAGCGTTCTCGACAAAGCTAGCGGAGAAAGGACTAACGGGTTCGCTCTTTTGGTCGACGAAGGCGATCGCGGCGATGAGTACGCGCACGACCCAGCGGAGGGTCCAATAATCAGCAGCAAGGGTTTCCTGAAGCAAAGGGAGGTCGTGCGCTTTCCAGATTGGCAGGAGCTCCGCCTTTCATTTTCCATGATGGTGCCTAGCCATGTCGACGGTAGAAAGAGGTCGGCCGAGCTGGTGGAAATGCCGGTCAACGCCGTGATAAGGTTGATCTCAGGAATCAAAAGAATAGATATCGACTTTAAGATCGCGAATACCGCTCGGGACCACAGGTTGAGGGTAGCTTTCCCGATGCCCGGGATGGAGAGGGTGCTTTGCGCTACGGCCTTCGGTGTGGTAGGTCACCCCTATAAAGAATTACCGCGTGGGGAGGGGTGGGCAGAGGTGCCTGGTGACTCTTACGCGTTTAAGGGCTGGTGCGCGGCCGAAGGCGGCACGGGGGAGGCGCGCAGAGGCTTCATGGTCGCTGCACCGGGGGCTTACGAGTGCTGGGCAGATGAGTCACCCGGAGAAGGGAACAGGTCGCTTATGGTCACCCTCTATAGGTCGGTGGGTTGGCTTTCGCGCTCCGATCTTTCCGTCAGAAGGGGAGGAGCTGGCCCAGACATAGAGACGCCGGCTTCTCAGCTTTTGAAGGAATTGAGGTTCAGGATATCCGTTATACCCTACACCCGCGAACCGGCCTACAACGAGGCTGAGGCTTTTCTCTCTCCCCCACTGTTACTGCGCGTGGACGGTTTGAAGGAGCCGATCCCTCGCTCTGCTAGCTTTGTGGAAATCCCACCTGAATTGGTGCTTACCGCTTTCAAGCCATCGGAAGACGGTAAGGGATTGGTTATCAGGCTTTGGAACCCGACGGCTCACCCCCTCTCCGGCGAGCTCAAGTTTGCCTTTCGGGTTAAGTCGGCCATGCGGTCTGCGATGGATGAGCGGGATGGGGAAACCATAACCCCTTCAGTCGACAACGCTTACGGTATCACGGTGGGGGCGGGAGGGGTTGAAACCATAAAGTTGCTGTTGCGAACCGAGAAATAGTTTTTTGCGAAGCCCATCTCGGAAGTCGTCGAACCAGGTGAGTTGCAGGCGGCATGGGCGGGAGCGTTTCAAGAACGAGCAAAATTGGTGCTCGCTTTCGTAGCTCTTCAAGCGAGATAAAACGAATGACAAGCCTCGCCTTTCAGGGCGGGGAGGAAGTCAGCCTTCGTGTTGGATCGTCGGTAAATGGGCTTATGTAACTGAGCCACTGGCGGTACTGATTTAGGTCGAAGGGCGGTTGCCCCATCAGGTAGTGATTAGTGAACTTCTTTCCTTCTATCTCCCAACTTATTAGGAACAGCTTCTTTTCAGAGGGGACCACGGTCAGTGTGCTCAGGACCTCCCTAGAGGCGGGTCCCACAGAGAAAGTTCCCTTCGCCAAGGTCCCCTCCCCGGGGACCTCGACCTCGTAACTCCCCCTTACTTGGACAAGAGTGTCGTTTATCGCTACTGCGCTCACGGTCCATCCCGATGGCTCGGTCATGGCAATCGTGAACGGTCTCTGGGCTTTTTTGATGAAGTGGTAGGCCAGCTTTTTCTTGAAGTAGTAGTCCACTACGGAGTCTGATATCTGCGGCCAGGGATCTATGACGTTCCACCAAATTATCCCCCAAATTTTATCCGAAAGCCTTGCGCGTTCTATGAAAAATTTGAGCGCTTCAGCCTGGGTTATCTGACTAGCGAGCGCGAAGTCCTCTAATTTGTCGGGCACCTCTCCAAAGAACACCCTTTCCTGGTCTACCATCAGCTTTATCCTGCTGTACTCTCTCCTCTTCCCGAGCCAGTGCTCAACCGAATGAGCGCGCCAGAAGCGGTCGTCGGGAGGCCAAAGCGAGTCGCTTGGGATGAACCGCGCTAGGCTATCGGGGTTCGGGCATCCATGATAACCTATCTCGCTTATGAACGAGGCTTTGTTTTTCGTGTAATAATCGCTCTTGAAGTAATCCCTTGGCCCCCAGAGGTGTTGTTCGGGTAAATCTGTTAATGATAGGCCCTCAGAAACGTACGGCGATGAGGGGATGTAGGGCCTATGGGGGTCATTTTTCTTGCATACTGCTGGTAACACGTCCCTGGTCAGCCGGTTGTCAGATGGGGATAGGTTTTCTGCAGCGTAGGCCAAGTCGCACTCGTTGTCGCCAGCCCATAGCAGTAAGCTGGGATGGTTCCTGAGCCTCCTCACTACTTGTACGGCCTCTTCCTCGATCGCGCGGCGGAACTCTTCGTGCTGGGGATATCTGGCACACGCCATGGCGAAGTCCTGCCATACGGCTATGCCGTGCTCATCGCAGAAATCGAAGAACTCCTCGCTTTCGTATACCCCTCCTCCCCAGCACCTTATTATGTTGCAGCCTAGGTCATCGTAGAGCGAGAGGACGTCGGCCAACCTGTTCGCATCTCTGGAATGGAAGGCGTCCAACGGCGTCCAGTTCGCGCCTCTAAACCTTATCGGTCTTCCGTTTATCAAGAATCTGAAAACCCCCTTCTGCGTCGATCTTTCGAGGCGGACCGTTCTTATACCGATCTTTACTTCTTTGGAGTCGATTAACNTATTTCCTTCGAACAGGTCGCATTTTGCGTCGTATAGGTTTGCGTCTCCGTATCCCTTGGGCCACCAAAGCAGTGGTTTATTGACCTCTAGCCTTAGGTGACCCGCTACGAACTCGATCAGATTTTCAAACGACTTAGGCGGAGCCGTAGCATCGCGCCTAGGATTCAAAGTTATCCTCAGGGTCAGCGGCACGCGCGATACCAGAGATTGGGACAGCCTGTAATACACTTCTAATGTGGCGCTCTCCTCGTTTGCCTCGGTCGTTGCGAAGTAGAGCTCCTCTATTCCTTCCCGCCTTTTCTGTAGGTCGACCCCTTTCCATATCCCGTTCGAAACTATCCTCGGTGCTATGTCCCAGCCGAAGGCGTGTTGCGGAACCCTCAGCCAAAGGGCTTCCTCCCTCCCTTCCCACGACAAGGTCATGGCATCGTACGCCTTTCTGGCTGCCCAATCTAGGGGCGGTTCGAACTTGACCACCAGCGAATTGAGTTCCTTCAGCTTGCCGCTGACGTCGAAGCGGTGTTCGATGAACGAGTTTTCACAACGCCCCAGTCTTTCACCGTTTAGAAAAACCTCGGCGATCCCCTGGATGCCGTGGAAAACTAAATCAACTCCTTCTAGTCCGGGCTGGTCGAACTCGAAATCCTTGTGGTACCACCACTGGTATTCTTCATAACGCCTCAGGAGAAGAAAGTTATCACCGAAGTATGGATCTGGGATTTCGCCTGCCCGTTGAAGGTCTAGGAGTGTTTCGCCAGGGACGCGGGCAATTGCTTTTTTTAGCTTTTGGTTTGCATCTTGAATGTCGCGGACGGATATGCTCCCTGGCCCGTAGTAGAGGTCCCATTCTCCGTCTAAGCTGTACTCCATGCGCGCACGCTATCTCTATTCGAATTTAACTTTATCGGGTTATATGGGGACTAAGAATTGCCTCACGGTAGAGATGGATGGCGACCTTGCGATAAGCCTTTGTAACTGAACTGAGCGGCGATTTGCCCCTTGCCCACGGCGCGAATGGCGGGGCTTTCCCTTGGAACGCCGGATGGGAAAGGACACCCGACGGCGGCGGCGCTTCCTATCAGCCCCGCGGGAAACATCCCGCAATCCCGCTCGACGGTAAGCGCTTCATTACAGCGAAGTCCAATGTGCAAAAGTAAGAGGAAGGGTGGAAGTGGGGAGAGAGGTAGTTCACCCTGGCGCGCAAAACCCAGCCGAGTCTTCCCCCGATTCCCCGAAGGCTCAGTCAGGATAGGGAAAAATTTAGCATAGTCCGTTGGTTCGTCCGCGTCGTCATAATTTCCGCGCGCAGCGCAAAGGCGCGAGTATCGAACTGGCATGAATTTCATTTGCTGTTTTGAATTTCCGAAATTTTCTTAGCGGTGCTTGGATCCCTTCATCGGCGAGGCGAGGGACTCTTCTTGCCGTTTTTGTCCAAGTAGTAGAGTTCGTTCAAGGCTTTTTCGAGGTCCTTTTCATCCGACGGATCTATGGCCGTGGCCCCCGTGGCCACGCGTATCGTCCAGTCGGTTATGGAGCTGAGCCTCTTCCAACGGAGGTAGGCCTCTCCTAGCATCTGAGCAAGTTCTTCGTCCCCAATCCCGTCAAGATATTTCATCCAATCTATTGCTTCATACATGTTACCCCTACCGTAGAATCTGAAATTTCTTGCCTCGCGGCAGAGCCTGCACACCGGCTGGAGGCCCTTTAGGGTAGCCACGCCGTCCTCAAATTCCCATATTTCATCGACCTGATCTGCGAAATTCCTACCGCAGATCGCGCAGAGCGCATGAGATCCAAGCCTCTCAGAATTGGCTACCCTGAGCTTACCCAAGGCTGCGCTGTGCTTTTCTGCCACCTCTCTTTGCCCTTGAATCACGGGGTACAAGAGGTGGTCCAGCGAAACTCCCCAGAGGGGTTCCGGTACCAGCACGGGTTTCAGCATTAACCTCCACGATATGAGTACACGCGTGGCTTCATAAGGGTATCAATTTCGCTCAAAAGGGCATGAATCGGATGGAAAATATCGTGGGAAAGAGCTCTGAGGCGTAAGCTAGACGTCTTCTTAAGACGAGCAATAACTAGCTGTCGAGTTTATGCCGAGGTTACGTTTATCTTTTGGTGCCTAAGTACTTTATGGCAATAAGGTTTGGCATGATGAGTATGGCGCACGTGCACGCCGAGGGGTACGCGTCCGAGCTGGAGAAGAAAGGCCTGCTTGCTGCCATATACGATGAGGATGAGGGAAGGGGCAGAGAGGCCGCAAAGAAGCATGGCGTTGAGTACTTCCCCGATCTAGACGCGTTTTTTAATCGCGTCGACGCGGTCCTGATAGCATCACCTACAAACCTTCACTTAACTTACGTCAAAGAGGCGGCTTCTAGAGGAAAGCACGTCCTCGTGGAGAAGCCCCTTGCCTTCAAGAGGGCGGAGGCTGAGCAAATGGTCAGCTACGCGTCTCGCGTGACCTTCGGTATATGCTTCGGCTCAAGGTTGTCTCCCATTAACGCCGCAGTGAAGGGATTGATATCCGCCGGGACGCTGGGGCGGGTCACCTTCATGAGGATTAGGGTTGCGCATTCGGCAGCGCTTGACAAGTGGTTCCCACCGGGAAACTGGTTCATCGATAAGGGTCGGTCGGGAGGGGGAGGCCTTCTGGATTTGGGTGTCCATGGCGTGGACCTGCTCTATTGGTTGAAGGGAGAACCGCCAACATCAGTGACGGGGATGACTTCGAGGGCTACATCCGCTTACGAAATAGATGATGAAGGCGCCCTGATAATGGCGTGGCCTTCTGGTACGATGGGCGTCGTGGAGGGGGCGTGGACGCAGAGGGCCGGTTTCAACTTCCTTGAGGTTTACGGGGATTTGGGAACGGCCGTCACCGGGCTGCCTGGTCATCAATTATACGTGAATATCAAGGGCGAATGGAGGGATTGGCCAGTGGAGGGGTATCAGATATCAGTTATCGAGGATTTCGTGCAAGCCGTGGAGTCCGGTAGAAAACCGATAGCGCCGGGAAGCGATGGCGTCGTTTCGGCCGCGATCATGGAAGCCGCCTATGCAGCAAAAGGTATCGATATAGGTCTCGGGCGACGACTTATACAGGTTGGGGGTTTCAAAGGGGCGAAACCTCGCCTCTCGGAGCCGGGGACNGCTAGCCCATTTGAGGGTAAGTTTAAGCTCGGAGGCCCATTTTTTAAGATGCCCTCCTCAGGCCGGTTTCTTAGACATGAGGAGCGGGAGCCATTCTCTCCCGCGATGTCTTGATGGAAAGCGCTACCGTTCTAACGGAGGTCATCCGCTTTGTTAAGACCGACGGCGTATGCTGCAGCCGCAAACCGCGGTGAAGCTTAGTTTGCCGGAAGGGCGGGCAGGCGGGGGGGGGG
>JGI20133J14441_1001407_pt1 | contig 19623 bp, 25 predicted proteins | sample RS3BMetagenome_FD_14441 | JGI IMG/M metagenome (IMG submission 14441)
GACGCGACGCTCGGCCACGCGCAGGCCGCCGTCACGCCCGCGGCCGTCCAGGTCCAGTCCATCGTCGCCTTCGAGATGAGCCTGTTCACGGCGCAGTCGACGGACGCGGCGGCGGGCGATCTGACCGCCGCGCGCGGGGGTGGCGGCCCGGCGGCGCTGTCGCAGCAGACGTTCTTCGCCGGCATCAACGATCCGTTCGGCGGCAACCCGCAGAGCACCCCCTTCACGTCCGACGCGATGACGCTCTATCCGTGGAACGGCAGCTCGCCGGCGAACCCGGGGTCAACCGAGGGGGCGCGCGCCGCCGTCGCGCGCGGGCAGAACATCTTCGACGAGCGGACCTTCACGGTGAGCGGGGTCGCGGGGCTCAATGATCTGCTCGGTCGTCCGCAGATCACCGCGACGTGCACGACGTGCCACGACGCCCCGAACGTCGGCGACCACTCGCGGCCGCTCGCGCTCGACATCGGCATCGCGAGCGCCTCGCGCCGCACGCCGGACCTGCCGCTCTACACGCTGCAGAACCTCGCGACCGGCGCCACCGTGCAGACGACCGACCCGGGGAGGGCTCTGGTGACGGGCAAGTGGGCCGACATCGGCAAGTTCAAGGGGCCCATCCTCCGCGGCGTTGCCGCCCGCGCGCCGTACTTCCACAACGGCTCGGCGGCGACGCTGGACGACGTGGTCTCCTTCTACGACGAGCGCTTCTCGATCGGCCTCTCGACGCAAGACGAGGCCGACCTGGTCGCGTTCCTGCAGACGCTCTGATCGCCGGCGCCCGTGCGGGCGCGCGCCTGCCCGTACGCATGGCCGCGCCCGCGCTCTTCCTCGCGCTCGGGCTCCTAGGGGGCCACCACGCAGCGCTCGAGCGGGTTCGTGGTGCCGCCGGGCAGAACGCTCGTGATCGCGCGGTCGCACGCGGCGGCGTTCGCGGCGCCGGTCAGCCACGACGTCAGGCAGGTGTCCGAGTCGTCGCCCTGCTTCCAGATCGCGCCGCCCTTGTGCGCCTCGGTGCCGCGCGCCTTGCGCACCATGGTCAGCATCGACGGGTCGCCCCCGGAGGCGACGGCGCTCATCGTCGCCGGCTCCAGGCCGACGACGGAGAGGTAGTCCTGCGCGATCTCGTCGGGCGTGTCGCACGGGGGCATCAGCGGCCGATCGGAGGGGGACCAGCGCATGCCCGTGCTGCCGTAGATGCGCAGGTTGCGGTAGGGCATGCCGTGGCAGTCGATGCTGCCGCACCGGATGGACAGCAGCTGCGCGACCGGCGGGAACGACGCGCTGTCGGGCAGCGCCGTCTGGACGTAGCGGCCGTCGGGCGCCGGGGCCGAGCAGGCCACGACCGCGGCGAGCAGGGCCACCGCGGCGAGCAAGGCGATCGGACGCGGGCGCGGGCTCATGGCGGCGTCCCTCCGTCGTCGAGGGTGATGCAGACGTGTCCCGGCGAGTCCGGGCCCGCCGGAGCGACGTGGCAGCCGCCGCACGACCCGTCGCGCTGGATGAAGGTGTGCATCGGCACCGCATCCCCGCCGGCCGCCGTCACGGTGACGACGACCGGGTAGTGTGGCGTCCACTGGCGCGGCAGGACGTAGAAGTTTCCCGCCGTGTTCGTGGTCGCCTCGAACGTGGAGCCGCTCACGTCGATCATGTGGACGAGCACGTCGCTCATCCCCTGCGTGCTGGACGGCTGCGGGTAGACGGTGCCCGCGACGCTGAACGCCTCGGGGTCGCCGATGCCGCCGTCGTGGCACAAAAGGCACGGCTGCCCGGGTCTGTGCAGCGGTCCCCGGCGCACGCCGGGGGCCTCGGGGCCGAGCGCGGCGATCGCGTCGCTGCGGACGGGATCGCACGCGACCGCCGCGAACGACGCGGAGATCGCGAGCACGAGCGCGGCCAGGAGCGGGAGGGCGAGTCCTCTCATAGGTGCGTCTCCAGCGAGACTCCGCCGAGAGCCGAGATGCGGTGCGTGATGTACAGGTCGTCGAAGTAGCGCGTCGCGGTGAGGTTCAGATCGAAGCCGAGCACCCACGACTGTGGATCCGGCCCGCTTCCGACGCCGACCGTCGCCGTCCAGCCGCCGGTGGCGTTGAGCAGCGGCCCGAGCTCCCGGTCGCCGGTGCGCAGCGCCGGGTAGTCGAAGCCGGGCTCGAACACGTACGCGCGCTGCCAGAAGCTCACCGGCGTCTGCACGTGCAGGCGCGCGTGCGGCCCGGTCTCGACGCGCGGTCCGAGGTCGAACAGAAGCTGCGCGTCCGTCGTCGTCGCCTTCATGTCCCACGTGTCGGCGTACAGCCGCTCGTCGAGCCGCAGCGTCGCGCGGTGCATGCGGTGCGCGAGGCGCCCCGAGAGGGCGAACCGATCGCGCGAGAGCGGCAGCTGCTCGAGCGGCGTCGCCGACACGCGCAGGCGCGAGACCACGTCGACCGGCGCGCCGTTGGGGACCTGGGTGCCGGGCGCGAACAGCGGGATGTAGCGGTAGGGCTTGGACTGGTCGCCGTTCTCGACGACGACGTCGCCCACGAACGACGCCACCGTCATGGGCGACAGGAGCACGGTGACCCCGCCCTTGAACGCCTCGCGATTGATCGGGCGCGAGAAGACCGAGAACGGGGTGCCCGTGCGGCCCGCGACGTCGTGCGTGTGGTAGACGCCGAGCAGCCAGGTCACGTTCTTGTCGAACGTGTCGAGCGTGAGCGCGCCGCCGCCGGTCCAGGACAGATAGTCCGGCTCGCTCGAGACCGAGGCGAAGCCCGAGGCGCCGAAGGCCCCGGGCTTGTACGACGCGTTCACGTCGCCTTCGTGGCGGACCTCCTCCCAGCGCCGCGAGGCCGTGGAGACGATGTCGGCCGAAGCGGCCGACACGATGTCGACGAGGTAGCGGCCGTCCACGCTCCAGCCCGCGGTCGGGTTGGAGACGGCCGCGGCGATCGACGGCGTCTGCACGAACACGTGATCGGTGTCGGCGTACGAGGCGAGCTCGCTCGACATGCTCACGTCGATGGCGCGCGACCGCGCCTGCACCGGCGTCGAATGGGTCGACGGCTCCGTCGCGGCCGTCGCAGGCGCCTCGGCCGTCTGCGCGCGCACGGACGGAGACGCGAGCAGCATCGCGGCCGCGACGGCCGCGAGCCGACGACGGCTCAGTTGCACCCGCAGCCGCCGCCGGCGGAGAAGCCCCCGCCGACGGCGCCCTCCTGAACGGCGCGCACGTGCTCCTCGCTCGGGGGCGCCAGATCGGACGTGGTCATCGACGGCTTGGCGAGCGCGCCGCGCTCGTACGGCGCGACCCGGACGCATGCGGCGGCGGCGAGAGAAAGGAAGAATGCGACGACGAGCTTCATGGGCGCGAGCTTCGAGTCGGATTCTCCGCAGGGCCGGGGGGCGTTCACGGCGCGCCCGCGGTGCGTCCGCGGCTTCAGAACCGGAAGCCCAGCTGAGCTTCGAGCCCGTAGCTGATCCACGTGCTCGGGTCGGCTCCGCCGTACGCGATGCCGGGGACGACCAGCACCCCGCCGTCGAGCGCCACGAAGTGCCCGCCCGACGAGAGCATCGCCGTCAGCCCGGGGCGCAAATAGACGTTGTTGACGACCGTGGTGTCCGACGACGACGAGGAGGACCCGCTCGCGCTCGTGACGACGTCCGCTTGCAGCAGGCTCGGATCGGTGACGTAGACGGCGGCGTCGCCCAGGCCGATCTGCGGCCGGAGCGTGAAGAGGGCGTCGCCGAAGACGTGGAACGGGAAGGCGTAGCCCACGTCGACGCCGACGAGCAGCGCGCGGTAGGACAGGTCGACGTCCTTTCCGCCGAGGAAGTCGAGCGCGGTGACGCCCAGGTACAGGCCGCCGGTGAACGCCAGGCCGACGTGCGCGCCGAACCCGGCGCCGAACGGGTTGGTGCCGCCGCGGATGGGGCCCGACAGGTACGAGGCCTGGCCGCCGAGCTCGACCTCGTACCCCCTGTCGGCGGCCGCGGGCGCCTGCGTCGCCTCGGGCGCCACCTGCTCCTGCGGCGGCGAGACGGGCGGCGGGGAGGCGTCCACGCGTTTGGTTTCCCTCGCGCGGTGCGTTCGTTCATCCGACGCGCGCTATGCTCGCGCGTGAGGATGCGCGCGCTGAGGGTCGAGCGGGGCAGCACGACGATGGCCGAGGTGCCCGTCCCGGCCTCCGACGGCGAGGCGATCGTGCGCGTGACGCTGTCGGGCATCTGCAACACGGATCTCGAGATCGCGCGCGGCTACGCGGGGTTCGAGGGGACGATCGGGCACGAGTTCGTCGGCGTCGTCGAGGACGGCGGGGGCGGGGACCTCCGGGCCGGCGAACGCGTGGTCGGCGAGATCAACGCCGGTTGCGGGGCGTGCGCGCGCTGCCGGCGCGGCGATCCGCGCCATTGCCCCACGCGGACGGTGCTCGGCATCGTCGGCCGCGACGGTGCGCACGCCGAGCGGCTGCGGCTTCCGGCCCGCAACCTGGTGCGCGTGCCCGCGGGCGTGACCGACGAGCAAGCCGTGTTCGTCGAGCCGCTCGCGGCGGCCTGCGGGGTGCTCGAGCGGTGCCCGATGCAGGCCGGCGCGCGCGTGGCCGTCGTGGGCGACGGGAAGCTCGGGCTGCTGTGCGCGATGGCGCTGTCGGCGCACGGCCTGCGGCCGCTGCTCGTGGGAAAGCACGAGAGCAAGCTGGCCCTCGCGCGGGCGCGCGGCATCGAGACGGCGCTCGTCGACCTCGCCCGCAGGCGAGGGCGCGCCTTCGACGTCGTTGTCGAGGCGTCCGGCGCGGCGTCGGGGTTCGACGCCGCCCTCGACCTGCTCGAGCCCGAGGGGACGCTGGTGCTCAAATCGACGTTCCACGGCGCGACGCCCGTCGAGGCGGCGCGCGTCGTCGTCGACGAGATCCGCGTCGTCGGCTCACGGTGCGGGCGGTTCGCGCCCGCGCTCCACCTGCTGGCGCGCGGCGCGCTGGACGTGGCGAGCCTCGTCAGCGAGGTCCTGCCGCTCGAGCGCGGCGTCGAGGCGATGGACGCCGCCGCCAGGCCGGGCGTGATGAAGGTGCTGCTGCGGGCCGGCTAGAGGTCGACGCCCGCGTCCGCTTGCGACGGGCGCGTCGCCTCGCTAGGTACGCGCGTCATGAAGCTCTTCGCCGCCTCCGTCCTCGTGCTCTGTGCAGCCTGCGGTGGGGCCGCGACGCCCGCCGCCGCGCCCCAACCCGCCACGCCCGCGTCGACGCCCTCGGCAGCCGGGCCGGCCTCGCCGTCCGACGTGAAAGCGCCGGGGGAGGCGAAGGTGGGCGATCGCACGCGCTGCCCGGTGTCGGGCGAGGAGTTCGTCGTCAAGGACGACTCGCCGCACGCCGAGTACCAGGGAAAGACCTACTACTTCTGCTGCCCGCACTGCCCCGACAAGTTCAAGGCGGATCCGCAGAAGTATCTCGGCAAGACGAGCGGCTGATCGCGGTCGGGCCGTCGGCGTCAGCGACCCGCGCGCGCGCCCGCGTGCCACGGCGTGAAGCCGCCGCCTCGAGGCCACCTGGCGTCGAGGTCCAGCCAGCGGAGCATGATCGAGCGCGCGACGCCCACGCCCCGGGTCTGGCGCATCACGCGCCGGACCGCCTCGGCGGCCGCGTGGTCGCCCCCGGCCTCGAGGCCCACGACCACCAGGTACAGGTCCTCCACGTCGTCGTCCTTCGCCGGATCGACGCGCCTGGCGGCGGCCAGCGCTGCCGCGCGATCGCCGTCGAGCGCGGCGAAGTACGCCTCGAGCACGGCGATCGAGTCGGGGAACCCGCGGGTGCGGTAGTCGTCGAGCGCGGACTGCGCGTACCGGACGAGCGCCTGCTTCGCCGAGCCGCTGCGCGACTCGGCGAGCATCCGCGTGAGGTAGGCGCGGTGCCAGCGATCCTTCTGGAACGCGAGCGACTCGCGGCGATCCGGCTCCCACGTGCCGCGCGCCGCGGCCAGGGTCGCCTGATCGTTCTCGGCGAGGGCCGCGGCCGGATCGCCCTGCGCCTCGCGGATCATCATCATGGCGTTGTGCGTCCAGAACTCGTCGGGCAGCTCGGGATGGGCGGCGAGCGCGGGGATCACAGCGACGAGCGCGCCCGCGGCGTGCTCGAAGTCGCCGACGTGGGCGAAGCGCGCGGCGCGCACGCGCGCGACCAGGAACTCGAGGTGCGCGTCGCCGCCGGCCACCGAGGCGGCCGCCGCGAGCTCCTTGTCCGCGGTGGCCCCGTCGCCGCGGCCGATCGCCTTCACGGCGGACCCGAGCGCGTTCTCCAGGGCCGCCGGCGGGGCAGGCGGCTCGGGTGACGGCGCGGGGCCCGTGGTCGCGGCGCTGCCCGCGGGTGCCGCCGAGGCGGACCCGGGCGCGGGGGAAGCGGAGGCCGCGGGCGCAGCCGACGAAGCGGGCGAAGCGGCGGAAGCCGACGGCGCGCTCGGGCACGGCGGCGGCGGCCGCGGGGGCTCGACGTGCGCTGGCGGAGCCGAGGCGCACGCCGCGTGCAGCAGGGAGAGCGCCAGGACGGGGGCGAACGGGTGGGACCGCATGCGGGAACAGAGTACCCTCGCGGGCGTGAATCCGCGCTTCTCGCTGCCCCCCTTTCCGAGCGGCTGGTACGGCGTCTGCGCCGCGGACGAGCTGGCGCGCGAGGGCGTGGTCGCGCGGACGATCTGCGGGCGCGAGGTCGCCGCGTACCGGACGGCGTCGGGCCAGCCGCGCGTCGTCGACGCGGCGTGCCCGCATCTGGGCGCCCACCTGGGGCACACGTCCCGGGTGGAGGGCGAGACGCTGCGCTGCTCGTTCCACGGGTTCCGGTTCGACGCGACGGGCCGGTGCGTGGAGACGGGCTACGGCACGCGGCCGCCTCCCAAGTGCGTGCTCGCCGGGTGGCCCGTGCACGAGGTCAACGGCTTCGTCCTCGCCTGGTTCGACCCCGCGGGCCGGGCCCCGAGCTGGAGCGTCCCGGCGGCGCCGAAGGAGGGGAGGTGGACGCGCACGCGCAGCCGGCTCATTCGCCTGCCGGCCCACGTGCAGGACCTGGCGGAGAACAGCGTCGACGTCGGGCATCTGTCGCACGTGCACGGCTACCGCGACATCGAGAGCCTCGGCGCGCTGGTGATCGACGGACCCGTGCTGCGCGCGCGGTATGCGTTCCGGCACCCGCGCGGGCTCTGGGGCGTCGGCAAGAACGCGCGCGCCGAGATCGACATCCGGGTGCACGGCCTCGGGTACTCGCAGGTCGAGGTCACGATGCCGGAGGTCGGCTTCCGCTCGCGGCAGTTCGTGCTGGCCACGCCCGCCGACGGCGAGCACGTCGATCTGCGCGTGGGCATGTGCATGAGCCTCGTCGCCGGCGCGCGAGGAGCGATGCCGCGCGTGCTCGCGAGGACGCCCGGGCCGCTGTTCGACCGGCTGATGGGCGGCATCGGCTTCCGTGCCTTCGTCGCCGACGTGCAGGCCGACGTCCCGATCTGGTCCACCAAGCACTACGTCGATCCGCCCGGGCTCGCCGAGGGCGACGGCCCGATCGGGCGCTACCGGCGGTGGGCGCGCCAGTTCTACCCGCAGCTCGCCCGGCCGGCGGCGGACGCGGCGACGCCCGCGGCGTGACCGCGGCCGGCGCGTGCGCGCTAGGCCTGCCAGTCGGCCATCATCGCAACGGCGTCGCGGTCGGTCTGCGCACGCAGCGCGGGCCGGTAGCCGAAGGCGAAGAGGTAATCGAGCACCTGGCAGGCCAGCACCTTGGGCGACGCGATGAGCTCGAGCAACGCGAAGACGCTGGCCGACATCGCGACGGCCGCGGCGCGCCGCGCCACGCTCGACGTGCGCCACCACTGCCCCACCGGGACGAACCCCGCCTCGCCGCTGAGGGGCGGAGGCACCGGCTCGAGCGCGTGCGACCACGCCTGCAGCGCCGCGAACAGGAACATCCCCGCGACCGCCAGCGGCAGCGAGGCGTCTCGAGCCACGACGCCGGCGCCCACCGTGAGCAGCGCGACGACGGGCGCGAGGGCGACCCCCACGGCGGCCCCGAACGCGAAGCCGTACGCCGCGACGAGCAGCGCGAACGGCCACGAGAGCGGCACGCCGCCCACGGTCGCGTGCCCGAGCGCCGCCAGCATGAAGAGCGTCACGATCGGCGTGCACACGGCGTGAGCCACGCGCGAGAGCGCCCGACCGTGAAAGAGCCGGTAGAGGTTCATCTGGAACGACGTGTCCAGCAGGCGGTAGTGTGCCGCCGGCGCGATGGTGAGCCAGCGAACGATGCCGTGCGCGCGCGAGCGGGTCGTGATCGCCAAGGGCCGATCGCCGAGCATACCGCGTTCGAGCCGCGCCGATGAGCGGTGATCGAACGGGGAAGCGCGGCGAGCACGGCGCCGCGGGAGCGGCCGGCCGGCACGAGATGCCCGCATCCGTCGCCGACCTGGCCGACCTGCTCGCGGCGATGCCGGGCGCGGTCGCCGTCGTCCTCGGCGGCTCGCGCGCGCAGGGGAGCGCCACGACGGCGAGCGACTGGGACCTCGGCGTCTACTACCGAGGCGCCATCGACACGACGGCGCTCGCGCGCCTCGGCGCGGTGCACCCGCCCGGAGCGTGGGGCCGCGTGATGAACGGCGGCGCATGGCTCGCGATCGAGGGCAGGAAGGTCGACGTGCTGCTGCGCGACCTCGACGTCGTCGACCACTGGTCGGCGCGCGCCCGCGAGGGCGCGTTCGAGATCGATGCGCTGCTCGGGTACGTCGCGGGCGTGCCCACCTACAGCCTGCTCGCCGAGCGCGCGGTCGCGGTCCTCCTGCGCGGCGAGCTCCCGCCGGCCGGCGAGTACCCGCCGCGTCTGGCCGAGACGGCGCCAGCGCGCTGGCGCTTCTGCTCGAGCTTCAGCCTCATGTACGCGCGCATGCACGCCGAACGGAGCGACGCGATCGGCATGGTCGGCCAGGCCGCGAAGGCCGTGTTCGAGGAGGCGCACGCGCGCGCATGCGGCGAGCGCCGCTGGGTGCTCAACGAAAAGCGCCTCGTCCGGAGCAGCGGGCTCGAGGAGGCGCAGGCGCTCTTCGCCGAGATCCCCGACGCGCCGGAGCGGATGCTCGCGTGGGTCGGGTCCGTCGAAGGGCGGCTCAGTCGCGCGTGAGCACCTCGAGCACGTGCCCGTTCGGATCTCGGAAGTAGACGCCGCGACCGCCGTGGCGCCGGTTGATCCGGCCGTCCTCGAGCGAGTGCGGCCCGCTCCCGTACGGGATCCCGGCCGCCTCGATGCGCTCGAGGATCGCGTCGAACTCGTCCTCGCTCACCTGGAACGCGTAGTGGTGCCAGTCGAGGTGCTGCCGGGTGCTGCCGCGGTCGTCGAAGTCGAGGGTCAGCGTGTCGTTGATCCGGACCGGAGTGAAGGGGCGCATCGGCGCCCCGGCCTCGAGGCCGAAGATCCGGGCAAAGAACTGCGCGGACGCGACCCTGTCGCGCGCCGGCACGATGGTGTGGTTGAGCGTGATCGACATGCGCGCCTCGCCTCTGCTTCGGGGAGCAAGCATCGGGCATTCCCGCCGCGAACGCTGAGATGGGCGGCTCGGCGGTCGGAGGTCGTCGTCTCGACGCCGGCGGGAGATCTCGATCCGCCGGACGAATCCGTCGACAACCGGCCGATTCGTCGAAGCATCCTGCCGTTGCGCCGGGGGAAACGGCCGCTGCATCGAGACGGACGACCGCCTTCTTCGATCCCCCGGCCGTCGCCGCCGAGCAGCGTCCGTCGTTCCTCGATCAGCCGCCCGTGGAGTTCGAGCAGCGTCCGTCGTTTCTCGATCATCGTGCCGTCGATGTCGATCAGAGTCCGTCGTTTCTCGATCAGCCGCCCGTCGATGTCGAGCAGAGTCCGTCCTTCCTCGATCATCCGACCTTCTCCTTCGCGCAGACGGCATTTCATCTCGCGCGCTCGGTCTCGGTCTCGAGGCGGTCTGCCTGCGTCTCGAGACGAACCGCCTTTTTCCGAGATCATCGTTCGATGTCCACCGAGCGCCGTCGTCCGTCTCGAGGCGTCGTGCGTTTCATCTCGAGCAACCGACGGGTGGCGCGACGCACACGGCCTTTTCATCGAGACGATCGACCTCCTCTCGACGGCGGCGGCTGTCTGCAGAGGGAAGAACGAAGGGCGCACGAGATCATCGGCCGGCGGATCGATGAAGAAGGCCGTTCTTCCTTCGAAGGAGTGCGTTCTCCTCGACGCGATCGGCCTCCCCCTCGAAGAAGGTGCCGTCCTTCGCGACGAACCGCTCGTCCTTCGGAAGCGAAGGGCACGGCGCCGAAGAAACGACGAAAGGTGCCGACCGAAACGGGCCGGGGGACACGCGAACGTGGCCGAGCGCAAGCCGACGAAGGCCGTCCGCCCGGACGACGCGGCCGTCTGCTCGGCCGCGAAGGTCCTCTGCATGGACGACATGCTCGTCGTCACGGCCTCGAAGGTCGCCTGCCCGAACACGGCGGCTGTCGGCTCCCAGGAAATGGTGATCGCTCGCGCGAAAAGGCATTCCTTCTCGACGAAACGGTCGTCCTCTCGACCGAAAAGATCGTCCACCGAGGGACCACCGCCATCCTCCAGAGGACAGGGATCCTCTCCATGCACGCCGAAGGACTCCGCGCGAGCCCCCCGATCGATCTCGACAGACATCGCCGTCGAGCCCACGATGACGAGGTGCGCTGGGTCGTCGTCGTGGCCGTCGCCATGCTCGCCGCGTGCTCGTTCTTCGACGAGCAGGTCGGCATCTCCGGCGCGAGCGCGTGCGTCCGCAAGGAGTGCCGCGACCCCAACGCCGCCGACTACACGAGGTGCGAGTCGGCGTGCCGAGCGCAGTACCAGAAGTGAATGGCGCAGGGGATCGTCGCTCGCTGGCTCGGGATCGACTTCAGCGGCAACCACCTCATGTGGCGCCCCGGCTGCACGGGGAGCAACGTCTGGATCGCCGACGTCCGCCGAGGGCACGACGGCCCGTGCTTGTTCGACGTCCGGCGCGTGCAGCAGCTGCCGGGCGCCGGAGACCCGTTCGACCGGCTCGTCGCGCTCGTCGAGCGACCCGACTACGAGGCCGCCGGCATCGACGCGCCGTTCTCGGTGCCGGACGTCTTCGTGCGGCGCGCGGGCGGCCACGCGGCGCTCGTGGACCTCGTCGGGGCTCGGCCCGCTCCGGGGCGCCCCTTCCTTCCGGGCGCGGACATGGTGCGGCTCGTCGCCGGGACCGCCCCGCCGCTCGCGCCGCCCAAGCCGATGCGAGCGGCCGACGCGTTCTGGAGGAAGAGGGGCGTCAACGTCCGCTCGCCGATGTGGACGGGGGCGCGGCCGGGAGCGCCGATGACGTCGGCCTGTCTGAAGCTCCTTCATCGGGCGGGTCGACCGATGTGGCCGTGGTCCCGGCGAGGTCCCGCGCTCCTCGTCGAAGCGTTTCCCGCCGGCCAGCTCGAGACGTGGGGGCTGCCGCACGACACGTACGATGGGCCGTCTTCGCCCGCCGTCGCGACGCGAAGGACGATCCTCGGCGGACTCGCGACCCGGCTGCGGCTGGGCACCTGGGCCTCGACGCTGCTCTCGTCCGCCGACGCCCTCGACGCGGCCCTGTGCGCCTTCGCCGCCATCGCGGTGAGCACCTCGAACGCCTCGACCCCCGACGTCCCGACCCTCGCGACCGAGGGATGGGTGGCCGTCCACCCGTGACAGTGCTTTCGTTTCGACGTCCACGTCCGCAGGACGACGCTCCGCGCTACCGATCGGTTGCTCGACCGGCGTACCGTTGCGGTTCCTGCTCGAACGCCGCGGCGCAGCCCTGGTTGCAGAAGTAGTACGTGCGACCCGAGTGCCGTCGAGTTGCAGCCGCTTCGGACTTCCGGACGGACATCCTGCACACGGGGTCCACGGCCGCCTCCTTGCCCGTGCCGGCCGCGCGCGCGAACGGCCCCGTGTCGAGGATCATCCGGATGGACCTGATCCTGCCGTGATGCGTGCGGTCTCTCGTTGCCGGCGATGGGGCACACGCGGCCCGGTGCAGCACCGCCGCGCGTCGCACGTGCAATCGATGCAGGGCCCGACCGACGTGACCCCGCAGTGGTGCTTCACCCGATCGCGCAGCGTGCCTCGCGCGCGGTGGAGGCGCACGTGGAGGTTGGCGGTCGAGATCCCGAGCGCCTCCGCCACCGCCGCCGGATCGCCCCTCTCGAGGTCGACGCGCCGCAGCACCTCGGCGTACGCCGGTCGAAGCTCGCCGAGCAAGCGGAGCGCGCACGCGCATGGCGAGGGTGCGACTTCGACCGTCGGCGGCTCGAGCGGCTGCTCGAGGTGCCGCTCGAGCGCTTCCGGGTCCGCCCGCACGGGATTGGAGCGGCGCGCGCGGCGGTGGTCGGCGACGGCGCGCCGCAGGATGCGGTAGAACCAGGCGCGAGCTCGGTCCGGATCCCGAACCGAGGCTGCGCGCGTCGATGCGTGCAGCAGGGCGCGCTGCACGAGGTCCTCCGCGTCGGCCTCGCTCTCCACGCGCGGGCGGACGAACCGGACGAAGCGCGTCCGCTCGGGCGTCAGGGCTCGCATCAGGGCGGACGCGTCCACGGCGTCAACGTGCGTTCTTCGCGCGCTCCGCGCAACTGCACGACGTGCCGCAGTGGCACGGCGCGCAGGTGCAGCCGGACCCGCAGGGGCACATCCTCGCGCGAGAGCGCGCGTCGTCGTGCTTCAGCTCGGATTCTTTCGTCTCCTTCGGGTGGCTGGTCATGGTGACCTCCTTCACCCGTGCTGACGGAGCGAGACCGGGATTTCTTACAGCGACGGCCCGGAAGACCGAATCACTGCAGCCACGCCACGACGTCGTCGATCTCGACGTCGGCGTCGCTCGTGGCGGTGTACGCGCCCGACGTGAGCAGGAGCGCGTGCTGGTAGGTGGCATTCGCGGGGCCCGGCGAATACGCCACCGGCGAAGCGCCGGACGCGGGCGCGTCGAGCGCGGCCCGAAGGGTCATGGCCGCGAAGCTCAGGATGACGTCGACGCGATGCCACACGTCGGGCGTCAGCATGCCAATCGAGAAGTCGGTCCCCACCGACATCGCACCGCTGACCTGGTGCACGTAGAGCGCCCCTTGCGGGTCCGTGTACAGCTCCACGTTGGACGGCCCGGGCCCGGAGCTGTCGATCTCGAAGTAGACGCGCGACCCAGGGGCCCGCACCCGCACCGAGAGCGCCACGCGCAGCGCGCTGTGCTGCGGCAGCATCTGGAGCTGCTCGTAGACACCGGCGAGCGGCATCCCCGCGTCGACGTTCGCGGCGCAGCGCAGAACCATCACCCCCGAATAGGCCGTCGAGGTCTGCTCCGGGGTGCACGGCGCATACGAGGAGTTGCCCGGACCGACCTCGGTCCAGCCCAGCACGGAGGTCGTGTCCTCTTCGAAGTCGTCACAGAAAAAGGCGCCAGGGTATGCGGCGCATCCGGTGGTCGCGCCGTCTGCGGCGGTGTGCGATCCGTCGTTCTGCATGCCGCCGTCCACGGTACCGTCGCCCGCCGCAGCGCCGTCTGCGGGCGCAGGCTCCGCGCCGCCGCCCGTGCCGCCCGAGGATCCGCAGGCCAATGGCAGGAGGGGGAGCGCTCCGGCGGCGAGCAGAAAACCGGTCGCAAGACGCGTTGCGCGCACCATGAGAGCAATGTAGCGCCGAACGCGCTCTCGCTGCGTGTGGCTTGCAAGCCGGTTGTCGCCGACCACACCCAGCCCTAGCTTGCTGCCCGCGGGTCGAGCAGGAGATGGTGACCACGTCCGACGAAAGCAAAGGGACGGGCCTCCTTCGACCATTCCTGATCGGCCTCGCCACCTCGCTCGTCTTCGCGGCGGTGGTCCTGGTGAGCGCGGGACGGCTCACGGTCTGGCAAGCGTGGGTCTACGGCGGCATCAGCCTCGCGCTGAACCTCGGGCAGCGCATCCTTCTGAGGACGAACCCCGAGCTCGCGCGGGAACGCGCGCACCCGGGGTCTCGGGCAAAGACCTGGGACAAGGCGCTCCTCGGCGTCTTGCTCCTGCTCACGCTCGCGACGCTCGTGACGGCGGGTCTGCAGCTCCGCCACCCGGGGCGCCCCAGCCTCCCGTTCGCCTGGTTCGTCGTCGGGGTCGTGCTCGACCTCGCCGGCGCCGTCCTCTTCTCGTGGGCGCTGAGGGAGAACCGCTTCTTCAGCGCCGTCGTTCGGATTCAGCGCGACAGGGGACATGCGGTCTGCACCACGGGGCCGTACCGCGTCGTTCGGCACCCGGGAAACCTCGGAATGATCATCGGCACGATGGGCGTCCCGCTCCTCTTTCAATCGACGTGGAGCCTCGTTCCGGCGGGACTCTCGGTCATCGCGCTGATCGTGCGGACGCACCTCGAAGACGTCACGTTGACGCAGGAGCTGGACGGCTACCGCGACTACCGCCGGCGGACCCGGTCCCGCCTCGTTCCCGGGCTGTGGTGAGCCGGCTCCGGCTCGTTCTTGCGTGAGGTCGCGCCGACGACCATGGGCGCGTAGCGTCACGCGCCGCGATCGAGCTCGTTCGAGAGCACCGTCACCGCGTCGTCCGCGTGCAGACTCACCGGCCCCACGCTCACCGGTCGCGCACCCGCCTCGGCGAGGCGCGCGCGCGTCGACTCGTCGAACCCGAGGTGATCGCCGACGAAGAAGACGTCGTCGCGCGAACCGAGCGTCTCGCCGCGCACGTCGCGGCCGCCCTCGTCGAGGAGGTACGCGCGCATCGCGCCGAGATCGGCGAGAACGACGTCGAGCCCGCCGGTCGCGACCGCGATCCCCGGGCGCACCGTGACGAAGCCCTCGCCGCCCGAATACGCGGCGAGCGATTTTCTCACGAGCGTCGCGAGGCTCCGCTCGTCGGGGCGGAGGAATCGCGCCGTCGCGCCGTCGACCCGCAGGACGCGCGGCGCCTTCGGGCCGCCGAGCAGCACGAGGTAGACGACCGTGTCGCGCCGCACGCCGTGCGAGACGAGGAGCGCCGCGCGGAGGCATCGCACGAGCACGTCGAGCCGTCCGCTCGTCGACGGCAGATCGTCGAGCGAGAAGTCGCCGGACGCCGTCGCCGTTCGGCCCACGATCACGAACCGGCGCGATGCCCGCGCGAGGCGCGGGACGAGCGCGCGATCGAACGCCTGCGCGTCGGCGCAGCGGTCGAGCGACTCCCGACACCGCTTCACGGCCGCCACGAACGCGGCGCTCGGCGCGCGCGGGTCATCGCCGGCGTCGGCGTCGAGCTTCGCGACGGCGCGCGAGAGGATCCGCCGCGCGGCCTCGACGTCCTTGTTCGCGAAGAGCTTGTGAAACGCGGCCGCGACCTGGATCAGCCCTTGCTGCCACGCGCGCCGTTCCCTGCGCCACGGCCCCTCCCAGGCCTCGTGGGCCTCCCAGTAGGCGCCGCCGTCGAAGAGCGCTGCGCCGCGCGCGAGCTCGTCGTCGCTGGCCACGCGCTAGGCAGGGGGGCGGATGAGTTTTCTGACCTTTTTCAGGAAGGTCTTCGTGCACTGGCCGTGCGTCGTCTCGTGGTCGATGATCTCGCGCGTGATCTTCGCCTTCGTGTCGGCGGAGAGCCCGGCGGCGTTCTTGACCTCGGTCGCGAGCTGCGCGCCGGCCAGGGTGGTCGGCCACGTCTGCTTCTCCACGACCTCGGCGCGGTTCGACGCGCGGTGGTGCGACTCCTTGGTCTTGGTGACGTCGTGAAACCCGGTGTCCTGGCGGCGTCGCCCGCTCCCGTGACAGCTCGGGCACCGGGCGACCTGACCCCAGGCGTTTTGCAGGCGGCCGTCGCCGCCGCAGACGATGCAGAGCTCGGGCTCGGATCGTCCCATCGAAGAGGAGCGCGGAGCGTCTGCCATGCGTCCGAGCGTAGCGCACCCGTCGCGTGGCAGCGACGTCTGCCGCGTCACGGCAGAAGCTCGGTGACGTACCGCGCGAGGAGTCTTCGGGCCGGTCGCGAATTCGATCGTGAGCTTCGCCTCCGGGCCGGTGCCGTCCTGGGCGCGGAGCACGCCGTCCCCGAACTTCGGGTGCCGGTAGCGCCTGGGCTCGGGCGCGGGGGCTGGCTTCGCCGGCGCCCTGAGCTCGGGCTTGGGCATTCGCGTGGGTAGCTCGCGCTTCGGCGCCGCCGGTGCGCCCTTCGTGGCTCGCGCCGGGCCCCGGGCGGCTGCGGCCGGCTTCGCCTGCGCGGCGGGGGGACGTCGAGGCCGAGCTTCGTCCTGAGCTCGCGTGCGCGCGCGGGCCTCGGCTCGTCGACGAGCTCGCGAAGCGAAGGGACGTCGATCCGGCGGAGCTCCTGGTCGAGGATGTCGCGGCCGACCAGCGTCATCAGCGTGGGCCGCGAGGCGGCGTCGTCGGCCGCCCACCGGCGCGCGAGCGCCCAGAGCTCCTCCTCGGTCGCCGGCGGCACGTACGCGAGCGCGAAGTCGACGATGTCCGGGATCTCGGGGAAGAAGTCCCACTGCCCGAAGCCCGCGCCGAGGTTCTGGGCGACGCGCCTGGGGAGACGCGAATGCGCGGCCAGCGTCGCGCCGGCGCGCTGATCGTCCGCCGAAGCGGACCCGAGGTGCGCGCGCCCGACGAGCGCGATGAGCTCCTCGCGGGAGAGCGGGGCCGTCGTCTCGTCTCGTTCGTTCGTCGACATCGCGCCACCCTAGCACCGGTCGGTCGGTGACCTGGTGGCGCGTGCGAGAACGGACGCGTCCGCGCGACTCAGACGGCCCGATCGAGCTTCTTCCCGGGCCAGCCGAAGCGCCCCGTCTTCCTGTCCGGGTACCAGCTCCACTGCTCGACGATGCGCCCGCCGCCGATGCGAAAGAGCGCGGTCCCCGACACCTCGACGGTCTCGCCGCCGTGACTCTTGCGGATCGTGTTGCGGACGGCGACGTACTCCGCATCGGCGCCGACGAGCTCGAACGTCATCCTCGCCTCGGGATACGCCTCGTGGAAGCGCGGCGCGATCGAGCGCGCGGCGGCGGGGCCGATGACGTGGGGGTGGGCGTGGTCGACGTACCGCGGGCCGAGCACCTCGTCGGCGATGGAGCCCTGGCCGGTGTTCCACATCTCGAAGTAGCGCCGCACGAGCCTCGCGCTGGCCTCCGCTGCCCCCGAGGGGAGCGCGGCGCCGTGCGCGCTCCCTTGCCGTGCGCCCTTCTCGAAGCGCTCGAACAGGGCGCGTGGGCCGAGTGGCTCGGTCATGGAACCCTCCTCTCCGCCGCGTGGGTCGGCTATCATCCGGAACGATGCTTCCGGTTCGATTCTTATACGGAACGTGCCCTCCGGTTGTCAACCGGCGCCTCCCGGCGCGCGTGCGATGACGGCGCGCCGGCCCCTGCGCGCCGACGCCGAGCGCAATCGGCTGCGGGTCCTCGAGGTGGCGCAGGCGGTCTTCGCCACCGAAGGGCTGGCCGTCCCCATCGACGAGATCGCGCGGCGCGCCGGCCTCGGCGTGGGGACGCTCTATCGCCATTTTCCGACGAAGGAAGCGCTCTTCGAGGCCATCGTGATCGGCCGCATGCAGGCGCTCGTCGACGACGCGCGCGCGCGCCGGAGCGCGAAGGACGCGGGGGAGGCCTTCTTCGCGATCCTCGCCCGCATCGTGGAGGAGGGGGCGGTGAAGAAGGACTTCCTCGACGCCCTCGCCGCGACGACCTCGAACGTCGCGCGCGCCGTGGGCGCCCTCAAGGCGGACCTGCACGCGAGCTTCGAGCTCCTCCTCAAGCGCGCGCAGCGCGCGAAGGCGGTGCGGCGCGACGTCGGCGTCGCCGAGGTGCTGGCGCTCGCGACGGGGGCGATGGCCGCGTCCAAGCGCCTCGGCGTCGACGCGCGCGGCCGGGAGCGGCTGCTCGCGATCCTGCGCGATGGGCTGCGGGCGGAGCGCTGAGCAGGACGCTTCCACCGTTGCCACCGTTGGCGTCCGGGTCCGCCTCTTTCCAGCCTGTTCCTGCGCGTTCGCGGCAGCCACCCGGCAACGAGGCGAGGCTCACTTGAGGAAACCGTACACCCCAACGGCGACGGCGAAGGCCCACAGGCCCAAGGTGAAGCCGAGACCCGTGGGCCACTTCCACTTGCCGCCTCATGACGGAGCCTATCGCCGTCGATGGAAATGCGCGTGGTCCGTTCTTGCCGGGGGAGCCGGGCTACCCTTCTGACGTTGGCTCCGCGCGAGCCAAGGAGCAGGATGATCCAACCCCCGCAGATCACGAGGGCAGACCCCACGGCAGACGCCGCCCCCACGCGAGCGTCTGCCAGGCCAACGCCGACGTAGGCGATGAAGAAGGCGACAGGCCACCGGAGCAGGGCAAGCCTCGAGCCCGGAAGCGCTCTCGCCGCCGCACGAAGGTCCGCTTCTTCTACGATCCATTCGGCGTTCAGCGCGAAGGGCGGCCTCCGGTACTCGCCCGGAAACGGAGCATCCATCCCCACGACTGTACGCCAGGCCGGCGAAAAGCTTCCGGCCAGGATGCCCCGTCGCCGCGTGGTCTCGGCCACCGCCTGGCGCGCTCGGTGGTCGCCGAGCTGCACGCCACGGTCGCCGAGACCTGGCCCGCGAGTCCGGGCAACGGGAGGTCGTCGTCGAGCTGCCCGCCGACGACCTGCGAACGCTCACGACCGCAAGCACGCGAAGTGGTTCACCGGCAGCACGCGGGCGAGTACGCCGATCACGTAGAGGACGGCGATCCCGTTCAGACCCGCCGCCCACACGGCCCGTCGCCCAGCCCGATGGCTGATCCAGGCGAGCACGAGTCCGACGACCGGCAGGACCATCGCCACGGCGCGCGCCATGAGCAGGTAGGACTCGACGCGCATCCTGGCGACCGTGCACGTGGTGGCTGGGACGACGCTCTCGGCAAAGGCGGCGGCCCAGACGCCGAGAGCCACGATCCCGAGGGCGAGCGACACGATGGTGGCGGTCCGGAACAACTGCACTCCCACATCGAGGTCTGGCTCAGCGTTGGGCGCCTTGAGAAGCGAGCACCACGCAACGGCGCGCCACCCAGGTACCTCGTGCAGGAACGCTGGTGTCCCCCGCCGCTCCGCCGCAGCCCACGACCACACCCATCCCGGGAGCCTCTTGAGGTAGCTGATCGCCGACCTGGGGACCTCGCCCCCAGGCCACCGGACAAGGATCGTTTCATCGCGTTCGGCCGCGTCTCGTAGAGGGCGGTCGCGTCGTGGCGTCGCCTGCCCTGGGCGACCACCGAGCCGGGTGCTACCGATCGTCCTGTCGCGGTGGGAGACGGCAATCACGCCAACCCTCGTCCACCGGGCATCGAGGCAGTCATGGCACAGAAGAAGGTCGTCTCGCGCAGCTCGAATACCGGCAAGTTCGTGAAACCCGAGTACGCCAAAAAGCACCCCGCGACGACGGAGCGGCAGCACGTGCCCGTCGGCAAGCGCAAGGGCCGCTGAACCAACGCCGGACCGCACACGAAGCGCTGGGACGGCCCGCCGGCCTAAGCAGCCGGGGAGAGGGGCGGCCTTGCCGCGCGCCAGGCCCCCGCCTCCCCATGGCTGAGCTGGAGGCTAGTACGGCCGGCCGGAAGTTCGTTCCGGGTTTCGACGCGCCTAGCGCGGCTCGAGGAGCGGCAGGGAGTTGGGGGCGACGAGGAGCTCGATGGAGCG